>Ga0180007_10004473_pt1 | contig 14801 bp, 12 predicted proteins | sample MM_PC_MetaG_FD_121122 | JGI IMG/M metagenome (GOLD analysis project Ga0180007, IMG submission 121122) | Groundwater microbial communities from the Aspo Hard Rock Laboratory (HRL) deep subsurface site, Sweden - MM_PC_MetaG | ecosystem: Environmental > Aquatic > Deep subsurface > Groundwater... | reverse complement strand
CACCACCTGTCCCTCCTGCGGGGGGCCCGCCCGGCGCGAGACCGACACCATGGACACCTTTGTGGAGTCCTCCTGGTATTTCGCCCGCTACGCCTGCCCCCGCTACGAAGGGGGCCCCCTGGACCCCGGCCCCACCGATTACTGGATGCCGGTGAACCAGTACATCGGCGGTATCGAGCACGCGGTGCTGCACCTGCTCTACTCGCGCTTTTTCACCAAGGTGATGCGCGACCTGGGCCTGGTAAAGGCCGACGAGCCCTTCACCAACCTGCTCACCCAGGGCATGGTCATCAAGGACGGCTCCAAGATGTCCAAGTCCAAAGGCAACGTGGTGGACCCGGACCTGATGGTGCAGCGCTACGGCGCGGACACGGTGCGCCTGTTCATCCTGTTCGCCGCTCCCCCCGAGAAGGAGTTGGAGTGGTCGGACCGGGGCGTGGAGGGTGCCAGCCGCTTCCTGGGCCGCCTGTGGCGTCTGGGCCTGGCCGTGGCCGACCAGGCCGCCGGGGTGGCACCCTACACCGAAGGCGAGCTGCCCGAGGCGCTGGGGGCCCTGCACACCAAGACCCACGAGACCGTCAAGAAGGTCAGCGAGGACAGCGTAGACAAGTACCAGTTCAACACCGCCATCGCGGCCATCATGGAGCTGGTCAACCAGATCAGCCTGGTGGAGCAGGACGAGACGGTGGCGGGAGATCCCCAGCGGGCGGCGGTGCTGCGCGAGGCGGTGGAAGCGGCGGTGGTGCTCATCAGCCCCATGGCTCCCCACATCGCCGACGAGCTATGGCAGCGCATGGGCGGCCGGGGCTATCTTATCGAGCACGGGTGGCCCACCTGGGACGAGGCCGCCCTGGTGCGCGAGGAGAAGTTGGTGGTGGTGCAGGTGCAGGGCAAGGTGCGCTCCAAGCTGACCATGCCCGCCGACGCCGACGACGCCGCGCTGGAGGCGGCGGCCCTGGCCGATGAAAAAGTGCAAAAATTCATCGACGGCAGGCCGGTTAAAAAGGTAATAGTAGTCCAGGGCAAGCTGGTGAATATCGTTATCTAGCCCTGGCCGGTGCAGGGTCGCCTGTCCGGACGGCGGGACCATACAGGGAGAAGCTGTGGTGAAGAAGCTTTCGATTGTCGGGATTTTGATGTTGGCAGTCCTGGTGGCGGCCTGCGGGTACCAGTTCCGCGGCAAGCAGAACAACCTGCCCAGCGACGTCAAGAGCATCGCCATACCGGTCTTCAAGAACAAGACCAACGAGATCCGCATCGAGCAGATCTTCACCGACGCGGTCATTCTCCAGTTCAACCGCAGCCAGATGGTGCGGGTGGTGTCCGAGAGCAACGCCGACGCGGTGCTGACCGGCACGGTGGAGCGGGTGCAGATAAACGACGTGGCCCTGACCGCCGACGACACCAGCCGCCAGCGGCGCATCACGGTGTGGGTCTCGGCCAAGCTGACCCGCACCAAGGACGGCAAGGTCCTGTGGCAGAACAAGAGCCTGTGGCAAAACGACACCTACAACGTGAGCACCAGCCCCACGGCCACCGACTCCAGCAAGCGCGTTGCCCTCACCGCCCTGGCCAAGGTTCTGGCCCAGAGCCTGCACGACAGCGTCTTCGAGAACTTTTAGCCGGAGCATAGGGATGTCCCCCTCCGGCAGCCGTCAGAGGGACCCGGCGGCTCTTCCCTGGCCCGAAGTGGCCAAGGGCGAGCCGGGGTCCCTTTACGGTCTTTTCAGCGAAGAGGATTTTCTGCTCATCCAGGGGGTGGAGCAGTTCATCGCCTCGCCCGCCTTCAGCGACAACCCCTCCTTGAACGTGGAACGATTCCAGGCCAGCGAGACCAAGCCCAGCCGAGTGTTGGACAGCGCCCAGACCTTGCCCTTTTTGGGCAGCAGGCGCTTGGTGGTGGTCAGCGAGGCGCACCTGTACAAGGCCGAGGTGGCGGCGGAGTTTCTGCCCTACCTGTCCGACCCCTGCCCCAGCACTACCCTGCTCCTCACCGGCTCCAAGCTGGACGCGCGCACCAAGTTCGCCAAGACCCTGAGCAAGGCGGGCAAGGTGCACCAGCTCCCCAAGATGTACCCCCGCCAACTGGCTCCCTGGCTGCAAGGCCGGGCCGCGGTGCGCGACAAGAGCCTGGATTCCCAGGCCGCCGCCTATCTGGCCGAGTTGGCCGGGCTGGGCCTGGGGGCCTTGGATTCGGAGTTGGAAAAGCTGGCCCTGTACGTGGGCAAGAACCGGCGCATCACCCTGGACACGGTGCGCGAGGTGCTGGGGGGATCGCGCCTGTATTCCATCTTTGACTACACCGACGCGGTGGCCGCTGGGGGGCTGACCCGGGCCCTGAGCAGCTACGCCCAGTTGGACTCCCTGGGCGTACCGGCGGTGCGCGTGCGGGCCATGCCCACCCGCCTCTACCGCCAGCTACTGGAGGTCAGGCGGGTGCTGGACCAGGGCGGCGGGCCCCAGGAGGTGCAGCGCGCCCTGCGCATCCCGCCCCAGGCCACATCCACCCTGGTGGACCGGGCCAAGCGCGAGACCCCGGCCAGCCTGAGCGGGGCCCTGAAGGCGGTACTCACCGCCGACGTAGCCCTCAAGTCCTCCCCAGGGGCGGACCGGATCATCATGGAACGTCTTATTATGGACTTATGCGCCTGAGCCGGCCCATGCCGGCCCCGGCGCCAAGAAAAGCGGGCAGCAGCGCCGAGTCGCTACAGGGCGGAAACCTGGCGGGACAGGCGCGAAATCTTGCGGGCGGCGTTCTTCCTGTGGTAGATGCCCTTGCCGGCGGCCTTGTCGATTATCGGCACGGCCTGGTTCAAGGCGGTCTGGGCAGCGTCGGCATCGCCGGCCGCTATGGCCTGACGCACCTGCTTGACCACAGAGCGCACACGAGTGCGGTAAGCCTTGTTGCGCATGCTGCGCTTTTCAATCTGGCGAGCCCTTTTAAGGGCGGAAGCATGGTTGGCCAACTGAGTATCCTCCGGATAAGTTTAGGCTCCGGGCGTTTAGGGGGCCCGTCGCCCCTGACAGACCCAAACTTTTAACGGGAGCAGGGGTCCCTGTCAAGGGGTTTTGATGCAAGCAGCCAGTGAACAACATAAAATGACCCGGGCAGCAGGGGTGGTGGGCCTGGCCACCCTGGCCAGCCGCATCGGCGGATTCGTGCGCGATGTGGTCATCGCCTACCTTTTTGGAGCCGGTCCGGCGGCGGACGCCTTTTTCGTGGCCTTCCGCATTCCCAACCTTTTACGCCGCCTTTTCGCCGAAGGCACTCTAACCATTGCCTTTATTCCGGTCTTCACCGAGTTGCTCAAAAAGAAGGGGCGCGAGGAGGCCTTCCTCCTGGCCCGCTCCACCTTCTCGCTCCTGGCCCTGGCCCTTTTGGCGGTGACCATCGCCGGGGAGATATTCACCCCCCAGGTGGTGCGGCTCATCGCGCCGGGCTTCACCCCCGGCGAGGGCACCTTCGCCCTGGCCGTGGAGATGACCCGCTGGTGCTTACCCTACATTTTCTTCATCAGCCTGGTGGCCCTGGCCGCTGGGGTGCTCAATTCCCTGGGGCACTTTTTCGCCCCTGCGGCGGCCCCGGCCCTCTTGAGCCTCACCATCATCGCCACCGCCCTGGTCCTGAGCCCTCGGGTGGACCCGCCGGTGCTCAGCCTGGCCATGGGCGTGGTGGTCGGCGGGGTGGCCCAGCTCTTAATGCAGCTGCCCTACCTAAAGGCCAAAGGGGTGCCCTTCAAGCCCGCCTGGGACATAAAAAACCCGGCGCTACGGCGCATGCTGCGCCTGATGATCCCGGCCATCTTCGGGGCGGCGGTGTACCAGGTGGCGGTGCTCATGGACACCATCCTGGCCTCTTTCCTGCCCAGCGGCACGGTGAGCTACCTCTACTACGCCGACCGTTTGATCCAATTCCCTCTGGGCATCTTCGCCATCGCGGTGAGCACGGCCATCTTGCCCAGCCTGTCGCGCCAGGCGGCGGACGGCGACAAGAAGGCCCTGCTCAGCACCATGGGCTACGGCCTGCGCCTGATCCTGTTCATCACCGTGCCGGCCATGGTGGGCCTTCTGGTGCTGGCCAAGCCCCTGGTTGTGTTTTTATTCATGCGCGGCGAGTTCACCCTGGAGATGGCCGGGGAGACCGCCGGGGCAGTGATGGGCCTGGGCGCGGGGCTGTGGGCCATTGCCGGAGTGCGGGCGGTGGTGCAATCGTTCTACGCCCTCAAGGACATCCGGACCCCGGTGGCCGTGGCCGCCCTGTGTTTGGTCATCAAGCTGGTGGTTTCCCTGGCCCTCATGGGCCCGCTGAAGCAGACCGGCCTGGCCCTGGCCACCTCGGCCTCGGGGGTGGTCAACCTACTTCTCCTGCTGTGGCTGCTGCGCAAGCGGGTGGGCCTGTTGGGCGGACGGCGGCTGTTCAAGTCCGGTCTGGGCACCTGCACGGCGGCGGTAGTCATGGGCGCTCTGGTTGCTTTGGTGGCCTATGGCCCGGACTGGGGCGACCCCAACGGGGCCCTGTGGCGCTGGGCCCGGCCCATGGCCGCCCTGGGGGTGGGCACGGCCTCCTATTTCGCGGCGGCCAAGCTCATGCACCTGGCCGAGTTGGGCGAGTTGTGGCAGGTGTTTCGGAGCCGGAGAGCCTAATCGGCTGCGCCAGGAAGCGCCATGCGGCGTTGGCGGCATCGCTTGGACCTCGGCGTATAAAAATACGCCTGCGGTCCGCGCTTGCCGCCGCCATGCTTGACACTCCCTGGCTGTGCCGAACGCCACAAACGAAAGAACCAGCCAAAATACAAAGGCCGGGGCGCTCGATACTAACGAGAGCCCCGGCCTCTTTTTTTATTCCAAACTGATTATCCTGGAGAGGACAACTTCAACTGTAGGCTTTTGGGTGAAGCAACAAAGTCCATTCCCAGTTGCCCTTTATTTATGCGTTTCGTGCCGACAAGCGGCACTGCCAGACACCGCAGGGCAAGGCGGCAGGCGAACGAGGGACGCAGGCGTAGTCCAACTACGCCGAGGACCGAGTGGCGCCGACAACGCCGCCATGCGGGGTCTGGCGAAGCCGCTGCTGGCGAAGCCGCTGCTGGCGCAGCCGCTAATGGGTCTGCCCGGTGAGATGCTCCAAAAGCCTACCCTTCTCATCCACCAGATACACGCTGAAGCCCTCGTCCTGGGCCTGGCCCAAAAGCTGGGCCCGGTGGATGGCCTCCACGCTACGGCTGAACACGCCCTCGGCATCGGGCAGGCGGCCCACCAGCATCAGGGCCTGATCCTTTTCCGCGGTCACCGGGATGAAGCGCTCGCCGTCCTCGTCGGCCAAGCCCAGGAAGTTCTCATCGTTCCTGGTGCGTTCTATGATCACCCAGACATACTGACCGGCATCCACCTTATCGGACATGTTCCCTCCCGGAACTGAGTTGACTTGACTACTCACCAAAACTAGGGCCAAAGACCCGCCGCGTCAAGCCGCCCCTTGCGTCATATGGGCGGCCGGCTAATATTATGAGCATGTGCACCTGCCGCGAATACAAGGAGACCTACCGCCCGCCCAGCCGGGCAGGAGCGGCCAAACGCCGCCGCATCATGCTCCAGGCCAAGGCCGGGGACAAGCCCGTGGCCCAGGGGGATACGCCGGGGGAAGCCGCCTCCCTTGCGCCTGTCCGCCGCCCGCGCTAGAGTAGGCCCTCCAACCATTCAGGAGAGGGTCAAGCTCACATGGGACTTCTCAAGGGACGCGCCACCATCACCCGCTACACGGTCAGCGGCGAGCCGCCGGCCGGTTTCTGGGACTTCATCGACCGCCGGGTCAAGGCCCACGCCTTCAAGGACATCGAATCCAGCACCGAGGAGCTCTCCGTGGGCTGGTGCGCCATCAACGACTACTTTGACACCGAGTTCGCCTTCATGGCCTACGCCATGGAGCCCTACGTGCTGTTGGGCCTCAGGGTGGACCAGCGCCGGGTGCCCGCCACCCTGCTCAAGAAGTACCACCGCCTGGAGATGGACAAGGCCAAGAGCTACCTGGACGAGGGCCGCAACCTGGGCCGGGTGCGCCGGGAGGAGCTGAAGGACAAGGCCCGCCTGGGGCTGTTGGCCCGCATCCCCCCGGAGACCAAGCTCTACGAGATGGTCTGGGACACCGCCAGGGGCGAGCTTTGGCTGGGCGCGGCCACCCGCAAGGTCATGGACCTGTTCGAGGAGCACTTCGTGGCCAGCTTCGGCCTGGAGCTAACCCCCCGCCTGCCCTTTCTGGTGGCGCGGGACCTGGTGGCCGGTAGCCAGATGGCCCCCGCCCTGGAAGAGGCCCGGCCCTGGGGACCCCTGGCCTGGGAGCAAGGCGCATGAACCTGAGCGAGCTGCTGGAGCAGAAGATTTTCCTGGGCCAGGAGTTTCTCACCTGGCTGTGGTTTTTGCTGGAAACCGAGGGCGGGGCCGAGGTCAAGGACCTGGGCTGGGTGGAGCTGACCCTGGGCGAGCGCCTGGTGCTGGGACCGGCCATGGGGGCCGACGGCTCCCGGGTCACAGTGAGCGGGGCCGAGGGCTCCCTGGCCGAGGCCCGCGAGGCCCTGCGCCAGGGCAAGCTGGTGGAGGCGTTGCGCGTGGGCCTGGAGATTCACGGCGAGGAGTACGCCCTGAACCTGGAGGCGGCCGAGCTAACGGTAAAGAGCCTGAAGCTGCCCACCACCGCCGCGCCCAGCGAAGACCCCGACGGCCTGGAAGGCCTGGTCTTGGAGCGGGTGGCCCTGCTCGAAAACACCCTCAAGGCCGCCGAGGGGCTGTTCAGCCTGTTCTTGTCCCAGCGCCTGCACCCGGAGGAAGGCCCCGAGCTGCGCAAGGCCATGGGCGCCTGGGCGGCGCAGGAGGGAGCTTAGGCCTCCGCCTTTGCCGCTTCCAGGGCCTCGGCCGCCCGCTTCAGGCAATAGGCCACCAGCTCCGGGTCGTCGCCCTCCAGGTCGAAGCAGTGGCCGTTTTCGCCGTAGAGCCCGCCGGGGATGAAGTTGCCCAGCTCGTCCGGGTCGCTGATGTCGTCGCCGTAGAAGCACAGGGAGAGCATCAGCTCCTCCTCGCCCAAGGGCACCACATCGGCTATGGCGAACAGAGGCTTGGCGCGGCCCTCGGGCTTGGGGTAAAGGTCCCAGCGCAGGCTGTAGCTCACCCCCGGCCGGGGCAAAAAGCTCTCCCCCACCCCCTGCATGTCCATCACTCCCCGGCGATAGGCCAGAAGGCTTTTCTTGAGGCCCGCCTCGGCGCTGGGCCATTGCTCCAAAAACTGATCCAAGGTCATGTCGGATTCTGCATTCAAGTTGCACGCTCCCGCCGTAGTTAATACCCTGATTACAGCAGGTATTAACACAAGCGGGCGATCCTGGCAAATCAGGCGGTTTTTATCAGCCCAGATGGTTGAGGTGGGGGCTGCGGGCGATGATGCGGCGGAGGGTGTTTTCTATGCGGTGCAGGCGCAAGGTGCCTCGCAGCACCAGGTGGATGCCCAGAGTCAAAAGGCAAACGCACAGAGACAGCAGGGGCAGCAAGTACCAAAAGTTGCCCCAGAAGTGATAAAATCGCGAGGTCACCACCAGCACAGACATGATGCTCATGGGCACGGCCAACAGGGCCAGGCCGGTGCGCACCGTGGCCAGTTGGGTGCGCTTGTCGGCCAAAAGAAATTGCGCCTCGTTTATCAGCAGGCTTTCCGGTTCCTGGTCAATGCCCTGGTCTACGCCCTGCTCCACGCTGTCCTCCCTGGGTTGGGTTACCTAGAACAAGGTAGCAAAACCAGCGCCTCGTGGCTAGGCGGCGGTCTCGGGTGAAGCCCTTCCGGCCAAACCGGGCGGAAAAAAGCCTCCGGCCGAAGCCGGAGGCCGAGGTTAGAACTAAAAATAAAGGTTAAGCGGCCCGGCGGCGTCGGCGTCGGCGCCAGCCCAGGGCTCCAATTAACCCACTGCCCATCAGAAGCAAGGTGGCCGGCTCGGGGGCGGCCTCCACCGAGCCGCCCGTAGCGGTGCCGGTGGCTCCGTCGAAGTTGACCGTGCCCGCCCCGCCCTTGGCGAAGTCCACGTACTTTTGAATGAAATTGTTCTGGCCCGGCACGTTGTTGCTGATCTTGCCGACCGTGATGACTATTGGCATGGTGTTGGGGAAGTCCACGAAGTCCGACTGGGCGGTGATGATGTTGAGCACGCCGCTGAGGGTCAGGGCGCCTCCGCCGGCGCTGAAGGTGATCGAACTCAGGTCAAAGGATCCAGCCAGGCCGATGTCCCCGGCAGGCGGGTCGTAGGCCGGGGTCTGGCCTCCGGGATAATAGGAGGTGCCGGGCTTCTTGATGTCCTTGGCCACCGCGAATTCCATGCTGGCCGTGGCGTCGAAGGTGCCGCCTTCCAGGTTGGGGATGATGTTGCCGTGCTTGTCGTAGCCGGAGATGAGCCCGGCGGGTATGCCCCCCAGGGCGGCATACATGTCAAAGCGTTGCATCCCGAAATACCAGTCAAAGGTGCCCACCGGAACCAGGTTGGTCACCGCCTGCCACTTGAGGTCGTACCAAACGTCGTTGGACTTTCTGCTGCTGGACATGTTGCCGGCCACGGGGCTGAGCGAGGCGATGCCGAAGGAGTAATTGTCGGCCTGAGCCGCAGGCGCGCCCAGGACTATCAATGCCGCGATTGCGGCCACTAACCATGACACACGAGACATGGGCCATCCTCCCGTAACAGGTCAGCCCGGGGCAGACGTCCTATCGTGCGAATCTAGATGGGTCCCGGTAAGGTATAGGCGTTACTTATTACTTATAGGTTACAACCGTCCCGGCAAATATTCCATTACTCCTTTACAATACTTGTAAAATTGCGAAAACCAAGACCACAGATAGAGTTCAAGGTATTACGTTTTAACCATGGCCAAAGGGGGGGGGAAGCTTGGCCGAACTCAACGAGGTTCCAAACCATGAGGTTTGGCTCCTAATCGCTTGCATGACAGCTACGATATCCAATACGATTATCAGACTGGGGAGGTCATGGCGCCATTTACTGGCGAGGCACCACGAATAGCCGTCCAAAGTGATGCACCTCTGTTTGCTCATCAAGGCTTCCGGATTCCCTTGGACAGCACCATGGCCCTGAGGCGTAGCCGCGCCCGAACTGGCGGTTCGGCTTAACCTTTCGTCACATGCTTGGAGGACTTCGGACCTGCTCTCCGTGGCTACCTCATCTTGATGCAGGCAATCCGGCAACAGACATCCCGGACGGCCGCGCGCCTTTTACGGTGTGACCAGGACGAGTCGGTAGGAAATTTTTCGGCGCGGCGTCCCTGACCGGCTCGAGGCCGCAGCCATGGAGTGGCCATGGACGCTTTCCCGGGCGAAGCGCGCCCTTCCCGGTTGGGCCGCCAATCCGATGGCAGGAGACTAGGTTATGCCTAAGCCAACCGATAAAAAGTTGGTCCAAAAAGTAAAAGTGCTGGGGCGGGAACCGCTCGGAAGCGAGGTCAAGGCCGACTTCGACATTCCCGATGCCGGGGACCTCACCTCCATCCTCAATGTCGCGGAAGTCCAGTCCATCATGGACGATTTTTACCATCTGACGGGCATGGCGACAGCCATCCTTGATTTGAAGGGTAAGGTTCTCGAGCGTACGGGATGGCAGGACATCTGTACCAAATTCCACCGGAAGCACCCGCAAACTTCTCAAAACTGCACGGAAAGCGACCTTTTCATAGCCAAGAACCTGAAACCCGGGGAATATGTCGAATATAAATGCAAAAATGGCTTATGGGACGTGGTCACCCCCCTATACGTGGGGAACATCCACCTGGGCAACATCTACACGGGGCAATTTTTTTATGATGATGAGCAAATAGACGAAGAAGTATTTGTTAAGCAAGCTGAAATGTACGGCTTTGACAAAGAAGCCTACTTGGACGCTTTTGGCCGCATACCCAGATACAGCCGAAAAAACATCCACCACCTGATGAGTTTTCTGGTCAAGTTCGCCGCCTACCTTTCCAAGATCAGCCTGGCCAACGTACAACTGCAAAAAGAAATCAACGAACGCAAGCAAGCGGAAGCGGCCTTGCGAGACAGCGAGGCGCGCCTACGCACCTTGATCCACACCATTCCTGATTTGGTTTGGCTAAAAGACCAGCAAGGCATTTACACGCTTTGCAACTCCAGATTTGAAAGCTTTTTCGGCGCCCGCGAAAAAGACATCATTGGCAAGACCGACTATGACTTCGTGGACAAGGACATGGCGGACCATTTCCGCAAGCATGACACAATCGCCATGGCCCAGGGCAAGCCCAGCAAAAACGAGGAGGTGGTCATCTTTGCCGATGATGGGCATAGCGAGATACTGGAGACCATAAAAACCCCCATGTACACCAGTGACGGCCAACTCGCCGGTGTGCTGGGCATTGGGCGCGACATCACCGAGCGCACGCGGGCACAAGAGGAGAAGCTGCTGCTGGAGGAGCAGTACCACCAGGCCCAGAAGGTGGAGTCCATCGGCCGCTTGGCGGGCGGGGTGGCCCACGACTACAACAACGCGCTCAGCGTGATCATAGGCTTCACCGAGCTGGCCATGGACGAGGTGGACCCGGCCGGGCCCCTGCGGGCCAACCTGGACCAGGTCCTCACCGCCGCCCAGCGCGCGGCGGACATCACCCGGCAACTGCTGGCCTTCGCCCGCAAGCAGCCCATCGCCCCGCAAGTGCTGGACTTGAACGGCATCGTGGAAAGCATGCTCAAGATGCTGCGCCGCCTCATCAGCGAGGAAATCGACCTGACCTGGGCGCCGGGGACGGAGTTGTGGCCGGTGAAGCTGGACCCCTCCCAAGTGGACCAGATATTGGCCAACCTTTGCGTCAACGCCCGCGACGCCATCGAGGAACAGGGCAAGATCACCATCGAGACCGGCAACGCCACCTTTGACGACGCCTACTGCGCCGACCACTCCGGTTTCATCCCCGGCGAATTCGTGCTGCTGGCGGTCAGCGACAACGGCTGCGGCATCGGCAAGGACATATTGGACAATATGTTCGAGCCCTTTTTCACCACCAAGGACGCGGACAAGGGCACCGGCCTGGGGCTGTCCACGGTCTACGGCATCGTCAAGCAGAACAAGGGCTTTATCAATGTCTACAGCGAGCCGGGCGAAGGCACGACCATCAAGCTCTACCTGCCCCGCCACCAGGGCGAAGCCGTGGCCGCGCTGGGGCCGGACCCGGAGGGCCTGCCCCAGGGCCGGGGGGAGACGATCCTGCTGGTGGAAGACGATCTGCCAATCATCAAGCTGGCCAAGAAGACCCTGCAGGGACTGGGCTACAAGGTGTTGGCCGCGAGAACCCCCTTCGAGGCCATGGCCCTGGCCGAGCAACACCCAGGCGGCATCGACCTGCTGCTCACCGACGTGATCATGCCCCAAATGAACGGCAGGGATCTGGCCTTGCGCCTGCAAACCCTTTTTCCCAAGCTGAAGTGTGTGTTCATGTCCGGATATACGGCCAACGTCATCGCCCACCACGGAGTCTTGGACCAGGGGGTGCACTTCATCCAAAAGCCCTTCTACAAGAAAGACATGGCCAAGATGGTGAGAAAGGCGCTGGACGAAAAAGCCAAGTAAGGGCCTTGGCCCGAGAAGGCCCGACAGCGATCTCCCCTGCCGCCCCACCACCCCGAGCCCCACCCCAGGCGGCCGCCGATGCTTAAGTAAGTTATTGAAGGTTAAAATATTTTCAGAACGGGCCATTGCGCCCACGCGGTGCTTGTTCCTATAATAGCGGAGTTCCGCGCTATGGTTCCTGCGAATCCTCTGAGGTATGGGCAACCATTTTGGATGGGCCACCATGAAAGGCTCCCGCAACTCATCCCCCGCCGCGACTGAACACCAGGCATCATCAACCGGCGCGCAATCCCCCGGCGGTCCCGGCGGGATCGGGTGGCCCCGCTCCCTGGCCGAGACCAGCCTGCTCTTCCTGGCCGCCTGCCTGCTCATCAGCCTGGTCACCTGGCCCTGGGCCGCCCACCTGGGCAGCGCCGTGTCCACCCATTGGGACGTGGGCCTGCATGCCTGGAAGCTCAACTGGAACGCCCAGCACATCCTGGACGGGCACTGGCTGATGCCCGCCTACCATGCCAATTTCTACTACCCCCAGGCCTACACCCTGGCCCTGGACGACCTGTTCTGGGTGCCTTCTTATTTCGCGGCCTTGGTGCTGGGGCTGAGCCACAACCCCATCCTCACCTACAACCTCACCTTCCTGTTCTTCTGGGCCCTGTCCAGCGCCTTCATGTACCTGCTCTTGCGCGAGTTGGACCTGGGGCGCTCCTCGGCGGTGCTGGGAGCCCTGGCCTTTTGCCTGCTGCCCTACATGGCCTCCTACTACATCGAGTTCAACGGCGAGCTGTGCTTCGGCATACCCCTGGTGCTGTGGCTGCTGCTGCGCTTTTTCAAAAAACCGGGTATCGGCATCGCCGTGGCGGTGGCGGTGGCCTTCTGGATGCAGGCGGTGAGCGCCCTTTACTACACCACCATCCTGGGGCTCACCCTGCCCCTGGTGGCCCTGCCCCTGCTGCGGGAGCGGTCGGAGCTGATGCGCTCGGGGCGTTTTTGGCTCTCCTCGGCGGTCAGCCTGGTGGTGGTGACGGGCTTGAGCTGGCTGTACCTCTACCCCTACATCCTGCTGCACAACCACATGGAGCTTCAGCGCAACGTGGGCGAGATGGCTCAGCACTCGGCCGACGCCCTCACCTATTTGCGCCCCTGCTCGGGCTATGTGCCCCACACCGCCTCGCTGTGGCCCAGCCTGGGCATACCCGCCGCCCTCACCGAGGCCATCCTCTGGCCGGGGGTGGTGGTGGTGGCCCTGGCCCTGGTCTATTGGTTCCGCCACCGCCGGCTGCCCACGCCGGGGGACAAGGCCCTGGCCGGCGGCAACCCGGCCCTTTTGCCCCTGCGCTGGGGCCGGGCGGTTTTTCTGGCGGTGTTCTGGGCCTGGGCCACCCTGGCCGCCTTCACCTCGGCCAAGTCCTTCAGCGGCGCCCTGGGCGACATCGTGCTCAACGTGACCATCCTGGGAGTGCTGGGCACCAGCCTGGCCCTTTCCCTGTTGCCCAGCCGCCTGGGTCTGCGCGGCCGTTTTGTGGCCGGGCTGGCCACCGCCGCCTTGCTGTGCTTTTTCATCAGCCTGGGCCCCAACATCCGGGCCGACGGCCACCAGGTGCTGGCCCAGGACTGGGTGGTGTATTTCTTCTCGGACGCGGGCATCCTGGGGGCCACCCGGGTGCTCAGCCGCTACGCGGTCTTGGTGCTGTTCGCCCTGGTGGTGGTGGCGGCCATAGCCTTTGAGGGCCTTCACCTCAAGCGCCCCCTGAAGCTGGCCGCCCTGGCCCTGGCCCTGGTGCTCATCACCCTGGAGGCGGACATCGCCATCACCAACCCCTACCGCCCCCTGGCCAACTACCCGGACCCCGCCCTGGAGCAGTTCCTGCGCACCCAGGAGCCCTGCACCCTGGTGGTCCTGCCCATCGGCAACCGCATCCTGGACAGCGGCTACATGCTCAAGGTGGCCGGGGCGCGCCCCCGGCGCTACATGCTCAACGGCTGGACCGGGTTCCAGCACGCCCACGCCAAGCTCATGAGCCGCCTTTTTTCCTCGGGCAGGTGGGACGAGGGCATGCACGGCCTGGGCCTGCTCTGGCCCCGCCCCCTCATCGTGCTGGACCGCGAGGCCCTGGATCTTTTTGTGAAGGAGCGGGGGCACCAGGTAAGCGAGCAAACCGTGCGGGAACGGGCCAAGCTGTTGTTCGAGGACAAGGCCTATGCCGTGTTCGAGCCCCAGCTGCCGCCGCGGCCCACCCTGCACTACGAGCGCTGGGTGCGCAACGACCTTTTGGAGCGCGCCCAGGCCATCCGCTTCCAGGCCCGCGAAACCGGCCCAGCCTCCCAGGCCCCGGCCTGGTTCTACATAAACGACGGCGTGGCCGCCCGCCTGAGCCTCACGCCCGTCTGGCGCGAATACAGCATCAAGGTGGTCAAGCCCGACCTGTCCATACCCTTCAACGCCTTGTCCTTGGTGGCCCCGCCCCCCAGCCGCCAGACCCTGGAAGTGAAAGATTTCCAGCTCGTTTTCAAGTAGGCTTTTAGGCATGAACTCACCCCAGGCAAAACGAGGCGCGCCTTGAAGGCCCTGGGCAAGGCCTGGCCCTGGGCCCTGCTTACGCTCCTGCTGCTGCTGGGCCTGGCGGCCCCGGCCCAGGCCATGTCCGCCCGCCCCACCTTTGAAGAAGTGCCCTCCGGCATCCCCCCGGCCGAGCAAAAGGCCATCCGCGCCGCCACCAAGGGCCTCAAGGCCAAGGTCGCCTGGTCTTCCAACCGCAGCGGCAGCCACGAGCTGTATCTGCTCACCCTGCCCGAGCTGAAGCTCTTTCGCCTCACCCGCAACGAGCGGGTGGATTTTTACTGCCGCTTCTCCCCGGACGGCAAGCAACTAGTCTTCGCCCGCAGCCAGAAGCCCTGGGTCAGCGAGCGCGACTGGAAGCAGTGGGACGTGTATTGCCTCGACCTGGCCACCGGCCAGGAGCGCCTGGTGGCCCGTAACGGCGATTACCCCCTGTGGGTGAGCCAAAACGAGGTGAGCTTTTTGCGGGGCAACCAGGTGGTGCTCAAATCCCTGACCACCGGCCAGGAGCGGGTGATCTTCGACAGCAGCGGCCCGCCCCTGGAGGGCACCATCGGCACCCCGGCCCTGTCGCCCATTGACCACAACCTCCTCGCCGTGGCCGCCAGGGGCAAGCACAACGGGGTGTT
>Ga0180007_10004472_pt1 | contig 14801 bp, 20 predicted proteins | sample MM_PC_MetaG_FD_121122 | JGI IMG/M metagenome (GOLD analysis project Ga0180007, IMG submission 121122) | Groundwater microbial communities from the Aspo Hard Rock Laboratory (HRL) deep subsurface site, Sweden - MM_PC_MetaG | ecosystem: Environmental > Aquatic > Deep subsurface > Groundwater... | reverse complement strand
GTCTGCTAAACTAACATTCGGATGAACATGCGTACATACAACATAAAAATGTTACTCCCTGGAGAGGAAGTGCACGTAGCTATCCCCGCAGAGTCGGCCATCCAGGCAGGCAATTTATTTGCTGATGAAATGTTGTCCAAGCGCGTAGAGTGGCAAGTAGAGCTGTTTACCAGTGGAGGCCTTGTATTGTACTTTACGGTGGACGGAAAGCCCACCGGGCGAAAGTTCAAAAACCCTAGCAGAGAGGATTCGATATGACTTCAAATACCAGCTTTACCCTGTACATCCGGGACACGTGGGCCGGTAAGGAATTATTGAAAAAGCATAGCCTGGATGAGGAGGGTATGTGGCAGATTTACGGTGAGGACCCAAATTGCGATATGGGCGGGTCGCACTGTCCACCAAATTTGGGTATCCACGCTGGCAAACTGGAAGACGTACTCAGAAATGCGGTGGGTCTGCCTGCCTTCTGGAGTTGGGGTGGCGGGGGAAGTATCACCAAGCTCAAGGTAGTTGCCGTTGACGCTAAGACAGCGGCCAAACAGGCGGAGATTCGTGCTCGTATCAGATCATTGGAAGACGAGCTTGCGCTGCTGAAGAGGGAGTTGTTGTGAGCGATATCCGAATACATACGAACACCTTCACCTTACGCCAGATCGTAAACAACATCGAGTACGGTGGTATACTCTTGGCGTCCGCCTTTCAGCGGGCAGAAAAGTGGAACGTACAGCAAGAGTCGCGTCTGATAGAATCCATTCTACTCGGCATACCCTTGCCACCTTTCTACTTCAAGGAACTGGACACAGGAAACTATCAGATTGTAGACGGTCTGCAACGGCTCAGAGCCATCTACAGCTACTTGAAGGACGAGTATGCTATGGGTGACGTCGAGCGCCTCACAGACCAAGCCGGCAAGTCTTTCAGTGGATTGTTTTGGACGCTACAGCAGCGCGTCTACGGCGCACACGTGCTAGTACATACCCTCCATCCGCAAACCACGTCCGAGGTGTGTTTCGACGTGTTCAAGCGAATCAATTCCGCGCGTTTGGGAGAGCCATGACACCATACCAGCGTATTATGCGAGCTGCTGCGCGTGGTACTGGTGTACGCCTGTCCGCCGACGAAGTGGCTATACTGGCGGTAGATGACGCCATATTTATACGCGCGGAACTGGACGATGACCAGCACCCACTCCCACGCGATGTCACATCTATCGTAAAGGAGCACTTCGACTATACCTCAAAAACAAAGGGCTGAAATGGAACAATTAATCGCACACTTATTCGGAGACTATGTTTTTCAAAACGATTGGATGGCGCAAAATAAAACGTCGAGTGACCGGGCAGCTGTTGTGTGCATCTATTAATCAACTGGGCAGCTATCAAGTGGCTGTAAGGAGTAATTATGAAACTGAACGATGTAGAAGTTATAGAGCGTGCTTTGCGCAATGGCGCCACGCTGCGCGGTTTTCGGTCGGGGCGGGGCGGTGAAGATTGAGTGCGAGGTTGAGCACACCACAATACGTGGCTGCGCTGTGTAATTAGGCTGCTGGGTCTTCCGGCAGAAACGGTTTGAATTCGAAATTGTCCTTTTCAACCAAAATCAGATAGCTTTCTATTTCTTCCCCCATCAATTCATTTATTTCTTTATCCGACAGGTCGGGCGAAATCACGTATTTCATCCCTGGTGGGGGAGCCTCAACAGATGCGTTCCATTGTGACAACAGCCCTTCACGTTCCAATGCCGTCGGTGATTGTCTGTAATCGGCCCATTTGCGTCTGTATTCGTTATTGGGGTCTTTTGTTGCCTCTGCTATTGTGTACGACATACTTATCATGTCTTCACATATTATCTCAAACGCCCTTGGTAGAAATTGTGGAGTCCTGTCCTCATTCACCAGCGTTAATTCGATGTTGGGTACGCCTTGATACACGAAAGCAGATCGTACTTTGGCTGGATGAATAAATACTTCCATTTCGGCACCTACCAAAAAGTCGGCTATGACGTCGGGTGGTCTGCCAATCTCATAGGCTAGTTTTTTATGAAGTGCGGCATTTACTGGATCCCCGTATATTTGCATATTTTCCGGATTTGCTATTCGCAGCGTGTACACAGGAAAGCCCTCGTAGTCGTGTAATACTTTCCCCTCCCCCAAAGTAGAATAGTTTGGTGAGGTGTATATGGAAAATACTTCTGCTAGTAATTCGCCGTGAGAGCTGGTTGCGTACCTACTCACACGTACCTCCTGCCACTGGAAGAACATACTGTAGTCTACGATAGAGTCCCGGAATAATGCCACCGATTTATCTGCATATCTTGTCGCTATAGTATGTGCCAATTCGTGTCTAAATATGGCGGGACCTTCAGGTTCGTTGGGTAGGCGACTAAACGTTGTAGTGGCAACTTCGGGAAAGTATTTTAGTGCATACTCTAGTCGATCTTCTGGAATTTCGTCTGATAGCGCGTCACCAGGTTTGATTTGCAGATATCTCGGCATACCGGTTACCTCACCTCCCACCTGTGCATAAGGCGACATGGCTCGTCCAGCTACAGTGCCGCGCGGTGTCGACGGATTGTTTGGGTCAATTATAACTCCAGTTAAATCTAAATTGGGCCACTGCGTTTTTAGCCGAACAGTTTCGCCAGCAATTATAGTTGCCACAAGCCCAAAATCTGCGTTTTTCATCTTACGTCTACTAAACTTGGAACGCCGTCCCACAAACGGAATGTACGGTTCCACGTGATAGCCTACCTCGTTTAATAGTTTGATTCCTTCCGGTTTTTTTGCAATTGGCAATGCGCGAATGTGCCAACCTTTACCTAGAAATTCTTCTACACGTTCTCTTGACGGAATAGGTTTTCCTGCGGACTCATCATACATGTGCACTCCTACCTTGTAAATCATTACTGCACGAGTACTATAAAGTAGTATGTGTTGTAAGAATAGCTATGGAAAGGACCATCATGGTAGACAGCCCAGAACTTAAGTTGTACGAGGAACGTGTAGACAGGTACAACAAAGCCGTCGAGCGTGGAGAGGCGCCTACGTTGTTGTGCCCGAAATGTAACTGCCCAATGATAAATGTAAGTGAGTTTTTGTTGTGCGGGGATGAGTGTACCAATCCTCAATGTAATTGGGCATTCATTGACGCAGGCGGCGGGCTATAGGAGGTGTGATGAGTAAATATGATGAGCTGCCGCGCACGTACGATATGTTCATGGATACTTTCAATATAGACATGGACAACAACCCATGGGATAGTGCCACCTTCGACCCAAAACCAGAGGATTCCAATGCCTTGGAAGTAGCACAAGAGTTAGCATGTAAATTGGCTGGTAGGATCGCCGTACTTGAGCAAGAGGTGACTCGCCTCGAACAAGAGCTGAAAGCTTGCGCCAGGGAACTTAGGTTGGCCGAACATCGTATCGACCAACTAACATGGACACCATCGTGAGGAGAAGAAATGTCGAAATTAACAGCACTAGAAATCGAAGACATCGTGGAACAACTGAATAGCGAAGTGTTCGACGTTTGTAGTAACGATCCGTACTATGGTTTTTCGTTTCGTACCTGTGGCTCCGTGCGAAGTGTGGAGTTCGGCGGAATACTTTTGTGGGACGACCAGGATTGCGATCGGGAGTACACAGAAACAGAAGACGGCGAGTATCATTACGAACCTCTGATGCACTTTCTGGTTCGTAAATTCAATACGCTACTGACAAACATGATCACGATTAAACATCAAATAGAGCAGCAGCCCTGGAGCAGTAAATAATGAAGGTAGAGCTTGCCAGACACACGCACAACGCGCCTGATTTGGTAGCTTCCGCTGCCAGAACATGCACGGGTGCGCACGCGCAATTCAGTACACCAGCAGATTTGCAGAAACGCATAGTTCCGGGTACGTTCAACGCTGGACACCACACGCTGTTCGAGTACCCGGATTTCGTTTTTGTGTTGACGGGCATATCTCGGCGTCTCGTGTGGCTCCTGCACGACCACCCGTATTACAATTCATCCCAACAAAGTCAACGTTGGGTGACCGCTAGTCGATCCTACCACGTCCCCTATTTCGAGGATAATGGAAGTACGGCGTTGTACAAAGAGTGCGCGGAATTGATGTTCAACACGTACAGTATATTGGTAGGGCTTCTGGAACCGGTTACATACGCAGCAGTTGAGGCACGCTTTCCAAATAGAAGAGAGGGGCAATTAACCGCAGCAGCAACGCGCTACGCACAAGAGGTTGCGCGCTACATACTTCCTTTGGCTGCGCACACCAATCTCTACCACAAGGTCAGTGCCGTGACGATAATGCGACTGTGGCGCGTTTCACAGGAGGGCGAGTGCGCAAAAGAATTTGGGCTGTTGGCGTCCAAGATGCTGGGTTACGCCGAGCAAATCACTCCGTTGATATTTGATTCGATTGGCCCTCCGAACGATCCCATTCCCATGCCTATCCTGAAAGATGATGTTGTGTGGTGGGATGTAGCTGCTGCAGCGTCCTATATAGAGGGTTCTGGCGCTCCCGAAACGTTGGTAGACACGTTAACAAATATTAGAAAAAAGGAGGATGTTAGAGACGCACTACAGGTATACTCTATATCTAAGCGCCATAGACTGTTAGCAATGTGGAATTTATCGTACGCGAAAGTGCTATCACACACAGCGGATTCCCAGGATCAGCGCCACCGTACGATCCCAGGGTGCAGGCCGAATTTGGTTAGTATACTGGATCTGGACCAGCCTGCGTACATCATACCTACACTGTTGAAAGCTGCGGGCGCCGAGGCGGCATTGTCGCTGTATAAGCGCACAATGGAAAGTGTTTGGGCTTCAATGCGCTTACTCAGCGCTAACGCGGAGAGAGACGATACCGCTTATCTTCTTCCAAACGCTTTTCCGGTACCTCTGCTTTCTAATGGAACGGTTGCAGACCATCTGCATAAATGGCGGTTACGTTTGTGTCTGAACGCGCAGGAAGAGATCTGGAGAGTCACCAAACAAGAGGTAGCGCAGTCGGGTATCCCTGCCGATTTAGTGGGGCCACCGTGCCGCCTACGTTATCTACGAGGCATCAAACCTTATTGCCCAGAGGGTCCACGCTTCTGCGGTAAAAAGGTGTGGAAGGGATCGATCGACGAAACGGATCGATCTATTTAATTGGCCATTTTCGGCCGTAATAAGGAGACGTAATGAAACTATTGAAGAAAGACCTAATCGAGAGAGCCTGGGCAGCAACCAATGGCACCAACATGAGTAAGCGGCAGGTAACGGCGGTGGTAACCGCCACGCTAGACGCACTTCGAGACGCTATCGCCGAGGAGCATAGTTCCGTGTATCTGAGCAAGCTCGGTACGTTTCACGTGACAGAGCGTGATGAGCGCGAAGCGCGCAATCCCAAAACAGGAGAGCAAATTACCGTCCCGTCGCATTTTGCAGTACGGTTCAAGCCTGCTACCAGTTTGCGAACTGCGTTGAAAGAATCAACCCCCAGCTGATAACTTTGCGGGTCGGATCTGATAGATTCGGCCCGCAACCAACAGAGGACAGTGGCCGTACAAAAAGGCAATGAACGTGTACCCGCGTCGCGAAGAGTTGATAGTAGCCGCAGCTATGATAGTTGCCGAAATTGAGCGGTTGGATCGGAAGGCGAAAGAAGATGTGGACTGAAATCTACCCAGAAGGCTGTAGGTTGACTGGTGCTGAGCATATACCTCGCGAACACCTGTTCAAGACGTTCCAATGACTGCGTGGTTTTGGGTGTAGAGGTGTCTAGTGGAATGGTACGACAAAGCATTTATCATCTGTGACCGCGCCGAGCGCGTGCTCGCGCAATACCACGCGCGCCTGCACAAAGACGCAAATGATTGTTTGCGTATGACGCGGAAACTGTTCGCTCAGGAAGCGGTTGTCCAAAGCACGGACCATAGAAAGGCAAAGACCATTGACAGAAGCTAAACATACTATTGAAGATGTCCTTCAGTATCTTGACGCGGGGGCTCCCGCCGATGTGCTCGCCTGGTTTTCCGCTCTGCGTGACGCAAACAGCCTCACAACGGAAGGCCGCGTCAACCCCAAACACACGGCGATAGCGCTTCTAATAAAGGGGCCAGAGGATGACTCGTACGGGCCCGTGGCTAGGCTGAAGGTGAATGGCCATGTATGGGAAATAGATCGCCGTACAGCCCGTTCCCTGGGGTTAGCGTTGGTAGCAGCTTCGAATTGGGATCCGGCACCAAGATTCACAATGTGTGGTGCTCCCAATATGGGCGTCTCTGGAGACCGGTCGTGTACAGGTGAGCTGGGGCACGAAGGGCAGCACACATGGCTTCCCGAAAACAAAGCTCCTGCGGTTCCGAAAGCCCGAGAGTGGAAGTTTATATGAACGGAAAACGCATGAAGAATTCTAAATTGGGTAACGGTGATTGTTTCGATTTGCTCAAAAAGATGCCCGATAACTACGTGCACGCCGTGGTTACGGACCCGCCAGCCGGTATAAATTTCATGGGTAGTAAATGGGACAACAAACAGGGTTACACTCCGAAAACAAAACGCGGTGCGGCGCTCCACAGCATGCTTTCGAATCTACAGCAAATAGCTAAAGATGAGAACCAGCCACTGCCCGGTGATTTCAATGAGCTGATGTCGTTTGCGGTATTTATTTGTGACGTGTTTTGCGAAGTATTTCGAGTGCTGAAGCCTGGTGGTCATGCGCTGGTGTGGACGCTTCCCCGTACTTCTGACCTAACCGGCATCGGTTTGCGCGCGGCTGGGTTCGAGGTGAGGGACGATTTAGCTTTGTTTTCCGGAAGCCGCGCAGCCGCTTTGTTTGGATCCGGCTTCCCCAAGTCCCAGGCAGTGGATAAAGCCATAGACAAGATGGTAGACGCGGAGCGAAAGGTAGTTGGCAAGGGCAGAGGCCGAACAGGTAAGGCAGCACAGCCTAACGGCTCCACGTTCAGCGATGACAAGTATCAATGGCCTGGTGATTTTTCAATTACTGCTCCATCCACGGAAGACGCTAAGACGTGGGAAGGATTTGGGAGCGCCCTCAAGCCCAGCAGAGAGGACTGGTTGCTAGTACGTAAGCCGCTCGAAGGCACGATCGCCGGAAACGTCTTGAAGCACGGCACTGGTGCGTTGAACATTGACGCGTGCCGAGTCGCTGCGATACGCGATCGTACGGAATATGGATTGAAGTCATCCATACGCAGCAAGGTTACTACATACGGCACTCCATCAGAGTCAGCTGATTTTGATGCCTCCAAGGGCAGATTTCCAACTCATACGCTTTTTGCGCACCACTCGACGTGCGAAGAGTGCGGAACTAGGAAGGTCACAAGCAAAAATCCAGGCAATAAGGTTCTGGTTGGCGCTGATACAACGCCTAACCAGTATGGTAAATACGCGCGCAGGTCAGAGGTGGGGCACGCTAATGAAGACGGCACCGAAACCGTCCCATCGTTCTCCTGCGCGGCCTACTGCCAAACGTGCAACCACGGCTTTTTGCAAAACGGCGGAAGTGCTACGTGCCCTCAGTGTAATAGATCTGCGTCGTGGGTGTGCCCAGTCGCGGCCTTGGATGAGAGTAGCGGGCACCAAGTATCTGGGACAGCATACGAACCCGCGCCCAAACAAATGGAACGCTCAATTTATGGCAAAACCAATACGCTTGGGCGCGTGTGTGGGTTCAATGACGCGGGAGGTGCCGCACGCTTTTTTCATACCTTCCACTACTACACCAAGCCCTCGCGGAAAGAGCGCAACGCCCACGTTACTAACCCGCACCCAACGGTAAAGCCTATATCATTGATGCTGTGGTTGGTTAGCCTGGTGGGTTGTCAAAAAGGGTCGATCATACTTGATCCGTTCATGGGCTCCGGCACCACAGGTATAGCGGCCATCCTAGGGGGCTACAAGTTCATAGGAATCGAAGCCGACGAGGATTCTTTCAACATAGCGCAAAAGCGAATAAACGCCGCCCATCCGGGGCAATCGATAGAAGCCTATATACAAGGCAACATCCCATTATTTGGAGGATAGATCCCGCACCCTCTCTGAGGGCATCAGTGCAAATAGATCTATTTTCATGACGCCGGTATTCTCCCTGCCAGTAAAAAATGCCTAGGACCCGCACCGTAGCGCATCTCCCCAAAAGTAACGGGAATCAGATCGACTGTCAAGGGATTTTTTGGATCAAATCCATTGTTTAACTTGATCGATTGCGGGGGACCGTAGCGGGTAACTGTGAAGATCCCGCTGCCTCAACCAATCGCCGATCTTTTCGTTGTTTTTCGTGCCGAGTCGTATGTATGCCATGGCCATGGCATCGTACAGTATCAGAGTTGTTGCTGCGCTGGTTGGTACGAAAGTTTCGATGTAATCAGCATCTTTGCAAAACTCATCTTGGGCGCGCTTCGTTAAATACCCATCTGTCCAGAATAGAAAGCGATCTACGCGAAACTCATGCGGTATACGCCATCTAGCGGGGCTGAGCGTGGATCTAAAGGTGGGGGCTACTGCCGTCACCTCCGCCAACGAACTAGCGGCGTGGAGTACGTCAAATATGGCCTCTGTTACTATCAAATCGTTATTCATTGCCAATGGCAATCGCCGACGGCGCCGTCAGAGAATTCCTGAAAGGGAATGGCCGACGTAAACTGACAGATACACTACATTGTGGAGGAAAAAACCATGAAACAGGTCAAAATCAGTGAGGAAGTAGCCGAGGCCATTCGCGAGACGAAGTGGTGGGTCAATGTATCGCCAATCATCGCTATTCGCGCGCAGGTACACTTCGAACAGCTAGTCCTGCCGTTCGCGACCTACAGTGACCTGGTATGGAGTTACGTGGATGATGCGCGCTTGCTCATATCTCTCACGCCACAGGCTGTTTGCCGACTGTGCAAAATAACCCCGTACGAAAACCTGGATGATGTTTGGTGGGAGTTTCCGAAAGCTACTTTGGTGGCGGTTATCAGTGCTTGCAAACTGACAGACACAGACGCTGACGCGTTGCCGGACGAGTGCGCACTGCGCGAAGCCTGCGATGGTGATGGTTTGTGCTGCGACGCCTGCCCACACGCTTAAAAAACTCGCCTCCACCAACCCACATCACCGGCAATAGACAAGCATTCCCACTCACACCAATCGTCATTTCCTCGCATGTGCGCGTGGTAGTGCCCGAACAGCCATCGTTTGGGCATGTACCTATGCAGTACATGCGACAGCGCGTCTTTCGATAACTCCCTACCGTAGAACCGTAACGGTATCTGTAAACAGAATTCATTTGGGCATGTGTGGGATATAACGGTGTGCACAGCCTGACGCTTGGGCAGTGCGCCGAGGTCGTCTGCGGATATGGTTTCAAGCTCAGGAAACCAATCTACGTTCTCTGTTCTGTATGCGCGATCAACTACAGAGTCCGCTCCGCCAATAAATAACACTGGTTGGTTATTTATGTAGACAATGGCCCCCCGCCTCATGTGAAACACGTTTTTTGCCACCTCGGTTCCAGGCAGTATTTGATCGTAAGCGTCGTGATTTCCATCACAAAAAAGTATCGGCACGTCCCCATTCTCCACGCAGGTTTCATTGGGTAATATACCAAAATCGCCACATTGGAGGATAAGATCAGGTTTCTCGATCTGTATCAATTCATTGAGTAGATCAAAACTACGGTGAATGTCACCCACTACTAGCGTCTTGTTAGCGGTATACTGCAAAATCTAGTCCCCTATAAGCTAGTGGTTAGTTCCTTTTGGAGTCGTTGTCCCACGCGGTCCACGCTTCGAGCATGTGTTCGTTGAGCCAGGCAACTGCGGCATTTAGGGCGTCAAATGCAAATGTCTCGGACGCCCAGCGGTAGTCTCCACCACGATAGTATACCGCCTCGTACGATTTTCCATCCGGTCCTTTGATTCCGGTATGACGTCGCTCTTCGACCGATGCTGCGTTATCCCAAAACGAAGCCTGATGTGTTTCGTACGCTGGGCTGCTGCTATCCCATCTCCATGGATCGTTTCTAAGAGCGATCTTAACCGCAGTCATAGATAGCTTCTTCCAGGTGATAGCGGGCTTGGCGGCACCCACTTCGTCGGGAAGGAACGCCGCGAGACGTTTCCTATCCAGAAAGTTTTTCACTGCCGTAGAGCTGGGCAGTTTGCGCTCTTGTCGTTTTTTGTCGGCAGGCGCTGGTTCGTTGTTCTCTATGGGAGTCACGCTCCGCGCACTCTCTTTGTAGTCGGTTACGTGCAGCCACGTAGTCAGCTTCCCCTCATAGGTTACTAGATCGGCTACTGTGGGCTTACCTAGTATACACGTGGTACCAACGTTCACAGCCCCTAGAATATCTTCCATCTTATCTGTGACGCCGAAACCAACGTAATCTCCGCCCTTGGTTCGTCCGTAAAGAGACGCTACAAAACCTTCAAAGGATGGGAGTCGTTTTTCTATCAAAACAGATAAATTGTTGAGTCGCTCGCCCACCGGCCCTAAATACCCTTCTGGTGGGGCAATCTCTATTTTTGCACGTTTGCCAATAATCGTGTATCTGGTATTTCGCCATTCACCGAGGTATATAATTGTTGCCACGACGTGCAAACGCGTGTTGATTTGAGGTTTCAGACTGGATATCTGTTTTTCAGACGACGTTTTAAGACGCACCTGGTTTCCGTTTGTATCCGGTCCAGTAAGTGTCCACGTAGTCCAGCCTCTAAATCTATCTCCGCCCTGCTTTTCCTGTATGTTCTCGACGGTGAATGTAACAGTAACTTTTTCTCCGACCTTACCTAACCAATCCGACTTCGGTTTGTAGGCTTGAGTCAGCCTTCTGTGCAGTTCTGGTAGGTAGGCGAGTAGTCCTGCCTGATCTGGATAGATGGCGTCGTTTGCCCCTACCGCTTTCATATTTCTGTCAAAGTCGGATTCCGGCTCGAATTTATCGCTACGCGCCCATGCTATGATTTTTTTCGCATTGTCCATGTATTCATTTATGCCTGGAACTTTTTCCTTCTCTCGGATCATATCCACGACAGTGTTCGCGGTAGAAATTCCTTGCCCTTCGAATTCCTGTTTTTTTGATACCCACCCTTTTTTACGAATAGCGTACAGCGAGAGCGCTAAAAAGTATTTGGCGTCATACATTAGTTTTCCGCCAAATGACCCATCGCTCTCCGCACTACGCCACTTGTCTATATCGTCCTGAAGGTCATCCAGCATTTTGACCATTTGTACGATATCGATATCTGTGTCCATGAACGCTTTTAGGCAACTGGTACCTACACGACTCAGCTCGCCGGTTTTAATATCTTCCAGAATTACCAGCTTGTCTCGTTTTCTTTTGGTATGACAGTGGTCGCATGCCTGTGAATCGGTCCAGTAATTACTTGGAATGCCTTTTTTGCTGTTTGAATGCACAATGGGGAGCTTACTGCGGTAGTCGACCGTTCCGCGTACTCTCCAGCCGTTGTCGGATGGTGCGGTACTTCTTATCAGGATCTTGACCTGTTTATTGACAAGACCATCGCCAGCTGGCTCCAGTTTGGATTCATCCGTTACTTTAAAAAAGATGGGCTCCATACCCATCTTGCTAGCGCGCGTGTTTAGTCGGTTAATGACACTGCGTATATTTTCTAGATTGCTGTCAGATACCCACAATTCCGTTGTAACAGTATCTTGTCCTGGCTCTAATGTTTTGGTAACAGGTGGCATAGTAACTCCATGATTCAGCCGTGCAGCTCTATGCTATAAAGTAGTGTCGGGACATACTAAGGAGGTGCGCATATGAGCGGTGAAGAGTACACAGCGAAAAGTATAGATATACTAGAAGATATTGAGGGGATACGCCTACGCCCTGGAATGTACATACACGGTATATCCGAATCCGAGGGTATCCATCAACTGGTAGATGAGATTCTCGACAACGCCGTAGATGAGCATTTGGCGGGGTACTGCGACAAAATATCTATTTCGTTAAACCCCCAAAAACAGATCGTTAAAATAGTGGACAACGGTAGAGGGATACCGGGCTCGATTCACGAAAAAACAGGTACGAGCACGCTCGAAGCAATATTTACTACTTCGCACGCGGGCGGGAAATTCGGAAAACAAGCTTACGTGTTTTCTGGTGGGTTGCACGGCGTAGGAAGTACTGTGGTTAACGCGCTGTCCGAACGCCTGTCCGTCGTATCCTATCGTGGAGATCACGCGTGGAAGCAATCGTTTCAGCGCGGGATACCTACTGCTCCGACAGAGCGGGTAGAGCTAGATACTCCTAGGCGCGGTACCGCCGTTCAGTTTGTACCTGATTTAGAATTGTTTGACGATCTACGGTTGGATCCAGATGTGCTTGCAAAGCGTTTGTCCGAGATCGCCTACATCTGTCCCGGTTTACACATACAGTACGCTGTTGCTGGTCGTGCGTCGGTAACCTACCACAACGCAGACGGGCTGAAGGGTTTGCTCGATAAGCATATCGAAGACTCCAACATCCGCACCATGCACGACATCGTAGAAATTCGTACCGACACTGCCGAGATCGCCTTTGTTTGGACGAACGCCGATGACGAGCACTGGTACTCGTACGTGAACGTAACAGAGTTGCCCGAGGGCGGTACACAGGTTTCTGGCATGCGACGCGCTATAGCGGCAGTGTTGGGCCGTATGGCCAAGGAAAAGCTTAACGGGCAGGACCTGCGCGACGGGCTGATCGTTGCAACGCACTTCAAAGTGTCCGACCCGATGTTCCAAGGACAGACAAAAAACAAGATCCTGAACAAGGCGTTGGGAACGTACGCCTACGACATCCTGGTTCCAGAGCTGAGGAAACTGTTTGCTGATAATCCGGAGCTGGCCACAGGTATCCTGACGAGGGCTCAGCGCTTGAAAAAGGAGCGCGCCAATCTGAAGCGCGTCAAAGACTCGCTGAAATCTGTGGCGGTGCGTAAGCGGTGCATCATGCCAGATAAGCTCGCAGGCGCGTACGACTGCACTCCGGAAGAACGCGAGCTTTTCATTGTAGAGGGGGAGTCCGCTGGTGGATCGGCAAAGGCTGGTCGTGACACGTACTATCAGGAGGTGCTCCCCCTACGTGGTAAGATCGCCAACGCTGCACGTACTGGTGATGGGCTCCTTTTGAAAAACAAAGAGATTCAAGCGCTGATTGCATGCATAGGTGCGGGCATAGATCATGCCGCTTATGCTGGGTGTAATCCTGAGATGTCACGAGTAGGAAAAGTACTGCTGCTGATGGACGCTGATCCGGACGGAGCGCATATCGCCACGCTGGTTCTAGCGTTTATAGTGATGTACATGCGCCCCATGATCGACGCAGGAAAGGTATACGTTGTAATAAGTCCCTTGTACATCGGGCAGTATCGTGGTAAGGTCATATACGGCGACTCCCACGAGGAGGTGTTGGCGGCGTTCCCTAATGGTGCTAAAGTCAACATTTGCCGTATGAAGGGTCACGGTGAAGCTAACGCGGAGGAGATCAGGCGCTACGCCATGGCGCCGAAGCATCGTAAACTGTGGAGATTGCAGTTGACCGATAAGTCCAGCGCTAGAGTCGAGTTGGTCATGGGGGAAAACGCAGCCACTCGAAAAAGGATATTGGGAATCAAATGAAATCAGGCATTCCGGTTAAACTCCCGTTCAGTGTATGGCACAACCTAGCTAATTTGCTTACGGGTGTGGTACCCTCACTGGTCGAATCGGTGTCCACAGGAAACCATGATTACATGGATATGTTCATAGACATGTCCAGGGCGTTGGCTGGTATTACTGCGGAGCTGAATGTACATGCAGATGCGCTAGTGGCGCTACTTTCTAATTCAGGATCTGTAACTGACGCGCTCTTGCGAAATACGACGCCAACACCAGAGATAGGCGACTACGTTTTTCGAAAGAAGGCACTTCCAGTATTTATGCAGACTGGGTTTGACTGCTACACAGTTTGGGTAGAATGCGGCGATGATCGTTACGCGCATACGATGGATAACGTTTGGATGTGCGCGGAGTCGTCCAGTCAATCAAGCGTGTCGGAAATAATCGAAGTACGTGTTACCTCTTTGCCTACTAATTGGGACGCACTTCAGATCACATCTGTAAACGCAGAAAGCATGACGGCTACTGCTGTGCACACCAGCCCCCGCTCCTTCCTTCTGGTATTTTCGGAGAAAAAACATGATACTTAGCGAAGAGCTTAAGTTAAAAGAACCTGAACAAATACGCATAGCAGTAAGAGCCGTGCTGTGCCTGGTAATGGGGGTGTATGACATTAAACTGTATCGAAACGAGATTTCTGTTTTACCCCCATCAGCGCAGAAAACCCTTGATCCAAATACAGTACTTCAATCCGACTACCTCACTTGTCGTTTTTGGCGCGGGTGCGTGTATAGACTGCTCGGCAATTCGGTAATGGCATGCAGATACGTTGCGGAGGCAGATTTGCCTCTGCTAGAGTCACTTCATCCGTATGACCGCCAGTTTATAGTTGCACGAGCATTACGCATTGGGATACCGCAGCCGCTGTCTGTGGCATTTTTTAGAAGGGTATTAGCGCGTCTCGATAACTACATGCTTAATTCTGCAAAATACAAGTTGACGTTCGTTACTAAGTACGACCGCTCTGTGGACGATGTGGATTACGTGGGCAACATGCAATGTGAGGCGCTACAAACGCTGTATAGGTACAACTATTTGGCGCCCACAATAGAACGTGAAACGCATTGCGTAGAAAACGCGGCAGAAATCAAGCTGCGTATTCAACCTATTATCGGCGTACTACAGGTGACTT
>Ga0180007_10004471_pt1 | contig 14802 bp, 14 predicted proteins | sample MM_PC_MetaG_FD_121122 | JGI IMG/M metagenome (GOLD analysis project Ga0180007, IMG submission 121122) | Groundwater microbial communities from the Aspo Hard Rock Laboratory (HRL) deep subsurface site, Sweden - MM_PC_MetaG | ecosystem: Environmental > Aquatic > Deep subsurface > Groundwater... | reverse complement strand
ATCTATAGCCCTAACCACACCTTTTTGAGCTATATTTGTCACCATTACCTGAAATGTATAGAGATCCTCTCTCTCCTTCTCCATCCTTTTTCCAAAACAAAATATGTCCTCAATCCCACTCTCCGAATCAACTACCTTTACCTCTACCTCTCTTTTTGTCTTGTCTATTCTTACTGAAAGTATCCTTGGAGGAATGGTGTCATAATAAGGGGTCTTGATGATCAAAGAAGTTTCTCCCTTTCCATCCGAGTAGCAGGCAGAGGCCTCTATCTCATTTATCCCTATATCCAGACCCATTGGTTTATATCTTATAATGTATGGTGGATTTTCCAATCTTAGCTTGGTTTTATCAAGATGAAGAATAATGGGGTTATCATCGGGTGTAACTTTGACTAAAAGGGTTGGAATAGAATTGACAAACTTCTCGGCAGTAAGCCAGTTATAGCTTATCTTCAAAGAGCCTCTTTTTTCTATCCGGATTATCTTTAGCTCCATCTCTATCTTTTCTATATCATTTTTCAATAAGAGAAGCTCTTCTTCTATCTCTGCCTTATTTATCTTCTCCTTTATTATCCTAAGAGCCTTTTCTAATTTATTTAAGTTGAGATTCTTTATCTTTTGTTCAATATCCGTAGCCCTATTCATCAGCCCTTTCTTTTCCATCAGGAACACATCTTTCTTTGTCTCCTCCAATATTTCCTTCTGCTCGTCTTCTCCCATCTTTCCTTTGATATAGCTCTTGCCATCTTCAGTCTCTGCAAATTCACCTGTATTTACATCTATCTCTTCTTCTTGTGAAACTGGTCTAAATGCCACCTTGCCCTCTATTACCTTCAGATTTGTCTTTCCTGTCTTTTTGTCAACAGAGAGGTCAATTACTGTTCCACGCAAGCCCATAACCGCAGTTGGAGTATGAAAGGTAAGGGATGAATCCTTTGTCCTCAGCCTTTCAAACCTTCCCTTTACGCTTCCCCACCAGACCTTAAAGGCTGATGAATCCTTCTCCTTCTCAAGAAGAATCTGCTCTATATCCATAACCGTATTTTCATCTAAGCGAATAATAGAGCCATCAGCAAGCTTCAACTCACACTTTGAGGTAAACTTTGTCTTTACCCTATCCCCTGGCTTAAGGATAATATTGAGCTTTGCCTTTTCCCACTTTGCCACACCACTTTTCAGGATTTCAACATCCCCTTCAAGGTAAGATAGGGTGAGGTTTCCCTCAACAGCCCAGCCTATTCTTATAAAGAATAGAAGAAAAAACAACAAACTTAACCTTTTCTTCATTTTTACCTCCTTAGACGAAGACCACCCTTCCTTCTAATTGTTCAAGCCTTTTAGAATGGTCTTCTATTATTATTGCTATCCCATCAATCTTATTTCCAAGCTCTCTTTTTGTCTCTTTTAATTCCTGCTTTACGCTATCTATTTTATCGCTCAATTTCTTGTCCACAGCATCTATTTTATCACTCAATCTGTTGTCTACCTCATCTATTTTATCGCTCAATTTTTTGTCTACAGCATCTATTTTGTCGCTCAAATCTATTTTTACCTTTCCTATTTCCTCCTTCATCTCATTTCGAAGGTCTTTATAGTAAAACTCTGAAAGTGCTCTTGCCTCTTGATTCTCTTTTCTTGCCTCATCCCTCCCTTCTTGAATCTGTCTTGAGCAGGTCAATACGCCATCAGCAATCACTTTAATCTTATCATTCATATCTTCCAAAAGAATAGTAAACCTTTCTCTTTCTTTCATAGCATAACTATAAATAAATTAATCTCCTTTAGTCAAGAATAAAAATTTGGGGACGGTTCATTCTCATCATTTTCCCTATGATTTTTTTGGAAATTGGAAATTAGAAATTGGGAAGAAAAGATTCTGCTTCCTCTGCTAATTTCAAATTTCTAATTTCAACTCCATCTTTTAACCGCAAGCTTTCAAACAAAGGTGAACCATCCCAATTTTTCTTAATCCTGAATACCTCCTCTATAACCTTCTTATTACAAAAAACTGCATCTCCCTTTATGTCTATCTCAACCAACCCTTCATTATAAGAAACAAACCCAAGAATAGGAAGGCTTATGTTATTTTCAATAAAAAAAATATCGCTCTGTGACCTTATTTTATTACCCACAATAAATACCCTTTCAATCCCAATATCCTTTGCCAATCTATTAATCTCTAAGGCAGTATTTATGCTCCTCATTCCTGGCTCTACGACTACAATTATTGCCTCCACAGCCTTTGCTGTAGCCCTTCCCAAATGCTCTATTCCTGCTTCCATATCTAAGATTATGACCTCATCTCTTTCAAGTATAAGATTTGCCATCAGATTTTTGAGAAATGTATTCTGAGGACAGGCACATCCAGAGCCACCCCTTTTCATCCCTCCTATTACAAGCAACCTTATCCCCTCTAAATTTAGACTATACCCCTCTGGAATATCCTCCACCCGAGGGTTAAGCTTAAAAATTGAGCCTGCCTCCCCTACCCTCTCTTCAATCAGTTCCTTCATTTCAGAGATTGGTTTAATTTGATCGCCCTTATATCCCAAAGCAGCCGCAAGATTTCCATTTGTATCTGCATCAACAAGCAGAACCCTTCTGCCCTCTTCTTTATAGAGATACCCCAATAAGGCAACTAATGTTGTCTTTCCTACACCACCCTTACCAGAGACCGCAATCTTCATTTACCCATACCCACGCCTGCATAATACGGCGATGGCACTGTCGGATATGCCCGATAGACATGATAAAAAACAGCGTCAGTTTTCGTATATACATCGCTTTGAGTATAATACTCTACAGGCAACCCGATTGCATCACTCCACAGAAAATCTCTAATTAAAGCTTTTACACCATCCCTTGTAGGCTCTTTGTCTTGCCATTTATACATATCCCTTAATTTCCCCTTCAGTTTTTCCAGCAGTTCTTTGGCTACCTTCTTTATCTTTTTGGATTCCTGGGGTTTCAAATCCGGTTTTACCAAAAGATCATAAATAGCCAGCGTCTCCTCATCTAATCCCTCTCGCACTGCCCGGCTTTCTTCCTCGTCCAATTCCTGCACAAATTTCAATAATGCCTCAAAGATAGCTTCAATATTTTGGCGGTCTTTTTCTTTGTTATATTCAGCAATTATCTGTTTTATTCCAGCAGATGTACTGGCGATATTATTTCCCTTTTACTACCTAAACCCCTAATCGCACCATTTGAATATGAATAAAGCCTTCATTGTCCATTGGACAGGATTGAATATATCTATCTGCTATCTCACCAATGAAGTCCTCGCGAAATTCCTCAGGGATACGCTGTGTAAAGGGGAGCCATGTTGTCCGAATCCATCCCATCAAACCTTCCTTTCCCTTATGAATCATATCCTTTGGAATTAGCTCAATTCGTTTCGCCTTGAACCCAATATCTTTCAACCAAACTTTATATTCATCTACTCCATAAAAAGCCCAGGGAAAAGTAAAATCAGTAAAGTATCTCTGCCACTTCTTGCTATGGACAATTGTCTCCGAATCTTTGAGGATTTTGGCGGCATTTCCCTTACCAGCCATCTGAAGCAAAATCCTTCCACCAGGCTTTAGACTCCTTTTAATCCCCTTAATGACCGGTAAATGGTCAATAACCCAATGAAGGGTAGCGGTAGAAAAAACAACATCAAATTCACTAATAAAATTTATCTCCTTTGCATCCATCAATTGAAAGGTAAGATTTGGGTATCTTTCTGAGTCAAAGTTTTCCTGAGCAAAACTAATCATCTCTTCAGAATTATCGATACCCAAAACAGAACCTTTTGGTAATTTTTCAGCGATTTCAGCCGTAACCTTGCCATCACCACATCCAATATCCAAAACCCTTTCACTTCCCTTGAGCCCAAGTTTTGATATAAGTTCTCGTGCCCATTTTTGTTGCTCAGAGGAACTTTTGTGATGATTTTCTGCATTCCATTTGTACATGTTTTTACCTTTCCAAATTTCCCAAAAAGATGGTATGAATCGCGACACCCTTCTTTTATATTCCAGATACTCCTCCCCAAACTTCGCCTCTACCCCTTTTTCTTCCCCTATCACAACCCAAAAATAATTGAATGCTGACCATATCAGAGCCGCAATGAGAACATAGGATAAACCTTGTAGAATGCCTACACCCCAAAGAATACTGCATACGCCAAAATACATAGGATTTCTTGTGTAAGCATAGGCTCCGGAAGTTCTTAATTTCTTAGCAAGCCCTAATGCTCCTGCAGGTTTGAGTAATTTAAATCCCCAGAGAAAAAAGAAACCCCCGGTCAAGATTAACGGGACACCAAAAATAATTCGCAAAACTAAGGGAATAGGCAGATAAAACGGTATTCCCAGCCAAAGAGAAACCTTGTAGCTAATAAACAAGACATTCCCAATACCTGCCAACACTATAACAGGTACTATGGGAAACCAAATGGGTGGAATCTCTTTTGTTTCCTTGCTTGTTTTTGTGTTACTTGTCATGGGCATTTTCTCCGAACTTATCAATAAAGTATCCCAAAAAACTGCCAAGAATGATGGTCATAACACCCATTGGGATTAAACACATCGGTTCTTTCCAAGCTACAAGAATTCCAACAGGAATAAGTAAAAGGATAGATACAACTAAACCCTTCAATGCCCCCTTGAGTTTCAAATTAGAGGTTGAAATTATAAATCCTGCAATTACCCAAAGAGCAAATGCCGAAAGGTTTGCATCCCAGGTTAATCTTTGCAGTATCATAGGGACGACATCTATGATACCGGCGATTATCCCGAAGGCAATTCCAACTAAAATTTTTTTGTTTTTCATCCTATGAATTATTCAAATTTCGTAACACTTTACTCATCTTTCGGGAAAATGGAAAAACTGGGGAAAAGGGGAAAAAGAGACTAAGTCGCTGTAACAAAATAACTATTACATTTTATGAGTCTATTCTAAAAAGCATAACTTTGTCATTCCTGCGAAGCTTGTCCCTGCAGGTCTTAAGCAGGGAGCAGGAATCCAGTCTTTCGTCGGAGTTGTACTTTATGGATTCCCATTTTCATGGGAATGACACCTTTTTAGAGCGGACTCATTTTATTCTTTTTCATAGTTTTCCCTTTTAGAATCTAATAATTTTTTCACTTCGCGGTCAAAGTCAGATTCAAGCATACGGTCTTGAATGACTTGGTATTTTTCATATTCGCTTTCGGCTAATGCCACTGCGACTTCATGACTAATCTTGCCGCTATCCTGCAAAATTTCTTTTTCGTTGAATTGCAAAAAGCCGTTCAATCTCTCTACCCAGTCTTTCATATACATCACAACACCCTTTTGCGCCTGCATTTCAGCATAGTCAAGATACATCGTAACAATTCTGTTCAGTCCATCCATCTCTCTTTCATTCAGATAATTCTTGGCAATACTGACATCAGTTTTTCTAATGGCTCCTTTGGTCGCATTTTTCCAAGTGGTTAATCCCATATTTGGTTTCTCACTATTTACCCTGCTGTGAATAATTTCTGCTGCGGTTTGGCCAGTCATTGCCCAGTGAAGTTTATTTTGCACGGTAGCAAAAAATTGCTCGGTAATTTCTTCATTCGGACTATAGTCAGCACTGCACTGGGCGTAAATGTCGGTGATTTTCTGATAGAACCTGCGTTCGCTACTGCGAATATCGCGAATTCGCGCCAGTTGCTCTTCAAAATAGTCTTGACCAAAGATGTTGTAAGGATTTTTGAGTCGCTCATCATCCATAGTAAATCCTTTAATGATATATTCTTTGAGTCTTTCCGTTGCCCAGATGCGAAAATGCGTTGCTTGAGTAGAATTAACCCGATAGCCAACAGAAATAATGACATCGAGATTGTAAAACTTGACTTGATATGTCTTGCCATCAGAAGCAGTATGTGCAAAATTTGCACATACTGAATTTTCCTGCAATTCTCCGCTTTCAAAAATATTTTTGAGATGTTTTGTGACTACGCTTCTCTCTACGCCAAAAAGCTCGGCAATTTTTGCCTGCGTTAGCCATACGGTTTCATCTCGCAAAAATATCTCCACCTTCACCTTGCCATTTGGCGTGGTGTAGAGTAGAAATTCCGTAAATGTATTCTGTCTGACAATCTGGTTATTCTTTTTCATGATTTTCCTTTTTAGAATCTAATAATTTTTTCACTTCGCGGTCAAAGTCGGAAACATAGTTTTTGTCCTGTATTACCCGATATTTTTCATATTCTGCTAATGCCTTCTTTTCTGCCTGCTCAGCGCGTATGGCACCAGCATTCCCTAACACGCCTTTTCCTAAAAGTACCAGATATTCATCAAGTTTATTAACCCAGTTTCTCATAGTCATAGTATGTTCGCTTTTAGCCTGAATTTCGGCAAATGATAAATATGCATCAACAATACGATTTAGCATCTCAAGTTCCTGTTCGTTCAAATAATTTTTTGCGATAAAGATATCTCGCTGAATAGGATGCAAGCCTGAAAAATTAGTAAGTCCCATAAGCGGTTTTTTGCTGTCAACACGCTCGGCAATCAGTTCTGCGGCAGTTTTCCCGCTTACTGCAAAATGCATCTTGTTTTGAACCGTTTTAAAAAACAAATCTGTCTCTTTGGCATCCCTGCGATAATCAATGCTTGTCGCATAAATATCGGTCACTTTTTGATACAACATTCTTTCACTTGAGCGAATATCGCGTATTCGTTCCAGGAGTTCTTCAAAAAAGCGTGATTTGGAGCCTCCTTGTTTTAAGCGTATATCATCCATAGTAAACCCTTTCACCATGTATTCCTTGAGTCGATCTGTTGCCCATTGGCGAAAAAGTATGCCACGGGCAGAATTTACGCGATATCCGACAGCTATAATGACATCTAATCCATACATCTTAGTTTTATATTTTTTTCCGTCCGTGGCAGTTATTAAGAATTCCTTAATAACTGAATCTTGTTGAAGCTCTACAGTTTGAAAGATATTTTTAAGATGAATATTAATATTTGCAATCGTTGTTCCAAACAACTCTGCCATAAGTTTTTGCGTCAGCCACACATTTTCGTGCTCAAAACGAACCTCAATGTGAGTTTTTCCGTCTTCGGTTTTATAGAGAATAATCTGTTGTTTATTCTTTTTCATAATTTTTATACCTCAATTGTGCCGCTCATCAGCCGCGGCAAAAGCAAGTCGCGAGCTTGCGATAATGATTCATTAGTTTTCCGAATCGTTGCGATTTGTTTGTAAAGAGGGGCAACAAACTCTTCAAATAGTCGAAGAATGCTTGCTTCCGACCACAAAATTTGTCGGCTATGTGCAAAATCCCTGTTGAGGCCAGGCACTGCTACATCTGTACTCATAAATCGGACATGGAGCAAGGCATAATAAAGATAGAGAGTGCAGTTGTCGCTTTCAACGAAGTATACAGTGTCAATTGGCCAAAAATCGTTCTCGCTCCAGTAAACACTGCCCACATTACCCTTTCTGCCAACAATGATTGCTGGTCCCAGAGCGAAAGCCTTATTGTGTGTCCCAACAATACCGCTTGATCCAAACACGGGAACCGAGCCTGAAACCCTGACATCTTCCTTTAATGCTTTCCCATATTTGAGCATCGCTATCTCCCTCAGCGGTTTCGTTTCCCACCCCTCTGGCACACCATCAACTATCTTCGCCTTCTCATACTCCGGAAAGCGGAAATACACAAACCACTCGCGGAATAAGAGCCGCGCCGCTTTTTCCAAAAGATGGATCCGCCGACGGTTGATGTCAATGAGGTCGTCGTAGGTGGAGAGAATGGCGGCAATTTTGCGTTGGGTGGGCATTGAAGGAACTACCACTTCCAATTTTCGCAGATTTGTTCTGTTCAATTCAAGCTGTCCAGTAGCGCCTGTAACCAAATTGTAGATTTTATTTTGGTACTCTGGTGTGGGTAGCAAATAAATTAGAAAATCAGGTAGAAGAACATCTTGTTTGAGTCGTAAAATGGTTACATGCGAATCAGCAAATAGGTTGGGCCATTCTCGCTTAAAAAAATACGCCCTGCCGATTGTGATATCACCAGTGGAATTCAGCGTAATGTCACCCTTTCGGATGAATGCTTCTTCCTTGAGTTTTTTATTTGAGTCGTGGTATTTCAGAGCATCGGTATCAACATATCCCCATCTGATTGCTTTTTGGTTGAGGGCAGCAATTGAACTGAATTCAACATATTTTGGGGCAACCCCTCGTAATATTGAATCTAAACATTCATCCAATGGCAAAGTTTTCCATTGTGGTTTCATTGCTATTTTCATATCCCAAACCCCCTAAAATTCTCACTAATCTTTTTCGCTAAATCACCGGCTTGTTTATTCAATCCTTCCAGCTCTAAATGAATTGTCCGCATGGTCTCGCCAAAGTCAAAGTCCGGGTCTTCTTCTTCTGGTGCCACGCCTACATATCTGCCCGGTGTCAGGCTCCAGTCGTTTTCTTTAAGCTCGGCTTTATCTACCAGTTTCACCAATCCTTCCACATCGCGGAGTTTCCCTTCTGGAAACCGCTCAATGAACCACTGCGACGGGTGTTGTGCCCGGTCTGTCTCGCCACGATAAAGCCAGATGATAGAAAGGATATTTTGCAATTGCTCCGGGCTGAAATCATAAATCTTTCGCGTAACCTTGCGAAAGATATTGCGGGCATCAATCATCAGCACCTTATCTTTGTATTCCGCAGGTTTGGATTTATTAAAAAACCATAATTCACACGGCACGGTTCGGGTATAAAAAAAGTTACTGCGGATAGAGATCATAATATCCACATCACCTGTTTCTATCAGTTTTTGCCTTACTATTGCTTCCTGATTTCCGGCACTTGAGGCTTGGGACGACATCACAAAACCGGCTCTGCCTGCTTGAGTTAAGTAACTATAAAAATAACTAATCCAGACATAATTGCCGTTGCTGACCTTGCCTTTATTATTCTTTCCGGGCAAACCAAACGGCAGACGAGGGTCATTTTTGATTTTATCCGCATCAATCTCATCCACATTAAACGGCGGATTTGCCATCACGAAATCGGCTTTTTTATACAAATCATGCGGGTCTTCGTAGTAGCTTATCGCTTTTTTGATATCACCCACTAAGCCATGCACCGCCAGATTCATTTTAGCCAGATTAATTGTTGTCCCGTTTTTCTCCAGACCATAAAAGCTCAATTTATCGTTTGGGTTTTCGTGCAGATTCTCCACAAAACGAGCGCTCTGGACAAACATCCCGCCGCTGCCGCAGGCAGGGTCAAGCACCGTGCCTTTTTTGGGTTCCAAAACATTAGCGATAAGCGAGACCAGAGAAACCGGTGTAAAAAACTCTCCGCCATCGTGTGCCTTTTGGTCGGCAAACTGGGTGAGAAAATACTCATAGATTCTGCCAAACACATCACCGCTAACCTTTTTGAGTTCTTCAGGATTTAATGCCCGTAGCAATTGACCCAATATTTCATTATCAAGCTCGCGGTATTCTTGTTTTGGCAACACCCCGCGCAGGGTTTCATAATCCCCCTCAATTGATTCCATTGCATCAATAACAGCCTTGGCGCGGTCATCGCTGTCTTTTAAGCCTATCAGATAATCAAATTGAGCCTTAGGTTGTAGGAAAATTGCAGATTTTTTGCTGAAATCCTTTTTCGTCAGCTCCGGGGTTTTGCCCCCCGCGCGTCGGCAGGCTGGCAATAATTTCATCTTTTACCGCCAAATACCGGCTGTAGGCATGACGCAAGAAAACCAAACCCATCACAGGCATAAAATATTCATTGCTGGCATGATTGGAATTTGCCCGAAGCGTATCTGCCACGCTCCAGAGTCTTTTTTCAATTGCTTCAATATTTTCAGGTTGTAACATAAAGTTTCTCCGTAATTACTCACAATTTTGGGGGGAAATATTTAGCCACAGAGGTCACAGAGAGCACAGAGAAGAGATAGAAATAAAAAGGTTATTAAAAGATTTTCTTAACTCTGTAACCTCTGTGTTCTCTGTGGCAAGATTTATTTTATTTTCTGTGGCTTTTCCGAAAATTTTATGAGTAGTTACATTTCTCCTAAAAAAGTAATCCCTTTTCCTTAAAACTTATATACCCATCATCGGTGATGATGATATGGTCAAGCACTTCAATATCTAAAATCGCACCCGATTGGATCAATTTTTCGGTAAGTTTTATATCCTCATCAGACACTTCAGTGTTTTTTGATGGATGATTGTGAGCCAGTATGATTGAAGAGGAAAGGTGGCGGATGGCTGGTTCAAATACCTCGCGTGGATGCACCAGCGTCTCTGTCAATGTGCCGATAGAAATGGTCTCTTTATGAATAAGTTGCTTGCGGGCGTTGAGATACAGCACCATAAAATATTCTTTTTGCTTGCTTCGTAAATCGGCAAGTTGGGCAACGGTTGCCCGTACGGAATCAAGGATAGGAAGGGAATCATTAAATGAACCAACTGCCCGGCTGCCAAGCTCCAAAGCCGCCTTGATAGTAATGGCTTTGGTCTCTTCCAATCCCTTAATACCGGTCAGTTCATCTTTCGTAACGGATAAGAGTTTTGATAGGGGATACTTTTTCAAGGTTTCTCTGGCAATATCCAAGGCGCTTTTACCGGCTCGCCCGATACGAATAAGAATTGCCAAAAGTTCAGCATCACTTACATTCTCAGCACCTTTTTCAGACAGTTTTTCTCTGGGCCTTTTATGTTTTGGTAAATCTTTGATTTTTACCATTTATTATTTTGGTCTTGCCTTTGCTACAGCAACCTTTTTACCTGACAGCATACTCTGATGCATAACCTCTATTACCTTTTCCGCATTTTCCTTCGGGACTTCAACAAATGTAAAATTGTCAAATATACTTATCTCTCCTATGGATCTACCTGCTATGCCTGCCTTTTCAGCGATTGACCTGACCACATCGCCTGCATTTATTCTCTGTTGCCTGCCCACATTCATAAACAGTCTCACCATACCCTGCTGGGCACCTGTATCCTCTGCAGCTATTTCCTCTCCTTCCCCAAATCCCTCTATATGAAATTTCAAAAGGGCTGCTGTTGCCTCAATCGGTGTAATCTCGGTAGTGAGTTTGCCTGCCAACTCAAGATATGTATCAAACTTTTTATCATTAATAAACTCCTGAATCTTTTCCTTCATAGTCTCAACCTTTGCCCTAATCACATCAATACGGCTTGGCAGTTTACCCTTTCGTATCTTTATTTTTGCAACAGACTGAATGAACCTTAACTGCCTATCCTCTCTTGGTGTCACAAATGTTATGGCAACACCGCTCTTGCCTGCCCTTCCTGTCCTGCCTATCCTATGAATATATGAATCAGGATTCTGCGGTATGCTGTAGTTGACAACATGCGATATATTGCTTATATCCAGACCCCTGGCAGCAACATCTGTAGCCACAAGAACATCTATCATGTTGCTCTTGAACCTCTTCATAACAGACTCCCTCTGGGACTGACTGAAGTCGCCGTGGATTGTCTCTGCATCATATCCCCTGTTTTTAAGGCTTGCCGCAACATCATCTACATCTCTTTTGGTATGACAGAAGACAAGAAACAGGTCGGAATCCTCTGCATCTATCAGCCTGGCAAGTGCATCTATCTTTTCTGATTCCCTTACCTCATAGAATATCTGGTCTATCTTTGGTGCGGTAAGTATATTTGTGCTTATCGTAATCTTTTCAGGCAATATCATATATTGCTTAGATATCCTGACTATTGCCTCAGGCATTGTTGCTGAAAACAAAAGCGTCTGCCTCTGTTTCGGGGTATGGTTTAATATGGTAGTTATGTCGTCTATAAAACCCATATCCAGCATCTCATCTGCCTCATCCAGAATGACTATTTTTACCTCATCAAGTTTAAGGGTGCCTCTGTTTATATGGTCAAGAACCCTGCCAGGTGTTCCAACCACAATATGCACACCCTTTTTAAGCATCTTTATCTGCCGCTCCATTGATGAACCGCCATATATCGGAAAGGCAGAGACACGGCTTAACTTACCAATCTTATTCATCTCCTCAGCAACCTGTATGGCAAGTTCCCGTGTTGGCGTTAAGATAATTACCTGGACAGGAAACACTTCTCGGTCAATCTTTTCTACAACAGGTATGCCAAATGCTGCTGTCTTGCCTGTCCCTGTCTGAGCCTGTCCAATCATATCCCTTCCCTGCATAATAACAGGAATAGCCTTCTCCTGAATAGGCGTAGGCTCCTCAAAACCCATGTTTTCCATTGTCTGAAGCATCTCCTTGCTCAAACCAAAATCAGCAAATTTATCCATTACTAACCCTTCTACTAACTCCTCATTGTTTTCCATCTTCCTCCTCCTTAAAGTCATCACCCAAAACACAATCTATTCCTTTTAATATACCTTGTAAATCTTGATAAATCGGGGCATCAGTTGGCAATTCAAAGATTGACCTTCCAGCCAACTCAATCCTTGAGAGAATAGGGTCTGTTCTGAGGTATCCTGCCACTGGGATTTGGACTGAGGGCATCTTTTCTCCTGTTATCCGATTGATAATAAGAAAGGTATTTTTAACCTCATTCTCCAACCCTTTAATCAGCTCCTGTGTTCTATATGCCGCTGTCAATCCCTTTGGAGTAGTGTCCGAAACAATAAGCATAATATCTACTGAGCCATCTGTCTGCCTGCTGATATGTTCCATTCCAGCCTCATTGTCAATCACCACATATCTATACGCAGAGACGAGCTTTTTTAGTGTTTCTCTCAGATTGCTATTGGCAGAGCAGTAACAACCCTTTCCCTCTGGACGACCCATAACTAAGAGGTCAAAAGAATCTGCTTCTATCAAGGAGAGATTGACCTGTAACTCAAAATACTCTGTTAAGCTCATAGATAGAGGCCGTTTCCCTTTTTCTGGCTTAGCCTCCTCCCTGATATTACCCACTGTCTCTCCGATGTTGACACCAAGCGTAATGTTCAGATTCATACTTGGGTCCGCATCAACTGCCAGGATAGGAGAAAGGTTTCTCTCCTTGAGTGCCCTGACAATAAGTCCAGAGACTGTCGTCTTACCCATCCCACCCTTTCCACAAACAGCAATTACCTTAGCCATTTACATAAATACTCAAAAAACTATCTTTTTATTCTTCATGTTCTTTATGTTTTTTATATTGGATCCTGCCGTCTAACTTCTCTTGCAGCACCAAAGGAATTACCTTTTTTGTCTCTGATTCTGCCTCGCTGACAGCACCCCTTCCTAACTCTCTTGCCCTTTCAGCCAGGATATTCACTAGCTTAAATCTGTTCTCTACGCCATCCAAAAGCCTTTCAATATCATACAACATCTTTCTTCCTCCTTTCTTTTTTAATAGCCTTCAGTTATTTTTATTAGCTGAACGCTTTTCTTTTTCAATTATCTCTTTTATCAAAAAGATCGTCTTTTCTATCTCCTCATTTACTACCCTATAATCGTAATTTTCCGACCTCTTTATCTCCATTTCAGCCCTTTTAAGCCTCTCAATAAGCTCTTCCTCACTCTCTCTTTTCCTCTCAATCAGCCTTCTTTTCAGCTCAGAGATAGAAGGTGAAAGAAGAAAAACCAGAACAGCATCTGGATACAACGCCTTTATCTTTTCCGCACCATCAACATCTATATCCAAAAGGATGTCTGCTCCTTTGTCTAACAAGGAAGAAAACTCAAAGATAGGTGTTCCGTAATAATCACCAAAGACCTCTGCCCATTCTATAAACCCACCCTTTCTTATTGTCTCCTCAAACTCTTCTTTGGAGACGAATATATATTTTTCTTCTCCTACTCCACTCCTCTGCGTCCTTGTCGTATAAGAGCGACAGAGCTTAAAATCAGGAAATATTGCAAGAAGACCTTTGGCGATAGTCGTCTTTCCTCCACCAGAGGGAGAAGATATAACTATAATCATTTTATACCCAAATAAATCAGGTTTCCAAAAAACTAAATAGAATTCAGGAGTCAGAATTCAGGAGTCAGAATGAAAGAACCTGTATCTATTCTGTATTCTGAATTCTGTATTCTGAATTCTGTCATTTTACGATTTGCAATTTACATTTATTTTAGTATAGTATCTTACCTCAGAGAGCGAAAGCCCCAAAGACGGAATAATAGAGGGCTTTTCTGCTCTCTTTTCCAAAATATCCTTGAGATGCAAAACATCTTTCTTGCATCTGCCAACCTCAAGCAGAGCGCCTATTATTCCCCTTATCATATGAGGCAAGAAGCTATCACCAGTAATATCAAAGATAATAAGCCTTTCTTTATGCTTTCCCAACCCCTTTTTAATCTTTATCTCCTTTATCTCTCTATAGGGATTTCTGTAACCTTTGCCAGAAAAAGGAGAAAAGTCATACCTTCCAATAATAAATTTTGCTGCCTCCTGCATCTTTCTGATATTAAGTGAATGGGGATAAAAATAAGAGTATCTTCTAAAGAATACAGACCTCACCTCTTGATTCAAAATAGTATATCTATAAACCCTTTCCTTTGCATGCCTTGGATTAAAATCGCCACTTACTTCTTCTGCCAAGAGAACCACAATATCTTTAGGAAGAACAGAATTCAGAGCCTTTTGTATCTCATCTGGCATCATTTTAGAACCCGTAGAGAAGGCGACAACCTGTGCCTCTGCGTGTGCACCCCTGTCAATCCGAGACGCACCCTTTATCTGTATCTCGCATTTAGTTATCTTAAATAAAGCCTCTTCTAACCTGCCTTGCACACTTGGCTTATCTTTCTGTCTCTGAAAGCCATAGTAATCTGTCCCATCATAAGAAAGGGTGAGCTTTAT
>Ga0180007_10004470_pt1 | contig 14805 bp, 10 predicted proteins | sample MM_PC_MetaG_FD_121122 | JGI IMG/M metagenome (GOLD analysis project Ga0180007, IMG submission 121122) | Groundwater microbial communities from the Aspo Hard Rock Laboratory (HRL) deep subsurface site, Sweden - MM_PC_MetaG | ecosystem: Environmental > Aquatic > Deep subsurface > Groundwater... | reverse complement strand
CGCCGCAAGGCCATCGGCGATCGGCTGAAGGACCCGAAAGATCCGCTCAAACTGGTGATTGTCCGGGATATGTGGCTGACCGGTTTCGACGCTCCCTGTCTGCATACCCTCTACATCGACAAACCAATGAACGGCCACAACCTGATGCAGGCGATTGCCCGGGTTAACCGGGTGTTCGGTGACAAGGACGGCGGCCTGATCGTCGATTACATCGGCATCGCCCAGGATCTGAAGAATGCTATGGCCATTTACACCGAAAAGGGGAAAGGACAGCTGGCCTATGACCAGGAAGAGGCGGTGGCCAGAATGCTGGAATTCTTTGAGATCGTCAGGGATATGTTCGGTACATTTGATTATCGACAGTATTTCAACCTGGAGCCAAAGGCCAAGCTCAATTTTATTCTGGATGCCGCCAACTTCATCTCCGAGCTGTCGGATGAACAGAACGGCAAGATGGTTCGCAACGGCAAGGAGCGGTTCAAGGAAAATGTCGTCAATCTGCAAAAGTCGTTCGCTCTCTCCGTCCCTCACCCCAAGGCCCTTGCCATCCGCGACGACTTGGCCTTCTTTCAGGCGATCAAGGCCCGTTTTGCCAAGTTTGACGAACAGAGCAAGGCTCGTACCGATGAGGAAGTCGAAACCGCAATCCGCCAGATTGTCAATGACGCCATCATATCCCAGGAGGTGATCGATGTTTTCGATGCGGCGGGAATCCGGAAACCGGATATCTCCATCCTCTCGGATGAGTTCCTGGCAGAGGTGCAGGGCATGGCCCGGAAGAATCTGGCCCTTGAATTGTTGAAACGCCTGCTAAACGATGAAATCAGGGGCAGGGCGAAAACAAACCTGGTACAGGGGAGGAAGTTTTCCGAAATGCTGGCCGAGGCGGTCAAACGCTACCAGAACGGCCTGATCGATTCGGCGAGAATCATTGAGGAACTGATTCAGCTCGCCAGAGAGATCCGCGAAGCAGACAAGCGGGGTGAAACACTGAACCTGAGGGTGGATGAACTCGCATTCTATGATGCCCTGGCGGACAATCCCATCGCTGAAGAGGTGCTTGGCAACCAGATCCTGAAACAGATTGCCCATGAATTGGTTGAGAGCGTAAGAAGAAACACCTCCATCGATTGGCAGTTGAAGGAGAGCGTGCAGGCAAAGCTGCGGGTCCTGGTGAAACGGATACTCAGAAAATACAAATACCCGCCGGATGATCCGAACACGGGAGAATATACCGTTTCGGTCAATAAAGTGCTTGATCAGGCAGAGTTGCTGGCGGATTTCTGGACAAAAGATGAAAATGACAAGAGTGGCTAATAAGGCGCTACAAGGATTGCCAGCCATGACAGGTGAAACTGATGGTGGAAGGTAAAAAGAAGGATAGTCTGCTATCTCAGATCTTAGTAGCGGTGGCAATCGCCCTTCTCGCAGGCGGCACCGCCCCCTGGTGGTGGAGCGAGCTCAAGGATGTCTTCCGCATGAGAACAGGAGAAAGTCCTGCAACTTCCGTGGAGAGGCCTCCAACCGAACCGCCGGTGGAATCCCTCAGACGCGCCTTAGAGGACTATGAGGCGGTGCATGCACTCTATGGCCAGTCCAGACCGGCCGATAACTGTGTTGAAATTCGTGACATCGTTGAGCACATCCGGCTCTATGTCGGCAACGAACGGCTCGTCCCCGAGAGCTTTCGTTATACGGTCAGATATCCGACACCGAAGTCTGTGCCAACAATTTCAGACCTGGCGACAGACCGGATCACCCGGATAAAGAACACAAAATCTCAATGTTTTGATTAGCCTTGCATGGATGTCGTGCTGGAGATTTTTAAACCTTCGCATTATGCTTGTCCTACATAAAACGCAAATCCCCGGGGCAATACCTTAATCCAGCAGAGAAAGGAGAAAACCCGCTATGACCGACGAAATTTTCCATTCGATTTTTCCGCGTCCTGAGATGGTGCCGGCTGCCTATGCCATCACCTCCCCTCTCCAACAGGGCCGCTACCTGTGCGATGGCGAAATCAGAACATGGTCCGGTCCCCACCAGGATGTGCTGTCGCCTGTACATGAAACAATCCTTGATACCATCCAGCCGAAACTCATCGGCAGCTACCCTTTGCTCACCGAGGAGCAGGCTCTGGAGGCACTTGATGCAGCCTGCCGGGCCTATGATCACGGCCGGGGGGCATGGCCGACCATGGGCGTAGAGGAGAGAATCAAACATGTGGAGGCATTTGCCTTTCGGATGCAGGAGGAGCGTGAGCATGTCGTTAAACTCCTGATGTGGGAGATCGGCAAGAGCCTGCCCGACGCCGGGAAGGAATTCGACAGGACCATCGATTACATACGGGACACCATCGATGCCCTGAAAGACCTGGATCGGGTATCGTCACGTTTTGTCATTGAACAGGACGTCATCGCCCAGATCCGCCGTGCGCCGCTGGGTGTGGTGCTCTGCATGGGGCCGTTCAACTATCCCCTGAATGAAACCTTCACGACCCTGATTCCCGCCCTCATCATGGGTAATGCGGTGATCTTCAAGCCGCCCAAGCTGGGGGTATTGCTGCACCAGCCGCTGCTTGAGGCATTCCGGGATTCCTTTCCCAGGGGTGTTATCAACACGATCAACGGAGAGGGACAAAAGGTCATCGGCCCCCTGATGAAATCCGGCAGAATCGATGTGCTGGCCTTCATCGGCAGCAGCCGGGTTGCCGACTCCCTGAAAAAACAGCATCCAAGGCCCCATCGCCTGCGTGGCGTCCTTGGCCTCGAAGCAAAAAACGCGGCAATCATCCTTCAGGATGCCGACCTGGATCATGCGGTGCAAGAATGCGTCCTGGGGGCGCTATCCTATAACGGCCAACGGTGTACGGCCCTGAAGATGCTTTTTGTGCATGAAAAAATTGCCGATACCTTCATTGCCAAATTCAGTGAGGCCGTTGATAAGCTGCAGATTGGCATGCCGTGGGACGACAAGGTGCAGATTACGCCTTTGCCGGAACCGAACAAGACCGGGTATCTGACACAGTTGATTGATGATGCCCGCAGCAAGGGAGCAAGGGTTGTTAATCAAAAGGGCGGCAGAGTACACCACACCATCATGAGTCCGGCTGTTGTCTATCCGGTCGGACCCGGCATGAGACTCTATACCGAGGAGCAGTTCGGGCCGGTGGTACCCATCGCGGCGTTTGCCGATATCGAAGAACCCATGAATTATGTGACCCAGTCCGACTACGGGCAGCAGGTCAGCCTGTTCGGCACTGACCCGGAGATCATTGCCGACCTGATCGATCCCCTGGTCAACCAGGTATGCCGGGTCAACATCAACAGCCAGTGCCAGCGCGGTCCTGACACCTTTCCCTTCACGGGCAGGAAGGATTCCGCCGAAGGCACCTTATCCGTTTCAGATGCACTGAGGGCCTTCACCATCCGGACTCTGGTCGCAGCCAAGGAAACCGACACAAACAGACGAATCATCAAGTCAATTATCACGGAGAGAAGATCGAGGTTTCTGTCAACGGATTTCATCTTTTGATGTAATCATTATCGAATCAGACGAACCGAAATCACCTGCGTACCGTTGATCGTTTCGTAACGGGAGTTCTTACACTGCTGGTGCTGCCTGGTCTGGGTTTTGTGCCGGGCTGGTAACTTCTGTTGGTTTTGCTGACAGCGGTTTTCGGTGCGGTTCTGGACCTGTTCATCGGCGGGGTGAAAGCAACGCGCTCTTTATCCGGTGTATAGAGTTTTTTCTCAAATTGACTGCCGCCTTTCTCAAAAACAAGAACCTCGGGTGAGATGCTGACCACCTGGTAGCCACTGACAGTCTCCCCTTCTTCAACAACCCTGGATGACCATTTTGCGGAAGGCGCCTTTCTGGCGGCTGTCACCCGGGATCGAACCCCTCTGTTTATCGGCATTGTGGCAACCGGATAACGAATCAACCCTTTGCGCGTACTGCCGCTGATCAGCGACCCGGCATAGCGGACTTCCTCCACATCAATGCTAATCGTATCATCAGTTGCCATATCTTCCAGGGTTTCAGCAGATTGGATCTTTCTTTCCTGATTAAAAAGATACCCTTCACTCAGATCAGGCAGTCTGGCAGGCAATGATGGATAAAATCGTATTTCGTTGGACAGAGGGGGAAGCTGCTGCTTCTGTGGACTTACCTGGCCGGAGTGGATAGGGATATCCCTACTCTGCAGACTCTCGACAACGGTAATGGAGAAAAAGATAAAAGAGATGAAAAGGGCGATGATCAGTATTATTTTCCAGCCAACTGTTTGCATGACGTTCCTGACTGCCGTGACCGCAAAAGCTTAACACCTGCTCCCATTGCTATTTGCCCCGACATTATAAAAAGATTTCCGGCAGTTTCTTTCCTCTACCACCCCCAGAGCAGCCTGCGGGCCACCCATCCTGTTTTGCCGCTTTCGTGTTTGACCTTGACCCAGTATTTGCTGCGTTCAAGGGTGCGAAAAACCACCCCGTAACGGGCCTGACCCGTGATCTTATATTTTTCCCCCGGCCCGCTGCGGATATTGACCAATTTTGTCTTCACAATCATATGCGGGGTAGACCTGGTCAGCGAGGCGTAAACCCAGCCCTCGTCATTCTCGAAATCCCTGACCTGAAGCCATTGCCCCCGAGATTTGAGCACCTGCAGGGGAAAACCCTTCCCCAGGACCCATTTGACCTCGTTTTTCAGGGAGGGGCCTGAGCGCAGATGCACCTCATCCTTGGCAATACTGACCATTTTTGCCGCACCGGCGATCGGGATCAGGACGAACAACAGGCTAAACAGCAATATTCGACATCTTCGGGACATTTTATTTATTTATTTTAAATTTTTTCCTGCATGAAAAAAGCTTCTTAAGGCATGACTGTCAAGAAAAGTCTACTCCGCTTCCGTAAAAGGAATCATGCCGGCCTCTTTATCTTTGACTTTCAGAGCGGCAACCAGTTGCACGAGCCCGGAATCAAGATCCGCCAGGGCATTGTCCGGCAGGCGCCGCAAAACATCGGCCAGGGCTCCCTGGGCCGGCCGCGGCGCCTTTTCCAGCAATGCCGTCCCCACATCCGTCAGAAACAGCCGAACCACTCTCTGGTCGCTGCCGTTGCGGTCCCGGTAGATCAAGCCCCTCTGTTGCAGCTTGTCCAGCATATTGCTGCTGGTGGACTGGTGAATGGACAGGACATTTGCCAGACGTGATACTGTCAAACCGGGCTCATTGTATAATTCCCAGAGCATCCAGAGCTGGGCGGCGCTCACCCCTGACTCTTTCTCCACCCAGCGGGAATAGGTCTGCACCGATCTGAAGATAATGCGAAGATTTTTCAAAACCGCCTGAAAGAGAACATGACGCGGTTCACTGTCCTGCTCCTGCGCAACCTGCTGCGCCTTGTCCATAACAGCCATGACCTTCTTCCCTCCCTGCTGGTGCACCATATTTGCCCAAATTATATTTATACAATAACATATTGCGAAAACATTTCAACCTGTCGCCCGAATATAACCGGGGCAAAACCAATTTCGCTTCAGCCCTTCCTGTCCTCCGGCCAAGGTCAATTTTTTTTGCCATATCCCGAAGGACGGGAACATGGTAAGATAGAAGCCGATTTCCCTGCCCCTCTGCATGATGCGGGAAATAGCCTGACAGATAATAAAGCCGGCATCCCCCTGCCTGGCCCGGCAAAAATAAAGAAAGAAAGCTGAATCGGCACCTTTTTTGCCTATTACACAACCATTTTCGCCATTATACCGTTAAATAAAAAGGGCGCGGAGAATTATCCGGCGGCCCAGTTGACAAAAACATTTGCCATTCACCTCCATGTCATCAAATCAGATAAAGGGTTTTCCTTTGCCCTGCAGAGCATTCATGCTGAAAAAATTTCTTTTCACCATCCTGTTTTTTACGGTGTCGGTGTTGGTGTTTGCCGACGCATTTCCCTGCCAACCGGTCTGGGCCGCAGAACCGGCAGTGACGGAAAAAAATCCCGAAAGCACGGCGCAGGCCACACCCCAGAGCACCATTGAAGAAAAGCTGAAAAAAATCCAGCTGCTGCTGGCAGACAGCAAATCAGAAAAAACAGAGGGCCTCGGCCAGCAGCTCAATATCCCGTTGGAGAAGTTCCAGGAAAAAACCACTGTTCTGCAAGAAATCGAGGCCACCTACCAGCGGCAGCTCACCGCCCTGGCCAAACAGTCTTCCCTGGCCCAGGAGCAGAAAAACCTGAACGAACAGATCGACTCCCAACAGGGAGTTCTCGTATCACAGCTGCCCCCATACTCCCTCAGCACCTATGACCAGTATCTTGATCAACTGGAAAAAGCCCAACAAAGGGAAAAATCGGCAAACGAAACCCTGCAGATCGACAAGAAAAACCTGGAGGATGCCCATGACGATATGAACGCAGCTGCCCAGCAGGTGCGGCTCCTGGCAGAAAAAGCCGGCAACGGTGGGAAGAAGACCGATGCCTCCGCCCCGAACATGCAACTCACCATTGCCAAACTGAAAAATGAGCTGTCTGAAGCAACCCTGGACCTCAATCGCTATATTTCCGACAACACCAAACTTGATCTGCAGATCGCCCAGCTGCAGAAAAAAATAACCCAGCAACAGGTTGACTGGGTCAAATCTCATCTTGCCTATGACGAACAGGACCTGCAGGCAAGGCTGAAACTTCTTGAGGGTCTCCGGCAGAAGCTTAAATCGCTCATGTCCTCCCTGGCCGCGGAGCAGCAGGGGGTGGAGGATGCGTGGCTCAAGGCGCAACAGGAATACAGCGACACGGGCATTAATGATGAATTGAAAAGAGAAAGAAGCAAATCCTGGCTGGACGCCCGCCAGGCATGGCGGGATACCTATCAGCAAGTCCTGGAGCAGACCGAGAATTCGTTGCGGCTCATCTCCCTCAGCGAAGACACATGGCAACGGCGCTATGCGATAATCAAGGGAGAGGCGGGGTTCGATGAGTTTAGCAAATGGGAAAAGGAAACCACGGAATCCATCACAAACGTCAACAGGCTCATTACCATGGCGCAAAATTCCCAGAGCAACCTGCAACCGCAGATCGTCTCGGTGAGGATACAACTCGCCAAACAGGGGATTGATCCTGTTGTCGCCAAAAACCTGAACACCATGCTGGAGGCGCTCAATAAACAGTTGGAACGGACGGTTGAATATCTGTCCAGACTGCAAACCATGGCCCTTTTCCAAAACCGTTTTCTCGAGGCAATCGACGCAAAGCAGAAAAGCGTCAAACTGATCGACATCCTGCAGGGGCTGGGAACCAATTTTGTCAATATCCTTGATTTTGAAGTCTGGGTCATTGACGACCAATCAGTGACGGTCAAGAAAGTCATTGTCGCCCTTCTGATACTCTTTATCGGTCTGCAGCTGGCCAAATACATCTCCCGCTTCACCACCAACCGGATCCTGCTGCGCACCAAACTGGATGAAAGCGACCGGGCGATTTTCGACCGCATCCTCTATTTTCTGATGCTGATTCTGATCGTGCTTTTTGCCCTGCACACGGTCAATATTCCGCTCACTGCGCTGACCTTTTTGGGTGGCGCCTTTGCCATCGGTGTCGGTTTCGGTACCCAGAACCTGCTGAACAACTTCATCAGCGGTTTTATTATCATGCTGGAGCGTCCCGTCAAGATCGGCGACACCATTGAATTTGAAAATACCATCGGTACCATCGAGGAGATCGGCATCCGCTGCACCAGGATACGCACAGCCAGTAATGTGCATATCCTGGTTCCCAACAGCAGCCTGCTGGAGAAAAATATCGTCAACTGGACCCTTTCAGACCATATAATCCGCTGCCAAGTTCGGGTGGGCGTTGCTTATGGCTCAAAGGTTCGGGATGTGTCAAAGCTGCTTTACAAGGCGGTTAGCGAACATGATAAAATCCTGAAAAAACCGGAACCGGTGGTCATCTTCAACGATTTCGGCGACAGCGCCCTGATATTTGACGTCTATTACTGGATACGGCTTGGCGACACCCGCATGGAAAAATTTATCATTGAGAGCAATGTGCGATTTCTCATTGAAAAACATTTCCGCGACGGCGGCATCAGCATCCCCTTCCCCCAGCGGGATGTTCATTTTGATGCCGATAAACCGCTCAACATACGGGTTTCCAGGGACAGCGGCGAGCCGCAGAGCAAAGATGCCGGTGACAACCACGGACCACAAACTTGATTGATTTACGACAAAGAAGAAACGTTCCCTACCCACGAGAACATGCCATGAAAAAAATTCTCTCCTTCACGCCTGCCATCCTGCTGCTGGTGCAACTCGCGTCCCCTGCCGCCTGGGCTGCCGGAGATTTCACAAGCTACGAAGAATGCCTGGTGGAGACCATGAAAACCGCGGCTGACTCCATGACGGTCAGCCAGGTAAAGAAGTCCTGCAGCCCGTATCTCATGCCTGAACTCATGGCGGAAGCCCCTCTTGAAGAGGCCCCTGAAGAGGCAACTCCGGTTTTGGACACGGAACAAATGGAGGAACTGCCTGCCGTAACCCGCCGGCTCACCTATGAATCAATAAATCAGGGAAACCTCTTCAACATCATCCCGCACAAACCCAATTATATCCTGCTGGCCAGCTACAATGACAACCTGAACGGCCAGGGCCTACAACTCGATGACAGCGAACTTGACCGTACTGAGGTCAAATTCCAGCTGAGCTTCAAGGTTCCCCTGACAAAAAATCTGTTTGGTTATGAAAATGGCCGGATTTTTGCCGCCTACACCATGAAGTCATTCTGGCAGGCATACAACGGAGACATTTCAAGCCCCTTCCGCGAGACCAACCATGAGCCGGAAATCTTTGTTTCCCTGAAGACCGACAAGGATATTTTCAGCCTCAACAACCCTTACATCCTGGCCGGCCTCTCCCATCAATCAAATGGACGCAGCGGCGACCGGTCGCGGAGCTGGAACCGGGTCTATCTTGACTTTATTTTCCAACGGGGGGACTTTGCCCTGAGCATCAAACCCTGGTATCGGTTACCTGAAGGAAGCAAATCCTACCCGGGTGATCCCGGCGGAGACGACAATCCTGATATCTCCGCCTATATGGGCTATGGGGAACTGACCGGCGCCTGGTCGAAAAAGGGCAATACCCTGAGCATCATGCTCCGCAACAACCTGCGCAGCAGCCACAACCGCGGCGCGGTGCAGCTTGGCTGGAGCTTTCCCCTGGGAGACGAGATGCCGCTGAAAGGCTATATCCAGTATTTCAACGGCTACGGCGAATCACTCATCGACTACAATACCTCGGTCAACCGCATCGGGCTTGGCGTGCTGCTCACCGACTGGCTTTAATTTTTCAGTAAAAAATCCATGCCGTCGTCCACCGTCATCATCTTCCTGGTCACCTACCTGGGCGTAGCCCTGGGCCGCATCCCCGGCCTGACCCTTGACCGGACCGGTATTGCCCTGCTCGGGGCAATCGCCATGATCATCAGCGGGGCGGTACCGCTGCCATCCGCCCTGGCGGCCATCGATCTGCCCACCATCGTCCTGCTCTACGCCCTGATGATCCTCTCGGCCCAGCTCCGCCTCGGCGGCTTTTATACCTGGGTCGCGGGGAAAAGCACCGCCCTGCTTGACCGGCCCCGGCGGTTTCTGCTGATCAGCATGCTGCTTGCCGCCCTGCTTTCCGCCCTGCTGGCCAATGATATCATCTGCCTGGCCTTCACCCCGGTACTGGCCATGGCGCTCTTCCGGGCCGGGCTCAACCCCCTGCCCTTTCTGCTGGGGCTTGCCGCGGCAAGCAACATAGGCTCCGCGGCCACCATCATCGGCAACCCCCAGAACATGCTCATCGGCCAGATCGGTCGGCTGCCTTTTGATCATTTCCTCTCCTGGTGCGCCCCGCCCGCGCTGATCGCCCTGGCTGGCGCCTATTTCATTATCTGCGCCCTCTATCGAAACCGATTTATCGCTGCCCCTAGCCCCCGGCCCGCCACCCCCCCGCCGGACTGGCCGCTCTTCAACCTGTGGCAGACCACCAAAGGGCTCTTGGCCGCCGGCGTGCTGCTTGCCCTTTTTTTTACCTCAATTCCCCGGGAACTCTCGGCCATCGCCGTGGCAGGCTTTCTGCTCTACAGCAGGAAAATGCGTTCCCGGCAGATGATGGAGCTGGTGGACTGGCATCTCATCACCCTGTTCTGCGCCCTTTTTATCGTGGTGCAGGGCATTGTTGTTGAAGATGTTCCCGGTCGCCTCATCGCGGCCATCGGCAGCCGGGGTTTCAACCTGACCGGCCTCACCAATCTGGCAGCGGTTTCCACCATCATGAGCAATCTGGTCAGCAATGTGCCGGCCGTCATGCTGCTCATCCGTTTTCTCGACCCGGCCCAGCCGCTGCAATGGTACGTATTGGCCCTGTCAAGCAGCTTTGCCGGCAACCTGATTGTCATCGGCAGTATCGCCAACCTCATTGTCATTGAACAGGCGAAAAAGCTCGGCGTTGTGATCACCTTCCGGGAACACGCCCGCACCGGGGTGCCGGTGACGCTCTTTTCCCTGCTGGTGCTGGCCCTCTACGCCATGCTTTTCACAGGCTGATATCCACTAAAAAATCAGCGAACTCTTTACAGTTTGTATTTGACCCTTCCTCAGAAAAACGTTACTTATCAACGAGCTACCACCATAACAGAACATCAGAGGGAGAATATTTATGAGCATTCATTTCCGGCTGCCAACCTGGATGTATTTATTGTTCCTCATTACGCCTCTTGTCTCTTCATGTATTCCTCTTGTTCCTCCCGGCAGCCCGGAAACCGGCTACACCATTACCGGTTTTGTCGGTGAATCGTCACAGGTCCCCGCACCCAATGAGACGGTCTTCCTCCTTGACGGCCAAACAGAAAAGCCATTGACCAGCGTGGGAACCAACTTTTTCGGCAAATACACCTTTGCCGCTTTGCCGCCCGGCTTGTACATTCTGCAGGTACGCAACATCAAATGGGGGGTGCTCATAAAAGATCAAAGTGAGCGTCTGGATATTGACTTAAGCGCACCGGGCGGCAAGATGAACTATCTGGTCGCCCCCCAGACAAAGCAAGCTGCGGAAGCGGCTCCGGCCAAGCCGCAGACCGGAGAAGCGCGCACTGTCAGGGGAAAGACCGGCCAAAGCGGAGCAGACGGGGGCTCCGGCGATAAGCTCCAGCAACTTTTGCTCTCTTCTGCCTGGTGCAGCTTTTCATTTAAGGGGGGGAGTCAATACAGCAGCACCTCTTCCAGCCGGGTCCGCTTCTTTACCGACGGCACCTATGCCAAGGGCAGTCGGAGTGAAGGAAGTTACACGGGAAAGACCATGGATGACTATGGCAACACACAGCCGGATGGTTCTCTTTATGGCAGCCAGACGGATTCCGGCGGGGACGGCCGGTGGGAAGTGACGCATGGTCAGCTTTTTATGTCAGAGGGAAACGGTTCCATGGAACTCGTGGATCTGGTCATCAAATACAACTCCAACGGGTCCCCTATTCTGAAGGCAGAAGGCAAAGAATATTGTCGTTGCGACTAATCCTTACCCTTGTTTAGCATGTCATTCTGCGGTAGGAGCGGGCCATGCCCGCGACCTTTGTTGCGAAAACACCGTTATCGCGGGCATGGCCCGCTCCACACCGCGAGACTTTCACAGCAGCGAAGCGTTTGCCGCTTGCGTCAATTATGAAGGTTAAAGGGTGTCTTGAATAATTAGAATTCTCGTTCGAGATCAAGAAACAGCAAAAATTAAAAAGTACCCTTCAGGGTATAAACTCCGCATATTAGGTATATGTGAGCATTTTTCATTTTTGCTGTGACACAGAGATCGGGCGAAAAGGCAATTATTCAAGATGCCCTAAAGCCGCTATTTCACCTCACCCCTGATTTTTATAATGATTTCCTGAGTTTTCACAAAGTTTCCCCCCTCTTCCCGCTTCACGATATGGAAAAAATCACAGCTGGCACACCCTTTTACTTTATCTACAAAAGAACCCTGGATCTGACCGCCACACAGTGTTCCTGCCACCGCCCAGCAGGTTCTTCCGCCATTTATGCCATTATTTACTCTGTGGGTGATAAAAGAATAAGCGACAGGACATTCACCTAATTCAGCGACCTTGTCCCCACCGGGTTGACGTCCACACTTGAAAAATTCCCAACAGTTCTCTTTTGCCATTAGTAATCCACCATTTTGACGAAAAAAGGGTTCATTGTTTGTTTATCAAATCTCTGCCAGCTAAAATACTTGAAGTACTTGAAGTGCCCTTGTGCCCCTTGCGGGTATAAAGTTAGAGGAGTTATCTGATCAGATAAGTACCGCAACTTCAGGTACTTTAGTCATTTTAAGTACTTTAGGCACTCTTCTCGAACCGCATCCGGGTATCGAAGTAAAATCTGCCGAAATCAGGTTGTCTGAATGTCTTACATTACCCCGGATACAATCAATTCCTTGAGAGCCGTTTGCCGTTGGCTGGTATCCTGGTTCTGAACCGCCATGGCCAGGGCTTTGCGCGTACCAACAAACACAGCCAGTTTCCTGGCTCTGGTCAGGCCGGTGTAAATAAGATTTCTGAAGAGCATTTTGAAATGCTGGGTGAGGACCGGAATAATGACCGCTGCAAATTCACTGCCCTGTGACTTATGGATCGTGATGGCATAGGCCAGGTCCAGTTCCACAATATTATCCTTTTGATACAAGATCTCCCGGTTATCCGGGAAAAAGGAGATGACACAGGTCAACTCTTCATTGTCAATTGCCCTGATGGTGCCGATATCGCCGTTAAAGACCCCCAGGTCGTAATTATTTCTTCGGTGAATAACCCTGTCGCCGACCCTGAAAATCCTTTCACCAACCTTCAGCTGACTCTTCCCTTCAGTGGGCGGATTGGCCGCTTGCTGAATCATGGTATTGAGACTCACCGTGCCGAGGCTTCCCCTGGTCATGGGGGACAGGATCTGGATTTCACAGTTTTTGCCGAAATATTTCGGTATCCATTCCAGGTATAACTTTCTGACAATATCCGAGGCAGCCAGGCCATAGTGCAGCGATGACCAGGGATGCACCTTTTGTAAAACCGAGAGTAATTCATCGACCCCGGTCCGGGCTTTATAGACATCTTCCAGATTGACGTGCTGAAATTTCTTGGGAATGACAAATTCAGTCTCATAGGGAATTAACGGCTCATTGGTGCGGAATTCAAAAAGGTTCGGGGCATTGCCCGGGTCAGCGCCGGGGCCTGATGTTTTAAGGTCATGGAACCGTTTCACTTTCGCCACAAAGGATAACTGCTCTTTGGTTGCCTCCTCGGAATCAAGGAACAGGCAATCAATTTTGTTCTGCCACAGTTCAGGTTTTTTGAACGGCGAATCGATGTACGGCATTGCACCATGGTTGATCTGGTGGGCGTATTGAATAATGAGTGAATCTTGCGCCTGTCGGAAAATTCTGGTCAGCTGAAAACATGGCAGCCTGCCTGAACCAATCATGTCTTTTAAAACGTTGCCGGCGCCCACCGAGGGCAGCTGGTCCGCATCGCCGATGAAGAGAACCTGGCTGCGATCAGGCACGGCCTTAAGCAGAGAGGCAGTCAGATTGATGTCCAGCATGGAACATTCGTCAACAATGAGGAAATCCACCTCCAGGGGATCTTCTTCATTTTTCTTAAACTTGCCCAGCTGCCATTCCAGGAGACGGTGGATGGTTTTCGCCTCCCGGCCGATGACCTCGGACATACGCTGGGCGGCCCGACCGGTGGGAGCGGCAAGCAACACCTTCAACCCCATCGCCTCAAGCAATTTCACTATCACCAGGGTTGTGGTGGTCTTGCCGCAGCCCGGGCCGCCGGTCAGAATAGAGAATTTTTCCCCGGCGATATGGTTTACGGCAACGGCCTGCTCATCGCTTAAGGATATATTTTTTGACTCGCAGTAGCGGGTGACCCACTTGCCAACCCTGTCTTTGTCAATCTGTGGAGGATTGCCAAAGCCTGCGACCTTCCTGGCCACATACAACTCATCGAAATAGAGAGACTTCGAGTAAAAGCATGATTCCGTCACCCCGCCGGCAGTGGTGAGCTGCCGGACCATCAGCTGCCCCTCCTGCTCCATCTGACCAAGCAAGCCGGGCAGCCTGTCTCCGAGATCCAATTGCAGAAGCTCTTTGACCTGCACGGCAATCTGCGACTGGGTCAGATAGCAGTGACCGAAATCCCTGCTTGCCGCCAGCACATGTTTGATCCCTGCCATGATTCTTTGGGGACTGTCAGTCGCCAGGCCGATACTCAAGGCAACTTTGTCCGCTGAGAAAAACCCTATCCCGTAAAAATCATTGGCAAGACGGTAGGGATCTTCCGTTACATAGGGGATGGCCCTGTCCCCGTATTGCTTGTAAATGCGCACGGCAAAAAGAGTGCTTATGCCATGGGTCTGCAGGAACATCATCACTTCCCGGATGGCTCGATGCTCCGCCCAGGCAGCACTGATCATTTCCAGTTTCTTCGTGGCAATGCCGGGAACCTCGGTCAGCCGGTCTATTTCTTCCTCAAAAACATCCAGGGTCTGCTTGCCGAAATGGCTGACAATGCGTTTGGCGGTCTTCGGGCCGACTCCTTTGATCAGCCCCGAGCCCAGATACTTTTCCAGCGCGGCCGAAGTGGCCGGTTTTTTTTCCACGGCCCTGGTTGCCTGAAATTGCCGGCCAAACTGAGGGTGCATCGTCCAGGCGCCGGCAAACTCCATGGTAGCGCCGGCAAACACCTTGGTTTGGTGGACGACAACGGTTTCCAGTTG
>Ga0180007_10004469_pt1 | contig 14806 bp, 11 predicted proteins | sample MM_PC_MetaG_FD_121122 | JGI IMG/M metagenome (GOLD analysis project Ga0180007, IMG submission 121122) | Groundwater microbial communities from the Aspo Hard Rock Laboratory (HRL) deep subsurface site, Sweden - MM_PC_MetaG | ecosystem: Environmental > Aquatic > Deep subsurface > Groundwater... | reverse complement strand
TTTAAACGTCGCCGTTGAAAAGATAGCCTTAAGCATTACTTAATTATATACTACGCAGCTTTTCTGGTTTTAAGTAAAAGCAGGATTAATATTACTATTGTAGCACCTGTAATTACTAATCCCTTATAAACGTATTTTTGTGGCTCAAATTCCACAATGTATTCTCCATCATTTTCTACCTTAAACCCGTTCAATAAACTATACACCGGCAGGGGAGTCTTATCTCCACTGGTTTTCCAAAGGCTGTCATAACTTTGGGAAAATATCATCAGTGACGGCTTAGTTAAATTACTTACAATAACTTTGTATTTTGTCGGGTTTATTTCCTGGTAGGTAACGGTAGGATTACTATCGTCTTCCGCATACTTTTCATCAAAATTGACAATCTTCCCCTTAAGTTGCCTTGCTCTATCCTGAAAGAGAGTCCATTTATTTTCGTCTAAAACCGCCAAAGCATTAATAACATTAATATCACCTTCTGAGGCAACTGTTACCTGTTTATCCGAATTCAACTTACCAACCTCAAACCACCTGACATTTGCATTCCCGGAAATCTTTGTTGAAACTTCTCCAATTATTTTATCGTCTTGATAAAACTTTAATTTTCCGCTTCTTGAACTCTCCATCACTCTTGCAAGCAATATTTTATCTTTTCTGAATTCTGAATTCTGAATTCTAAATTCTAAATTCCCTTCCCCTACCACCCACCCCCCTCCTAAATCAAAATCCTGATTGTCAATTCCGTACTTCTCCTGCAAAAAACTTCTCCATCTAATCAAATCAGCCGCTTCCCTTTTCCACCAGCCGGATTCATTAGGAGTAAAATCCAGGTTTTTAGCAGGAAAAAGTAAATCCTTTGGATCCAAGAAACTCGCCGCTAAATCTAAATTCGTCTTATTGTTTAGCACAATTTTAGCTTCAGGAAAATCATTAAGCTTTGTACCCATTCCGGGATATTCTTCAGCAAAGATTAGAGCATTCTTAGAAAGTTTTAATTTTGCACTTTTTGCTGCTTCATTATATAGATTATCTGATCCTATTACCCACCAGATATTGGATGTCATAAAAAATTTATCCTGGTGGTTTTTTGTTTTAAGCAACGGAATAGAAGAATTTTCAACCCTTGAAAGCCATGGTCTTTTTGATAATTGATCCAAGAAAGTATGGTAATATTTAATATTATCCGGATGCATGTTATCTCTTCGAGGATCAAGATACGGATAAACAATATAGCCAATCCCGGCAACGTCGAAAATTTCACCCATATATGAAGCTTCTCTTAAAAAATTAAAAGTCTCGTACGATCCCTTTGTACCAATATCAAAAGGTCTTCTTTGAACCAAACGTGCAGCTTCTACTCTGGGATGGATTTGACTGGAATAGCCTAAGGAAGGAAAAGAGGGAATCCAAAATACCCGGCTAAAACTATTGTCTTTTTCTATGATTTGACCAAGTTCTGCAAACTCTTGTTTAAATAAAGGCTGAGAAAAAGTACCGGTCATTTGTCCGAGCCAAACCGGTCTTGTCAGAAAAATAAAATAGCTAGATAAAAATACTAAAAAAAATATTTTAAGTTTTGGCACTTTATTTATCTTTTTAAGAATCTCTTCTGTGGTTATTCCCAGTAAGATACTGTACGAAAGCGCTTCTAGGATAAAAAACTTAGTTGAGTCACGAAATAACGAAAAACCGGGGATATGCGAAAAAAGCCAAGGATAAACTTGCGGTAAGGGTTCTGAAGTACTTTTAGTTAAGAAGATAGAAAATATGGCGATTAATAACCAGAATCCAACGACCGAATTTCTCAGTCGGAGTATGGGTGCAAGAAATACAAGTATTGGGATAAGAATAAATTCAGGACGTAAAGTTGTGATATTGCCAAAGATATTTTTAAACCAGTGAGGTGCAAGTAGTAATATACTATGACCTAAATTTATAAGACTTAAAAAAGAAGCTTGAGTAAAGAAAGCATAAGTGCTGGAAGAAATGGGAGCTTTAAATAAAGATAACAGCCAATAAGCATTTAATCCCATTACTACTGCGCCAATTATTACTCCACTGCTTATCCAGTCTAAAAACAAAGCGGCTCTTTTTTTAGAAACCAATAATATTTGATAAAAAAATAACGTTGAACTTAGCAGAAATAAAATATAAATAAATCTAAAATCAAAAAAACCCAAAATTGAGACTGCCAAACCTGCCAGGATTTTTTTATTAAATCCTCCCTTAATAGATTTTTCTATTGCCAAAAAGGCTATAGGAAACCAGGCATAGATAAGTGCTATTGATAATTGCCCACCGTCAATAACCAAAAGAATATAAGTAGTTGTTAAATAAAACAAAGAGGCGATAAATTTAGCGCAGTCCGTAAGATTAATACTCCCACAAAATTTCCAAATACCGACACATCCTAAAAGTAAAAACGGTATAAAAAGAAGCACTCTTTCCACCACATTGAAACTTAAACCAAGATTTGCCAGAATACCTGCTATAAATGACGGTGGCCAGGACCAAAGAAAAAAAGCCGAATACTCTCCTAATCCCTCAGCTCCACCCTCTGACCAAACATAAGGAAAATTCATTAAAGACTTAAGTAAATTCGTGGAAATTATTGGATAATCATTGGCTACTTTTGGCCCCGGAAGAAACCATTGCCAGTAAACTGCAAATAATAAAAATAATAATACTATTACCAAAAACTTATCTTTCATTTTTTAGCTCTAATATATAGAGCAACGATCCTCCTGCCATAATCCAAAATGATAAACCTAAGAGTCTTAATGCAAACCCCAAGTGGTTTAAGACAATAAATAGGCTGCTTAACAGAACAAAAAACAACCCTGTTAAGAAAATAAACTTGCACAAAAGTCTCATCTAAAAGATTATATTACATTTTGATATATAATTTAGTATATGTTAAGGAAAATATTTCCTATTCTTTTTATATTTGCAATTATCCTTTCCCTATACTATCCAGCTCTGTTTACTTATTTTTTCCCAGGATGATTTTTTTCATTTCAAAGTAAGTTTTACAGGTGGAAGCATATCTCAATTCGTTAACTTTTTTGGTTTTCATTCGTTTGCCGAAAGGGGAATTGCATTTTATAGACCAGTTTTTAGAGAGGCTCTTTTTAATACTTTCTATGCATTGTTTGGATTAAACCCCTATCCATTTAGAGTCCTGCAATTTTTCCTGCTGTTTTTAAATTCGGCTCTCGCCTACTATCTAATTTATAAACTCTTTAAAGATAGAAACCTCTCTTTTTTTGTAGCTTTCTTTTATGCTGTGTGCGCCGCTCAAGTTGCATCTCTTTATTACCTTGCAGGTGGAATACAGGTACTGGGAGCTACCACCTTTTTGCTTCTAACTCTAATTTTAATTATAAAACATTCGGCTTTCTCCTTTGTTACATTCCTCTTGGCTTTGGGTTCTCATGAACTAACCTCTGTGCTACCTTTTTTAATTTCAGCGCTACTTTTTATCCAATATCCAGTCGATAAAGCCATAAGGAAAATATGGCAAGTTCTACCTTTCTTCTTTGTTTTATTCGGTTATCTATATTTGGAAATTTTCAAAATAGGTTTCTCTACAAAAGAATTACAATACCAGACAGTCTTCAACATAAAAACCCTCCTCAATTCATATATGTGGTATGTCGGATGGGCATTGGGTCTGCCGGAAATGTTAATAGATTTTGTCCAGCCCGGATTTAAGTTAAATTCGGCATTGATGAGATATTGGGGGAATTATTACTTGATTATCTTTTCTGCTTTTTTTATTAGTTTATTTTTACTTATAACAGGAACTACATATTTACTAATTAAAAAAAATAAACTATTTTTAAACAAAAAGTTTCTCTTTTTTGCTCTTTGGTTTATATTTAGTCTGGTGCCGGTTATTCTACTGCCTCTCCATAAATCAACTCAGTATTTAGAAACAGGGCTGGTTGCATTCTGGACCATCATAAGACTTATCATCTTAAATGTATACCGATTAAAAACTGCAAGAATTTTCTGTGCAGTCTTAATTATTTCTTTATTTACTCTTTCTGCAACATCAGCAATTTTACAAAGAACCACTTATTGGGCGGCCGAAAGAGGAAAATATGCTAAACAATTAATAGAATATGTAATCGCTCTTTATCCAACATTGCCTAAAGGAGCAATCGTATATTTTGAAAATGACCCAAATTATCCATTTGTAGCAAAGGATTGGGGTTCAAGTTCAAAACAGGCGTCTTTTATATTAAATAACGAGGATGCATTAAGGCTGATTTATAAAGACCCGACGCTAAAAGTTTTCTATCAGGATTTAATTCAACCACCAATTAATCCGGAAAATAAAATCTACAAAATAAAAGCTAAAGTATTCTAAGATCTTATTTCAATTTCCTATACTCAACAAATGATTGAATAAGCCCAATAACCCAACCCAGGAAACTTATACACATTATAATCTCGCCAATAGATTTTAGGCCAATAGAAGTCAATAGCGCTGATAAAATAAACAGGGATAAGGCTCCACAAATGGTAACTTTACTGTCTAACCGGAATTGCCAAATCATAAAAGTATAAAAAATCATTATCCACCAATAAATCATTGACTCAACAGAAAAGTTGAATTTTAATAATGAAATAATTAGCAAACCAATAATTAGTATTGAAATGAATACTAAAATTTTAATTTTTTTCATAATGATTTTTTCGTAGTTTCCATAGTACCAATATTAAACCTATTATAACGGCCGATAAGGAAACTTTTCTTCCTTTTACTAATAAATCTTGCGGAGTAAATTTAACAATCATTTCATAATCTCCTTTTTTATCAATAAGCCATCCGTTAGCATAACCGTTTGCCAGAAAATGGCTGTTTCCGACTTCGATCCCGTCACTTGTTAAAACTTCCCATGCCGGATCATAAAGCTCGCTAAGTATTAATGCGTATTTATCCGTTGCATTTTTAATATCAATTTTATACTCTGATCCATTCACCTTTGTAAAAATAATTTCCGGTAAACTACCGGCAGAAAAGTTCTCTTCCTCTAACCGTAAGAATGGCCCCTCAGTCATAACTTTAATTAGTGACACATTACGTATTAAGACTTGAGTAGTGCGATCATACGGTCTACTAAATTCCTTATTTTCACATTTTTCCTGGCCTTCTGTCCAAAATATTCCTTTACAATTATTCCAAGGGGAAACGCGAAAAATCAGAGTAGCAGTATCCGATGTGCCTCTGGGCGTATAAAAAGCAGTATAATTCCTTATATCAAAATTATAACCATCAGGGCCTAAATCCTTCAAAAACTGCCTGCGCACAGCATTGTTTTCAACCGGATCATTATTCCCCTCGATGCTAACTTGAACACCGCTTCCTTGTTTAATCAGGTAATCTACACTCAAAACATAGGTAGCATAAGGATTAAAATTCTTTATCGGGAAAGATTTTTCAGCTACTCCATGATCTACTTTCATCAATAACTCCGATGGCCCATCTATTAAATTAATCGGTTCCGGCATATTCCATCCAATTTCATGAGTACCTTCAGTTATGTTAAACGAACCAAAAGATAGTAGTCCATTTTTCTTCAATTCTCCTTTTTTTAAAATCAATTTATCATCTATTTGAAACTGGACATATTCACTATATGATGGTTTAAAATAGCTATCCCAATTATTAATATTAAATAGGAGTTCATAATTACCTGCCTTGTCGACTCTAAATTGATATATATTCCTATCTTTTAAAGGATAATCGGCTTTTTCTAAATATCCGTAAATCGGTTCTATACCTTTTTTCAAAACAAATTCCTTTAGTAATTTTTGTAAATAAATAATCCCTGCCTTTTTATCATTTGGGGAGTTATTTACTAAATTATCAATCACTTGAAAATGTCTAAAGAATAGTTTGTACAAATCTTCTTGTATAAAAAATGGGGGGTTGTTATACGGACTACCTTCTAGAGGATAAGCATACAGCTCCTGAAGCTGCCTATGGTAATTATCTAACGCCCTGTCAACTCCATCAAAATTATTTGATTCAAATTCCTTTTCTACCTCAACCAATCTTTTCCCAAGCAGGGAAATTTTTTTAATTATCTTATTCTTCTGATCAGTTATTCTTGCAGTTTCTAAACCCTCTTTAATTAATATAAGAGGATATAAAAATGATGAGGGTAAAATTCTTACTGACGGAAAAATAATATCCTCCCTTAGTAAAATGCTCTGTTCTATGCTTTTACTTTTCAAGTCAAATTTAAAAATAGGGTAAATTATCTCTGATTTTGTTAACTTATCATCAATTGGTATTTTCCCGTTATAAAGAACTGTGTCTTGTTCTGGTTCTACGTTTAATAAATCTTCTATCGAGCTTCCATATCCTGATTTAATGAGGCTCGTAGTAAGATAAATACTATTATCTTTCCAATCTATATATTCCCAGAAAGACAATTTACCAAAATTCTTAACCTCCTTAAGACCGCTGTTTAAAGCAATCTTTTGCAGTCTATCGGTTATATTAGAAGGATCCCTCATTCTTCTTATTTTCCAATCAATATCTCCTCTCGTCAAAATATATCTAGCATTTAAAGCACTCATCACTTTAGGAAAGTTTTGCCTCGTTAAAAATATTCTCTCTAAATTACTCGAAATATCGTCATAAAATGGAATATTGGTATTAAAAGATATCGAAGATTTTGGAAAGATTTGATTAGATAATTCTACGCCTGAATATCCATTTTCCCATGAATAGGTTATACCTTCACTCCCCAACGGTAAAACTGTTAATCTAAAATTATCTTTTTGTGAGGCTAACCAGTCTGATGCATCCTGATAAAACTGCGGCACCTTTACCTGGAAACCTACTTCTAATTTATTTGTTGGAGTTTCATTGCCTGTAAAAACATATCCTATCCAAAAAGGAAAACCCCAAACTACGAGAATCCAAAAAACTATTATCATCCAAAAAATCTTCCCCCATTTGGCACCAAACAATTTTTTAATTTCAAAACAACCAACCGCAAAAAGTATGGCGGCGGGGAATGATAAAATAAACCCAATTTTTTCTAAAGGGTTTCTGAAAATTTGCAGAAATGAAAAATACAGAAACGCCTTATCAAAAAATTCACCAAAAGGAGGATTATTTCCTTTAGCCAAAAATAAAGCTATAAGAAACAATCCTCCAAACATCAATATATAAACGTTTCTTCTTTTAAGAAACAGGGGAATCAATATAATACCGGATATTAGAAATTCAAAGAATGTGAGAATAGGGAATTGATAAATCCCTACCCATTTCAGTTGCTCAGTATATTCATAAAAAGAAACATGTTTTAATCTAAATATGTAAGTTAATAAACCTAGCCTTTGGCTTATTTGAGAAAATATATTGTAATTATTTCCTGTGTTAAAGGAAGTGCTGGTCACAGCATCAAAACTACCCAACCCCACATAACTGAAAACCTGGCTTATCCACCACAAATTAGCTAAAAACCAAAATAAAACGGTTAAAAAGAAGAATTTTAGAATATAAGACCTGTCTTTCTTATGTATTAAAAAATGAAAAAAACCAAAATAAAACAGTACTCCCCACATCAAAAAAACAAAAGCTATAGAAGTTAAAGCATATGACAGGATAGCCGAAGCCAAACCGATTAATATTGCATAAATATATCTTTTTGTCCGCAATCCCTTAATAAAAAAATATACGGAAATTGGTAAAAGCGCATAGAAAACAATGAAATTGTTTAAAAACCTATTCCATATATTTACCAATGAAAAAGGGTTAAACCAATAAAATAAAACTCCGATAAAACAAGCCAGATTGCTTATTTCCGGAAAAAGTTCTTTTACTAATTTATAAATCGCCAAACCCGACAACATAAAAACCAGCCAGAAGAAAATACCCTGTAAGACAACTCCAGGTATACCAAAATGTTGCAGTTGGGCAAAAAACCAGTAGGTAGGTGTGGCAGCCGTGCCAATATTTAGAGGGTGTCCCAAGGTATAATATGCCCAAGCATTATTATTAATATTAAGCTGCAGATTAAAATCATAAAAAGGTAAGCCTGATTCTCCCGTACCTAATATGTTCCCTCCTCTAAACCAAATAGCAATAAGTATAGTAGGGATTATCGCCATTATAAACAAGGCGAACCATTTGTTTCCTCTTAATCTCGCGGCTGAGATACTGTAAAATAACTTAAACATTGCTCTTTACCCATAATCCGTCGTATGTACCTCTCAGAAACTTCATCCCATCAATAATTCTATTACTGGAAAATGAAAGGAGAAAATAATAAATGCAAAATAGAATTAAAAAAAAAGAAAATACAATAAAATTTTTTCCGAATCTTCTCATAAATATCACCCTATTCCTTCCTACCCAATATGCTCTTGAAAGCACCCTGTCTACATCATCTTTTGGATCCCATGATAACATATGGTAAGCCAATGCTTGCGGTGCATAATATGTCTTGTAACCTTTTTCTCTGGCACGAAAACAAAAATCCGTATCCTCATAAGTGGCAAAATAACAGTCGTCAAAAAAATGTATTTTTCCTAATACTTCACGCTTAACTAATAATGCGGCCGGAGCTACCTGAACTTCTTCAACTTCTTCATATTGGCCCTTATCTTCTCCTCCCCTAAACAGAATTTTACCTGTCCATAAATTTATAGCAGTGCCGGCAGACCATATTCTTTTCTTTTTACCCCAATAATATATTTTTGGGGTAACAATCCCTATTTTGCTATTAGATTCTGCCACCTTAACAAGTTCACTAAGCATATTTTTCTCGGCGACCATATCGTGGTCGAAAAAAAATAAATAATTTGCCGTTAACTTAGCTTCTTTTATACCGGTATTTCTTCCGCCGGTAACTCCTGTATTGGTTTTTAAATTAATAAGTTTGATTTCGGGGAATTTCTTTTTAACATTTTCATATGTTCCATCTGTTGATCCATTATTCACAACAAAAACCTCTCTTGGTTTAAGAGTTTGATTTTGAATTGAGGCAATACAATTTTTTAAAGTATTCCAACTATTATATGTTGGTATAATCACCGAGACCTTTTTCATAATCCTTTTCTATCATATCAAAGCAACATATGCAATTTATAGAAGAAAATGTAGCAATCGTAAAATAAATATGCTAGTATAATTCGCAGCCAATCTATTAAATTTATGGAATTAAGAAGATATGATATTTTATATAAAAACGAAGCCGACTTTTGGTGGTTTAAAGGAAGAAGAATTCTGCTTGAAAGAATTTTAAAAAATCTGCCTAATAAATCTTCCTTGAAAATATTAGATACCGGATCATGTACAGGATATAACCTGCATTTATTGAATAAATATGGAAAAGCATATGGAGTTGACGTTGAAAAAAAAGCTATAGAGTATTGTAAAAAGAGGAGGTTTAAAAGAATGCATCTTTTAAAAAATGGTATGCAGTTGCCTTTTAAAAGTAATTCCTTTGATGTAATTACTTGTTTAGATGTACTGGAACATATTGAAAAAGATGAAAAATATTTACAAGAACTAAATAGAGTTCTGAGGTCTAAAGGAATATTAATAATATTTGTGCCGGCTATTAAGTTGCTTTGGAGCCAACTTGATGTTAAATCTCATCATCAAACTAGATATACTATTTCTATGCTTAAAAATAAAATAAGGAAGACAAGATTTTTAATAAAAGAAATTAAATATTTTAACTATATATTGTTTTGGCCCATGTTGCCTTTTAGACTAATCCAAAAACTTCCTTTCTTTAAAAAAAATGAATTTGGATCAGAATTAATTGTAAATAATAAACTAATTAATCAACTTTTATATTATATTTTTGTATTCGACGTTTGGTCAACAAAATGGTTTTCACCACCTATAGGCGTGTCAATATTCTTCGTAGCAGAAAAGGGATAAAAATAAAATTAAATTTAGAATTTTCAACCATGAAAACAAAAAAAAAGCATATTTCCATTGGTGTTATCTGCTTTAATGAAGAACCAAATGTGGCATTTGCTTACAAAGAGCTAGTTGAAATTACAGATAAAAACAAAAAATATAACTATGATTTCATTTTTGTTGACAATGGCTCAACTGATAATACCAGGGAAGAAATAAGGAATATTACTAAAAAAGATAAAAGGGTTGCCGGCGTTTTCCTATCCAGAAATTTTGGTAATGAAGCATCGGTTCAAGCATCTTTAGATTACGCTCAGGGAGATGCCTACGTATGTTTTGAGGGAGATTTACAGGATCCAGCCAGAATTATATTGGACTTTATTAAGGAATGGGAAAAGGGATTTGATGTGGTAGTTGGAGTTAGAACAAAAACAGCAGACAATTTTATTATGACCAAGGTTCGGAAATTGTATTATAGAATCTTTAAAAGTATCTCTAATATTGAAGTTCCTGTTGATGCAGGCAGTTTTGCCTTAATAGATAAAAAGGTCATGAATGCTATTAAGCAACTCCCTGAAAAACACAGATTTAATAGAGGATTAAGAGCCTGGGTGGGATTTAAAACAACATTTGTAAATTATCACCGACGTCCCAGACAAAGAGGAAAGAGCTCTTATAATTTATTAGGTTATATCCATCATGCAGAAAAAAGCTTTTATGGATTCTCTTATGTGCCGCTGGATATTATTGTGTATGCCGGTCTATTTATAGTAATTCTCTCTTTCATCTTTATTATTATTTATTTATCTTCATTTATATTATTTGATCAAAAAATTGAAATTCCCAAGTTGATATTATTTTCAATTGTTCTATTTGGAGGGATTCAACTTTTGGCTCTTAGTATTATTGGAAAATACATTCAAGTTATTGTAGAAGAAACTAAAGCCCGTCCGGTTTATATAGTGGAAGAAGTTGTGAAGAACAGTTTTCTAGAAAAGAATAAATCAATTTAAATCCGAATTGTTAACAATCCTCGGTTTTGGTAGAGGAATAATAAATTTTCCTCTAAACCCTTTATCTTTAAGTTTTGGCATTAATTCTTGCGCTATATGCCAAGATAAAATCAAAGCATAATCAGGTTGTTTACTGTATAACTGACTCTCATCCTCAATAGGTATCAGTGTACCGGGAATATATTTTCCTATTTTATAAGAACCTTTAATCTCTACTACACAATCCAATATATCCTGATCTAATTTTAAGTAATTAATCAGTGTACTGGCACGGGAAGGAGCACTAATACCAAAAACTCTCTTTCCTTTTTTCTTTATCTCTAAAAGTAGCTTTTGTAATCCCAACTTTGATAATACAACCTTATTCTTAAATTTAAATAGGTTGTTCATCTGGGTAACTATTTCTTTCTCTTTTGCCAATATTTTGGAGACGCTCTTATTCTTGGGATACAAACCTTTTCTGGCAGCATAGACCCTGATAGACCCTCCGTGTGAGGGTATTTGTTTGGCATGAAAAATTTCCAGTCCATGCATATTCATCAAATAATTTAAACTAGCTAACGAATAGTATCGTAGGTGTTCATGATAAATTGTGTCATATTGAACTGTCTTAATTAATGGATAAAGATAGTGTGATTCGGAAATAAAAACACCATCCGGGCTCAAAAGCGAGATAATATTATCCAAAACCCCGTTTACATCTTCTATGTGTGCAAATACATTTGCTGCTGTAATAATTTTTGCTTTTCCATACTCTTTTTTAACTTTGGCAACCACTTCAGCCCTGAAGTAATTTTGTACAGTAGGTATGCCCTTCTTAATTGCTAACTTGCCAATATCCTCAGGGGTAATCCCTAAAACTTTAGCGTATGAGATAAAATTACTAAGCAGTGTACCGTCATTGCTTCCAATATCAACTACTAAATCATCCGTATGTAAACCAATAATTTTCCTTACTTCTTGTCCTAAATCAGCGAAATTATCCCTTAATACTTTTGTAGTCCCGCTTGTATAAGGATATTCTTTAGGGAAAATTACCTGAGGATCAACAACTAAACCCAGTTGTACCAAATGACATTTTGAGCAATAAAGTAATTCCGCCGGATAACTAGGTTGTTCCTTAGGTTTTGAACCAATAGGATGCAATTGATTAACAGGGGGTAAATACCCCAAGAATAAAACGGATTTCAAATTTGAATTATCACAAATTTGGCAATTTTCAGTAACTTGACTACCTCCAGTACCAAACACAGATCCCGAATTTAACTTAGTCATTTTTAGGTTGTAAATGGGCAAAAACATTATACCACTGCACTGTTTTTTGTAAACCGTTTTTCAAAGAAGTCTTTTGTTTAAAACCTAACTTTTTTAATTTCGTTACATCCGGACAACGACGTAAAGTACTACCTTTATTCAGTTTTCCGGGAACTATCTTAATCTTTATATTAAAACATGCGCCAATTTCCTCAGTCAGTTGCTTACTGGAAACTTCTTGCATTGTACCGATATTATAGATTTCCAAATGCTTACCTTTATCTAAAATTTTCAATATACCATTTGTGAAATCATCAATATAAATATAAGCCCTAGTTTCTTTTCCGGAACCCTGTATTGGTAATTTAATAATTTCTTTACTTTTATTATTTTCAATTATATTTTTCATTCGCAAAGTTAGTTGCGGTATAACATGTTCCCAGCCCATATCAGGACCGTAAACATTATGTGGCCTCACTATTATTACCCTCTTAAAAAATTTTCTTCCATAATTTAGAACTAAAAGTTCACTGATAATTTTTCCTCCACCGTATGAATATCTTGGATTCAGTGGATCCGGAATAACTAAAGGAACCGCTTCCGGAGTAGGTATAATCGGTGGAGTTTGATAAACTTCGGAGCTTGAGACCAGTAACAACTGACGTACATGATGCTTTATACAACCATCCAAAACATTCATCATCCCCTTAACCCCAACCTCTAAAATTAATTCAGGCTTTGTGTAAAAAAATTCTGTCCCATTGATATATGCCAGATGCAATACCATATCTACTCCCTGACAAGCCTTTTCAACTAACTTTGGATCTCTGATATCACCCTTAATCATTTCAAACCTGCCTTTAAGACCATCAAGTCTTCTCATTGATCCCCGGGATTGATTATCTAAAACCCGTACAATTTCTCCATTATTAACTAAAGTCCTAACTAAAGCACTTCCGATAAAACCAGTGCCACCGGTTACTAAAATACTTTTTTTCATCTTAATTTTAGCCTTTCAATTGTTTTATTAATTTGCAGCTTTTGTCCGTATGCAATTTTAGGTAGCTTATCAACTGGAAACCACTTATAACCTTTATATTCCATACCTTCATTTCTTACTTTCCCCGAGACAATTTTGACCGGATAAATCATACTAATGGGATGTTTTGTTTCATCCTGATTTATCCGGTCATCAATAAACGTAGGAAAATTCGGATTAAATGGCGGGATAATTTTAACTTTTATCCCTAAATCCGAAGCGTGTCTATCGATCGCTTCTTTCAGGGTCTCATCTATCCAAACTCTTCCTCCGATCATACACCAACATCCCTTTGCGTACCCAGTTTTTCGAACCAGAAGAAGTATCTCCCAGCTTTTTTTTATCATTCTTAAGATTACTAAATTAACTGTGGGTATGGGAGTTTGTTTAACTACCAACCTATAGTCATTATCACTCATCCGGTAATGCTTTTTTTGCATAAATCTTAGAAGGCAGTACTATCAGGAACTCTCACCAGTTTCTTTTTGGTTTTTAAATTATGCAAATTTAACACCCCCCACAAAAACCACCTCAAATATTCTCCAAACCAGGGACCTAGCGCGAAAGTTGATTTTCCTCCATACAATCTATCAATGGAAATAATTGGCACTTCCCCTAACTTCATTCCTGCAGCTTGGGCTTTTACTGCTAATTCAAAAACAACTGCCCATCCCCTTGGTTTCGATTCTAAATCTATTTTATCCAAAATAGATTTTTTAAACATTTTAAATCCGGTAGTAGAATCAGTTAAATAGGAACCGGACAAATAGCTAAATAGTCTATTGGCAATCCTGGATAATATTCCCTCAACAAAAGAACCACCTAATCTTCTACCCCCGTAAGCATATCTTGTGCAACTGACAAGGTCGCAACCATCATCCATAAGCTTTACCATATCCCCTATTGCTAAAGCAGGTCCGGCGTCGTCAACTGCAAAAATTAAAATATATTCGCCTTTGGAAGCTTCTACTCCTGCTTTAATTGCATTTGGCACACCTTTACCAAATTTATTATGTACTAATCTTATATTTCTAAATTTTGGCTGCAATTTCTTTATTACAGGAATTGTGTCGTCTTGCGCAAAATCAAATATAACTAAAATTTCATTAGAAATATCTAAAACTGCCGTTAAAATCTTAAGCATCATCTCAACATTAATTCCTTCATTCCTGACAGGTAATAAAATAGAAAGTTTTGTGGAAGAATTAATATTACTAGTCATTTAAGAAGTCCTTAATCAAGGTAGCCACATATTTAACATCTTTGTCAGTCATTGTAAAGGCAGAAGGCAACCACAATGCGTTTGATGAAAGCTTGGAACTGTTTGGGAAATTTTTATCAGGATTTTTGTAGGGTTTTTGGGTATGAATAGGAAACCAAAAACGTCGACAATGTATCCCTTTTTCTTTTAAGAATTTATCTAACGCATCCCTTTTCTCAACCAAAGCATCTGTCCATAACGGCAATCCTCCGTTTTCTAAATCTAAATCAAATATCTTTATACCCTTTACATCGTTGAGGTATTTACGGTATAAAAAATTAATTTTTTTCATTCTTTGCATTCTCTTTTTTAGATAAAATAATTGTCCCAAACCA
>Ga0180007_10004468_pt1 | contig 14807 bp, 13 predicted proteins | sample MM_PC_MetaG_FD_121122 | JGI IMG/M metagenome (GOLD analysis project Ga0180007, IMG submission 121122) | Groundwater microbial communities from the Aspo Hard Rock Laboratory (HRL) deep subsurface site, Sweden - MM_PC_MetaG | ecosystem: Environmental > Aquatic > Deep subsurface > Groundwater... | reverse complement strand
TGACCCACAAGTTCGAGGTGGGCGGCCACGAAGGATACGTCACGGTCGGTTACTACAACGACGGGACCCCGGGGGAGGTGTTCATCGCGATGGCCAAGGAGGGCTCGACCATCTCCGGCCTGATGGATGCGTTCGCGATCAGCATCAGCGTGGCGTTGCAGCACGGCGTGCCCCTGCAGTTGTTCTGCGAGAAGTTCATGCACACCCGCTTCGAGCCGTCGGGCATCACCTCCAACGCCTCGATACCGATGGCCTCGTCGCTGCTGGATTACCTGTTCAGGTGGCTGTCGATCCACCATCCCCACGGTGTCAACGAGCGCATACGCCAGTTGTTCACCGGCGAGATGCCGTCCCGTGAGCCGGCGACCCCGCCGGTGGTCGCCCCGGGATCAGGAACGGAGCCCACCGACGGATATGTCGTGTCATCCGACGCGCCCGTATGTTCGGACTGCGGTTTCGTCATGGTGCGCAACGGCGCCTGCTACAAGTGCGTCAACTGTGGAGCTACGTCGGGTTGCAGCTAGACCGCTCCCTCTTCCCCCCCGTCTTTTCAACGCTGGCCGACGCTGGTCGGGAACTGGCGCCGGACACGGCCGTGATCGGCAACTTCGACGGCGTGCACATCGGTCATCGCAAGTTGTTCTCGTTCGCCAAAAGCATCGGAAGACGTGTCGTCGCGGTCACCTTCACCCCGCACCCGGCCGCCTTCTTCCACAAGTTCGACTACCGGCCGCTGGCCCCCGAGGCATGGAAGCTGGTCCACCTGTTCGAGGCCGGCGCCGACGGGGTGGCGAACCTCCCGTTCTCGGCCGAGTTTGCCCGCATGCCCGCGGAGTCTTTCGCCGCCGCGCTGGTCGGATCCCTGCGTGTCTCCAACGTGGCCGTGGGCGAGGACTTCCACTTCGGCACGGGTCGCGAAGGGGACATCGCCCTGCTGGAAGCCTGCCTGGGCCGCTTCGGCGCCCGGCTGCACGTGCTGCCCCTGGAATCGGTCGACGGGCGTCCGGTGCACAGCCGGACCATCCGCGAGGCCCTGTCCGCGGGTGACCTCGAGACGGCCAATGCCATGCTCGGCGGGCCGTATACGCTCCACGGCGAGGTCGAGCAGGGCTTCGGCTGGGGAAGGAAGCTGGGCTTTCCCACCGCCAACCTTCGCACGGAGCAGTGGATCCCGGCCGACGGCGTGTACGCGGCCACCGCCCGCGTGGGCACCTGTCCCGTGGCCTGCGCCTTCTCGATCGGGCGCCGGGAGACCCTCGGGGACGACCTGCCCCTGGCGCTGGAGGCTCATCTCCTGGACTTCGACGGCGACGTCTACGGGCACCCGATCTCGGTCTGCCTGCACCGCTTCCTGCGTCCGCAGAACCGCTTCGGAACCCACGAGGACCTGATCCGGCAGGTGCGTACCGACGTCGCCCAGGTCGCGACATTCTTCGGAGGATCCCATGGACATCCCTGATTTGATCGCCCAACTGGGCGCCCTGCCCGGGCAGGTGCCCGACGTCGATGAGCGCGAGGTGCGTCACACGAGGTTCGTGCGCTCGACCGTGTTCGACAACCCCCCGATGCTAGATTTGTACAGGGCCCAGGGTCTGCCTGTGGATGCTCTCCGGGGCGGGGACGCCTTTATCATCGAGCCCGAGGACGTCGAGGACGGGCCGCCGGTGCTTTTCGAGATCGGGGTCACGCGCGCGTCCGGGGGCCTGGAGACGGCCGTCACGGGCTTTGAGGTCTGCGTGAACCTGTCCGCCCCGGAGGAACCGCCCGTCGATGGAAGCCTCGAACTGGAGATCGTCCGGCTTCGGTCCGAGGGGGTCGCCACCCATCGCTACACGCTTCCGGCGCCTGCCGGACGGGTGCTCTTCCTGGCCGACCCTGAGATCTTTGGTATGCGCACCACCCTTTTCATGCTGGAGGATGGTTGTCGTCGGCCTCTGGTTTTTGGTCCGAGACTCAATCTATCGCGCGCGAAATAGATGAGACCAGGGTTGACGGAAAGCCTTATTCTATGTTTTAAGGAGCGGACCCGGTGACTGTGCCGGAGATGGATTTTGTGATGAAGAAACTGCAACTTTTCCTGATTCTCCTTGTGTTTACGCTCCCTGGTTGTTCCAAGACGCCGACCCCGCTGAAGTTGAAGCCCAACATGGTGAGTTCGGTGTCCATGCCCTGGGGCCAGGCGCTGTATTACAGCCAGTCCCGCAAGATCACGTGCCTGCTGGTGACCGAAGACTATCTCTGGGCCGGAACGAACCAGGGCCTTCAGCAATGGTCTCTGGAGGGCAACCGCTATCAGGTCATCACCTCTCGTGACGGCCTGCCCGACGACAACGTCAAGGCCCTGACCATCAGCACCTCGGGCTCCGTCTGGGCGGCCACCGGCAAGGGACTGTCCTCGTGGACCAACGGTTCCTGGCAGAACCGGACCCTCCCGGTGGAGGGCGAGCCCACCGCGCTGGCGGCCACCGTCTCCGGCGATGCCGTGTGGGCGGGAACCACAAAGGGCCTGGCTTTCTATGTGTTCGGCCGCTGGGTCGTGTATTCCTCCAAGGCCCACGTCACCGCGCTCAAGCCCAACACCGAGAGCGGCGTCTGGCTGGGCACCAAGGCCAACGGACTGTTCTTCTGCGAGAACGGCACCTGCACCCCGAAGACCTCGCCCCTGCAGGAGATCACCGCCATCGACATGGAGGGAGACGACATCTGGGTCGCCGGCCTGGCCTCGGACAACTCCCCGATGTTCGTGCTCTTCCGCGGCGGGAAGTCCTTCGTCTACGACGCCCCGTCCCGGGTGGGCTGGATCCAGCGCTACGGCGGCAATCCGCTCATGAACTTCGGCTCCACGATCGCCTCGGTTGTGCCGTGCATGGAGCCCGGCAAGAACTCCTTTGTCAACCGCACCCGCAAGGCGCCCTGTCTCGACGCTTTGCCGTTCTCCAAGCCGCTGCCGATGCGTATCACTTCTGTGTACCGCACCGGCGGCAACCTGTGGGTCGGCACCGAGACGCTGGGCGTCACGCGCTACACCGAGAGCGACATGCAGCAGTACACGGCCGACGATCTGGTCAGTTCCAACGTCATGGGCATGTCCCTGGAGTGCGTGCCCGGCACCAAGCGCTGCTTCTTCTCCGCGGGCAAGAACAGTTTCGTCTACGAGCACGGCGCGGGCTTCTCCCCCATTCCGCTGGTGGATCATCCCGGCTGGAGCCTGTCCTATTTCGTGACCAATCCCGACGGCGTGCTCACGGCTGTGGCGCGCAACGGGCAGGGGACCGTCAATTTCTTCGAGCGCAACGGCGACGGCGTATGGAATCCGCGCACCGAGAACCCGGTGACCATGGAGACCAACGACCCCAACGTGCGCATCCGGTTCGCCCACTACACCAAGCCCTACATCGTCTGGGTGGGCATCACGACCTCCTCCTCGCAGTACAACGGCATCCAGATCGTGAACTTCGAGAAGGGCAAGGTCAACCCGCCGCAGAACTACCGCACCCCGAAGAACAAGCCCGCCCAGATTCCCGACTCGGTCAAGACGCTGTACAAGCGCGGCGAGAACCGCTACCTGGCCACCAACGAGGGTCTGGTCACGCTGTTCCGCGGCGACGACAGCAAGAAGATCCTCGAGATCACGAGTTCGACCAGCGGTCTCCCCACCGACATCGTCGAGGACGTGCTCGTCGAGCCCTCCGGCCAGGTCTGGCTGGCCACTGACATGGGCGTCTGCATCCGCAAGTTCGAGAACACACGCTGGCTGTGCGGCACGGAGGGCCCCATGCCCGACGCCGGGCACACCTATACCCTGGCGCGCGATCCGCAGACGGGGACGATCTATGCGGCCGCCGGCACGGCCCTGTACCGCTTCCGCGACGGCCGCACCGAGACCCTCGATGCGGAGAAATTCCTGCACAATCCCAAGGTCCTGGACATGAAGATCGATCTCAACGGCATGCTCTGGGTCCTTCATCCGGAGGCGCTGTCGCTGGTCAATCTCAGTTCCAGATAGGTTTCAGCACATGGCCGATCTCTTCGAACTTCTCGTCAAGGGGGGCATCATCATGGTGCCCATCGGCCTGGCCTCCGTTTTGGGACTGGCGGTGGTGCTTGAGCGGATCTGGGCCCTGCGTGAGCTCAGGATCTACCCCCGGGGCCTGCTCGAACGTGTACGGGAGACGCTCCTGAAGAAGGGGACGCGCGCGGCCGACCAGCTTGTTGAAAACGATGACAGTTCGCTGGGCCGGCTGCTGCATGCCGCCCTCGAACGCACCCACCTTCCCTCGACGGAGCTGCGCGCCCGCGTCGAGGAGCGGGGACGCCGCGAGGCGCAGATCATCGGCCGCCACATCGAGACCGTGGGCGTGCTGGCTGCGGTCAGCCCGTTGCTGGGGCTCCTGGGCACGGTCACCGGCATGATCTCGGTGTTCCGCAAGGTGACGATGGAGGCCGGGGTCCGCGGAGTGAACCCCTCCCAACTGGCCTCGGGTATCTGGGAGGCTCTTGTGACCACGGCCGCAGGCCTCTCCGTGGGCATTCCCCTGTACCTGGCCTACCGCCTGCTGGCTGGGCGCGCGGACAATGTCGTGGCCCAGCTGGAGACCGACGCCCAGGAGTTCTGCGATCTCCTTGGCGAGGCTCCGACCCGACCTGAGGTTGAGACGTGAGATTCCGCTCCGGATCCCGCTCCAAATGGACTGGGGCCGTCATCGACCTCACGCCCCTGATCGACATCGTCTTCCTGCTGCTCCTGTTCTTCCTGCTCACGGCAGCGCCCGCTCCCGATCCCACGCTTGATGTCGCCCTGCCGGCCGCTGCCGCCGCCGACACGCCAGCGCCGGCCCGGGAGGTCACAATCGTCCTGCAGGCCAGCGGTGTCATCTACTACGAAAACGCCATCGTCGATCTGCCTGAGCTCGAGGCCCGCCTGCTCCAGTTGGCCCGCTCCGACGCAGGGGCCCGCGTGATCCTCCGCGGCGACCGCGCGTCCCGCTACGACCTCTTCGTGGCCATCCTGGAGGCTGCCAGCAACGCCGGTCTCTCCCTCCACGTGGCCGTCGATGCCCAGGGGCGGCCATGAGCCCGTACCTGCCGCTGCCCCACGATATGGTTTTCTTCCTGCAGGGGCTGGCCACCCTGCTGACCGGGATGTTCCTGTTCTGGTCGCTGAGGCGCTTCGTGAACCGGTCGCAGGGTCAGTACTTCATCGCGTTTTTGGGTTTCTCCTCGCTGCACTCGTGGATGCACATGTTGTTCATGGGATGGACTCCGGGCAGCGCCTGCCAGTGGCCCCTGATCCTCACCCAGCTCGCCACGGGGGTCGCCCTGGCGATGTCCGGCTATCGTGTCTTCGTGCCGGTCACGGTCCGGCCGACGCTTCGGTGGCTGCCGCTGGCGTTCTATCTCCTGCTTGGGCTTGGGCTGATCCGGGGTGCTGCGACCTATTACATGCTCGTGCACCTGGCAGGGGGGCTGCTGGCCCTGTCGCTGGCCGTGGCCGGTCTGCTGCGCGGAGGAGTGCTGACGGGGGGCCGCCCCCTGGTCCAGCGCGTGGCCTTTGTGATGCTGCTTGTGCCGGTGTTGCTCAATGCGATTGCTCCGTATCCCATTTTTTCCCATGCCTGGGGAGACAGTCTCCACCGGATGTTTTCCTCCGCCATCGTGAATCCCGAGATGCTTGAACTGGGGGCGCTGCTGCTCGGCATGGGTCTGCTGCACTTCGATGCCCGTCCCGGGCGGAAAGTGGCATCGCCCCTCTTGACGGATCCGCTGCGTCGCCACTTCCGCATCGCACTGATCTCGATCCTGGCGATCATCGCCTCAGGCTGGCTCCTCATGGGGCGGGCGCAGATCCGCCAGGATCGCGAGGAGCGCGCGAAGATCCTGCAGGCCATCCGCAACGCCTCGCTGGCCTTCTCCGCCCGGGAGATTGCCCTGCTCTCCGGGGCCGCCGCCGACCAGAACCACCTGACCTACCTACGCATCAAGGGACAGTTGCAGGATCTGCGCAAGGTCAACCCCGGCAGTCGGTTCCTGTACCTGATGGGGTCGCGCAACGGCCGCATCTTCTTCTTCGCCGACTCCGAACCTGCCGGCAGTCCCGAGGCTTCGCCGCCAGGACAGGTCTACGTAGACGCTTCGGCGGCGCTCCGGTCCGTGTTCGAGCGAGGGGGCGAGATCACCGAGGGTCCACTGCCCGACAAATGGGGGATCTGGGTCTCGGGGCTGGTGCCGATCCGGGAAGGTCGTGGAGGCGTCGTGGCCGTGCTGGGCATGGACGTCGACGCGAGCTCGTGGCAGAAGATGCTCTTCAAGGCCCGTTTCCCTGCGTTGACGGTCATGTGGCTGGGCTGCCTGCTCATTCTGGGGGCCTTCATCTACATGCGCAAGACCAGCGAGAGTGCCTTGTGTCTTATAGAGTCCGAAAATAAATACAGGACACTGTTCGAGGAATCTGCTGACGCGCACTTCCTGGTGGTGGACGGTTTTACCGACTGCAACGCAGCCGCCTGCCGTCTCCTCGGGTACTCACGGGAGGAGATCATCGGTCGCCAGCCCTGGGACTTTTCTCCGGAAGTCCAGAAGGACGGCATGGACTCGCGCAAGCAGGCCATGGATTACATCACCCGTGCGCGCAACGGCCAGCCGCAGGCGTTTTCGTGGGATCACCGCACCAAGGCCGGGGACATCCTGCACACCGACGTGCTGCTGGCCAGGCATGGCTCCGAAGAGGCCCCGGGCCTGCAGATCATCGTGCGGGACCGCACCGACGAGATCCGCCGCCGGGATCTGGAGCGCCGGATGGAGGCCCGACTCTCCGAGGTGCAGCGGTGGGAGGGACTGGCGAACCTGGCCGGCGGCGTGGCCCACGACTTCAACAACCTCATCACGAGCATCGTGGGCAACGCGCACCTCATCCAGATGGAGGGCCGCGGCAACCCCCGGGTGGCCGAGAGCCTGGACGCGATCCTCGAGAGCTCGCGCCTGGCCACGGAACTGGCCCGGCAGATGCTGGCCTATGCAGGCAAGTCGACGTTGTCGGTCCGCCCGTTCCACCTGGGGCAGGTCCTCGAGAACATGGAGAAGGTCCTCAAGGCTGCGGCAGCCTCACGGGCCCGCATCGAAACGGAGATCGCCCAGGATCTCCCCGCCGTGCTCGGCGACACCACCCAGCTCCAGCAGGTGATTCTCAACCTGGTCATCAACGCGATGGAGGCCATCGACCGGCGCAACGGCGTCATCCACATCTCCGTTTCCCGGGCGCACTTCACCCAGGAACAGATGCTGGGGTGTGTCTACCGGGACCTGCCGGCGGCCGGCGAGTACGTCGTGCTGACCGTGCGTGACAACGGGAAAGGCATTCCCGCGGATGTGCTGGCCCGGATCTTCGAGCCCTTCTACACGACCAAGTTCACGGGGCGGGGTCTCGGGCTGGCCGCGGTGCTGGGCATCGTACACAATCATGCCGGCGCGATCTCGGTGCAGAGCGCAGTGGGCACGGGCACCGTGTTCGAGGTGCGGCTCCCCGCCTCGCGCAGGATGGCTGAGTCCAAGTCGTTCCGCTCTTCCGAGGAGATGCCGGCTCTCGAGCCCCTGCGCATCCTGATCGCCGAGGACGAGGACAGCCTGCTGACGCTGGCCCAGCGCATCCTCGAGCGGCACGGCCACACGGTGTTCTGCGCCTCCGACGGCGAGGCTGCCCTGGCCTTGGCGCGGCAGTACGGCGGACAATTCGATCTGGTCATCGCCGATGTGCTGATGCCGGGGATGTCCGGCCTGGAACTGGTCGTGCAGCTCAAGCAGGAGTTTGGTGCGCTGCCGGTGCTGCTGACCAGCGGTCACGTCCCCGAGCAGAACGAGGCAGCGTTCGCCAAAGCGGACGGATTTCTGCCCAAGCCCTATCACTACAAGGATTTATTCAAGAAAATACATGACATACTCCACCCGAAAAATACTTAGTCTGGCAGTCCCCGGCCTCTGTGCCTTCCTCTGGAGCTTCGGCTGTTCGCCTGCATCGGTGGCGCAATCGGCCCCGGAGCGCGACTGGGCACCCTATGTGGCGGCCCCCGAGGGATACTTCGTTTACGGCCCGCGCAAGCACTCGAGCAGCGAACTCAAGGTGCCCACGCCTGTCGGGGAACTGAAGATCCCGGTGACGTACTTCAAGGTCGGCAACAACATCTTCTACGTCAGTTCCCACGCCCGTGACCCCCGCCTGAGCGGCACCGCCGCACAGATCCTCGAGTCGCAGGCGCAGGGAATTCTGGCCAAGTTCCAGAAGTTCGAGGTTCAAAAGGAGCCCTTCGTCTCTGCCGGCCTGCAGGGACTGCGGCTGCGGCTCACGCGCCCGGATTCTTACAAAATCATTGAACTGTACGTCACCCCTTCGAAGTTGTACCAGGTTGTGACCGATCTCCCGTCGGCAGAGGCGTCGCGGGTTGAATCGTTCTTGTTTCGCTATACTTTCACCATTCTGAAGTGAGTGGATCCCCGATGGAACCGACAACTTTTGCGTTGTTTCGCAACAATTTCCTGCCGCTCTCGGAGACGTTCATCCATGATGAGTTGCGGTTTCACGAGCGTTACACGGGGGTCGTGTTCGCCCGACGCCACCTCAACGCGGACGTGTTCCCTGGGCACGAGGTGCACGCAGCCGACGGCGCCGGCGCCAACTCCCCGGCGAGCCTGCTCTACGGCGCCACCGGCCTGTATGCGCCGTTTTTCCGTGAGTTTTTCACCCGCCGCTTCGCGCTGGTGCACGCCCACTTCGGGCACAACGGCCTGTACGCGCTGCCCTACGCGGTCGCCGCCCGCCTGCCCCTGGTGGTCACCGTCCACGGCCGGGACGTCACGATCCTGACCGGCCCGGACCGCCACAAGCCCGAATTCTGGTACTACAGCCTGCGCGCCCGGCAGTTGTTTGCCCGCACGAACCTGTTCCTGGCAGCCTCCACCGAGCTCGCCGAGCTGCTCGTCGAGGCAGGCTGCGACCCGGAGAAGATCCGGATCCACCGCCTCGGCGTGGATCTGTCGAACTTCGCCTTCCGTGAATCTGAACCGGAGGAAAACGGCTCCGCGCAAACCCCGCAGGTGCTCATGGTCGGGCGTTTCGTGAAGAAAAAAGGCTTCCACTATGGTCTGCGCGCCTTCGCTGCGGCGCTCTCGTCGGGCGTTTCCGCCCGGTGCAGGCTCATCGGCGACGGGCCCGAGCGAGGGGCCCTGGAGCAGTTGGTGCGGGACCTGGGCATCGCCGATCGCGTCGTGTTCTCCGGTTCCGTGCCCCACGCCGCGGTGCGCGAGGCGATGAACGAATCCGCCCTGCTGCTCGCGCCGAGCATGGTTGCGCCCAACATGGATCGCGAGAGCGGCCTGATCGTGGCCAAGGAGGCCGCCGCCGTGGGCCTTCCCGTGGTCGCCCACTGGCACGGCGGGCTGCCCGACATCGTCGATGACGGCGTCACCGGCTTTCTGGTGCCCGAGCGCGACCTGGGGCGCCTGACCGATCGCCTGTCGCGGCTGCTTGGGGACCGTCAACTGCGCGTGGGCTTTGGCCGCGCGGCCCGGGAAAAGATGGAGCGCGATTACGACATCCGAATCGCGAACCGCCGCCTGGAAGGCTTCTATGACGAAGTCCTCTCGGGCTGGACCCGCAGGTAGGGAGGATGGCCATGGATCGCAGAAAATTCCTGCAGGGTCTGGCCGCCGGTGCCGGCGCCGCCTTTCTGGCGCCGCGTCTCTCGTCGTCCGGTCTCCTTCGCCCCTCAGCTGCCCTCGCGCAGCCGCCCATGCTGCCACCGGCGTCGGCGCCGGTGCCCGTGCCGGGATCGGACGTGACCATGTTCCGCGGTAATCCGGCGCACACCTTCTACGGAACAGGCCCGATCCGTGAACAGTTGCAGATATTATGGACATTCCAGATGGGCAACTTCACCTCGCCGATCTCGGGCAAGGTGTGGTCGGGCACCGGATGGACCGGCACCGCAGTGGCCGTGGGCGACTGGCTCTACGTGGGCTCCCAGGACAGTTGGTTCTACGCGCTGGACCGCAACACCGGCGCCCTGCGCTGGAAGTACAAGGCCGGCGCCATGTTCAAGGGTTCGTGTGCGTACTTCGCGGGGCGCGTCTTCGCCGGCTGTGTCGACGACCACATCTACTGCTTCCATGCGAAGACCGGGCAGGTGCTATGGACCTACAACACCGGCACCGACTGCGACTCCTCGCCCACGATTTACAAGGGCCGCCTGTACATCGCCGGCGAGAGCGGCTTCGTGCACTGCTTCCGGCCTGACACCGGCGCCCTGATCTGGCGCACCTTCGTCGACGGCAAGGAGGGCCCCGGCGGCTCCAATGGCGCCGAGACCACCCCCGCCATCGCCGACGATCGCGTCTACGTCGCCAACTTCACGGGGTTTCTGTTCTGCCTGCGTGCCGACAACGGCGCCCTGATCTGGAAGGCGAAGACCGGCGACGACACCGACGCCTCGCCGACGGTGGCGGGCGGCCTGGTCTTTGCCGCCGCCGAGCAGCTCAGCCCGTACCTGTTCGCCTTCGACGTGAAGACCGGGGCCGAGCGCTGGCGCTTCGGCGGCTCGTTCACCCGCGGCTTCTGGGCCACGCCCGCGGTCGTGGGAAACCGCGTCTTCATCGGCGCCGAGAACGGCCGCATGTACTGCCTCGACGCGCTCACCGGGAAGCAGCTCTGGGAATACACCGCCGGGGATTCCATATGGAGTTCCCCGGCCATCGTCGACAACCGCGTGATCTTCGGCTCCTATGATTCCCACGTGCACATGGTCGCGGCCGACACCGGCAAGTTCATCTCCAAGATCCAGCTCAAGGGCCGCGTCCTCTCCTCCCCCTGCATCGTCGGCGGAAAGATCTACATCGGCACCGCCGAGGGCATGTACTACTGCCTTGGATAGCCAGGGCAATTGAGTTCTAATTCAACTAGTTCAGTGAATGGTCCATTTCCCTCAAAATCGAAATCGAAATCGAAATCGATTTCGACCTGGCACTTTGGCCCCGAAGCTTCTAGGCGGATCAGACGTTGATCTCCTTGTCCAGAAAAATGAGAACTCGATCGCCCTGCTTGGATAGCACCCGCGCCTTGACAACTGCCGACTTCAAGGGGATAGTCACCGCGGAAGCAAAAAAATGCGTTGAAACTTCCCATGTGCCTGCCGAAACCGTGCCTGCACAGTTCTGCGCTGGGCCGATACCATGAAATTAGACGACAAACATTACTTCAAGCATGTGATAGATCGAATCTCGGATGCGGTCTTTCTCGTGGATACGGAGGGCCTGATCATCTACGCCAATGACGCGGTCCAACGGATCACCGGCTTCGCCGGCAGGGACATCATAGGCCATCACTGCTGCCGGAGCTTCCTGCACCAGATCGACGAAGACGGAAACAGTCTCTGCGCGACCGAAGGCTGCCTGGGGCAGCAGGTCTTCGGGGATATGAAACCCCGCGAGCAGAACAGTTATATCATGCACAAGTCCGGCTACCGGATTCCGGTGGTGCTCAAGATCTCCCCCATCCTCGGGGAGGATGAGAAGATCGTCGGTGTGGCGCACATCCTGCGTGACAACACGGAAAATGTCCTGATCTACCAGAACCTCGAGGAGCTGCAGAAGCAGGTGTATCTCGACCCGTTGACCGGTCTGTTCAACCGCCGGTACATGGAGAAGCGGCTCGAGGACAAGCTCGACGAATTCCGCCGCTATCAATGGATTTTCGGCGTGCTCTTCATCGACGTGGACCACTTCAAGAACGTCAACGACGAGCACGGACATTCCGTGGGTGATGAAATCCTGAAACTTGTGTCCCGGACGTTCCAGTCCAACACGCGACCCAGCGACGTCTTCGGGCGCTGGGGGGGCGAGGAGTTTCTCGGCCTGATCGGTTCTGCCGGGGATCGCGACCTGTTCCAGATCGCGCGCCGGTTCCGGATCCTGGTCGCCAATTCAGGGCTGCAGAAAGACCTGGAGATCATCCGCGTGACCATCTCCGTGGGCGCCACGCTCTGCCAGGCCGGAGACACCATTGAGTCGGTCGTGGAGCGGGCGGATCAACTCATGTTCCAGAGCAAGCAATCGGGCCGCAACCGGGTGACCATGGAATTCCAGAAGCCGGTCTGATCACCTGTCGACCCGTGCATGGAGCCTGGAAACACTGCAGGCGGAACTCCGGATTTGTCGGGAATGTGCTAAAAACTATTTACCTGATGAAGGTTGACAATGATGGTCGGGGGGCGAAACGGAACCAGGGAACTCACCAAGTGGAAAAAGCGCGTCGAGACCGGCCTGATCCGCTGGGGCGGAGCCACTTGCCTTTTTCGGGCCGTCGGTCCCACTTTTCCCCTGTTTTTATTTGCAAATGCGCTAGACTGACTGCGAGTGTGGAGGCGGCGATGAGGCTCGCATTTCTCTTCTTGTTTTGCTGTGTTGGCGTTCCGGCAGCCCACGGCGTCGTGCTGCGGCGCCCGTTTGCCAATAACGTCGGGGTGAACTATGGCTTCGATCACAACGGCTCCACAGCCGGCTGCGAGGACTACGCATGTGGCACCGTGTGCTATGACGGGCATACGGGAACAGACTTTCCCCTGCCCATGGGAACACCGGTCCTGGCAGCCGCCGACGGTGTTGTCACCCATATTTACTACGCCTGCCCGAGCGTCGGCGGGCTAGGAAACACCTGCGGCAACGGTTGCGGGAACCAAGTGAACATCGACCATCTGGACGGTACGAGGTCCTGGTTCTGCCACTTCCAGCAGGACGGAGTGGTGGTGGCCGAGGGTCAGGCCGTCACCTGTGGCCAGTTGGTGGGTTACTCCGGCAGCTCGGGCAGCTCCACGGGTCCGCACCTGCACCTGGGCTTCAGCGTTGGAGGTGTTCGGACTGATCCCTTTGCCGGCGCCTGTTCTCAGGATACCAGTTACTGGATCAGTCAGGGCACCTACCCGCGCCCGATTCCTTCAGATGAGTGCCAGTACGCTTGCGCAGTTGAGGGCGAGTGCACCCCCTGGCAGACGCAGACGCAGGACTGTTGTGACTGCGGGACACAGACCAGGACCTGCAGCACCGACTGCCTCTGGGGCCAGTGGAGCCCCTGTGCGGGGCCGGATCCCGATGGCGGTCAGACCGCCTGTGACACCGGAGAGGGTAGCCACTGTGCCGAGGGCCGCCTGCGTTGCCGCGAAGGCTGCGAGGCATGCGTGCGCCTGCTCGAGCCGCTGCCGGAGCTCTGCAACCTGCTCGACGAGGATTGTGATGGCGTGGCCGACAACGGTTTTCCACAGGAGATGGGGGATCCCGTCCCGCCCTGGTCGGGGCGTCTGACAGAGCAGGGGGGGGCCCAGGCGGTGCGCCCCGGTCAGGCGTTTTCGGCATGGGCCGTCTTCGAGAACACGGGCACCGAGACCTGGCCCGTCGGCGCGGTCCGGCTTGAACTCACGCCGGAGACGGCAATTTTGGTGGCCCCATGGATTTCCGAGACCTGGGCGGATTCCGGCGTCGCGGCCGTGCTTGAAACCGATGTGGCCCCCGGTGATCGGGTGCTGCTGCAGTTTGGATTCCAAGCTCCTGTTACTGGCACGGATCCACTGGTCGCCGACCTGCGGTTGGTCGCCGATTCGTCGGGCCCGCTCCGATGTCCCCATCCGCAGGTGGAGGTGCGTGTGGAGGTCTCCACAATCCTCGATGCCCCGGACGCCGGTCCGTCGTTGACCGCTGCACCGGACGGATGCTCCTGCCGTTCGGGGGGCACCCGCTCGAGCGACGATCCGGGCTGGTCGTTCCCATTGTTGCTGTGTGCCGCTTTTCTGATGCAGGCGAGAAGAAAGCTCAGAAGGTGAGGACGCCGCTGGGGAATGATCCGCCCACACCTCAATTCCCTGAGGGCAGTGAAGGATCAAGGCTTGGAGAGAACATCGAGAGAACGGTCTGATCGTCTGTCGATCCGTGATTTGTGATTACAGCCCCATGTATGTTTCCACTAAGTCATGACGATTCTGGACCTGCGTCTTGAGGGTGTCGATGGCCGCGTCGAAATCTGCCGAGGACCTCATGAAGGTGTAGGGGGATCTCTCCAGGATCGCGTCCGCGCGAACCAGCGCCGACAGGGCCGTGTAGCGGGGGATCATGATCTCGGGGGTGAACACCTCGGTGGCGAACACTTGCATGTGGGACTCGTACATCTCCTTATAAAACGCATCATCGAGCAGGTACCGGATCAGCGGCCAGGTGGAATTGACCTCGGTCATGCCCAGGCTCAACACGCCGCTCTGCTTGCCGTCGGTGAAGGCCTCGTTGTGGTCCCACGGTATCCACGTCAGTTTCGAGGTGGCCGGATCAAGGAAAAAATTATTTTCCGATCTTCAAATAAGCCCGCAGGAAATAAAGAAGTTAAGCGGTCTCTTGCCCATATGTTCACATTATAAAAATATTTCGCGATGACAGGGTTTATTGGAATCAAATTGAGTCATATATCCATGACCATTTAGAAGCAGAATTCCATAGTATTTGTCAGGAATGTGCTGACAAATATTTCCCTGATGAAGGTTGAGAATGATGGTTTGGTGCGAAACGGAACGATCCGTCAGCGCCAGGTGATCTCGGCGGGGTTGCGGCGCGGGATGCACTGGACCACGTGCCGGGGGAGGCCCAGGAGCATGGCGCACCCGACGCTGCGGTCCTCCGTGAGCGCCAGGGCGGCCTGCAGCGGGGCGAATGCGTCGACGGCCATCTTGACGAAGCCGGCCCAGCACGTGCCGACGCCGAAGGAGGGGGCCGCGAGGTCAACGTGGGTC
>Ga0180007_10004467_pt1 | contig 14809 bp, 13 predicted proteins | sample MM_PC_MetaG_FD_121122 | JGI IMG/M metagenome (GOLD analysis project Ga0180007, IMG submission 121122) | Groundwater microbial communities from the Aspo Hard Rock Laboratory (HRL) deep subsurface site, Sweden - MM_PC_MetaG | ecosystem: Environmental > Aquatic > Deep subsurface > Groundwater... | reverse complement strand
GCTCCCGTGTTTCAAAAACACCTGTTTGAAGATCTTGAAAAATTATATGGCGGGATGTGGGATCTTGAGCTTGACCCGGTTAAGCATGCCAGAAAAATGATTGCCCATATTGATCAAAAGCGGGAAGCCCTTGGTATTAATAAGGCAAGAGAGAGAATTATGATTGATATGGCGTTCAGAAGGGATCTGGAATCTGCCTAGTAAATAAAGCTGGCCCGGATTTTAAACGATAAACCACGGGAAAATCAGATTGACGTCTGAGCGCATCACAAAAAAAAGGTATAAAATACATTAAACCACAAAGGTCGATTTTGCCTGTCACCCTTTGTGGTTTTTCCTCAAGTAAACGGTATGTATGCCGTTGGCATGGTCTTTGCGCCTCATTTTCCGGGTGAAAGATCGTTTTTCAGCTGAATTATTTTAGCGTATATGATAATAGTACAGGTTAATCTGATTTTGGAAATAAATTATTTTTGATCATTACACGCAGATAATAAGATCTGTTTTTATTAATGGAACAAAAGGAACTATGAATCACGTAACTTCTGATTTTTTAAGGGACCATTCTCTAAAGTATATAGAGATGGCGTTGAGTACAGATAACATTGAACGAATACAGACTCCGGACGGATATGGTAAACGAATCGGTGATTGCGGGGATACCATAGAATTTTTTCTGACCTGTGATAAAGGCAGGCTTGAACATGTCTCCTTTTGCACCAGGGGCTGCCTGAATACAAATGCCTGCTGCAATACCGTCGCACTGTTGGCCCAGGGGAAAACCATTGAAGCGGCGTGGGAAATATCTCCTGAACAGGTGGCTGAATATCTGGAGACGCTTCCAGAGGATCATTTTCATTGTGCAGAGCTTGCCGTGGGGACCTTGTACCTGGCGTTGGCTGATCTTAAACCAAAAACCTGACATGGTCAGGCCTTAAGTGTTTGATACGGCTGGAGAATGATTTATCCTCCAGCCGGCAATGGAAATTACAGGGCTGTTTCCGGGTGAAATACATTGATATCTTTTAAGTCTTCACCCAGGTACTCGCGTTCATTGGGCCCCAAGATGCCCGGTGATAGACAAATCAAGGTCCACAGATGAACCACAGGGTAATTTCCGCCATAATGCTCACTCAGTTCATGGATCTGGGCATGGCAGTTGTGGCAGCCTGCAATGCAGTAGTCAGCCCCTGTGGCTTTAATCTGTGCGTCCTTGATCTTACCGTATTCAAGTCGCTGATCTTTAAATCCGGATTGAAGAAAACCGCCGCCACCGCCGCAGCAATAATTATTGGATCTGTTAGGCTGCATATCCACAAAATTTTCTTCTCCGACAACGGATTTGACAACAAACCGCAAATCTTCGGCTATGGGATCACCATAGCTTTTTCTGACGATCTGGCAGGGATCCTGTACTGTGAATTTTATTTTCAGGTCTTTATTCCAGTCTGAATTGACCTTTAATTTCCCTTCACGGATCCATTTTGCATAGTATTCATAAATATTTTTAACTTCAAAATGATGCTCAAGATTGTATTTTTTCAGTCCTGCCAGGACCGAGAACGTGACATGCCCTCACTCCGTATTGAGAAATGTTTTACAGCCAAGCCTGTTGGCCTGGTCCACAGTGGTCCGGGTCACCTGTCGCCATGCATCATCATCTGCCAGAAACATACAATAGTTTTCGCCGGCCCAGCCACGGCTGCCATAGGTCCAGTCAACGCCGGCCAGGTGCAGTATTTTCCATAAAGGGACCATTTCATCCGGCTCTGTTACAGGTTCCCTGGAATTCTGGTTCAGGAAAAATTCTGCGCCATCTTTATCAATAGGGGCCTGCATGTCACAAAATTCCGGCTGGGACTCCTGATATTCTTCCAGAACATCATTGACAACAAATTCAAAGTCTTCCGGATCGGTCCCCATGGCACTGGTGCTTTCATTCCTCAGGGCCATGTCACAGGACCCGAGGATGCCTTTTGGCCTTTCTTCTCTTGGCCGCAGTGTTCTGGCATTAAAGATCAACTGGGGAATATCGATCTTCATGGGACATACATAAATGCAGCGCTGGCACATGGTGCACATCCATGGCCAGTCAGATCTGGCAATTTCCTCATCCATGCCCAAAGCAGCCATCCGGAGAAATTTTCTGGGATCCATATTGTCTAATCCTGTGGCAGGACAACCTGAAGCGCACGCACCACAAGTTAAACACGCACTCAAATTGCCGCCGTCAGGCAGCAACTCTTTGACTTTATTCAAAAAAATATTGTTTCGTTTTTTATTCCCGAGCTTGATGGCAGTCACTGTCATTGATTCTTCCTTTTTATTCAGTGTTATTCAGATTTAACTTCAAATTGCAAGGAAAGGGAGCATAATGCATGCCAAACGCATATTGGAAGAGTAATTTTAAAAATGGCCATAAATTTAAGTGGTTATGATTTTAAGCAGAGGCCTTCGGCTTTGCAGGGTTGCAAATTTGCGATCATTTATGCATAAATGGTTTTAAAGGTGCGACCTTTCTGTGGTCAAGACCATTGCAAGCTATTGTTCTTTTTGGTATTGATAGGGTTAATCCTAATATCTAATTGTTTTAAAAGTTGAGGAGATCTTGATGCAGAATCATAAAAAGCTGGTTCTTGGAATAAATGGCAGCCCGCGGCAAAAGGGGAATTCTCAGTATCTGATGTCATGTTTCATGGCAGAAATGGAAGCAAACGGATACGATACCCAGGTGCTGGAGGCACCCAAGCTCAAAATCAATCCCTGCATCGGATGCGGCAATTGTGAAACCAAAGGGGTCTGCATCTTTAAAGATGAGTTTACCCATGTTTTTCTGCCGGCCGTTATCAAGGCAGATATTGTTGTGTTAAGTTCCCCGATTTATTTTTATGCGTTTCCAGCGGCATTAAAAGCCTTGATTGATCGTATCCAGGTATTGTGGTCAAGAAAATACAGGCTTAAGATGGATGAATTTAAGGGTAGAAAGCGTATGGGAATACTCCTGGCAGTGGGTGCCACACAGGGGAAAGACCTGTTTGACGGAGTAAAGCTGACGGCCCGGTATTTTTTTGATGCCGCCGATATCCAGTACAAAGCCGACCTGTGCTACAGGGGCATCGATGAAAAGGGGATGATGGAAAAGCATCCCACCGTTCATGAAGATATTAAAAAACTGGCCCTGGGGCTTTAATCTTATTACGGCAGTGGCATACGTCCATGAGGCATCCATGGCCACTGACCTTTACTGCCGTTCTGGCCGGGTAATTGACAGGGCGGAGCTGTGCATACCGTCTGATCAAGAGATTTCGGCAATGATATCACAGCAACGAACATGCCATGGGTGCGACAAGAAGTTGCTTTTAATAATGCCGGGCTTGACCCAACCTGCTGTATTACCAGCAGTTTTATAGTCCGAGTAAACTGCTGATAAAACCGTCTGAATCCAGCATCAAAAGTATCAAAGCAGAAGTCAGAGACAATTTGGACGTCAACAGTCCCCGGTCACCATGCGATAAACTGCAGATGTTCAAAGTGATGAGTTTTCAAGTAATGAGGTAGAGGTAAAATAAGGGGTTAAATATGCAAAAAAATCTACAAGAGAAAATGTTCCATGAAATGGAACAAAAAGATATTTTCAGGCAGGCACAAAATTATGCCTTTGATTATGCTGATCATGTTCTTGAACGTAATGTATATCCAACGCCTGATGCAATTGCCGGCTTAGATATGTTTGTCGAAAAACTTCCCGAATCTACGGGAAATGCCGCCGAGATATTGGCGCAACTGAATCAATACGGCACTCCTGCAAGCGTTGCACAGACAGGCGGTAGATATTTCGGTTTTGTCAATGGTGGAGTTATACCTACCTCACTTGCAGCACGATGGCTGTCTGACTTCTGGGATCAAAATACCGCCCTCTATGTCATCTCTCCTATCGCTTCAAGACTCGAGGAAGTGTCTGAATCATGGCTAAGAGAACTGCTCGGTTTGCCTGAGAAGGTTGTTGCCGGTTTTGTCAGCGGCTCTTCATTGGCGATATTTTGCGGTTTGGCTGCCGCACGGTATCGGATTTTCCAAAACAATAACTGGGACATTAATAAAAAAGGATTTTACGGTGCCCCTAAGGTCAGAGTTGTTGCCGGGCGGCAGGCTCATGGAACCGTTGTAAAAGCGATTGCTCTCCTGGGCTTCGGCATAGACAATATTGAATGGGTTGCAACAGATTCACAGGGCAGGATTATACCGTCCGAAATTCCTGAACTGGATGGACGCACAATACTGATACTGCAAGCCGGAAATGTAAGCTCAGGTGCCTTTGACTCCTTTGATGAACCTTGTGAAAAAGCGAATAAAGCGCATGCCTGGGTACATATTGACGGCGCTTTCGGTCTTTGGGCAGCAGCATCAAGCCGGTTAAACCATCTGACAAAAGGAATGGAAAAAGCCGACTCTTTTTCCGTTGATGGACATAAAACACTCAATACGCCTTATGACAGCGGCATCGTGCTTTGCAACGATAAAGAAGCATTGACACATGCGCTGCACGCATCAGGTTCCTACATCGCTTACAGTGAAAACAGAGACGGGATGCTCTACACACCTGAAATGTCCAGACGGGCAAGAGTGATTGAGCTTTGGGCAGCCTTAAAATATTTAGGCAAAGAGGGCGTTGACGATTTGGTGTCCGGTCTTCATCAAAGAGCGGTACAGATAGGGCAGGAACTTAAAGCTGAAGGCTTTCAGATTTTAAATGACGTGGTCTTCAATCAGGTACTTGTTGCATGTGGCAGCGATAAAATTACCGTTCAGACGATGCAGCATATTCAGGAATCGGGTGAATGCTGGGTAGGCGGGGCCAGTTGGGACGGGAAAACCGTTATCCGAGTAAGTATTTGTTCATGGGCGACTACTGAGGATGATATTACCCGATCGGTCAGTGCCTTTGTTACAGCAAGAAATAAAGCTGTTCATGAATTAGGCAACACTTAACAAGGCTTTTCCGACGGAGTGCAAAAAATTGCGCCCGATGAAACGCCTTGTTAATTTTAAACGACTGTCTGTTTATGAAGCATTTTTTATATCCTGCAGAGTTGAGGAACAAATATGGAATACGATATTGAACAAATGACCACCAGAATGATTAAAAAACAAGTGGTCTTCATGAAAAAGGCAGTTCTCGAAATCGGTTGTGGCAGGGGCAGGATATCTTCTCTTCTTGCGGATGATACAAAACGTTACATTGGTATTGATCCCGATGAAAATGCCATCAGGGACGCTAAAGAAAATTATGATAACGTGGATTTCAGGGTGGGCAATGGAGAATCCCTGGTGTTTGGTGATTCAATTTTTGATCTTGTGCTGTTTACACTTTCACTGCATCATCAAAATAGCTCTGCAGCCTTGAAAGAAGCTTACAGGGTCTTAAAAAATACCGGGAAGCTCGTTATTGTGGAACCATCAGTAAAAGGAGAGTTTCAGCAGTTCTTCCACCTTTTTGACGATGAAACCCTGGGAATACAAAATGCTTATCGCAGCATGATCGACAGCGTCTTTACACTAGAAGATAAAGACACCTTTGATGCCGTTGTCAGGTTTGAAAGTAAAACAGATTTGTGTCAGTATGACTTTGACCGTGAACGGATTGTGCTTGGAGATGAAAATCGAATCATGAATAAACTGGATCAATTGCAGCCGGGAGCATCAACCCTTTCTCCAATTATCCTGAAAGATACACTTGATATTTATCTTTTTGCTAAAGTCTGAGTGGGAGCTTGGATCACTCTTGTATTCCATGGCGGCCATGAAGTTTTTAACCGGACCAATACATTGAATATTTTGAGGATCAAAGAAATGCCGCATCAGACCCATGACCCAAACATCATACTGTCATTAAAAAATATTCATAAAACCTATGTCCAGGGCAGGAACCCCATCCCTGTTTTAAAAGGGGTGGAATTGTCTGTCAAGACGGGTGAAATGGTTTCCATCATGGGATCATCCGGATCAGGAAAATCAACCCTGCTCAATATTATCGGCCTTCTGGATGATTATGACCAGGGTGAATATCTGCTGGCCGGCAAGCAGATGGGGAAAATGGATGAGACCAAAGCTGCAGCGCTCCGGAACCGGCACTTGGGTTTTATTTTTCAATCCTTTCATCTGATTCCGTTTAAGACGGCCCAGGAAAATGTTGCGTTGCCCCTTTTTTTTCAAAACGTCCCCCGAAAAAAAAGGAATCAGAAGGCCCTGGAATACCTGGAAATGCTGGGGATGACACAATGGGCAACTCACCTTCCCAATGAATTGTCAGGCGGCCAGAAACAGCGGGTCGCCATTGCCCGGGCCATGGTAACAAATCCCAATGTCATCCTGGCAGATGAACCCACTGGTGCTCTGGACAATGATACAAGCTTTGAGGTAATGAAAATCTTTAAGCAGATAAACAACAGCGGTATTACAATTTTGATCATCACCCATGAAAAAGATATTGCAGCCATGACGGATCGTACGCTTTATCTGCATGACGGGGTGATACACAATAGAATAATAAAATAAAAGCCTGACCCCCCGGATAGAAGGCATACGTCCGAAAGGTGAGATATAATATTTATCGGGATTTTTATCATCATGGATGTGAGAAGCATTTTTGATCGCCTTCAAGAAATTTTTTATACCCTTGAAAAGAACAAACTTCGTACCATTTTAACGGGGCTTACAGTTTCCTGGGGTATTTTTATGCTCATTTTACTGCTGGGTTCTGGTTATGGCCTGGAAAATGGTGTGCACAGCGCTTTTCAGGAAGATGCCGTCAACAGCCTGTGGATCAATCCAGGGCAAACATCCATTCCCTATAAAGGGATAAAACAGGGGCGCAGAATTTTGTTTCATAACCCGGATGTAAATGAGATCAACAGAGAAATTACCCGGACAGAAGCCATCAGCGGCAGGTTTTATCTGGATCGCAGTACCAATGTTCGATATGAAAAAAAAACAGGGAATTTCCAGGTTGTGGGCGTGAGGCCTGAGTATGAGAAAATAGAAAATTATTTTATCAAAACAGGAAGATCACTCAATCAACTGGATGAAAACCGGATCCGGAAGGTGGCTATTTTAGGAATTGAAGTTCAACAGGAACTGTTTCAAAATAGACCCTCCATCGGAAAATACATTTTGATCAAAGGGGTTTCTTTTCAGGTGGTCGGGATATTTGATGATCCTGAAGATGAATGGAACAAGGATCGTATCTTTATTCCCATATCCACCATGCAAAAGGTCTTCAGTAAGAATGACCTTGTTCATAATATTGCCATGACCATCAATACAGAGGATAAACTTGAGGCCCTGGCCGTTGAACAAGAGATCCGGGAGTTACTGGCAGGACGGCATACATTTTCCAAAAATGACAGACGGGCTCTTTTTACGCATAATTCTCTGATTGAATATTCCAATTTTATGGATCTTTTTGCCAATATCCGGTTGTTCATCTGGGTCATTGGGGTGGGATCCATTGTGGCCGGCATTGTGAGCATCAGCAATATCATGTTGATCGCTGTTAAAGAGCGTACACGCGAGATCGGCATCCGAAAGGCTTTGGGGGAGAGCCCCAACTCTGTAATTAAAATGATGCTGATCGAAACCATCATGATTACCTTGGGGTTTGGATATTTTGGCCTGATTGCAGGTGTCGGGATATTGGAGATCATGGGGAAATATATAACAGGCGTGGCCTATTTTAAAAATCCGGAAATTAATTTGGGTGTTGCCTTTGGCGCATTGCTGATCCTGGTTCTGTCCGGTGCCCTTGCCGGCATTTTTCCTGCCCGGCAGGCAGCTCATATCCGTCCCATTGATGCATTAAGGGATGAATAGTGCCATGCTATTCAATAAGGACATATGGCAGGAAATTGCATACACCATCGGGCAGAATAAAGTCCGTTCAATGATGACGATTTTTGGCGTTTTCTGGGGGATTTTCATGCTGGTTATCCTGGTGGGTGCCGGAAAAGGTCTTCAAAACGGTGCGTATTCTGCCTTTAGTTCCTATGCAACCAATACGGTTTTTCTCTGGGCCCGGAATACAACCAAACCTTACAAAGGATTTGACACGGGTCGGAAATATAATTTTACCAATGAAGACACCCGTATCCTGCGGGAAACTATTACTGAAATTCAGGTGGTGGCTCCCCGGGGCCGCATGAAGGGGAACGATGCATCCAATAATGTTGTTTACAAAGACAAGACGGCCACATTAACTATTTTTGGTGATGAGCCACAGATTCGTGAGATTAATATGCTTAAAATAGACGGGGGAAGGTTTTTAAACAGACTGGATATTGATCAAAAAAGGAAAACCGCCATTATTGGTTTTGAAAGTGTGAAGCTCTTGTTTGACGACCATCAGGATCCCGTGGGGGAATATATCCGTATTAACGGGATCCAGTTTCAAGTGGTGGGTGTGTTTCGACCATCCAACAAGAATGATGATAATTATGAAGAAAATGCCAAGGCTGTTTTTCTGCCCCTTTCAACATTTCAGCAAGCCTTTAACTGGGGAGAAACCGTGGGCTGGTATTCCATAAATGTAAAATCCCAATTTGATGCGGAAAAGGTCAAGGAAAAGGTAAGAATAATCCTGGCCCGTCGGCATTCCATTGCCCCGAATGACAAAAGAGCCTTTGGTTCCTGGAATATGGCCGCAAGTTTTAAAAAAATATCTGACCTGTTTATGGGTATCCGTTTTATTGTCTGGTTTGTCGGTATTTTTTCATTGTTGGCAGGAATTATCGGAATTTCCAATATCATGCTCATCGTGGTCCGGGAGCGTACGGGAGAAATCGGCATCAGGCGGGCCATTGGTGCATCTCCTATATCCATTATGGCCCAGTTAATCATAGAAACCGTGGTTTTGACATCCGTGCCCGGGTATCTGGCACTGGTGCTGGGTGTGGGTGTTTTAGAATTTGTAAACAGGTTAATACTGTTTTTAAAATTGGATACCAAAATGTTTCAGAATCCTCAAATTGATTTGACCACGGCCATTTCAGCGCTTTGCATATTGACATTAGGGGGGATTTTTGCCGGTATCATTCCAGGACTCAGGGCAGTAAAAATGAAACCGGTTACTGCCCTGCGCCAGGGATAAGTATGAATCATAATTTAAAACAAAGAGATGACAGATGAAAACGATATTGCGGATCTTTCTGATTATTTTACTGATCGGTCTTGTGGGCGGAACATTTTTTTTTCTATATCAACGCTCCAGACCCAAACAGGTTATCTATAAAACGGTGGTCGTCCAAAAAATGGATATTGTGAAAAAAACGGTTGCTTCGGGCTCTGTGGTGGCCAGAAAAGAAATTGAGGTTAAATCACAGGTTTCGGGTATTATCAGTGAATTACTGCTTGAAGCGGGAGACACCGTGAAAAAAGATCAGGTCATTGCCAGGATCAAGCTCATACCCAACCTTGTGCGGCTGAATGATGCTGAGGCACGCTTTAAAAAAGCACAGGTCAACCTGGACTACGCAAAAAAAACATACATCCGTGTTAAAAATCGATACAGGGAAACCATTTTATCCGGTAAAATCAGTGATAAAAGTGATTCCCCGAACCTGATCAAACTGAACCAGTCAGAGGCTGAATTAAAAACAGCAAAGCTGAATCTTGCAAGTGCCAAAAAAGATTTTGAACGACAGAAAATGCTTTTTAAAGAACAGATTATCACGACATCTGATTTTGAGGATACAACCCTGGCCTTTGAAAAAGCCAGAGAAGTTCACAATAAATCCATGACCAACTATCAAATGATGAAAGCCCAGGCCTTTGATGCCACTGAATCGGAACTGGAGGCAGCTGAAAGTTCGGTAAAAAATGCCGAAGAAGAACTCTTATCTTCCCGGAATAATCTCAAGCTGATCCTTGATGGGATTTCCCCCCAGACTCCTGAGAAGAGCAATACCCTTGTCAGATCAACCATTGATGGAATGATCCTGGACATACCCGTAAAAGAAGGCTCGCCCGTTGTGGAGATCAATACACAGTCCATGGGTTCAACCATTGCCACGATTGCCGATATGAATGACATGGTTTTTGAAGGTCATGTGGATGAATCTGAAATCAATACCATCAATATCGGGATGGAATTAATATTGACCATCGGCGCCATTTCAGATGCCAGGTTTAACGCCGTTATCGAATATATTGCACCCAAAGGAATTGAGGTGAGCGGTGCAGTTCAATTTAATATCCGGGCAAGGGTCAAAACAGATCATCGATATTTTATCAGAGCCGGTTACTCAGCAAGCGCAGATATTGTACTGGATAAACACAAGAATGTACTGGCAGTGGAAGAGGGTAATCTGATTTTCAAAGATTCAGGTGTATGGGTGGAGGTGAAAACAGGGCCCAATGCATTTGAAAAACGAAAAATAAGGGTTGGGTTATCAGATGGTATTCACATTGAGGTGCTTTCCGGACTTACCTTGAACGACAGAATAAAGGTACAGCAATAAAATTTAAGGGAACCTGCCGGCCTGTGGCGCCTCACTGCGACGTGTGCGTGCTTACCCGGGCCTGCCCTAAAAAGGGAGTCAGGCCCAGAAAAATCAAACCGGGCAGGACAGAATGAAAAAGGTTGTGGAGGAAATTTGAAAATTCAAAATATTTTACTTACCCTTGCCTGGTTTGCCATAGCAATAACCTGGATTATAGTTGTTGGTCTGAACCGCGAAAATGAAGGATGGGAATGGTTTTTTCGCATGCCCATCGGTATTGGTCTCCTCCTTTTAGGCATTTTTATCGCACCCTTAAAAGGGATCATCAACGAGGGATTCCGAAAGAATGTCGGGAATGTCTTAACCTTATTTTTGACCGGGACTGTGGCTGGATACTTAGCAAGTCTGACCATTGCTGCCGTGAGTTCCGGCCGTATGGGTATGGCCCTTGTCTTTGGCCTATTTCTGTTTGGCATCATCTCTGCCTTTATCAGGGTTTGGGAAATGACCATTGGCGCCCGGCAAAAACTTGAGACAATTGTAACCTGGTGTTTTCAGGAATTTACGGCTCAAAAGCCCTGGGTGATGGAGAAAGCCCAACCCGGATGTTTTGAGGGTTATCACCCCAAACGAACGGTCATTGAAAAAGATATTTATGCCGGGAAAATCAATAAAATGGTGATACATAAAATATCGGATGAAGCACTGCTTGAACTGACTGCCATAGAAGAAAAAGAGCTTGAAATTATAAATCTTTTTCTCTATGTACCCAGATTGCCGGGTATCTCTATGGATGTGGCCCGACAAATCCATCAGGACGGTCTATACTCTCCCATGGCCATAGGAACCCTGTCCCTTGATGAATGGCAGAGATATAAGGGGATCGGTGTTAAAAAAGGGGAGAATATTCTTAAATACCTGGCTTCACAAAAAACCAAAATATTATCTCCACCCTGATACAGCTATAATATCAAAATGAGCCTTTTAAGCGGATATAGTGTTTGATCGCCTCCAACGGCTTGTTTTGATAAAATCATATTTACAATATCCATCCAGTCTGTTATTCAATCGCACATGATAAAATTCAAAACAATGAAATACCGTCTTGCTGTCCTGGTATCCCTTGCAATTATCTGCTTAATGGTATCCCCGCCAAAGGGATCTGCTGCAAGTAATGTCACAGATCTCCGGAACACCGGTTCAACATCACAGAAACACTGTATCAGATCTGAATGCTAAGGTCTTCTATGGGCGGGACCATGTGATAAAACGCTTTTGATTATCCCTAATGCAAGGAAAGCAGAATACTGTGAATCCCGTCCCTTTTCAATTGCCTTTTGGTAAGTATGTGCTTAAAGGAGACAGCTATAAATCAGGCTGTGAGACCATCGTACTTCATGGTGCTGGCAATTCATCCCGCACACGTTTTTCACGACTCCGTGAATCCCTCAATGATCGAGGCATGCCGTCTTCCAGCGTTGACTTGATCGGACACGGTGAAACAGGAGGGAATATTTTAGATTCCACCCTGCATTTACGGACCGAGCAAGCTGCGGCTGTCATACGACACACCTGTTTAGAACCCCTTACGCTGATCGCTGCCAGTATGAGTGGCTATACGGCAATAAAATTAACTGAAATATTTTCAGTGAGCAATTTGATACTGTTGGTACCTGCTGTCTACACTCCCAGAGCATACGACCTAGGTTTTGGTCCTGAATTCTCACGAACAATCCGAACCCCTGGCAGCTGGAATGACTCAGATGCATTCAGTATCATGTCTGAATTCAATGGAAACCTTTTAATTATTGCCGCAGAAGTTGATGATGTAATACCAGCACAAGTGATTGAGAGAATCCATGCATCAGCAGATAATGCCAGTAGCAGGCATCTTCATATTGTTCCGAACTCCACGCATTCAGAACTTTTCCCAAGAGAACAGGATTTTCTTCTGGCACTGAATAGAATCATTAAAGTATGTCGAAATAGAAGGGATAACAATGCAAATTCAGTTGGACTCGCTGCTTGCCGCTGATCTGCGGCAATGGGTTAACCCGCTCTGCAGGAGCCTTTTTTCGCAAAATCAACATGTTGCCAGATATTACGGCTGAATAATGACAAAATTTTAAATATAATTACGGAGAAAGCATATGAGAAATTTTTTATTGAAACTTGCGGCCGTCAGGGGCGAGATCAAAGCAGACCTGTTGATCAAAAATGCCCAGGTCATAAATGTGCTGTCCGGTGAGATACATAGGGAAAATGTGGCTGTCATTGACGGAAGATTTATCGGGTTTGGTGATTATGAGGCAAAAGTGGCCATTGATGCAGACGGCCTTTTTATGTCACCCGGTTTTATTGATGGACATATTCATTTTGAAAGTACCATGCTCACCTTGCCCGAATTTTCCCGGGCAATACTCCAGCAGGGGAGTACGGCCGTTGTTATCGATCCTCATGAAATAGCCAATGTGCTGGGATTGGATGGGATCCGTTATGTTCTGCACAGCATCAGACAGATACCTTTGAATGTATTTGTCATGCTCCCTTCCAGTATTCCGGCCACGCCTTTTGAAACATCGGGTTCCTCAATCACACACCGGGAGCTGGATTATATGATTCAGGAAGAATGTGTGGCCGGAATCGGGGAGATAATGAATTTTCCTGCTGTTATCAATGGTGATGAAGAATTCCATCAACGCATTGCCGCTGCCAGATGGAAAAAAGTGGATGGGCACGCACCCGGTGTCACTGGAAAAAGTTTGAATGCCTATGTGTTTTCCAATATTGACAGTGACCATGAATCAACCACGGCTGAAGAAGCAAAAGAGAAGCTGCGCAAGGGTATGCATATTTTAATCCGGGAGGGGACTTCAGAACGCAATCTGGCAGAATTAATCCCGATTATTACAAAAAAAAATTCATGGCATTTCTCCTTTGCCACTGATGATAAACATCCGGATGATCTGCTGGAAGAAGGCCATATCGACCATTCACTGAGAAAAGCCATTTCCCTGGGGCTGGATCCTGTTACCGCATATCAGCTTGCCACCATAAACACGGCAAATCATTACAGGCTTAAAAATGTCGGTGCCATAAAACCGCGATACTGGGCTGATTTTGTTCTTCTTTCCGATTATAAAAATGTCATCATTGAATCCGTATATAAAAAAGGAGTTCCGGTTTTTAAACATAAAAAATTGCTCTGGTCTCCCAATAGCATGCCGCCAACAGTGAGGTCTGCAATGAACCCGGATGATGTAAATCTGGAACAATTAAGGATCCCTGCAAAAGGGAACAAAATCCGTGTTATCGATATTCTGCCAAATCAAATTGTGACGGGTGAATTCATTGCAACGGCAATGGTTAAAAATGGGTTTGTTGAGTCAAACACCATTGATGATATCCTCAAAATCGTGGTGATAGAACGGCATAAAGCCACAGGCCGGATCGGCAAGGCCTTTGTAAGGGGCCTTGGGCTGAAACAGGGTGCCATCGGTTCAACCGTGGCCCATGATTCCCATAATATTGTGATTGTTGGAACCAATGATGCAGATATGTTTGAGGCGTTTAAACAGATAAAAAAATTAAAAGGCGGGCTTGTTGTGATCAACAACGGTCAATTGGTGGCCCAATTGCCTTTGCCCGTTGGAGGTCTGTTATCAGCAAAAAGTTTTGAAGAAACGGCAGCAGATTTGAAAAACCTGAAACAAAAAGTTAAAACGTTGGGCGGAACACATGACTCGCCGTTTATGATTTTATCTTTTTTATGCCTTTCAGCCATTCCTAAATTAAAAGTCACAGATCTTGGGCTGATAGATGTGGAAAATTTCAAGATAACTTCTTTATTCGTGTCATCTCAGCAAGAGATATGAGTCGTAAAGAAAAAGAGCTTGGGGCACATTGAAACTGACAATTCCTTTGATGTGACCCAAAGACTGTTTTCCCTACACAACCCCCTGAACACTCTCACTGAAAAGGATCTGTGTCCGGAAAATCACGTATTAACAATAGGGAATTTATTTGGCATTCCCATGCAGATACGGATGAGACCTTTTTTGTCATTGATGGTGAGTTGGAAATAGCATTGAGAGACAACATACTAAAACTGAAGGCAAATGAAATGGTAGTCATTCCAAAGGGAATTGAGCACAAGCCAAAATCAATTGGCGGATGCGCAGTTTGACAGCCTGGTGGCGTTGACCAATGCGGATGACAGGGCTGAAGCGGTTATTCAGGCAATGGAATCAATTGAGAAGGATTATACCAATCTGAAAGACCAGTTACCAAAATCTGAATACCGGGAACTGGATAAT
>Ga0180007_10004466_pt1 | contig 14809 bp, 16 predicted proteins | sample MM_PC_MetaG_FD_121122 | JGI IMG/M metagenome (GOLD analysis project Ga0180007, IMG submission 121122) | Groundwater microbial communities from the Aspo Hard Rock Laboratory (HRL) deep subsurface site, Sweden - MM_PC_MetaG | ecosystem: Environmental > Aquatic > Deep subsurface > Groundwater... | reverse complement strand
ATATTATGATTTTATATTCTTGTATTAAAGAGGAGCTCTGATGCAAAATAAATCGATTATTTCCCCGGAAATAGAAGAAGTTTTGAAATTGCCCAATAAAGACGAGGAAATTCGAAAACTTTTCTTAGACTTGCATCCGCGGGAAATCTTTACGCTTTGTGAAGATTTGAAGCCGCAACAAAATGCTCAAATAGTCATTGCGTTAAAAAGTCCTTTAGGTATTGAGTTTTTTCAACAGTTTAAAACCAAACGTCAACGGGGAATTTTTCGTCATTTCTCCAAAGAATGGATGGCTGATATATTGGAAGATATGGCTCCCGATGAAAGAACAGATTTTATAAAAACACTTTCCAAAGAACAAACCGGACAAGTACTGCCTCTTATCGCTCAAGCCGAACGTAACGACATAAAAAAACTTCTTCAATACAAAGAAGGAACTGCAGGTTCAATACTTACCACGGAATATGCTTTTCTTTCACAGGATATTACAGCAAGTAAAGCCTTGAACCAACTTAGAAAACAAGCTTTTGACAGGGAAACTATTTATTATGTTTATGTTATAGATAACGAACGGAAACTTCTCGGATTTATTTCTCTAAAAGACATCTTGATTTCAAACGGAAATAAATTGATTAAGGACATAATGCATCTGAATATTATCAACGCACACATTGATGACGATAAGGAACAAGTGGCAAAAAAATTAGCCGACTATGATTTATTAGCAATACCTATCGTTGATACGGAAAACAGATTAATCGGAATCGTAACAGTCGACGACGTGGTAGACATTATAGAGCAGGAACATACCGAAGATATTTATAAACATGGAGCTGCAGGCGATTACGTTGACTATATGGGTTCCCCTCCCCGTCTTATAGCCAAACACAGAATAATATGGTTACTTGTACTGGTTGCTATGGGTTTTGTTTCGGGAATGGTAATGGAAAAATATGCCTATCAGTTACAAGCAGTCGTTGCTCTCACCTTTTTTATACCACTTCTTTGTGGTTCTGGAGGAAACGCGGGGACTCAATCCTCTACAGTTGTCATTCGAGGATTAGCAACCGGAGAAATTCAGATAAGAGATGTTCTTAAAATTTTCTTGAAGGAACTGTCAATAGGCGGAATAGTCGGCTTAGCCATGGGAATATTGGCAGCATTTAGAGCTCTAGTTTTAAATAAAGACCCTCTCTTGGCAATAACTGTGGGAAGCGCCATGATTGCAACGGTTATCGTAGCAACAACACTGGGAGCTGTGCTACCTCTATTGTTCAAAAAAATGAAACTGGACCCGGCTTTAATGTCCGGTCCGTTTATTGCAAGTATTGTAGATATAGTTTCGCTTTTGGTTTATTTTAGAATTGCCGTGCTGGTTTTTGCATAAAGCTCTAACAACTTACAACGATGGCTTATTTTTTTAGATGAACTCCGCAACGTAAGACATCGGAAAAATATCTATGTTCCGATTAAATTGATAAAAAATTATTGCTATGTTATTATCCCGACCATGAATCTTTTAGAAGAAAAAGTATTGGTTTTAAATAAACTTTGGCAGGCAATTAATGTATGCAGCGCAAAACGAGCTATATGCTTTCTTTATACAGGACATGCCAAAGTCGTGGAATCTCAAAACGACAATTACGAATTGTACGATTTTCAAAAATGGTTGGAGCATTCCCAAAATAATTTTTTATCCGGCAATGCAGCCAACAAGAAGATTCCAAATAACGGTTTTATCCATTCTGTTTCTTGTTCACTCAAAAAACCCAATATAATAATTTTAGGTTTTTATTTGGGTTATCCAAACTTGAGAATTAAGTTGTCCAGAGAAAATATTTATAAAAGAGATAAACATACCTGTCAATATTGCGGTAGAAAATTAGACCAGAAAAAACTAAATATTGACCACATCCTCCCCAGACATAGAGGAGGAAAAACCAATTGGACAAATGTTGTCACTTGTTGTTTTGGGTGTAATTTAAAAAAAGGCGGAAAAATTTTATCTGAAACAGACATGAAACTTTTACAAAAACCCCGCGCACCCTTACGTTATCCTTTGCAAAATTTACATATAGAAACACAAGGACATAAAAGCTGGACTCATTTTATAGATTTTAATAAGTGGGAAATAGAGATAGGAGAAAACAGGGAACAGTTAACAGAAAACAGAGTACAGGTAATTCTAAATAACTGACATCTAATTTCTATCTTCTGGAATTTGATATCTTATTTTTAAAATGCAGATAAAATGCCCTCAATGTGGTAAAAAGATATGTAAAGATGAGAAACACGACTTGCCTAATTTTCCTTTCTGTAGCAAAAGGTGCAAATTGGTTGATTTGGGAGGATGGTTTGATAATAGGTATAAAATAGTTTCACCTTTAGAAAATGAAAGAAATAATAACGATGATTGAAATGAAAGTTGAAAGTATATTATTTGATCCCAAGAGCAATATGCCCGTAGTAGTTCTTAAAAGTAGCACAAATAGCAAGTCTTTGCCAATCGGAATCGGCATTTTTGAAGCCAGCGCCATAGCTTTAAAATTAGATGGAATAATTTCCCCTCGCCCTCTAACTCATGATTTGCTAAAGTCAATAATTGAAAAATTAAACGCTAAAGTCTCCAAAATTTATATAAACAGGTTGAAAGACAATACCTTTTATGCTAGAATTTCGCTTGAGGTAGCTCAGAAAGAATTAAACATAGATTGCAGACCTTCAGATGCGATAGCTCTTGCGTTAAGAACTAATTCGCCTATATTTGTGGAAGAAAAGGTGATTATCAACGCGACTAATAAAGAAGATTTAAAAATTTTCCTTAAGTCTTTAAGAAGAGAGGATTTCGGTAAATATAAAATGTAACCCTTAACCCTATTAGTAAGTCCTATTAAAGGACATTTGATAGGATAAAAAGAGGTAGAAAAATGGAAAAAGTTACGAAGATAGTTGCAATTTTAATTCTTGTAGTTTCAATAGGTTTTTTATTTTTTGCCGCAAAAACTATTGATAGAATCCAATTGCAAAAAAAGCTAATTGCATCTCTACAAGACAGTGTTTCATCATTGCAGAATACAGTCAATTCTTTGACAGAGACCATCAATCTGGCAAGAGATGAAATCAGTTCCTTAAGAACGCTTGCTGATCAGCTTAAAAAAGAAGTAGCCAAAGCAATAGCAGAAAAAGAAAAAGCCGAAAAGGAATTGATAGAAGCGAAAAATAGAAATGAAAAATTAAACATTGAGCTAAAAGCGGAAAAGGCAAGAAACGTCATATTAACCGAACAGTTAAAAACACAGCAACCACAAGGTATAGATACAACAATACCAGAAGGAGCGTCTTTGGAGGTCATGGTATCAAAATTGGCGCAAAAACTTAAAGAAACCGAAAACAAACTTTCAACCTCAGAAAATAAACTCGCCACACTTGAATCTCTAGGTATACTGCTGGAAAGGGAATCCATAGTACAATTCGAAGAAGGAACCCCTCAAGTTGTAAAAGAAATTGAAGGGAAAATCATAGACATTAAACCAAATGGTATCGTATCTGTTAACTTCAAAGGTAGCATTAAACCTCAAAAAGGAACCACTTTCTATGTAATAGATTCTAACCAGGTAAAAGCAAAGTTAGCTCTTAAGGATGTCTACAATACTATCATGGTTGCCCAAATGGACATTGAAAATCTTGATTACAATATCAAGAGCGGAGATAAAATAAAATTAATTCTTTGGACTGAAGAATAACTCCGATATAAATCAAAATAGGAGGAACAATGAAAGAAGAACTTTTAACAGAAGAGGAAACGCTAAAGCTTCTAAAAATAAATAAAGTTCAGTTAGAAAACTATGTAAAAGAAAATAAGTTGTCACCCTTATATCAAGAAAGCGTAAGAAAATTTAAATTAAACGAGATTTCTAAAATAACTGTAGAACCATCGGCAACATCACCTGTGACGCCTATAAAAGAAGAACCATCATTTATCAAGACGCAAAAAGAAGGCTCAACCAGAGTAATTGAACCTCCAAAAGAAATAACTAAAATAGGCATAGCTAGAACAGGTTCAAAGGGCTCTACTTTTGAAGACGAACAAGGAGCGGAACAATTCTTACAACTTAAAAAAACATCCACACATGGTCAAGGAAATTTGACTGCGCTTTTGTTAATTGTAGCTTTTATAATTTCTTCTTTCTCTATATTTACACTCACTTTTACACTACAAGGAAAAGAACTGTCACAGATAAATAAAGTCATGAGCAGTATAGGAGCAATTTTACCAATAGATAAAGAAGAAACCGAAAAAATTGAAGGCCAAACAAATTCGCTTATTCATTCTGCCCAACAAGCTAAAGCAAAAGCAGAGACCTTGATAAAAGAAACCGGAGAATTCATAAGTATAAAAATTTAATCTCCATAAAAATTGAATTTTCTTATTCTTAATTGAAATGTCCGCCTAATGAAAAAATTCTTGAAAGGGCTAAAATTTGCTCCTGTTGAAGGTTGTATCTGCTTATATCGTTTTACTTGGCTCGGTTGTTTTTCATGAGTATTTCCACGCATGGATGGGACAAAAATTAGGAGATGATAGCCCTCCCCTACTTGCCAGATTGACATTGGACCCAAGACCTCATATTGATGTCTTCGGTACATTAGTGCTACCTCTCATTGCATTGATAAGCCAAAGCCCTTTTTTAATTGGATGGGCAAAACCTGTTCCTATAAATCCATACAATCTAAAAAATCCCAAAAAGGACATGATATTGATTGGGATATCAGGTCCTTTAACCAATTTTATCCTTGCATTTTGTTTTACTATTTTATTTAAAACAGGAATTATACCTCCACATTCTTTAGCAGAATCCTTCGTGACATTTGCTATACTTTTAAATTTAATACTCGGGATATTTAATCTTATTCCATTGTCACCGTTAGATGGTTCCCATATATTAGCCGGACTTTTATCAGATAAAGCTGAAAGACAATATATGAAAATCCAACCTTTTGCAATATACATTCTCCTTTTTATGTTTTTAACTGGTATGCTGCGATTTATTATATTACCTATTGTTTACATTTGGACAAACTTGTTCAATATTAATTTCATTACCCCGGCACTTAGTTTGCTCGGCAGATAAATATGACATATAACGTAAAATTGGAATCTTTTGCAGGGCCTCTTGACCTGCTTCTGCATTTAGTAAGAAAAAACGAATTGGATATTTTCAAGATACCGATTGCGCAGATAACAGATGAATATTTGAAATATATAGAATTAGTCAAAGAGCTCAATCTGGACATAGCCGGAGAATTCATAGTATATGCCGCCACACTCATGTATCTTAAATCAAGGAACCTTTTACCAACCGAGCAAAAAACCGAAGAAGAAATATTGGATGAAGAAAGACAACTTCAAGAACTGAAAGAAAAACTGGCAGAATATGAAAGATTTAAAGATTTGGCGCTACAATTAGGACAGCGTCAACACAATGAGAAACAACTGTTTGCAAGGCAACCACTTCTCCCGTTAGAAGAAAACGGACAAATAGACGCAACATTATTCGACCTCCTTGATGCCTTTTCCATAATATTAAAAGAAGCGGAACAAAAACAGATTCTTGAAATCGAAGAAGAAAATATAACGGTAAATGATAAAATAATTTTAATTCAAAGCGTCTTAAAAACAAATAAAAAAATAACATTTTCCTCTTTGTTTGCCAAAGCAAAGAGTAGACAAGAAATGGTGGTAACTTTTATGGCTCTATTGGAATTAATAAGATTAAAAGAAATAATAATAAAGCAGAGTTCCCATTTTGGCGAAATTTGGTTATACTCCAACTCTCAAACATCGTTAAAAACGGGAAAAGAAACTTTTAAAAAGCATATCTAATGAACAATCCAAAAGTAAAAACAATAATAGAAGCATTGGTATTCTGTTCTTCTTCTGTTCTAAAGCCCGAGCGAATCAAAGAAATAGTAAAAGTTCCTGGTAAGGAAATTGCGCAGGCGATAGAAGAGTTAAATCAAGATTATGAAAAATCAGAAAGAAGTTTTCGTATTAGAAAAATAGCCGGAGGATATCAATTCTATGCTCTAAGTGAATTTTCTTCATATCTAAAAGAATTAGTCAAAACAAAACCTATTGTGCTCTCATCGCCTTCTCTTGAAACTTTAGCCATGATAGCTTATCGCCAACCTATAACCAGATTGGAAATCGAAAACATGAGAGGAGTAGATTCTACAGGTGTTATAAGAAATTTGCTGGAAAAAAACCTTGTAAAGATCGTAGGCAAAAAAGATGTCATAGGCAAACCTCTTTTATACGGGACAACACTTTTCTTTTTGAAACATTTCGGGTTGAATTCTGTTTCGGAGTTGCCTAAAATAGAACAATTAAGCGATAATCCTTTAAAATTAGGAAAACAGGAAAAATCAAATGGATATAGAAAAATTACGCAAGGAAATCAATAAGATAGACGACCAAATCCTAAAATCGTTAAACAAAAGGGCTAATATATCTATAGGGATAGGAAAAAACAAGAAAAAGCAAGGAATAGTACCATATATACCTGCCAGAGAAAGAGACGTCATAAACTCACTAATACGGAAAAATAAGGGACCTTTAAGCGCAGAAGCTATTAAAAATATATACCGTGAAATTATGTCAGTTTCAGTAAATCTACAAAAAAAATTGACAATTGCTTATCTTGGGCCTGCGGCAACTTATACCCACGAAGCAGCTACAAAAAAATTCGGTTCATCAATAGACTATAAACCTTTTATAAGTGCAAGAGAGATATTTTCTGCAGTAGAAAGAGGTAATACCGAGTTTGGAGTCGTTCCTGTAGAAAATTCTACCGAAGGCATAGAAACACACACTCTTGACATGTTCATTGAATCCGACTTAAAGATATGCGACGAAATTCTTCTGCCTATTTCGCATTTTCTTTTATCCAAATCAAAAAAGGAAAAAATAAAGAAAGTATATTCCAAAGACCAAGCATTGGCTCAATGCGGAATATGGTTACAAAAAAATCTGCCTTCAGTTCAATTAATAGAAGTATATTCTACGGCACATGCAGCAACACTAGCAGTAAAAGAGAAAACCTCTGCAGCAATCGCCTCCCAGCTTGCGTCGCGTTTATATAACTTACCAATTGTGGGTAAACATATAGAAGACCTATCGGTAAACGTTACCAGATTTTTAGTAATAGGGAAACAATCCAGTAAACCTACAGGAAACGACAAGGTTTCACTGATGTTCTCGTTAAAAGATAAAGTTGGAGCTTTATATGATAGTCTTACCCCTTTTTACAAAAACAAAATTAATTTAACAAAAATTGAATCCCGCCCATCTAAAAGGAAAATCTGGGAGTATTATTTCTTCGTTGACTTAGAAGGTCATCAAGATGAGAAAAGAATAAAACAGGCAATTGAAGAATTAAAACCATTGTGCACATTCCTAAAAGTCCTGGGCTCCTATCCGAGAGGATAATCTATAAAATTTAAAACATCTGCATGAGGGGATGTTCAACCTTAACAAAAAAAGAAGTTATGAATAAATCTTTTATCGTAAAAAAATCTATATTATCGGGCAGAGTAGAAATTCCTCCATCCAAATCGCATACCATCCGGGCAGTTGCTATCGCAAGTTTGGCAAAAGGCGAAAGTAAAATTTTATATCCTCTTGTTTCCGAAGATACTCTTGCTGCCGTCGAATCATATAAAGCGTTGGGCGCAAAAATACAAATTGAAAAGGACTTATGGATAGTTGAAGGTTTTAGCGGAAATCCTGTCCCTATTAAAAATCTCATCGATACGAAAAATTCCGGAACAACATTAAATATTGTCATGAGTTCTTGTGCTCTTCTTCAAAAAGGAGAAATTCAACTTACCGGAGACGAACAAACAAAGAAACGTCCTGTTGGTCCTCTTGTTCAATCGCTTAACAACCTTGGTGCATCTATATCATATACGGAAAAACAAGGGTTTCCGCCGCTTATCATAAAAGGAAAACTAACAGGCGGAAAAACAACTCTTAGTGCCCAATCAAGCCAATACTTGACGAGTCTTTTAATAAACACTCCTTTGGCTGATAATGAAACTTTAATTGATGTACCCCTACTATATGAAAAATCCTATATTGAGATGACATTAGAATGGCTTAAATATGAAAAAATTAAATTTGAAAACGAGGATATGAGAAAATTCCGCATACCGGGTAACCAATCTTATCCTGGTTTCAAAAGGAAAATACCTTCTGATTTCTCATCAGCAACATTCTTTCTCGCAGCAGGAGCTTTAATGAATAACGATATCACCTGTTTAGGCCTTGATTTTAATGACCCTCAAGGAGATAAAGCCGTAATTGACTATCTAAAAAGAATGGGGGCAAAAGTAGAAATAGGCAAAGATTTCATCCGTATCAGTGCAGGTTCATTGAAAGGTATAGATATAGATATGAATGATACCCCTGATGCCTTACCTATGATGGCTGTAATAGGATGTTTTGCAAAAGGCAAAACCAGATTACTCAATGTGCCGCAAGCACGAATAAAGGAAACAGACCGGATTAAAACGATGTATGAAGAATTGAGCAAAATGGGAGCTAAAATCCGTGAACTTAAAGACGGCTTGGAGATAGATGAAAGCACACTCAAAGCAACCAGAGTTAACGGGCACAGTGACCACCGAATTGTAATGGCATTGGCAATAGCTGGCCTCGCTATTGAAGGCGAAACTACCGTTGATACAGCAGAATCAGTAGCTATAACGTTCTCTAATTTCGAAAATTGTGTTCAGATAGTTGGTGGAAGTATTAAAAAAACTAACTCCGACCAGAGCTAACCTCATGAAAGACAAAACAAAAGGACAAGTCGAAGCCCAAATAAGCGAAGCAATAATAAAATTTGAAAAAGAATATATGGGTAGAGGTCCTACAGAAATAAAAACTTATATTATCAAAGATATGATTCTTGTTCGCCTCCAAGGAGTTTTCACTCCCGCAGAAGAGCATTTGGCAAAAAGCATTGAAGGAGCAGAACTAATAAAGAAAACCCGCATGCAATTATTGGAAAGCTCCAAGTCATTGTTGGAAAATTTAATTTCAGACATCATTACCTGCCGAGTAAGAAGTCTGCACACAGACATAAGCACCAAAACCGGGGAACGAATTATTGTTTTTATATTAGAGCGAAATTTAGAAGACAAGTTCACGAAAATAGGTAATATTATTTAGAGTTTGGATTTTTTTATTATAGACAATAAGTCTCCTAAAAATAAACTTGATTTAGGCTTTTGTATTATAGGGGTTGATTAAAATATTTTTTTATTATAGAATCTTTTTTCAGTGTGGTAGACTAAAGCAAGAACCGTAATAAGAAGAGAGTTGTTGCAGAGTAAGCCAATATCAGAATCTTTGAGCCCTTTTATTTGCTATCGATAAATAGGAAAAAAGAGGAAAAGATGATATTGGTTTTTTTATTTACTGTAATTCTTAAAAAGTAAAATCGAAGGGGGGAGCAAATATGGAAACAAAAAATCACTTGGAAACATTAAAACCCAAATTGGACGAACTTAATTATCAAAAGCTATCGGCAATAGCCAATCCCAAAGTTCATGAGTTTATAGCTAAAGCCGCAGAGTTATGCAAACCTGAACAGATATTTATTTGTAGTGATTCTTTAGAAGATATAGACCATGTACGCAAACAGGCAATTCAAACAGGAGAGGAAAAATCACTTGTAATTTCAGGGCATACTTACCATTTCGATGGCATGGAAGACCAAGGCCGCGACAGAGAAGTTACCAAGTATCTCGTATCCAAAAATAACACTCTAAGCAAAACTCTTAATCAGATTGAACGTGAAGAAGGTTTAACGGAAATCACGGAATTAATGCTTAATAGCATGAAAAATCGCACAATGATCGTCCGTTTTCTTTCGTTAGGGCCGAGAAATTCCGTATTCAGTGTTCCTTGTCTGCAATGTACGGATTCTTGGTATGTTGCTCATAGTGAAGACCTTCTCTACCGTTCAGCTTATAAGATGTTTGAGCAAGATAAAACACAATCTGAAATCTTCTGTTTTTTGCATTCTGCAGGGAAAATGAATGAGAAAATGGTAAGCATAGAGTCGGATAAGAAACGTATCTATATTGATTATAACTACAATACTGTATATAGCGTAAATACCCAATATGCAGGTAACACCGTCGGTCTGAAAAAACTTGCGCTTCGGCTTACCATACGCAAAGCAGACCGTGAAGGATGGCTTGCAGAGCATATGTTATTAATGGGAGTGCATGGACCAAAAAGCCGAAAAACTTATTTTGTGGGAGCTTTCCCCAGCGCCTGCGGAAAAACATCTACTGCAATGCTCCCCGGGGAAACCGTTGTGGGAGATGATATCGCATATTTCCGTAATATCGATGGAAAAATGAGAGCGGTAAATGCCGAAGCAGGTATCTTTGGCATTATTCAAAATATCAATCCAATTGATGACCCTGTTATCCATAAAGTTCTCACTACGCCGGGTGAAGTAATTTTCTCCAATATATTGGTTAACGATAGCAAACCATACTGGTTAGGAATGGATGGCGAGATGCCAAAAGAGGGAATAAATTTTTCTGGGAGATGGCATGCAAATAAAACAGATGATAAAGGAAATCAAATTCCCCCTGCGCATAAAAATGCTCGTTATGCCGTAGCCATAAAAGCACTGAAAAATGTTGACACAGAATTAGACAATCCCATAGGGGTGGAGCTGGCAGGCATAATGTACGGAGGAAGAGACGCTAAAGCCTATGTACCTGTGCAGCAATCTTTCGACTGGAACCACGGTATTATAGCTTACGGCGCATCATTGGAGACAGAAACAACCTTTGCCACAATCGGGAAAGAAGGAGTATCCGAGATAAACGCAATGAGTATCCAGGATTTTGTCTCTATTCCCTTGGGTAAATATATCCGCAATAATTTGGAGTTTGGGAAAAAACTTAAAAATTCTCCTATGATTTTCGGTGTTAATTACTTTCTTAGAAATAAAGAAGGCAAATTTTTAAATGGTGTGCGTGACAAACATGTATGGGTAAAATGGATGGAATTACGCGCACATAACGAGGTAGATGCAATAAAAGGCCCTACCGGCTGGATTCCGAAATATAATGACCTCAATATACTTTTTAAACAGGTTTTGGATAAGAATTACTCAAAAGAAGACTACACAGAACAATTCACTATTCGTATTAATGAGAATTTAGCGAAGATAGAGAGAGTGGGAAAATTCTATCATGAAAATGTCTCTGATACACCGCCAATACTCTTAGAAGTTCTTAATCAACAAAAAGAACGCCTGATTAAAGCAAAAGAGCGTTTTGGTGATTATATATCTCCGGAACTTTTCGGAGAAAAGAAATAAGATAAAATTAGAGGATACTTATGCTAAATCAACCCGTAGGATTTACAAAACTTGAGGGGGTTAAATTTTTCAAAAGAGGAAAAGTCCGAGAAATATACGATCTTGATGACAAATTTTTAATGGTTGCAACAGATAGAATTTCTTGTTTTGATGTAATATTACCCACCGGAATTCCTCATAAAGGAGAGGTCCTAACAAAACTTTCGGTATTCTGGTTCGGCTTTACCGAAGATATAATTCCTAATCATTTTATTACTGATAATATACGGACATTCCCGAAAGAATTACAAAAATATGAAGAGATTTTAAAACATCGTTCAATGTTGGTAAAAAAAGTTGTTCCTATACCGGTTGAGTGTGTGGTGCGTGGTTATTTGTCCGGTTCTGGCTGGAAAGAGTATCAAAAAACGCAATCCATCTGTGGAATCAATCTGCCTAAAGGTTTAAAAGAATCAGACAAGTTACCTCAAGTTATCTTTACGCCCTCAACAAAAGAAGATATAGGTCACGATATGAATGTAACTCAAGACTATATCGAAAAAAGTATAGGGAAAGATATAGCCCAAAAATTAAAAGATATAAGCATTTCTCTTTATAAAAAAGCTGCACAATATGCAGAAAGCAAAGGAATAATTATTGCCGACACAAAATTCGAATTTGGAAAAATAGGAAATGAAATTATTCTTATAGACGAAGTGCTTACTCCCGACTCTTCCAGATTCTGGCCAAAAGACCAATATGAGACGGGTAAACCTCAACCTAGTTTTGATAAACAATTTGTCCGAGACTATCTGGAAACACTCACCTGGGACAAAACTCCTCCTGCGCCACAATTGCCCAACGATATAGTTAATAAAACAACCCAAAAATACTTGCAAGCTCTTAAGATAATTACAGAAGAGAAACTTTAGTCGGAAAAATCAAAAAAGTTTGATAAAAAAAGAGGAAATATGCAATATATCTACTTAACGCGAAAAGGATGCGAGAAATTGACGGAAGAATTAAAATACCTAAAAACCGTCAAGCGCAAAGAAATCGCCAATGCATTACATTTTGCCCGGTCTTTAGGAGATTTAAGGGAAAATTCGGAATATGATGCAGCTAAACATGCTCAAGCATTAAGTGAAATAAAAATTGCTGAATTGGAAGAAAAACTGATTAGAGTAAAGATTCTTGAAGAAGAGACAAACATTCCTAAAGATAAGGTTTCTATAGGTTCAACAGTAGAACTCAAAGATTTAAATTCCGGCAAAGAACTTAAATATACTCTTGTAGCAGAGATGGAATCAGATTACGACCAAGGTAAAATTTCAACCGCCTCGCCTGTAGGTAGAAGTTTATTAGGTTATAAGAAAAATGAAATAGTGGAAATCAACATTCCTGCGGGCACTTTAAGATATAAAATATTAAAAATATCAAGATAACTCTTTTATGGGAATGGCAAATATGATAGAAAAAGAAACAAGATATCGCTGGCTTGTGATAATAAGCGGTTTATTAATAATTATGTGCCTTGGCGTGGCTTATTCTTGGGGTGTTTTTCTTATGCCCATCGCCAATGAATTTAACTGGGGCAGAGGAGAAACTTCTCTTGCTGTTTCAATACTCCTTCTTGTATTCTCCGTTTTTATGGTAATTGGCGGCATGTGTGAAAAAAGATATGGACCAAAAGTTACCGCTACTTTAGGAGGAGTTCTTATGTGCTCGGGTTGGGTGCTAAGCTATTTTACAAAATCTCTGTTGTGGTTATATATTACATATGGCGTATTAGCCGGAATCGGCACAGGTCTTGGTTATTTGCCTTCAATATCTACAGGAATAAAGTGGTTCCCAGAAAAGAGAGGTTTGGTGACAGGTATTGTTATATCTGGATTTGGTTTTGGATCAGCTTTTCTTGCGCCTTTAGCAGCACGGTTTATTGAGATTTATGGATGGAGAATAACAATGCTTATTTATGGAATCGGTTTTGGAACGATTATCATAACCGCTGCACAATTTTTAAAAACTCCACCTAAAAATTGGAGACCTTGCGACCGGAAATCTTCAGAAAACTCCGACAAACATATTTTTACACGCGATTTTTCTCCGGTAGAAATGCTAAAAACTTCCGAATTCAAACTAATATTTTTAACATACTTGCTCTCAATGACGGCAGGTATGATGATAATCACTCATATAGTTGCCTTTGCAAGTGATATCGGATACACAACTATACAATCAGCTTTCATTCTTACAATATTAGCTATTGCCAACGGTCTTGGTAGAATAATGTTTGGTATCATATCGGATAAATTCGGAAGGATAAAGATATTGACAATGCTTTTTGGATTTATAGGAATTAGCATGTTATTGTTATATTACATAAATTCGATTCTATCTCTTTCCGTTATAGTATTTATGATAGGAATTTGTTTCGGCGGATTCTTATCCGTATATCCACCGACTACAGCAGATTATTTCGGGACAAAAAACTTTGGGATAAACTACGGACTGGTATTTTTAGGTTATGGAGCAGGTTGCTTTATAGGTCCATGGCTTGGCGGAACAGCGCAGGATATAACAGGAAACTATTTAGTTTCGTTTACTACAGCAGGAATATTAGCATTAGTCGGCGGAGCCATTATATATCTTTTCTTAAAACCGCCAGTGATCCCGATAGCAATCAGAAGTAATTAAAGATAAAATGCTGTATTTAGCATTAAAGAACTTTTGCCTTATCTTTAAACGTAAGTATAAGTTGATATTTGAACAACATTATAATAACATTCTCTTACAAATAAAAAGATAAAGGGGGGATTATGTTTGGATGTCATTTTGGTAAATTCTTTCAGGTAACTGTGGGGGGCGGTTCTTATCAGGATGGACTAAATACAATCATTCAAGGAATACCACCAGGGATGCGTTTGAGTGAGAAGGAAATATACGGCGACTTACTTCTTCGAAAACCTGGTTCAGATGAACTCTCATCTCCCAGAAAAGAACCCGACCTTCCTATTATCTATACGGGGTTGAACGCAGCGGATACTATTGAAAATGCGGGTAATAAAAATAATACTAATGGAACGCCTTTATCTATCCTTATTCCCAATCTTGACCGTCATTTTATTCATATAAAACAGTATCAGGATACAAACCGGACACCTCGTCCGGGACATGCGTCATACGCTTCTTTCATGAAGTATGGACCCGATGATGATGCAATCGGAGCAGGTATTTTCAGCGGCAGATATACTTCCACAATAGTAGCAGCCGGATATATCGCTAAAAAAATACTTAAAAAATGCGGGATTGATGTGTTTTCTTATGTCAAAGAGCTTGCTTCAGTACGATGTCCGGATATCAATCATAAAGAAGCTTTAAAATATACAGATTCCTATAAAAAAATGCGGCAAGATTTT
>Ga0180007_10004465_pt1 | contig 14813 bp, 9 predicted proteins | sample MM_PC_MetaG_FD_121122 | JGI IMG/M metagenome (GOLD analysis project Ga0180007, IMG submission 121122) | Groundwater microbial communities from the Aspo Hard Rock Laboratory (HRL) deep subsurface site, Sweden - MM_PC_MetaG | ecosystem: Environmental > Aquatic > Deep subsurface > Groundwater... | reverse complement strand
GCGCATTCAGGCGAAATAAATTTTGAGGTGGGGGATAAAGAGGCGGTTTTGGCGCGCTTGAGAGAAAGTTACGCGCCGGTTGCGACAAAAATAATCGAGATAGACGGCATCAGGCTGGAATTTAAAAACGCGGAAGATCCCAAGCGCGATTGGTGGTTTAATGTCCGCGCTTCAAACACCGAACCGTTGCTGCGATTGAATGTGGAGTCGCGTTCAGAAGAATTTACGCGCCAAAAAGTCGCGGAATTGTCGGAGATTATCAGATTGTAAGTGTCCAAGATTGTTTTTGTTCAGGTCTTATCAAATCATCAGAAGATGACATAGGGCTATCTTTTCTGGTAACCTATTATGAATAAAAATATGCAAGACCAATTGAATGCATTGAAGCTTGAGATGGAGCAAGCCGTTTCTAAGGCTAAAACAGACAACGAGCTTGGTGAAATTGAAGTCAAGTATGTGGGCCGGAAGGGCCAGTTGACTGCCGTATTGAAAGGGTTGGCCGCATTGGATGCGAAAAAGCGCGCGAAAATCGGCGCGCTCGCGAATTTAATCAAGCAGGACATTTCGCACGCTATTGCGTCAAAAAAAGCGGAATTGCAGGATGCATCGCTTGGAACGCTGGCTGATGCCGAGCACGCGGATGTTACTGAACCGGGGATTCGCCCGCCCGAAGGGCATTTGCATCTTGTGACAGTGGCAATCCGCGAAATCTCCGCGATTTTTGAAAAAATCGGATTTACGCGCACGCGCTATCCGGAGGTTGACTGGGATTACTATGCTTTTGAATCTCTAAATATGCCGCCTGACCATCCGGCGCGCGACGAGTGGGAGACGTTTTTTATGGATGCGCCTGTTTCGAAAAAAGGGAAAATGGTTCTCACCCCGCATACATCCAATGCGCAAGTGCGAGAGTTGGAGCGCGGCGAAATGCCGGTCAGGATGATAAATATCGCAAAATGTTATCGCCGGCAGAGCGATGCCACGCACGTGCCCATGTTCCATCAATTCGAAGGGCTGTATGTTGATAAAGGCGTGGCAATTACGCATTTGCGCGGGGCGCTCGAATATTTTGCCAAGGCGTTTTTCGGGCCGGAGAGAAAGACGCGCCTGCGGCCGCATCATTTTCGTTTTACCGAGCCGTCGTTTGAAATTGATGTTTCGTGCGGAGTTTGCAATGGCACGGGATTTGGTGCGGACAAACAAAAATGCCGCGTGTGCAAGCGGGGTTGGTTGGAGATAGGTGGCGCGGGAATGGTTCATCCTAATGTTTTGAAGGCGGGCGGTGTTGATCCGAAAAAATATTCCGGTTTTGCATTCGGCTGGGGCGTGGAGCGGACGTATATGATGAAAGAGGGAATGCAGATCGACGACATACGCATCTTGTATAAACAGGATGTTCGTTTCCTGAAACAGTTTTAATACATAAAAATATGAACTCTCTTGTCTCTTACGATTGGCTCTCTGAATATGTTGACTTGAAAAAAGTTACGCCGGAAGAATTAGCGCGCGAGATGTCTTTATCCGGTCCGGCAGTAGAAAAAATATTTCCGCAAGGCGAAGAATTGGAAAAGATCGTCGTCGGGCGCATTGTTGAAATCAAGCCGCATCCGAACGCGGATAAGCTTCGTCTTGTTGAGGTCGATGTCGGGGAAAAAAGTTCTCAGGTTCTTAGTTCTAAGTCCAAGAAACACTCGGCACTCGGCACTCGGCGCTCGGGATTTTTAAAAATCGTTTGCGGAGGATCGAATATCAAAAAAGGGCAATGGGTCGCTGTCGCGCTTGCAAGTGCGCGCGTGCGTTGGCACGGGCAGGGGGAGCCGGTAATGCTCGAACCCACGGAGATTCGCGGCGTGAAAAGCGCGGGAATGATTTGCGCGGCTGATGAAATAGGACTGGGCGCTGCCTTTCCGCATGCGGAGCGGGAAATTTTGGATTTGGGATCAGCGCTCAACGCTTCAGATTCGGCGCTGGTTTTGAAACCCGGAATTCCGCTGGCGGATTTGCTGGGCTTGTCTGATGACGTTGTTATGGATATAGAAGTTACTTCAAACCGCGTTGATGCCATGGGTATGGTCGGATTGGCGCGCGAGGCTGCGGCGATTTTGAACAAGAAATTTTTATGGAAACCCGTAAGCGGCAAAAAATTTCCAATTTCCAATTTCCAATTTCCAATTAAAATATCGGTCAAAAAACTTTGTCCGCGGTATATGGCGGCACGGATTGACGGCGTGAAAGTCGAGTCGTCGCCGTGGTGGCTGAAGCGCCGGTTGCTGTCAGCGGGTTTGCATCCGATAAATAACATCGTTGATATTACGAATTTTATTTTATTGGAATTGGCGCAACCCATGCACGCCTTTGACGCGGATGCGCTGGATGGCGGCATTGATGTCCGTTTGGCGCGACGTAATGAGAAGATTTTGGCGTTGGATGGAAAAGAATACGCATTGGATGATGAGGCGCTCGTGATTGCGGACGCGAAAGAACCGGTCGCAATTGCCGGTATCATGGGCGGTGAAAAAACCGGCGTGACGGGAAAAACAGCTTCTATTATTTTGGAAGCCGCGACATTTGATCCGGTCTCTGTGCGGCGGACATCGCGTCGTTTGAATATCCAGAGCGACTCGCAGTTGCGGTTTGAAAAAGGATTGTCGCCCGAAGCCCCGCCGTTTGCCTTGGCGCGCGCTGTTGAATTGGTGTTGGAATTGGCCGGAGGAAAACTCGCGGGCGCGCCGTCTGATGCGCGCGCGGAAAAAACAAAGCCGGCAGTTTTCAGCATCACGGTTGATGAGGTGAATTCGCTCATTGGCGTGAATCTGCCGCAAAAAACCATGGTGGATATTTTGCGCCGTCTCGGTTTTGAGGTTTCAACCAAAGGGAAGATGATGAAAGCGGCTGTCCCATGGTGGCGCGACCATGATATCGAATCAGGACGCGATTTGGTGGAAGAGATCGCCCGCGTTTATGGATACGGGAAAATACCCGCGATAATTCCGTTCGGTCTTGCAACGCGGCCGCTTGCGTCGCTTCTTCTTTGGGAAGACCGTCTGCGCGAGATTTCAAAAGGCGCGGGATGCATTGAAACATATTCGTACTCATTTGTTTCAAAAGATTTACTGGACAAAGCGGGCTATGATTCAGCGGGAATGCTTCACGTGTTGAATCCGTTAAGCGAGGATTTAGCAGTGATGCGCACCACGCTTTTGCCGTCGCTTTTGCAGACCGCTTCTGAAAATCGCGAACGCGAGCCCGTGTTGCGATTATTTGAGATCGCTAATGTGTATTATCCCCCTACGTCAAGGCTTAGTGGGACAGGTCCGAAAGATAAAAGATGGAAGGATCTGCCGGATGAACGTTCCGAGCTGGGCGCGCTGTTTATGGGAATGGGGGACAGTTGGAAGGTTGCCAAAGGATATGTGGAACATTTGTTGCACGAAATGGGAATCGAGAAGGTGAGTTGGCGGCGTTTGGCGAATGATGAGTTTTGGCATCCCGGCCGGACCGTTCAGGCTTTTGTAGATGGCGGATTGGTCGCGACCGTCGGGGAGGTATCGCCTAAAATCGCGGCGAATTTCAAGCTTGAACAACGTGTCGCATTGGTGGATATGCCGCTTCTGAGCGTGGTTCGGCACGCGGTGTTGAAAAAGCGTTATGTGCCGGTGCCGCTGTTTCCTCCGGCCAAGCGAGATCTGGCGGTTATCGTTGACAGCCATGTCGAGTTTGACGATATGGCGGAGGCGATGAAAAAAGCGGACGGTCTGATAAAAACTGTCGAATGGTTTGACACTTATAGCGGCAAGAATCTTCCGGACGGAAAAAAGTCGGTGGCTATGCATCTCGAGTTTTCTTCTCCTGAAAAGACGCTGGAAAGCAAGGAAGTCGACTCGGCAATGGAAAATGCGGTGCTGGCGTTGAAAGAAAAATTCAAGGCGGAGGTGAGGGGATAGAAGAATAAATTATAAAACGGCGGGGGTTGGTTCCATGTGCTTATACTTCTTTTTGATGTAGCTTTGGATTAAATAACCGACAAACGCAAAAAATAATCCAGAGATGAGGAAGGTGATGATAACGACTCCCGCCACATCATCATTTGGGTTTAGATACCTCAATGTTGCTATTACACCCCCAGCAACCATCTCGCCGAAGACAAAACCACTGATTACCCCCGTCTTGGCGTACTTTCCCGCAAGTTCATACGCGAGACCGGCGCTAAACAAGATGACACCGAAAAAAGCGAAGGCGGTCCAGTGCCAATTCCATCCATCAACATACATATTCCCAAAGAACGGAATCAGTAATATTCCTACCGTCAAGAGCAATGGCCGAATAATAATGTTTGTATTTTGCATAGTGGTAGTTGATGATTTAAGTTTATAAATAAATCGTTTTCGGAACGGAGCGGAGAAAACACATTATTATCCCCCTCTATAATAAAAGAAAAAAATCAAATTTATTCCGCTTTGAAAACCCACCTCCATTTTATCTCAAGAAAAATTTTTTTGAATTTCGTATAACGTATCCGAATATGAGAAGTTTTTGCCCGCTTCCTTATTATATTTCAATAGAAGAAAAGGGCAAAAATTTGGGTTGAGAAAAATTTGCGTTCCTTATTATTCTAATTGCGCAAATTTTTCGAACCTCATATTCGGTGTTGTGCGATGTTGTGAGGCAACCGTCATGGCATTACTCCGTTCTATCTAAAATTATCCTATCCTTAAAACCTCCACGTTCTTCCGCTTTTTTCTGGCGGACTTGCTCTAGCGTTTTTAGATCCACACCTTTCAGAGCGCAAATTGCGTGTAAAACTTCTAAAATATCAGCGGCTTCTTCTATACTTGGATTTTCTAAAAACTCGCTGACTTCTTCGTGTAATTTGCGCGTCAAAGCCTCTTCGTACTCTTTTTCTTCAGCAATACGAGTTATCGGCGTTTCACCTTTGTTTTTTATGATCTCGGGAATATTATCCCTGACTAATTTATTGAACTCCATAAGAAAAAAGCGGAATTAAAACTTAATAGGTTGCCTCACAATTTCGTACAACGTTTCTGGATATGCGATGTTGCGATAGCAATATGGGTGAAGCGTAGCGGAACCGCATATCCAGTGTTAGGCGATGTACACTTCCCCTTTATTCCGATTTAGGCATAGTTTTGAAAAAATAATTTAATTTTAATGCTCTTCATAGAATACTTACAGTCGTAAACCATCGGGGTCATGAAAGAAAAGAGCATAATAGAGCTTATCACCATAGTCAGGATAATGTCTGGGCTTGGTTTCAATATCTACGTCTTCTCTCTTGGATAAAAATTTGTAAAAATCATCAACTATTTTTTTACTGCCAACAGCCAAGCCTAGATGGTGAAAGCCGACTCGATAGCGATCCATTTTGTCCTTACGGTACTTTTTATGCCCCTGAAAAATTGCGAGGTAAAAAGGAAACTTTTCGGACTTGTAGTAAACATTCCTATCATCAGCAAATGCGATGTCGAAGCCCAAGAAGCCGAGCACTTCATCGTACCACTTCTTTGCTTGTTTTAAGTCCTTTACTGTCAGGACAAAATGGCTTTTGGATGGCATAAATTAAAATTAAATTATTTTTAAAAACAAATCAATATGATTTAAAGGGGAAGCGTATTTCGCCTAACGTTCGCGTGTATGAGAAGTTTCGCCGACTTCCATATTACTCTATCATAGAGGAGGCGAAATTTGGGTGAAATAAAAAGTGCAACCTTTGAAAATTGTTTACGCACTTTTTCTTGAACCGCATGCACGCTGTTAGGCGATGTGCCCAAAAACAATTACCATTTAAAAATAATTTGAACAATTTTATACCGCTCCAGATCCATATGTCCTTTCTTCTTTTGTTAATAAATCTTTGCAAGTGATTTTTCGGCCGAATGGTTTGCTATCATCAGTCTCCATGTCTCTAAGAGAATCAACAGTTAGAGGAACTTCGGGCGCAAATACTTTTGGTGGCCAGCCATCTTTTTGTTGTGCTGTATGCGTAGGATCAAAAACATACGTGCCATTTTCTAGCACAAGAAAAGTATGCCTGCCGGCAAGCTCGTCTTTTGGATTTTCAGAGAAAGCTCCAACTACTATTGATGACTGTATACCTAATTTTTCTAAAATATGGTGTGCCATTAAAGTGTATTCAGAACAAACAGCAAGCCCCTGACTTTTTGAAAGTGGTTTCACGCATGCTTTTTTACCGTCCGTAGTTTTTATTTGATACTCACTAAAACTTTGATTCCTCTTAAACTCTGATCCTACATCTCCGAGCATGTTGCGTGAAATTCTTGCGACTCTCCAGCAAGTATTTAGCAACCTTCTAGTATTTTCATCTAAATTAGGGGCTTGCTGTTCGAGTTTGCCGGCAGCTGTAAAAAGTTCCTCTAACTTTTCAGGAGTGACACCCTTTAGCTTTTCAGCAAAGGCCGAAAAATCACATCTTAAATAAAAATCTCCGTCTGATAGTCCGCGACCAACTAAAACATCTTGGCCGTCTTCAACATGCGGTATAAAAAATTCCTCATCGTAAGCAGTCAGAGCTTCTTTTGTGACCGGATGAAGCTCAACGGTTTTTTCTTGCTCTGGATTATATCCTGGTATTTCTCCCATAAAATTGTTTTTGGGCATTTCGCCTAACTCGTTTTTAGGCGAACTGTTGAGTGGATAAGCAGATAAATTCGTATGTTATCTGAACTTGAAGCGGCTAATTACGATTTCTATCTTAATCCAGAAAAATGAAAAATGAAAGGTTTTTGCCGGCCGATGATTTGGGTTTCATGCGGTCTTAGGGAATAATGCCGTCTGCCAAAAAAAGAGATGGCATCTATTTTGTATGCTATACTGTTTCTATGATTAACGCTTCAGACCTCTTATATTTCATTTCAGCGCTCGCGATTTTGTTCGTAGCCGGATTTTTATGCTGGACGCTGTATGAACTGGCAAGTTTATTGCATCGCGCAAACGAAATAGTTGATGAAGCGGCGAAAAAATTGTCCGCCTTGGAACGTGCCCTGCTCTCAATGAAGAGCAAGCTTGAATATTCAACCAAAGCACTTGGCCTGATTATTGAAGGCGGAAAAGCCGCGCTGTCGGCATTTACCGGCAGGCGCGCAAAGAGCTCGAGCAAGAAAAAATAGCCGCAATTGATCCGACAAAATCAAAGAAGCCGGCAGATTAAAGATTCCAAAAAACATTCTAACATTCTCAAGAATGTTATAATGTTTGAAAGGTGGTTTTTTTGGGGCGGAGGGGATTTTGGCGTGGATTTGGCGAATTGTGAACGAGCGGCTAAGATGAGCCGGAGTTTTGTTTTTTGTCCGCAGCCCACATTTCTAATAAGGCCTATGCCAGACAATGCGTCCTTGCAAAAGAAAAGCGATTTTGTCCATCTCCATGTCCATTCAATGTATTCGCTGTTGGATGCGATGGGCGATGTTTCGGATATTGCGGCGCGGGCGAAGGAATTGGGGTATGACGCAATCGCTTTGACCGACCATGGCGGTTTGTACGGGGCGGTTGAATTTTACGAAGCCTGCAACAAGCAAAAAATCAAGGGGATTTTCGGCGTGGAAGCGTATATTGCGCCTAACAAGATGACGGATCGGCGGCCGCGCATTGACGACCGGATGGAGCATCTGACGCTGTTGGCCGAGACTGATGAAGGTTATAGCAATTTGATGAGGCTGGTTTCGCTCTCCTTTTTGGAGGGTTTTTATTACAAGCCGCGCATGGACAAGGATGTATTGAAGGCTTATGGCAAGGGCTTGATCGCGCTTTCCGGTTGTTTGCGCGGAGAAATTCCGACGGCGTTGAAAATGCATGATGAAGACAAAGCCGCGCGGCTGGTCAGCGAATTCCAAGAAATTTTCGGGCCGGATAATTTTTTTCTCGAGCTGGTCCATCATCCGGAATCGCCCACGCAGATCGAAGTAAATGATCTTCTTATTAAATTGTCGAAAAAAACCGGCGCGCCGCTGGTTGCAACCAAAGATGTCCACTACATCAATGCGTCAGACGCTGACGCACAAGACGCTTTGCAGTGCATCCACGACGGCAAATTGCTGTCCGACGTCAACCGTTATTCAATGTCAGGCACAGACCATTCCTTGACCCCGCCCGAAGTTATGGTTGAAGCGTTCCGTGATACGCCTGAAGCGATTTCTAACACGCGACTCATTGCTGAACGCTGTACCGCCAAGCTTGAACTGGGCAGGAATCTTTTGCCGACCGTTGAAGTGCCGGACGGAAAAACGGCAGACGGTTATTTGCGCGAACTTTGCCAACAGGGAATGAAAGAGCGCTACCCGGACGGCGCCTCGCCTGAAGCGGCGGAGCGTTTGGAATTTGAATTGAAGACCATCGAGCGCATGGGCTTTGCCGCGTATTTCTTGATTGTTCACGATTATGTGAAGTGGGCGAAAGAGAACGGCGTGGTCGTTGGTCCGGGCCGCGGATCAGCAGCCGGCTCCATTGCGTCGTACGCGCTGAAGATTACGAACCTTGATCCGTTGTCTTACGGCCTGCTTTTCGAGCGCTTCCTGAATCCCGACCGTATTTCCATGCCTGATATTGATATGGATTTTGACGATGTGAAGCGCAAAGATGTGATCGAATATGTGAGCACAAAATACGGGCGCGACCGCGTGGCGGGCATAATCACATTCGGAACCATGGCCGCGCGCGCCGCCGTGCGCGATGTCGGGCGCGTGCTCGGTTGGACGTTCCAAGAAGTGGATCGTGTCGCAAAAGCCGTGCCGCCGCCGGTGCAAGGCCGGCACATTCCGTTGGCCAAATCGAGCAAAGAGAATCCTGAACTAAAGGAGCTCTACAATAATGATCTGCGCGTCAGGCAGTTGATTGATTTGGCGATTAAACTCGAAGGGACTGCGCGCCATGCGTCCCAGCACGCCTGCGGCATCGTGATTGCGCCGCAGCCGCTCGTGGAATTGGCGCCGCTTCAAAAAGCGCAAGGCGGAGACGTGGAGCAGGTGATCCAATACTCCTTGCACAGCGCAGAAGCGAGCGGTTTATTGAAGATGGATTTTCTCGGTTTGTCGAACCTCACGATCATCCGCGATTGTTTGGAGATCATGCAGGCGGTCCATGGCGTTGAGGTTGATATTGATGAGCTTCCGTTGGATGACGAAAAAACGTTCGAGTTGTTCGGCCGCGGTGAGACAACTGGCGTGTTCCAGCTGGAATCCGACGGCATGAAAAAACATATTAAAGAATTAAGGCCGTCGCAGATTGAAGACATCATCGCCATGGTCGCGCTATACCGGCCGGGGCCGATGCAATTCATAGAGTCGTTTATCGCGCGCAAACACGGCCGCGAAAAAATTTCCTACGCGCATCCCCTGCTGGAAAACGCGCTAAAAAATACCTACGGCATTCCCGTGTATCAGGAACAGGTCATGCAAGTATCGAAGGATATGGCCGGATTTACGGGCGGAGAAGCCGACACTTTGCGCAAAGCCATGGGTAAAAAAATCGCCAAGCTCATGGCGGAGATGCGCGTGAAATTCATAGAAGGGTCGGTGAGGAACGGCGTGGAGTGGAATATCGCAGAGGAGATTTTCAACCAGTTTGAGGAGTTCGCCGCATACGGGTTCAATAAATCGCACGCCGCTTGCTACGCCATGATCGCATATCAGACCGCGTATCTGAAAGCGCATTGGCCGGAATGTTTTATGGCCGCTCTCTTGAATTCCGATTCGCAGAATTTGGATCGTATTACAATTGAAGTTGAAGAGTGTCGTCGCATCGGCTTGGAAGTTTTGCCGCCGGACATCAACGAATCTTTTGCCGGTTTTTCCGTAGTTAAGGGTACGAACAAGATTCGTTTCGGCTTGCAGGCGATTAAAGGGTTGGGGCAAGACGTCGTGGAAGCGATGGTGCGCGAGCGCAAAAAGAATGGTGCTTATAAAGATTTGGCGGATTTCATCTCGCGCGTTCCCGGAAAATCGATAAACCGCAAGTCGCTGGAATGCTTGATTCGATCCGGTGCGCTGGACCGTTTCGGAGACCGCAATGAACTTTTTTTCAATATTGAGGCAATTTTGGATTACCATCGCACGATCCAGCTTGAAGCTTCGACTGGCCAGGTAAACCTGTTTGCCTCGTCGCCCTCAGAAGGAGGAAAAGCTCCGTTTAAGTTGAAACCTACGCCGCCGGCGGCACGCCGCGACCTGTTGGCTTGGGAGAAAGAGCTGTTGGGATTGTATGTTTCCGAGCACCCCTTCAAGGAATATGGGGAGCGCCTCGCAGGTTTATTAACGCCGATTGCAAAAGCCGTCGAGAAAAAACAGGCAAAAAAATTACGAATTGGCGGAGTGGTCACGCTGGCAAAAAAGATACTTACCAAAAAGAATGAGCCCATGGCTTTCGCAAGGCTCGATGACGGCGAGGGCGAGATTGAGGTCGTGGTTTTTCCGCGCGTGTTGCGAGACAAGCCTGAGATTTGGGAAGCGGACAAGATTTTGGTTGTCAGTGGCCGCGTTTCGGATAAGGACGGCAAGGTAAGTTTTATAGCTGAAACAGCATTTGAAGTCACATCCGAAAGCATTGATGAAGTGGCCGTTTTTGGGAGTGAGCCGGATTTTTCGGAGGATGGGCAAAAAATCGCGGAAGCACAGCTTGTGTCGGCGTCAACCGGAAACGCCGTAACTTTAACAATAAGGGCCAAGTTGCCCGACAGCCTGCTCTTGCAGTTGCGTCGCGTGCTGGATGCGCACCCCGGCCGTTACCCCGTGTTTTTTGAAATTGAAGATGAAAACGGAACGCGGCGCGTAAAATCGACTTCAAGGGTGGAGTTTAGCGATATTTTTGTCAGAGAACTTGAGAGCTTTTTAGGCAAAGATACGGTGAAATTGGGCGGTTGATGGGGGAGAGACGTGTATCTGATAGCCAGTAGTCGGCATTAGGTAAACGACTTATCCACATGGTACCTGGTACCTTTATCCACAAAGGTACCAGGTACCGGAAAGGTACCGGAAATCACACCTGTCCCTTTTGTACCAGGTACCGTGGTACCAGGCACGGCGCGCTTCCTTGACAAAGATCGTATATTTTGCCAATCTGACAATAGATCTTTCTAATGGAGACTTCTATGGAAAACGTGACGATCCAACAGAAGCTTTTCCGCATTTTTTGCGAGCGGCCGCTTGGCAGGCTGTCGAGCGAGACGCTGCTGGGCCAAATGGCGCTCATCATGCGATCAAAACGCTATGGTTTCGAAGGATTGATCCTGCGCGATGCGGCGGATCTCCTGAATCTAAGCGATGAGCAGTGTGAGTGCGCATTGCGCCTCCTGCCGTCGCTCGACATGCCGGTGAACCCGGAAGAAAGTCTTAGGCTCGTGGCCGGAAGCGCGCGTTGAAAAAACGCCCCCGAATAGCCGCAGCTCCCCCAATTGATTCCACCGCTTGGTGGATTTTTTTGTGCGCCGCTTTTGTGATATTCTTACCGCATGCGCGCCGCTTCAGGCACTGAAGATACATTGGAAAAAGATCAACCTTCCAAAAGATTTGGAAAGATTTTTTTAGGTAGGCAGGCTTTGGAAAAAGAAAAAGAGGCGGCGGCAGCGGAAATGGAAGTGAAAGCAAATGCAGGGCCGGATGAAAAAGAAACAGCGCGGATACGTTTTGAAATAGCGGAAAAAAAGCTTGAGATTTTTTGGCGTGAACACGACAATACTGACGCATGGAAAACCGACCGGATGTGGAAAGATGTTGCCAATGATTTACGCGCTCGTCCTTGGGAAAGGGATGCGGACGGGCTGTTTGAGACAACCGAATCGGATAAAAAGTCATTTCTTCTGTTGGTCAACATGGCCGAGCTCGACCGCTTGAATAAAATCGGCGGCCATGAGTTGGGGGATGATGGATTGTGTCTGGCGAAAAAAAGGATTGAAGAGGCGGTGCAGGAGGTCTTGTCGTCGCAACCGAAGTATAAAGATGAGAGCCGTTTGGCAGAGGCTTATGATATTTACCGTTATTCCGGCAATGATTTTGCTGTGAATTTGCGCGATGTCGATGAATCTTTGGCAGAAGAGATAAACCAACGAATAAACCGCGAGTTGGTTGAGATTTCAGAGCTTAAGCCCGGAGCAGAACCGGTTGAATTAACATGTAATTACGTTTCCAGAGCCGAAGGACTTGATTTGTTAAACGATTTGGAGGTGGAGCCTGAGTCGGTTGGCAGATCAAGTCAAAAAACATTGATTGAAGCGATGCTGGAGAAAGTGCAGACCTTGAATGATGTCGGCAAGGTTTTGATGCGAACGCGGCGCATAACGAGGAAGTTGCTTGAGGCAAAGGAAGGCACTGAAAATGAGGCAAAGGAATTGTATGATCGGTTTTTAAAAAAATCTTTGGGCGATGTGTTTAAAATCGATCCGCAAACCGATTTGCTGGATTTCGATGGATTTAAAGCTTTGATCGTGGAAAAAGGCGGTTTGGCGGACAACCCCTCTGTTGAGTGGAAGCGTTTTGTTACGGAGCGCGCTTTGGAGAGCGCTTTTGCAAGCTTGAAGGGCAGGCGGGCACTTGGGCATAAAATCGAATTGGATTTGGCGCGCATGGTGGCGCGGGATTTTTTGCAAAAAGATGAGCAATTCGGACGGGAGCTGACAGGAGAAAGCGAGCCTGTTTCCATGGCCGGATTTACAGCTCCTGAAGCGACAAGAGGCAGGGTGTTTTTATTTGGGCTGGAAGAAAAATTTAAAGAGGCGAAGGGGCAAGCACCGGCCGAAGACTTGGAAAAGGCGCGTTTGGACTTGCAGGCTGTTAGTTTAAATTTGGAACAGGCTAAGCGCGATTTGCGCACCGGCTTGTTTGATCGCGCGGTTTTTTTTGAAACCATGGAAGCGGCCCTAGAGAGGGGAGAACCGTTGACAGCCGTTGCGTTGGACATGGCATTTTTAAAATATTTTGACAAAGAAGGCGGACCGACCACCGGTGATTTGGCAATTGCAAAAGGCGTTGAATTGTTGGATAAGGTGGCGGCTGAATTCAGCCGGGAGGGTGTTAAAGTGGAGGCTTATCGCATCGGCGGCGATGAATTTGCGTTTACTATTATCGGCGGCGACAATGCGACGGCACAAAAAATAGTGCGGAATTTGCGGGAACGAACGGATTCGTCCGGACGCGTGCCAGCCGGCGCTGGCGCCAGAGAATCATATAAGCCTGAAAAAATAACTTTCAATTTTGGCACAATGTCGGTTATGGATGTCGAGTCTTTCAAGGCGGAATTGCAACAGGCCGGAATTACGTTGGCACAGGACGGAGCAAGAGAAACGATGAACGAGGTGGCGGGTTATTTGCTCAAGCTGGCGGATAAAGAATTGGAAATTCAAAAAAGCGTTGACCGCCTGCAGATGTTCGTCAACCGCATCATCGAGGAAAAGCAGGGCCGCGGCACCAGCAGTAGTGAAGCCCTGAAAGCTTATTCTGACAAGGCTATTTTCGGTGCCGCCGGCAAGCTGAAATTGGCGGAATGGGCGGACCGTTTGGACAAGACGGACAATGTCGAAGTGGAGCTTGGAAAAATCAAAGGCGAGTCGCTGGAGTTTGTTCTGCAGCAATTGGATGCGCAAAATATTCAGGTGGGGCGTTTTGAATTGCATTTTGAAAGAAAGTTGGAAGACGCGGTGCGTTTGAGATATTTTGAGAGCCGCATCAATGAACTTGAGAATGAAATTTTTGATTTGCAGTCGCGTTTGATCAAAGAGAAGGAATCGCGCGCGAATTTGGAGAATGCCTTGGCCGCGGCCGAAGAAGAACGTAAAGCGATTGTCAATTTGAGGGAGGGGATTAGGTCGTGAATCGTGTAACGCGTGTCGTTGAACGCTGGAATCGAACCAGAAGATATACGTTACACGTGTTTATGTGCTACAATCAGGCGGTAATTTAAATTTTACAAAAAATAGACCTGTTTATTTTTTCTAAACAGGCTAATAAAATATAAAAAAATTTATGAGCGTCCGCCACCCACGTAGAAGTGATTTGCAGAGCCGCGGTTTCCCGCAACCTCCTATTGCGCCGCGTTTGTATCGCAATATCGCAATGACGTTTTTAGGCTTGACCGTCGTGATTGTGGCGGTTGCGATTTGGATGTCGTCGGTTAAGGCGACTGTGCGCATTCAGGTAAAGCGTGATCTGGTTAAGCTCGATACAATAGTGGAAATTGCCAAAAGCCCGGAAGACGGGCAGCTTCAAGGACGAGTTGTCGAGGGGCCGTTTGAGAAAATTCAGGAATTTAAGGTCAAAGAACAGGCGGTCGGCAATCAGGTAAGCACTACAACAGGCAGGGTCAGGATTAAAAATAACTATTCGAAAGAGCAGGTGTTGATAAAAACTACGCGCCTTTTAACGTCAGACGGAAAGTTGTTCAGGATCAACCAGACCGTCACAGTCCCATCTGGACAGTCGATCGAGGTGGACGCATATTCGGATAAGGTCGGCAAGGAATTTGAGATAAAAGAAGGGGAAAAATTTACAATCCCCGGTTTGTGGATAGATTTGCAGAGCCTGATTACAGCCGAAGCAATTACTGCATTTACGCCAAAAGCTGGCTCCGCAAAAATCGTGACTGAAGCGGATATTGCCGAGGCGCAGAAAACCTTGGAGCAAGCGGTGTTGGAGCAGGCGAAGGGGACGCTGGCGGCCGAGGCTTCGATCCCGGCCGACAAACTGGCTGATGACTGCACGGATGATTCAAAGTGCTGGACTGCCGTGTATGTGGTCAATACCATTGAAAATAAAACAAATGTAAAAGCCGGACAGCAAAGCGACACTTTTCTAGCG
>Ga0180007_10004463_pt1 | contig 14816 bp, 17 predicted proteins | sample MM_PC_MetaG_FD_121122 | JGI IMG/M metagenome (GOLD analysis project Ga0180007, IMG submission 121122) | Groundwater microbial communities from the Aspo Hard Rock Laboratory (HRL) deep subsurface site, Sweden - MM_PC_MetaG | ecosystem: Environmental > Aquatic > Deep subsurface > Groundwater... | reverse complement strand
CTGGGTGTTGGGATGTGCTGATAAGACAACGTAGGATTGATGAGAAAGGGCTTAAAGCCTTTTATGTGAGGGATTGTCTTAATGAGGTTGTTTAATGGGGTTGTTTTATCATAAGGGGTTAATTATTATCTATAAGCTCATACCAGTTTAGTTTCATAGCAACTAGATTTTGACTTGTTGTGCTATTAGTGATTCTAATTAAAAAGGCGCAATTTTGTCTTAACACATACTCATTACTCACCCTGTCACCGCCACCAGCTTTTTTACCATCCCCTTGCTGAATAGTAGCTATCAACTCCCCCACATCGGTTATAGTAGGGGTATGATAGATTAATGTTGTCGCTGTATTATTTGAGTTGCTATTGCGATTAAAAGATGATATTGCGGTTCCGTTATCCGAGTATGTTGCGCCACAATAGAATTGCACCATTGTCTCTAATTCGTGTTCCACTTCCCACACCATATGCGCCCACTCTGTAGTATCGGGGGTTACAATTAATATATCGCGTACTGCACCATTACCTAGATCAGTGACCTCTATAACGGTGAACATTTTCCCCTGGTGTACCATGTGGTGTTCGTAATCTATATTAACTAATGTTCTGGTATTACTGTCAACTGTTATTGTATCCCCGTCAGCATTAACTAATACTGAATTAACACTACCATCAACAGCAACATCTAAGGTAGTATCAGATTGTATTGATAGCGTTTCATCAGATTGAATATAGACGGCTTCGCCGGCTGTACAACCCATAAGCACAATGGTAGAAAGGATCGTAAATAGTAATACTCCCTTAAATAATTTCTTCATCTGTTAGACACCTGCCCTTTTGTTGGATTTGTCCAATTTGCAGCCAAGAACAGCGCATGTTAGTCCAACACCTAATAACAAAAAATACCACGCATCAGAAGACCGTACCCTATCGGAACTAGAAATAAGTAGGTAACCATAGAAAGCCGATGAAACAAAAAGGAACAATATTGATAATATTAGGCTTTTATTTACTTTCATTATTTGATTCTCCCTACTCCGTCTTTATATTAGTGTCTACTCTATGGCGCGGGATTTTCACCTCGTAATTCGCCCACTTCTACCCAAAGACCATCTATAAACAGGCTCACATACACAGTATCGTCATTTTGCCTGTAGACTACGTAGACCTTATCACTATTCGAGAGTTTAACCAGCCGAGCATTTTTATAATAATTCGTGAAGGCATAAATCACCGCCTGATTTTCAAGAGTTACCTTTTGCTCGGCGCTTTGCTTCGCCAATAGATACCAAGGGATAGCTATTGCCATTAACACTATTAGTACTCCAACAGTTATAATTATTTTCTTTTTCAATTTCTCTCCTTATTGCCATAATTGAATAACTTCACCCTCTGGACTTACCAGAGCAATACCAGGTTCTAATCCTAATTTCTCGGCCTCAGTCATTCGATAACCGTTTTCAAATACTAAGTCACCGGGGGTTATAGTGACACCCCTAATTAATGACCATCTATGAGATTCATCCCCAAGACTTGTTGCATTATCACTGACTGGCAATACGTTACCTGCGAATGCGTTGATACCGCCTTCCGAATATATCGAGTAATTAAGGCTACCTGCTCCTGTTATGTTCTCAATATAAATACCATAGGCATTGGTTAGCGTTCCAACGTGCAAAGGGCTGTTGATATGTAACCCGGCGCCATTTGTAACCGTCCCCCCCGCGAAATTTGACCCCCAATTACCTGCTTTCAGAGCAGACACACCACTGACAACTCCTGCGTTACTATAGTCTACAGCGCTGGCATATACACCTACTAAACCTTCTGCGGCTGTCATATTATTGGTTGAGCCAGTCCGATAGGCATTACCATATAACCCTATTACTTCGCCTGACGTATTAGCATTACCACTGAATATCGCTGTCCCTGTAGCCCCGAATAACGCGTTATTACTGGTATTCCCCGTGAATAATACCTGACTCGATATACCATACTTTGTGGAGGTCGGTGCTGCAATACTCTCAAAGAAGGTCAAGCCGTTATTAGCATCAGGTATCACACCAACACCTACATGACCTCCAAAGTAGTTTAATCCCCCCTCAGAATAAATTGCATAATTTTTAATAGTTCCAGCTACCTTATCCTCAAGATAGATTCCATAATTATCTTCAAGTACAGCAGGGCCTATAACACCCGGGTCTATCCCATGATAGCCAATATATTCTTTGGTTGTCATACCACTAAATTCAGACCAAGCAGCAAAACCAACGGCTCTATTCAAAGTGCCTGTAGCACCAGCTTGCACTATTATTTCCCCCATATTACCTATTGCTCCCCAAGTTCCTGTCCAGTTTTCTGTATTACCTGCTGAGACACCCGCGCATGATTCAAATGCAGCCGTGCCATTAGTGTAAGCGCCACCTGACGTTTTCTCATTGAGCATGAAGGAAACAATACCTGTATAGGGGATTTCATCTGTTATATCGATTACCTCAGCATAGACAACTCTGGATTCTTTGTCCGTATCTGCAACCCCCATACCAATCTCATAATCTACATCGGTCATTATGCCTAATGGTTGATTGATTCTTACATAAGACGGTAGTGTGAGAGCACTATTCCCGACTTGTAAGGCATTACTTGTGTCCAGTTTAATAATTTCCCTGTTTCCACTTCCGTTATCAGTGGCATAGATAGGTACATTATTATTGAGGGATAAACTAGCCGTCACATTATCAACAGTGAGGATGTTAGTATCCGGGTCATAAGTGAAAGCTGATTCACTATCGAGTGTATTATCTCCTCCACCATAGGCTACCTCACCATCAGATAAGCCATCTGCTGCCCAAGCATAATATCCTTCATCTAAGAATACGGCGACGGCCTCATTCAATCTCATTTGGTACATAGCATTGGAAAACAATCCCAATATCATAACAAATAAGATGACATACATTGAACTCTTAAATAGTTTTTCCATTAGTCGCCCCCTTACTTCATAGCATTTTTCATGCGGTATAATTTTAAAGCAGCGTCTAATTCTGCTTTAGTGGCCTTGTGATGCCGCTTCTTATATTCCATCATCCATTTTAGTGTAGCCCAAAATCCTATGCCCATTATATTACCTCAACATCTGTTGGTTAAATATATCTATGCCTGGTTGCGTCTGCTCTATCCATCCCATTCTTTCGGGTATATTAATAAGGGTTATCCCCACATAAAGAAAGATGCTAATTAGGAATACTATGGCATAAATAGACACCAATTTTCTTAGCTCATCTGGATGCGATTTTTTACATTGTCTATAGATTCGCCAACCATAAAGAACCCCCATGATTACGAGAAGGATTATTATGTATTGTATGTATTCGCTCATTATAGTTTAATATGCCCTCTACCTTTCCTATCTAACTCTATCCCACCACCTGCATTTATTGTCTGTTTAATCCTGGTAGTCTTTTCTTTTGTTCTTGTAATGGATTCATCTTGAACTGACCTAATTATTATTTTACCATTCTTAGATGAGATAATATCATCTACAGCACCCGTATCCCTATAAAGAGGTTTCTTTGGTGGTATACCCCTTATCAGTATGGCCGATGCTTTAAGACTTCCTTTACCACTGGCAGGTTTAGCTCCTTTAGGCGGCGCGCCAAGTAATGTTAGTCTATCAGCCGGGCCGTAAGGGTAAAAGTCAATTAACCATAGGCTCTGCCCTTGCAGTTCTCCCCTACGCCTTGCGATAATGCCTTCCTTTTTATCAACGAAGTCCCTCTTCTCTTTATTAGTAGCGCCACGCTTTGGAAGTATCGCAGGAATTGGCTTTGGTGGCTTAGTAGGCGGCTTGATAGGTTTTATAGGTTTCGGTTTCACTGGCACAGGCTGTGGTACAGGCTGTGGCTCGGGCTGTGGCTCGGGCTGTGGCTCGGGCTGTGGCTGTATCTGTGCTGCTTCCATTTCCGCTTTTGCTTTACTGATTGTGGCATTTATCGCGCTAATATCAATAAAAGGTTTTAAAGATGATTCCCTACCAATACCCCGTGACGTTGCTACATCAAATGCCTTTCGGTATTCTTCTTCGATTATTCGGCGTACACTGGGATTTTCCACAATATCTGTAACCCCAGCATCTTCGGCTATGCGCCTGATTATTGCCGGTGTAAAATCTAATGGTTTATCCTTAGATACTTCTGCTATAGCCTTTTGTGATATTGCACTCACTAAGGCGGCTGCTCTTGCACCTACCCTGACACCCCCTCCACCTACTCTTGGTTTTTCTAACAGTTTCCCTGTTGCTGTCTGTATCCTAGACGGCTTAGTAGTTGGTGGTTTTATCAATACCCTTCCCCTGGCTCTGCTAATGCCTTCCCCCGGCTCTACCTCTACCTTCAACCCCTTCAATGCTTTTTGGTATTTCACTTCAAGCCCTGCTACTCTAGCCCGCGCCAAGTTCCGCGCATTTAAGGCGCCTGGATAACTCTTTGATCCCTTTAAAGTTTGATGTAATATTTCAGCTTCTGTTTTTCTTAGTTCTGCCCTAGCTTTTGCGAGTGCCTTCCCTATTGCCTCGGTATTACCAGCTTGATAGCTTAATATCTTAGCCTCGATTTGTATTTGCTCTCCAAGTTTGCCAATCCGCTTGTCGGGAGCTGTAGGATATTTAGTCCTAAGTTCCGCCAATTCTTTATTAACTTTTACAAGTTCCTTCTTTAATTGTGTGATATTCAACCCGCGGGGATTGCCTTTTACTAAATCGTCTGCCAGGTTGCGGGTATAGTCTACGATGCTTCTAGTGCTATATAGTTCACTAACATCATCGAATCCTGGGCGGCCTTTGTTTAGATTTACAAAATCGTCCCACCTATCCCCCAGTATCTTCTCCACTTCCTTTATTTTTGTTGGTGAAACTTCTACTATTGAATCGTATCGGTTAAGAGCCTCTGATGCTTTCCTCTGTGCTTGCATTGCTGTATTTTCCGCCCCCGGATAACTTTCTGATCCTTTAGCTGTCCGGGTTAAAAACTTCTGTGATGTTTCAACTTCCCTTTTTGCCTGATTTAACTTTGATAAGGCTTTACTAGCTAGTTCGTCTTGTGCTTTTACTGTTCGTATCAAGTTAGTCTGTGCTTCATAAACATCGTCCAGTTTATTCACTGTGTTCCTGCCGTAATATATCTCAACATTTTTATTCATCTTGGCAAGTTGAGCTTCATTTGCTAAGAATGTTGCTGTATCAACACCTTTTACGCCAACGGCAAATTTCTTTACCTGGGCGGCGGCCACTTTAATATATGGTGCGAATATCAGACTTGTAATACCGATGTTAATAGCTCGTTCAGCCGGGCTCATTGCCTCCCAATTTTCTGCAAGGTGGTAAGTAAAAGCCCCCCCCGCTGCTAACCCGATTGCCGTCCTGAGTGCTGCGCTACCAACTCCCCCGGACACCAATAAAGCAGGTATCGCGGCGGATACCGCCCACTCTGATGCTGATATATCTTTTATCCTTACATTGGGGTCAAGAGCCCTGGCCGCTGGTATGATATAACCCACTGTACCAAAGCCACTAGCTACAACAGCCGCCGTGCCGTACTTTTGTTGGTATAACTCTGTTGCTTCCCTCAATCGCCTGTCATATTCTAAACGTTCCGGCTCAGAAGCTTCACCCCTGATTAGTTTACTACGATCATACTCCCACCCTTTATCGCCAAAATAGTTTTTAACAAAGTCAGATGTATTGATTTCAGGCCGGTATGTTTCATTAAAGACTTTATTTGCTTCGTCCATTCTCGCTTGTGTAGTTTTATTAGTTGAAACTGCCCCCTCTGCAATAAGCCCCGTATATGGCATTTTGCCCCAGCCTTTTTCTTGAAAGTAATTCGCTATAAATACTTTCCTATCTTGATAATCAGGCGCATCCGTCCCATAATTGCTCCTGTTAAACATTTTGGCCCCATTAATATCTTCTACACTAAAGCCCACATCTTCCAAACTCTTAGTATCATTTTGGGAAAAGCGTAGGAATTTAGCTATATCGTAACCTTCTGGCGTACTATAATCGCTTAACTTTTCGGCTGCTTTCGCTGAGTCTTTTACACTATTCACAGCTTGCTCATCAAGTAGTAAATAGATAAGGTGCTTTTCGGCTTCTTTATCCCTACCTGCTACAAGCCAGTTATATTCTATATCACCACTTACGGTAAGATTTGGCTCTATTTCATATTTCTTTATCCAATCCTCTGCATTGGCACGCCGTTCTTCAAATTGCTTTGGTGTTATTTTGTCAGGTGTCCCTGGAGGAGCAACTAGGGGATTAGACCTATAATATTCATCACGTTTATCTATATCTTGCTTTGTAGCCCATACCATTTTATTTTGACCGTAATCGTATATTTTACCTACATAGTTTTCGGCTATTTGTTCCCATTTTTGTGCCTCACTATCGCCAAAGACTTCCTCAATATGTCTTTTACTCACATTTTCTTTATAAGCACTCACTAGGTCATAACCACCCGTGTCCGTGTCATGGTATTTACTTAATACTGCGCTCGCAGTATCATACTTGATTTGTTTCGCCAACTGTGTAGATTGTAATGCTACTTGCTCCGGGGGTCTATATTCCCATCTTCCACCTTCACGCGGGATATATTGAGAGCCTTTAGGAACGACTTTTAGCTCAACTAGCTCATTAAATCTATCCTCACCTTCTAATTTACTTAATTGGATGGCTTCCGACCTAGTGATATGTATTGCCTCACCTTCGTCCGTTTCAATAGCAACATACGGCGCTCCTTCTCTCCATTCTACTTTAATATCACGGCCCTTATCGTCAGTTGCTACTACTACTCGCCTCTCTGACCCTTGTGGGCTTGCCTTATACTCCTCGGAAGTTTTATACCCAGCTTTCCACATAGTAGAGTCGGGGGTATAATACCTCACACCTTTTGGATCAACATAGACAGTCGGCCTACCGCCTACCATTGCGCCACCATGCTCAGCCACTTTCCAATCAGGTTGAGGGGTAAAGCCTCTCTCGGCTTGTTTTAATTGGGTTTCTGGTTCTTCTACTGGAGCAGGCGTGATAGGTGGTGCTGGTGGTGGTGCTGGGGGTGGTGCTGGGGGAGCTACCCTAACTGGTATAGCACCGCCTCTAGCTATAATTTCACTCTCAGTTAGTACCTCCTGTTTATATGCGCCTTCGGCTGCGCCGGGTATCTGAGTCCTGACAATAAATTTTTCACCGCTTGTTTTTCTAACTACTGTTGGTGCTGCCACATTATGCTCCTGGTATCAGACTTCTTACTATACCAACAAGCCCCTGAATTATCATAGCAAAAACCTGTATTAATCCCCACACTACTCCGAGGCTTACTATCCATAAAGGAAACTTTACAAATAATGCCCATGCAGAGTCTAAAAACGGATAACCCCAAGTCAAAGCTGTAATTATCGCATCCCAGTATGTACCCAATGTCTTTGGTGCATTCCACACACCACCCGCTTGAACGGACATTGTATTGAAACTGGCCAGGGCATTTATAATGTTTACCTCACCATTGAGCAACCATCTACCAGAACAGATACATGATAGAACAGTCCCTATCATAAATATTCCCGCTGCTCCCATTAATAATTGTGGCCTCATTGCCCCCCCTTAATCTACCGGGCTATGTGATTTTCTCAAAACTAACAAACCAACTGCCATTATACCGAAAGGAATCAAAGAAAATCCGGGTATAGTAGTAAATTTATAAAATAATATTAACACGCCCTCTGCTGCAAATGCCGCTAGTATAAGGCTCCCCCGCTGACCTATAGCATAATTATGGGTGGTTTTATAAACACCGAACATTACCAGTAACGCCAAACCGAAAGCTATTAATATATGCCAAATGGTAGCATCCTGACCCGCGCCTTCGGCTGCATCTGTTATTAATTCACCTATATTAAAATCACCCACACCATAAGAGTCCCCACCTTCCGTAAATAGGTTGTCGGGTGTATCGGGTAACTCGCCTATCATGGTCCAGCCGCCAATAACAGCGCCTACTGGCGTACTGGCTGTAACAAGCCCCTCTTGTGCTATTACACTCGCTGTTAAGTCTGTATCACTAGATGTTGTCCTAAATGAAGGGGTAGCTGTATTGTTATTTACTGATTGGTCATCAAATGTAGTGCCGTATTCCCATTTCCAATAACCAGCTACGTCACCATCAATAGTGATGCTAGTATATTCCATATATGGCATTGCGCCATTCTCAACAAATATCCAATCGTTAGCATTGTCAGGAACACTTGCACCATCTAACTCGGTTGTGGCTACAGGTGTTACCATATCATCAATATATATAGCCAGATGCGGAACTGTGTAATTTATTACTAATTGTGGTCTATACCCCGCTCCTTTTTCGGCTGCCCATGCTATAACATAGGATACTTGTTCAGAAATCCACGCAGGTGGTGTGCCACTTACATCATAATTGGCGTTACGGAAACCCAGTTTGACTAGCGTATTGTTAGTTAGAGCAGTTTGAATAGGCGCCAAGCCTGTTGAATTTATAACAAAGTTATTTGGACTGCCTGGTGTACCAACATTATAGTTTGCATATGTTATTGGTGTATCGCACCATGCAGTAGAACTTACTTGTGAGAAATCTGCAGCTATTATAGATGTATCGTCTGTCGGTGTAGCAGCATAAACATTTATGTCTGGTGTTATATTAAGACTATCACCTTTCGAGTCACCATATACCGTCAAAGTAGCTGACGTTACATTAGCACTATCTGGTGTCAAGGAAGGGTCATAAAGTTGAATAGCGCGCTGTAACCCCTGCCACTGGTTTGGTGTTGTGGAGGCAACAATAAAGGTTAAGAAATAACTATCCGCATCATCTATTGCGCCTGTACCAGCCGCCGCTATTATTGTTGCCCAAGCCTCGTCTACACCATGCCTATATACTCGGCCATCAACGGTTGTAGTCTCAGGGTTAGCATCCGGGTAAACTGTGATTGATTCTGCCTTATTTATTATCGCTACTTTTACAGTATGTTCACCACTTGATACACCTGGAGCAGTTACAGACAGCCAAGTTTCATAGGTATAGTCTATATGGACATAAACCTGAGTGCAGTATTCTGGATTACCTGCACTAATTAATCCTAGACCAACCTGTAAGGTACTCAAATCAGCAGTAGTCCATGAACCACCACCTGGCCTTGCTAATGTCTCATTTGATGTTAACCAAGCTGGTACTTGAGGAGAGAGAACTGCCGTCCCTGTAGTTTCATCTTCTCCTAGTCGCAGAAAGGGTCGAGCCTTATCTGATGCACTACCAGAAGTTGACGCATGTCTAAAAAAGACTTTAACACTAGTAATTGTTTGACTATCACCAAGCCAAGATGGTTCAGATAAATTATAAGCATCCTTCTCCTGAGTTAGATTACTAGTCTCAACAGTTGTGACAGCATCGTCAGGAGTAGCTACAGGGTCATCCACATTTAAGTAGTGAGCAACAGCTGGAGTAGCAGAAGCTATTCCAGTATAGTTACCTGATGCATTAGGTAGTAAGTCTTGAGAAGTAGCTGTTACGTTAGTAATTCTAGCAGTTATATTCTCACTTACTGTAGGACTAACGAAGATCTTAAAAGCCTCATCTTTAAAAACTAGGTTCTTATCAGTACCATTATCAGTATTTATCCATCCCTTCATCTCTATACTGAAGTTATCGCTTACTCCTAATGTCTCATTATCGCTGCTAACTGTCATACCCGTTGTATCGGGGAAGTAGCGTATCTTGCCACCAGTTACATCTTTAGAGTACAGATATTCTTGTATGTCAGCGGCGGCCCCAACACTATTTACCCATGTTACCCAGGGATAAGTAGAATTAGCCGATGGCATAAATGGTAAATCTGTACCACCTTCACCCGTCAATATAGCACAATCACTAGCATCTGCGGATAGCATCCCTTCATCTATCATTGCTGCTGTTGGTAAAGTAAAGACCGCTATCTCGTTACTTAATTCTGTACCTGCATTAGTGATTTTAATTGTGGTCAAATATTTAGCATCAGATGCCAAAGCCACACCACTAAAGAGCAGGGGGATTATTAATATTAAAAATACAACCCTTTTCATATCATGCCTTCTTTAACAACATAAGCCAGACTATCCCCATGGTTGCTAACAGGGAGAGTATCATCATAATTATAAACACAATGTCACCCACTAAAATCGCCATTGCTATGGTGACTAAGGCCCCGCCAAGCATCCCTATTTCAGTTCCCCAACCTTTCCGCGTTGTCCAGATACACAAAGCGAAGACTCCGATAAACGTCATTGCTGCGGCCACAAAAGCCCCACCAATACCCCCTAGTAATGTCCCAATCCCTGTAAAACCGTCACCTAAATCATCATCCACCAGCCTGTCAGTATAGGTGTCCATTAAAGACATATCGTATTCTACAACCGCCATTTGCTCTGGTATTAATGTTTGAATAAAGAATAATTCAGGGCATAGAGCTTGTAGCCCATTAATAGCCCCTCTGAAATATAATTCCCCGTAAGGCGATAATACAATTCCACTATCTGACGTAGCCTTTAAAGTTATCCCTGTGTCTGAATAAGATGATGCCAGTTTATCACACTCCAATAGTACATAAGCCTTGAGTAATGCTCTGTTATCTGCCTGTGTTGTTTCAGAAACATAATCTCCGCCATCAAGGGTATAATTCTTAGCTAAGTCATAATATGCGGGTTTCCCAGCTATGTTAATTTTTACAATAGCCGCCCAAGCCGAAGCATTATCAGAAGCACCAAAATAAAACGAGCCAACCCCATCACCATACCCATTACTACCAAAATAAGGATTTACATAAGGCCCCCCCGTTTGTTTCTCTGTTACATTATCGGTATCGTATATTCTGAATATAGTAGATTCCGACGCCGGTGTTGATGAGTAGTTATCTGATGCATAAGGCATAGAATAATGAAATACATAAAGAGAATCGCCCGTTCCGGCTAAGTTCCGAAAAACCATGACAGTATCAATAGTTATACTTGCTGGAGGCTCACTAGCTTGCACATAACTAACCGGCAATATAGAGAGTAAGCATAATAAACTAACTAATAGTAACCTACTCACGCCATACCTCTCTTGGTAAAAGCCTTGATAAAGGTAAATATCCCCGCTAATACTATCAGGATGCTATAATATAATGACGTATCAATGTAAGAAAAACCGTAAATCATTAACCCGAGCCCTGATATTAAAAAAAGTGGCCTATCCCCACGCCAATAAGCCAAACCTACTAATACTAACATGATTATTATTATCATACCGCTACTTTATCCAGTTCGATATTACTAAAATCATATCGAGATACACCTTGATATATAGTTGATGTTACACCAACACTTTTTAAATATTTACCCCATGCGTTAGCGTTCCATGTACAACCAAACTCTAATACTTTAGCGTGAAAATCGGTAGACTTTATCTTTACCCCTGGCTTCTCATACATGAAATAATACATGGCCGTAAATATAGATTGCCGATTCCTTTCATCATCTTCCAGTTGAGATACCGAAGATATTTCCCTAACTTCCTTTTTCATTCTGTATTTTCTAGCCGAGTCCATGACATTAAACTCGTGCTTAGTTTCGTAACTATGCCAATATCTTTTGCCGAAGAATTGTAGGGGATAAACCTGGTGCGTTTCCGCAAATGGGTATCCTGTCATAATGCCGGATTTATCTATAAACGTGGCGGTTGATACTTCACCTGTCCGAAGTCTTTTCTCCCGACCCCAAGGAGTGAAAGCTAAATCTCTACATTGGATTACTATATCTGATTGCTTATACAAGCGAGCATTAAGTTCGTCTATAAATTGAAGTGTCCCCCATAATGATAAATTCCTATGGCGCATGAGTTTGATGCCCCTTACAAGTAACTTGGGGAGTACTGCCATCCAATCTTGCTTATCAGCGGATTGGTCTATTTCATCGAAAAGAAGATAGCCGTCCCTGAATTTCTCCGGCCAAGTCATAAGTTCTTCTACATCAAGATCCAATGTTGATAAAAGAACCGCTTTACTGTGTCCGGGTAGTTTATATAGTGATTTAATTGGATAGTTGCACCATATATTTGGTTTTTTGCGCGGGTATAACCTGTTATTATTTTTGACTTCGCGTAATTTCTTTAACGCATATGCCCGGCCCATAAATTCGGTTCCATAATGAGTTAGTAGTAATGTCTTACCACTACCGCGCGGCCCAACTACCATGGCTACCAAACTCAAATCTTCGGCATTATTCATAATTAACTACCTGATGCAAAATTCTTTAACTTATCCATTACCCCTTGCCCACCTGCACCTTGACCCTCTTTCCACTTCCTTTCACCGATAATGGCCTCTACAAGTTTCTCAACTCGCTTTCCTTTGCGCGAAGTCAGTAAACCGCATAACAGTTTTACAAACTCCATACCCTCCATATAATTATGCTTCAGGCATTTTTGGTAATACCCTGCAATAGCTAGGATAACCCTATTGTTGGGAAGTTCATAGCGCATCGAATTGTCGAGAAACTCAGGATCGGACAATATTAACATTCGTATGGCATTGTAAGCCTCTTGACTTTTAAATGCCTTATCGGTAGAATCAGGGCTATGTATAAACTTTTCTAGTTCCTCAACCTCTTGAAGGTCACCTTTACCGTTACCTTTATTATCCATCTTTTACCTCTCTTATGATTGCGACCACATAAAAGCCAAAAATCCCATTATGGCAATCCACCATAGAATCTGGCCGTACTTCTGAATAAAAGGCTTATCCTCATCCCTCATAAGCTCGGTCATAATAATTGCTATCTCTGGTTGTTGCATATCATTATGAAGTTGGCTAGGTGAATTGGTAATCTGTGAAGGAACTATGATAGGACGTAGTTTTATTTCACCTTTTTCATTCTCATATCTATTTAAGCCATAAATTCGCTTTCCGTCCCTAAACCATTGACGGCCTAAAGTATTATGCTCTTTTATAATTTCATCAGCTTGTACTTGTGTTATATTCTCGTTGCCTATTCTGGCTGTAATGTTGTCAGCGATACGGCATAATATTTCACCTTCCTCAACTTCATCTTTGGTTTCGGTTGGCTCTTTTTTGATATGTCTAAACCAAAGATTCAACCTCTCCCAATAGTAATAGCCCGCTATGGCAATAATACTTACCAAGACAGGGATATAAACCATCGGATCAGTAAACGAGAAAACCATATCACCCCCAAAGATAACGCATACCAGCTATTAACACCATAGTCCCACAGACTATGGACACTATCCAAAGAAATTTATTCCAAGCCTCTGATGCTTGGGCATTTTTAAACCTTTCGGCCTGTTTTTGTTCTGCTGTTAGTTTAAACAAATCATTACCAAGTTGGGCTAATTCTGCTTTATCATTATGACCACCTTGATAAATATTTTGCTTTCTTAAACTTAAAGGAATTTGAGACTTTTCCGTAATTAACTGATGCCAATTATTATCTTCTGCTAAATATTGATTTTCCGGGTCAAGTAGAAACGCTATACCCACTGATTCATCATCTACACAACTATTTAACGCCGGTAATTCTTTATCTTTCCAGCGGCCATCATCCGTAAAGACTTCGCACATTTGTGAGCGTTCTTTTCTTTTACCTAATTTTATTTGTGGTATTGGTATGCTACTTATTGGCATCTATTCACGTCCTTTCGCTAGTTGGGGGGGGGATTAAACTCCCCCTCCCCAACACGGCCTAGATTAATACCGAGACGAGCTGCTTCGACCCTTTCGCTTTTTGAATGTCTTAACTCCGATGAAGGCCGTAGCGCCAGAGATTACACCTAGGTATATAATTATGGTGATGATACCATAGGCGGTCTTGGCGAATCCGGTTCCCGCAGTGATCAGGGAATCGAGGTATCCGATGATACTCCCTGAGAACATTGCCAGCGCGATGATTGATATAATGACAGCGCCGATAATGCCGAGCATATCCGCAACGGTTGTGCTCTTTTGCTTCATGCCGCCGACAGCGAATAACCCACCGGAAACGAGCAACCCCATAATCATCAGGAACCCGGCGAAGTCGTCAATGGCGGTCATGCCGAGCATATAACTCGAATTGATAGCGCCACTCACATTGGTGCTAACGTAACCGTTGTACGTCTCAATGGTTGGGGCCAAGGCCAGGGTTATGACTACGATGAGCCAACCCATTATTGAGGGGACTAATCTTCCCATCATTTTAGTTTACCTCCTTTTTTTTCTTTTTTTACTAAAGATACCCCCGGTAGTTTTTTTATCGCATCACCCCCTCTTACCTTTTCTGGATGCCATAAATATCCCAAGCAATAAAGCACCAAATATCATGATTCCGAGAAAAGGTCCAACGGCTGCCATTACCGTGCTGTCTGAATCGGCATAATAGTTAGTTGTTATAGTTCTGGTTGTGTTTGCTGTAAGAGCCGAGACAAGTATTATATTTGATGCTTCTGTATACGATGTAGCAACCGGGGTTTCCGTGATATTAGAAGTCACGGTAATCACCTCAACAACATTATCGCGATATAGATTACTTGTTAATGTCACATTTGCTGTTGTTACCCCGGCACCTGTAGCCACTATATCATTTTGCGTGGTGTCCTCTGTGCGCCAGCCTTTAATTCCATCGTTAATAGATGGGGCAAAAGCTCCCAATAGTAAAAAGACAGCTAAAATAGCAACAAATACTCTGCCCATAATTATCCCCCTATACTACGTTTAATTATTTTAATATTGCCG
>Ga0180007_10004462_pt1 | contig 14822 bp, 10 predicted proteins | sample MM_PC_MetaG_FD_121122 | JGI IMG/M metagenome (GOLD analysis project Ga0180007, IMG submission 121122) | Groundwater microbial communities from the Aspo Hard Rock Laboratory (HRL) deep subsurface site, Sweden - MM_PC_MetaG | ecosystem: Environmental > Aquatic > Deep subsurface > Groundwater... | reverse complement strand
CACCGACGAACAGCGCCTTAAAAAGCAATGCCAGGTTTACGACAGGTATTATTGCTGTCAACGGAGTCAGATCCAATCCTGGAACCATTCCGGCAAAGGCGGGAAGAAGCATTATGCCAAGAACCGGCGACAAATAAGTCTGGGCACGCTTCATCGAACCGGAAATAAAGGCAAGTGTCATAAAAAGGCTTGCCAAAGCAGCACTGAACGGAATCATAGCGAGAAACACCAGGCCGATTGTTGAGAATGAAGCTTCAATAACTATCACATCTGAAACATATTGGCCAAGCTGTGAAGTGAAAGACTTTGCCATCAGGGTCAGACAGCCAAGATTAACAACGACAGCAATTAAAATGATGGCGATAATGGCAAGAAGCTTGCCAAGCATGATTTCTTTAAGTGGCACCGGGCTTAGCAAAAGGGTCTCAAGAGTGCCACGATCGCGCTCACCAGCTGTCAGATCAATGGCTGACACAAATGCGCCCATCAACGAGAACATGATTATCAGACCAGGAATCAGCTGGCCGATCAGAAATCCGCCCATTTTAGCAGGTTTTGCAACGCTTTTGCGCACAATCTGCACCGAATTCAGAAAATCGCTGTCGAGTTTCTTTTGGGCGAGACGTTTTTCCATCAGATCTTTTTTCAGCTCCAGGATAGATTCCCAGACGACATCCTCTGCCTTCTTGCTCTTCCAGCGAGTCGGATCGTAAAGAATTCGCAAACCCAGACTCTCAGAAGAATCTGCCGCACGAAAATTCTGCGAAGGCGTAGCTACCTCGACAAGCGCGTCAATCTTGCCCACCTTGAGTTCGTCAAGGAACTTTCCTGGATCTGCCTCAAAACGCACCTTAATGGTTTCGGTTGCGATGTATCCTTCAAATTCCCTCAGAATCTCAGGGAGCACGACATCAACCTGTGCATTATCCACTATCTGCTTGGCCTGACTCAGAAATGTCGCCGAAACAATTGCGATAAAGGGATAGGTCAGCAGCGGCAGCAGAATGATTGTCAGCAAAATATCGCTGTCACGCAACGCAAAGATAATCTCTTTTTTGAAAATGTTATAGATTCGAGTCAGATTGAGTTTGAGCATAATACCTGTAGGCGTCAATAAGATTATCTTTACCGCTCTGTTGCATGATTTCTGTGACCGAAAGATTGTGAAGAATTCTGCCATTCATCAGAAAAGCGACCTGCCCGCCCAGTTTGTGAACCATTTCCATGTTGTGAGTGACGATCAGCAAAGTCTTGGCACGTGCACGCTGATAGACGATAAAGTCAAGAATCCCGGCCAGACTCTCAATATCCAGGCCAAGTGTTGGTTCGTCCATAATATAGATTGGCGGATCATGCAGCAATGACCGGGCAATATTGAACTTCTGGCGCTGGCCCGAGCTCATATCGCTGCAACGCAGATCCAGACTTTTTCCAAACTTGAACAGCTCATTCATCTCAATAAGTTTTGCCTGAAAGAGTTCGGGCGAAATGCCATATAGCATCGAAAAATACTCAAGAAACTCACGCCCACTCAGACGCTCATAAAGAGCTGTGTTTGCCGAGAAAAACCCGATTGACTGTTTTACTCCCTGGGCATCAGAGTCAGTATCACATCCATTTACCCGCACCGATCCGGCACACATAGGCAAAAGTGAACTGATGATACGCAACAGAGTCGTCTTACCCGCACCGTTACCGCCAAGCAAAAACTGGGTCGATCCCTCGGCAATATGCAGATCAACGCCATGTAAAACGTTTTTCTCATTGGGCTGACCAGCAAAATAGCTTTTGGTAACCTGAGAAACGCGTATCACAATGCACACTCCTTAAACTTGAGCATCCAATCAGGCAGTGCTCCATTATAAGCCTGCAGCTCCAGATAAAAGGGTACCCTGATTTCACACAACCGGCAAGGTAAAAAACGCGAAGCACGGTTATTAGAGTAATTTGTCACAGACAAGCAGATTCGCTGTTGCAGCTCTATTGCCTTTCAACATGGATTACACTGCTTTCTTTTTCGATCCAGATGCGATCGCCGGCGGCGAGGATTTGCTTGCCGCAGTTATGCGATAATGCTATCGTAAAAACATGCTGACACCCGCAAACACCAGTAGACGATTCATTATCAGCCTCCTGCTGATAGTGGTGTCATTTGTTCTGTTGTTTATAATTTCTTACCAGAGCCTCAGATTTCAGGAGCAGGTGCTCACAAGCCAGAATCGCAGCGAAAAACTGAGCAGGCTCGACCAGATCAGCAGCGATTTTTTTGCACGTCTGAGCAGCTCACCAGTGCCGGGAAACGCCATTCCGCTGCCGCTTGCCCGGCCAGCTTTTCCGGTGCTGCGGGTGCCCGAAAGCAGCAACGCACACCAGACCTTTCTAAGAATGGCAATTTTACCAGAACAAAAACTGGCTCTGCTTATTGAAGCCGAGTTAAACGCACCCTCTGAGGAACAGAGTTTCTGGCGCTACCTGCTGCTGAATGAGTATTTTAATAGCGCCAGCTATTTCGAAATGCGGCGAACAGCCTTTCTGATAATCGACTCAAACTTTGATTACCTTCTAGACAACGGAAAGACGCTGAAAACCGAAACAACAATAAGAGTTTCCGAATCATTTTTGCGCGAGAACAATCCGGAAGCGGCCAGACAATGGCTGAACCGCCTGCGCACTATGCCGGCACCGACGGTAGTGCCTGCGAACACGAGCGTCTGGCTCGCTACCAAACTACCGCCGGAACTCGATTCCTGGTTGCAGCTGCTGTTCAACTGCTATCAGATTTCTTATTCCGAGCAAATTGCGCCGGGATGGCAGGGCGATAGCGATCATGACGCGCTGATTCTGCAACATGAAAGCGGTCTGTATGCCTTCCCGGCCGGCATGATAATTTCAGCCCTGCAACAACGTTTTGCCGAAAATGGCTTTGCCGATGTTTCGCGACCCACTACGCAGAACACGACTGATTCGGCTCACCTGCTGGCAAGTTCAAACGGATTGCGGGTCTCATTGCGCAGCGAAACTTCGGCCACGATTCCGGGTGGGTTTATACTGCTCCTGCTACTTACTTCTCTGGGAATCGCCGGACTTTTCATTTTTGCACTGCACGAATGGCAGTTGCTGCAGAAAGCCCGGCTGCTCGACGAAGAAGAGCAGTTTTTCAGACAAACTGCACATGATCTGAAAACCCCGATTACCATCGTCAGCTTCCTCGCCGAAACCCTGGCGCTTAAACGCTATAAAAACGAAGATCAGCACAATCGCTACCTCAGCCAGCTGCAGACCGAAACCCAAAAGGCCGCAGAACTCTTTGACCGCCTGCTGCTTTCAGTGCGACTGCGCAAAAAGACGGTGAGCGCCGACCTGAAAAGCATTTCAGCAAGTGACATTCTGAAAAGCCTGCTCTTGCGCTTTCGCACCCGCATGCCAGACTGGGAAATCGTCGAACAATACGAAGGCTACGACCAGATTATGGCTGACCCTGACATGTTTGAGCGCGCAATGATCAATCTCATTGAAAACGTGCTCCGGCACGCCGCCGAAGGCAGGCAACTGGTTATTCGCATCTGCCCTGAAAAAACTGGCACCGGCGCAGAAATCGCGGTAATGATCGGCGACCGCGGCAGCGCATTTCCAATCGCCATAAAAGACGCAAAACTCGACCTGCTCAACAGCAGCCTGCCCTATCGCCAGGAACGTGGCGGCAGCGGCACCGGGCTGTTTCTGGTTCGACAGATCGTGCAGACTCACGGCGGACAGTTTTGTGCCAGCCGCAAGGACGACGGAGGAATATGGATGATAACCACATGGAGGGCAGTAAATGGCCAGGATTCTAGTAGTTGAAGATGAGCAGGTCATCCGCGAACTGCTTTGCGACAATCTCGAATTCGACGGTTTTGTGCCGATAGCTGCTGCCAGTCTGGCTGCAGCCGAGGAGGCACTCAAGCTGAAGCAGCCTGAGATGGTGCTGCTTGACCTGAATTTGCCCGACGGCAATGGCGCCGAACGCCTGAAAGAGTGGCGCAGCACCGGCATGAGCCTGCCTGTTATCATCTGCACTGTGCGTGACCGCGAGATCGACATTATCAAGGCGCTCGATGCGGGTGCCGACGACTATGTAACCAAACCGTTCCGGATTCGAGAATTGATCGCCAGAATCAAAGCTGTTTTGCGCAGAACCGGAAACGGCAGCGAAAGTCGACCGCCCAGAATTGGCCGGCTCGATGTCGACTTTGCCGCACGCACTGCCAACTGTGGAAACGAGCGCATAAACCTGACTACGACCGAGTGGCAGATGCTCGAATATCTCTGGAAAAACAAAAATCAGGTGCTGAGCCGAGAGCAGATAATTGATTGCATCTGGGGTATCACTGAGCTTGAAGACAGTCGCGCTGTCGATGTGCATATCGGCCGTCTGCGCAAAAAAATCGAAGCTCAGGCTGAGCCCGAAACCTTACTGACCGTGCGGGGCTTTGGTTACACCCTGAAAATATAAACTGTTACAAAGTTGTTACATGATCGACATCCGACTGCAACATCAGCAGCAGATAATAATGATAGCGAAAAACAAAATAAGGAGTTTAATTATGAAGAAATTAATTGTTACCGTGTTTTTGCTCTCATTGGTATTTGCAGGCCAGATGCTATATGCACAGAACGCCGAACTTGAAGGCGCCATTACCCGTCTGTGGACAACCGGGCCAGACGCTAAAATCGAACAGATTCTCAAAACGCACAGCGAAAGCAATGTGCCGACCGTTGCCGCCAAGGCAAGTTTTCATCTCGCGTGCCTGCAGGCGCTTAGCGACAGCGAAAATACGGCACCAATTCTCGCGCGCCTTGAAATTGCCGCCCAGACTGACGCAGAAAAAGCAACAGTTAAAACCCTCAAGGAAATTTTGCAGACACGCGCCAACAAATTGCCTGACAGCTTTCAACAGAAGATTTCTCTTGATTTTCGCAACACCGATCTGACGTTGGTCGTGAAAATAATTGCTCAGCGGTCCAACTCAAACATAGTTGTACACTCGAAAATCAGAAAAGTAATCTCAATTCGTCTGGCAGACGCAACTATCGCCCAGGCTCTTGACACGATCTGTGCAATGGCCGACCTGCGCTACGAAAACCGCAATGGTGTGTTCGTGCTGCTGCCAATGCAGGTCGACAGCAAAAACTATCTAAAAAGGCAATATCGTCTGTCTTCGCTTTCTCCGACGAGAGCCATGAAACTTCTCGATTCGCATGTCAATCCTCAAACCGGCAGCAATGCACCGGCCAACTTCGCCACCGACAACGAATCTGGCAAGCCTGCCCCAACGCTACCACCTGGTGTCACTGCCAAGGCAGATGGCAACAGCATAATATTTGAAGGCGAGCCCGAAGCAGCTGCCAAATACGTCAGCTTTCTGGAAAACCTTGATTTAAAAGACCGGGCCCACAAAATATCATTCAGAATCTGGCAGCTTAATCCTGATTCGAAACTCGACATAAAAGCCTTCACTGACCTCAATGAAAAGGAGCGTAACAAAGTTGCCAGAATTGTATCTGCCCCGGCAATAATCGCTCTCCCTGGCAAACATGCCAGAATAGAAGTCGACAACGTCAATAACGAAAAAACCGATCCGCCAAAAGAAGCGCTCGACTACTCTATTGACTGCAAATTCAACGATACCGAATCGCCTGATCAGCTACGCATCAATTTCGAGATAACTGTTTATGGCACTTCTGTTATTAATGGCGAGCCACTGAAAGTCAGCAAAAAATACAACACCGAAATGCAGATTAAACGAAACAAATGGATTATGCTACCGTTCTACCAGGGCGAAAGTCTGCTTTATCTAGAAACGCAGGTTATCAGCCAACAACCAGACTGATTCGACTGGATTTCCATACCTGGCGCTTGTTCAAAAAACGTATGCAATTGCCTTTTGCTTCTTAGCTTTTTCAGAACGAGCATAAGCATTATGTTGCTGCACGCGCCAGGAATGGAATCTTCGCACTCCGCAAAAGCCAGTAGCAAAAGAAAAAACTTTGTAGAAAATGATGAATTTGCTACAATTCGAATGCGCCCATACAAGAAAATTTCAGGGCGAGGAGAGAGAAATGCTACAAACTGGCCTGGCGATTGCTTCTGGAGAAGACGTAGTATCGGTAGCCAATCTGGTGGTTGATAGAGCCATACTGCAAAACCCGACTCCGGATGTGGCTTTTCTGCTTTCGTCCTTAAAATACGACCAGGGATTATTGTTTGACACGATCAAAAAACGTCTGGGTGCGGTTCCAATTTTTGGTACCACGTCCTCGCTATTGATTTCCAACCGTGGGGCCGATAGCAACTCGGTTCTCCTTCTCCTCATGACATCCAAAGATATTGAATTTACGATCAGCTCCGGAAAGTGTGGCACCGACCCAGCAGAGGTCGCACGCTATCTGGCTTCCAAATATCTTTTTGAAAAAAAACCGGTTTCTTCAGATCTGATCACCTGCATTTTGACCGGAACTAATAAGCATCACAGCGGCTATAAGTATCTTCAGGGAATGAGTTCGATTTTTCCCTTCATTATGCCTGTTTCGGGCGGAACGTCGCTCGGGCATTTTCCCAGCGAAAACCCGGATGACATGTTCATCGGCAATCAGTATTGCGGAAACATGCTTAGCCAGGATTCTCTGGCCTTGCTCTTCATCAGGATGCTCAAAAAAGAAGACTACGCTTTTGGCTTTGGCTATGAGACAGGCTGGGAACCGGTAACCTCCGAATTCGAGTGTACCCGGACAAACGGCAACACGGTCATGGAACTGGATGGTGTGCCGATCATCGATTTTTTAAAATCCTATTTAGGTGAAGACTATCAGGAACATCTGCTTAAACAGCGCTTTATGCTTAACCAGACCATTGCGGATGGTGAGTTGTCAAAAAACATTTTGCGATTTCCAATGGTTGTCGATGAAGAAAAACAGCAGATTGAATTCTGGCAACCTGACGATCTGGCCGGAAAAAAACTGCAACTGATCCACTGTGACCGCGAAGATATGATCAACGGAGCCAGAGATGCCGCCAAAAAAGCATTACTTGCTCTGGATGGCAAGACCCCTGAACTGGTTCTGGTATTTAGCTGTTGTAATCGACATCGCCACTTGCACTCTCGCACCGATGCCGAAATTCATGCCATTGGTGAGGTGTTTGGACCGACAGTACCGATAGTCGGTTTATACTGTTCTTCGGAAATATCACCTATGTACTCCCACTACCAGGAAGTTACCGATGCACGCCGCCCCTTAGCTGGAAGCCGCCAATTCGGTTGTTCTCTGGCAATCGTTTCTCTTGGCTCCCGTTGTCCAGCAGAAAAAACGAGCGATTTTGTTTCCCTGCTGACTTCCTTCAATGCCGAGGACAGGGTAGAAAAACATATCGATCTTTCCGTGGAAAATCAGCTGCTGACGGATAAACTGAATGAATATGAAAAGATTTTTCAGAACAATGAGTCCGCTCTTAAATTCATCATTCGGGAGCAATTTCGGGCAAGTCTGGTCGTAAAAGAAAAAAACAAGGAACTGAGCGAGGCCAAGGCCTGTGGCGATAAGCTTCAGGACGTCATCAAACAATACACTCCCCACTCTGTGTGGTGGAAGGCGTCGATGTCTGTTCTTGCCGGATTGTACAAGATCCCTGACGAGGAGATTTTTGCCACCTTCGTTTTCATGGATGTGAAGGGATTCACCAGCTATGCTGAGGCTCACGCCCCTGACCTGGTTATTGCAGAATTGAACCGTATATTCCAGCCTGCCACCGAGATGATCTATAAATACGAGGGAGACGTGGATAAATATATTGGCGATTGCATTCTCGCACGGTTTGAAAATCCCAGTCAGGCCATGAAAGCTGCCATTGCGATTCAAAATTTCATGAAGCAGGAAATCGCCGCCCAAAGTCCATTTTTACTGCGCATCGGCATGAACCACGGCCGCATAATCATGGGAAATGTCGGAGCCGGAATGAGACGCGAAAACGCCATGATCGGTGATGCTGTAAACACAGCACAACGCCTCGAAGCAAACTGCACTCCTGGCGGAATCATGGTTGAGAAAGCCACATTTGACATGATCGACCCGCTGATTGTTCAGGGATTACCCACAAAATCAAAAGCAGTGAAGCTTAAGGGTAAAGAAAAGGACCTGGAAGTCGTTGAGATCGAGATTCCCGTGGCAGGTTAGCTTAAACTGATTGCGAATGCCAATGATTACTTTGCAAGCGCAAAGCGCAATCCGGTATAGCAAAGGGCAAAGAGAAGGCCATAGAAAAAGCTGTCAAGCCTGATTTGCTCTTCACCACGTTGATCTCGCACTCGTCCTGCCACTGTCATAGCCAGACCAGCAATTATGGGTGCCACAAATAGACATATCAGCCTGGCATCGGCGCCTTGCACAAATGATTTCGGAAAAATCATCAGACTGAGGATTCCCGAAAACAAACCCAATACCGCGTATGTTGCCATCGCACTGAAAGAGCTCATGGGATCCAGTGGTGTTTCAACCTCGTTTTCCCCATATTTGCGTGCTTTAACCATCTTGGCTGCATGGCGCTTCTGTCGCAATTTCTTTACCTTGTGACCACCAACTTCGGTCATTCCCTCGAAAATCATCCCCAGAATGAACTCACCAAATATTTCAAGAAGAAACAGTACAATTTCCTCCACAGAACCCTCCGTCCAACTGGCAGTTTAACAGTCATCTACGATCTTAACAAAGGTGATTGTAGCATAAGACATGCCAGATATTGTCATCGTTAATTAATAACAATCTTTGAGAGTTGCCATAAAAGGTAAATTCGTCGTCAATTTTTAGATATTGAAAGTTAGTCTTTTTTGAGCAATAATCACTTTGTATATGTTGCTTTGAATGAGAGCGTGATCTTTATTTTGCCTCCAACCCAAACAATCTAGCATGCGTAAAAAAAAAGGATTGCCCATGCAAATCAGAATCCGAAAGTCTTTTTCGATAAAACAAATTCCTGTCGCAGGGCTTGAGAATAATGAGTGATCCAATTCTCCACGGCAAGCAGAACGAGAAAGATCTACTAGAACGATACCGAGTCATCATGCAGACAGCAATGGACGGTTTCTGGCTAGTGGATACTCAGGGACGCTTTCTGGAAGTCAACGAGACATACTGCCAGATGATCGGCTACAGCCAATCGGAACTGCTGACCATGAGAGTTTCCGACGTAGAAGCCGTTGAAACACCAGAAATGAATGCCGCCCACATCCAGAATATCATTGCAGCGGGTAAGAATCGCTTTGAAACCCGCCACCGTCGCAAGGATGGGAAAATTATCGACATTGAGGTTAACAGCCGCTTCTATCCCGACAAGCAGGGGCTGATCGTGTGTTTTTTGAAGGATATCACTGAATACAAACAAACTCTGAATGCCCTGGAAGAGAATAGGAAACAGCTCGCACTGGCGATGGATCTTGCCCTTGCCGTACACTGGGAGTTCGACGTTATCTCCCAGATTTTCACGTTTAACGACCGGTTTTACGCCCTTTATGCAACTACTGCAGAGCAGGAGGGAGGGTATAAAATGACCGCAGAGAACTATGCTCGGAATTTCCTTTTTCCTGAGGATATTTCACTCGTCGCCGGCGAAATAGAGAGGGCGATCATGGAACCTGATCTTAATGCAAAATGGGAAGTTGAACACCGGATACTGCGGCGAGACGGACAGATCCGGTATATCTCAGTTCGTATGACGGTTATCAAGGATGCTCAAGGTCGAACCGTCAGAACTCGCGGTGTCAACCAGGATATCACCGAACGAAAGCAAAATGAAGAAATGCTGCGGTTCCATTCCCTTCTATTGAATCACATGATCGAAGGCGTTCTTCTGGTGCAGATAAAGGATTTGACAATCGTTTACGTTAACCCCGCCTTTGCGAAAATGTTCGGTTATTCTTCAGAGGAACTTATCGGAAAGCCTGTGGCCATTTTAAGCAGCCCAGATGATTATCTTCACGAGAAGATCATGGAGAAAATTGACCTTTCAATGAAAACAACCGGCCAGTGGCAGGGAAGAATCCGAAATTGCAAAAAGAATGGAACCTTTTTCTGGACCTCGGCTGTTATGTCCTCTTTTCAGCATCCGATTTATGGCGATGTTGGTCTTATGGTTCAACATGATATCTCAGAAATTGTAGACCTGGAAAATACCAAGGAAAAATTGCAGACTCAGTCTTACCAGACTCAAAAGATGGAAGCCGTTGGGCAACTTGCTGGCGGCGTAGCTCACGACTTTAACAACATGTTGGGCGTGATTCTAGGTTACTGCGAGTTAATTCTGGAAATGATCGGTCCTTCCAACCCCATTTATGCTGACCTCATGGAGATTTCCAGGGCTGCTGAACATTCAAAGGAACTAACCCGGCAACTATTGGGTTTTGCCCGCAAACAAACCATTTCTCCCAAGGTTATGAATTTGAATGACGCAATTGAAGGAATTATGAAATTAATGCGGCGGCTAATCGGCGAAAATATTGAGCTCATCTGGCAACCTGATCCAGATCTGTGGCTGATTAAGATGGACCCTTCCCAGATTGATCAAATTCTGATGAACCTTGCCGTCAATTCCCGCGATGCCATCAGCGAACACGGAAAGATAATTATTACAACGGAAAATGTGGTACAGGACGAAGCTATTATGCCCGAAAGCGAAAACCAGGGAAACAGAGAATATGTAATGCTGACCCTTAGTGATAACGGGCAGGGAATGGAGAAAGAGATCCTTGACCATCTCTTTGAGCCTTTCTTCACAACAAAGAACGTTGGACAAGGTACGGGACTAGGGTTGGCGACGGTTTATGGTATTGTCAAACAGAATCAAGGTTTTATTCTGGCTGAAAGCGAGACTGGCAAAGGGTCCACGTTCAAGTGTTATATACCCCGTCATACCGGAAATACCACGCAATTGGAGATGCGACCGTCTGAATTATCGAAAAGTCGTGGGGAAACAGTGCTGGTGGTTGAAGATGAGGCAGCTCTTTTGCGCCTCACTACAGCCCTGCTTCGCCGGTTAGGATACCAGGTTCTGCCGGCAAATAGCCCGGACGAAGCCATTCGTCTTGCCACAACACATACCGGAATGATACATCTCCTTCTCACGGATGTTATAATGCCGGAAATGACCGGTCGAGAGCTTGCCACTCTCCTCGTTGCGGCTAATCCAGGCCTTAAACTTTTGTTCATGTCTGGTTACACGGCAGATGTAATTGCCCATCAAGGTGTGTTGGATGAAGGAGTTTCATTCATTAACAAGCCCTTCTCTCTTAAAACCCTCGCCGTAAAGCTCCGTGAAATTCTCGATTAAAAATCGTTTACAAAGATTCTTCAGCGTCAGATCAGCTCTTTGCACAGGGTTTCAAAGCCAGAAATAAATGTTGAACAGTTCCGCGTCAATGACACCCTGACGCACACGTTGGATTGTTCTCTTCGGCCAGGACAGAATTTTCCACTTATTTTCGGCATAAGGTCGTTACTTTCATTGACAACTTCCAGCTTTTGCTCAATAATCCTACAAAACATAGAATACGCATAAAAATAGCTGTACGGGAATCCAGACGATATATGGATTTAATTAGAGGAGAGAGGAATATGGGGAAAAAATTCGTAATCCTTGATGATCATCCGGCAATCAGGTATGCCTTGAGATCTTACGTAGAAGATGCGGGACACCATGTAATGATGGAGGGTGCTTCGCTCGCTGATGGCCGCTCGTTTTTTGCGCAGGGGGAATTTGACGTTCTTATTATTGATTTAGCTTTTGGAGATGGTTGCGGTTGCGATTTAATAAAGGAATGTCGAAAAAAAAATCCAGACTCGAAAATAATTGTTTTTTCAATGGGAATTTTGGCTTCTACGATTCAGAGAGCTCTGGATGCGGGTGCGGACGGTTTCTTTTGTAAGGTGGACAACCTTGAGTTTTTACCCTCGGCTTTCGAGGAAGTATTAGCTGGAGGCACCTATATTTCGTCGAGAGCACGCCAATCTCTGGAAAAGGATAAACACAATGAACTTCCGCACATTACAGTAACCCCTTGCAAGCTTTCGCCGAAAGAAGGATTGATTCTCGGACTTCTGGGCGAGGGCTTAACTCGGAAAGAAATCAGTCTAAGAACCGAAATCAGTATACAAACAACAGAGACCCATTTGCGTCGAGCTGCTATAAAGCTGGGTTTAACCTCTCGTCGCGACCTTGTTCGCTACGCAATCAGCCTGAAAAAAGATCACTGCTCTTGATAATAGATTTTTTTTATCCATAAAAGGCAAAAATCTAAATAGCTTCTTCTTTCCGGGTTTTTAAATGTCCCCCATTCGGGTGATACCAAAAATTCGGAATTTCTGCTAAAAATAAGTTGATCATAGAATTTTGCACTCTTCTTTAAAGCATGAAGAACGGGTGTCTAGAGAAGAATCTTATGGGAATATGATCTGGATTGTTGTCAACAAACAGGGAGAATCTAATGTTAAGGTCTTTTTGGACCTTGGAAGAGAGATGCTTTGGCGTTGAAAGACAAAAAATCAGCGTGACAAAGCTTGACAAGGAGCTTAATTGTGGAACGCAAACAATCTGGCAGTCGTAACGGAACGATTAACAGCAAAGAAGTTGTCTTTTCTGTTTCAGTAACACTGAATAACGGGCATGTCTGTGGTGCTGAGGGGCACATAGAAAAGCCTGAAGAGTTATATGATTCACTTGGTGGAACTACAGCAACTTTGACGGATACAGCAACTGGAAATGCCTATTTAATTTTTGTTGTCCCCAAGAGATTCAATTTCATGGTTGGATACGAAAAGGCAAACGAGCTAATTTGAACTGTAAGCCTTTTTGTTTTGGAACCGACCAGTGTTTGATGATGGTGTCTAATCGTCTGATGAATATATCTTGGTAAAATTTTTGTTCGTGTAAAAAGAATCCGCTAAAAATGCTTTTGGCGAAGGTATAATACGAAAAATATTTCTGCTTAACGGCTCTATATTTAGATGCGGATAACATGAAGCAGTGAATTCGTGGCAATAATATCTGCCGGGACCTGGTTCAAAGTTAAAGTCATATTCAACATTGGCGTCGGCGCATTTTTTTGCGTGCTCTATCGCCCATGCCTGGCCATTGTTGGGCCGAAGCACAACGATTCTATCTGCTCGACAAAAATCAATAATATCATCTAACGTTGAGCCTTCGGCAATTGAATGGACAATCTTATTGTCACCGACATAAAGACCGCTATGACTACATCTACTTTCACCTTTTGGAATAAAATAGCCATCCAGGTAGTCATCGTAAGCACGCATAACGACATCTCCCGGGTTAATTGCTGTCATAATTTCACGAGTATGCCATCCTTTTATTTTGAATGTAGTAGGGTGATAAACAATGAACATCGGCCATTTAAACACTTTGACATCACCAAAAACAGTCAGGACAAACCGCTTGAATGAATAAATAATGTTGCTTATAGATTTTAGCTTTCTCATTGATTCTCTTTTCCTTAGTCGAATGCTTTCTGGAGCCAACTACCGCGAAGCAGTTTCAGACCCGTTTTTTTTACACAATATTGTAATATTGGAAAAGTGAGAAAGCAATGCGAATAATTCGCATCCCAAGGTAAAACAAGATTTAACATGCAGTGATTGTTTTGAATATTTCCGGCATTAGCAGTAGCTGGATCTTACCTTCCCCGTTGACGTTCAATGGATCGATTTACTCAGAGACTCACAACTGACGGTTACCGTTACCAACCGCAGTTATCATCTGAGCGTGGACTCTAACTGGGGGTATATTTTCTACAATACCTAACTCCATCAATAAAAGGCAAAAATCTAAATAGCTTTCTTCTTTCTGGTTTGTACACGAAAAGTGAATCATTTTTGTAATTCCTGGTCATGAGTGTCCCCCATTCGGGGGATATCGAAGATCCGGAATTTCTGTTAAAGTTTGATCGTTCAACCGGGTTCTTTCAAGTCAGATAACTGGAACATTCGGCGCATAATTTTGCTTAACACTTATACCGATTCCACATAATAGTTACCCCAGCAACATTATACCGAAAACCCGACCAATTGCCGGGCAAAAAGACCTTTTTTCGCTTATCAACAGCCTCGAACTGTCCCTAAGGTTCCAAAACATAGAATCGGTATAAAAATAACTGTTACAGGCATGGAAGGATAAAATGAAAAATACATTCAGGGGTTACTATAAACTTTCAGAAGATGAATTTAAAACCCTTTGGGGCAATGCTCTTTTTGTCTTCGATACAAATGTTTTACTAAACCTATATCGCTATCAACCATCAACCAGAGATGCTTTGCTTACTGTTATAACAAAGCTGGCAAAACGCGTGTGGATTCCATATCATGTAGGGTTAGAATACCAGAGAAATCGTTTGAAAGTTATTTCTGCTCAACACAAGAGGTTTACGGAAGTCAAAAATATAATATCGAAAGCAATTTCAAAAATGCAGGGCGAGCTAGATCATCTTCAGTTAAAGAATAGACATAGCCATATTAATCCAGAAGCTTTAATTGAGAACATAGAAAAGACAAAATCGGAATTTTTCTCTAAGCTTGAAGAACTTGAAAAGAAAAGCATTAGTTTGAGTTCTAAGGACGAAATAAGAATTATAATTGACAAGCTGTTTGATGCGAAAATAGGCCTCCCTCCAGAGAACCAGGTAGATATTGACTCGATTTTTAAAGAAGCAGAAGAGCGTTATAAAAAGTCAATTCCTCCTGGCTTCGAAGACTCATGTAAAGACGAAAAATCCCCAGATGAATTTTCT
>Ga0180007_10004460_pt1 | contig 14826 bp, 12 predicted proteins | sample MM_PC_MetaG_FD_121122 | JGI IMG/M metagenome (GOLD analysis project Ga0180007, IMG submission 121122) | Groundwater microbial communities from the Aspo Hard Rock Laboratory (HRL) deep subsurface site, Sweden - MM_PC_MetaG | ecosystem: Environmental > Aquatic > Deep subsurface > Groundwater... | reverse complement strand
CTGGGGAGTACGGTCGCAAGATTAAAACTCAAAGGAATAGACGGGGACCCACACAAGCGGTGGAGCATGTGGTTTAATTCGACGATAAACGGGGAACCTTACCAAGGCTTGACATCTCCGGAACTCAATAGAAATATTGAGGTGCCGCAAGGAACCGGATGACAGGTGCTGCATGGTCGTCGTCAGCTCGTGCCTTGAGGTGTTCGGTTAAGTCCGTAAACGAGCGCAACCCATGTCCTGTGTTGCATTTTTCGCAGGAGACTGCCGGCTTCAAGTCGGAGGAAGGTATGGATAACGTCAGATCAGCATGGCCCTTATGCCTTGGGCCACACACGTGCTACAATGGTCGGTACAATGGGTAGCCAACCCGCAAGGGGGAGCCAATCCCATCAAAGCCGGTCTCAGTTCGGATTGAGGGCTGCAATTCGCCCTCATGAAGTTGGAATCGCTAGTAACCGCGAATCAGACATGTCGCGGTGAATATGTTCCTGGGTCTTGTACTCACCGCCCGTCATATCATGAAAGGTGGGGGTACCCGAAGTCGCCTTAGTCTTTCGGGACGGGTGCCTAAGGTAAACTCACTGATTGGGATAAAGTCGTAACAAGGTATCCGTAGGAGAACCTGCGGATGGATTACCTCCTTTAAGGAGAAACTATCCCCGTTCCTCACTGTGTTCGGAACGGAAATCCTAAATTTGAAATCCGAAATCCAAAATAATATCTAATTTTCAAATATAAAATGTTTTAAGCATTTAAAAATTTGAATTTTGAATTTGTTTCGATTTTCGAGATTAGAATTTTGAGTTTCCGCGACGAGCATGGCGAGGAGCGGGGAAGGTCGAGAGCTTAAGAATTTCTTTACTGCATTCAGCATGTAACTTCAAAAACGCTATAACCTTATTGTGTTATGGTGTTTTTTTGCTGTTACAATTTTTTAATCATCGTCTCTTTCACTACATCTTCCACTACCTCCAGCTCTTCTTCCTGTTCTCTTATTTCCTTCTCCTGTTTTTTGATTTTTCTCTGATGTCCTTCAAGCTCTTCTTCATGTTCTTTGCTGATTTTTGTCTGTTTCCTTAGCTGAGCTTCTTGTTTTTCAAGGGCTTCCTGCTGTTCCTTCATCAGGCGTTTTTGTTCCTGTATCTTTCTCTCTGTTTTTTCCAGCTCTTCCTCCTGCTCCTGCTGTTGGCGTTCGATGCCGCTGACCTTTCGGTACACCCGTTCCACTTCATATTTGGCTAAAATCGAAAATCCATAAAGGATGATCGGGATAATCATTAAGGAGTAGAAAACGGTAATAATTTTACTTAATGTATGGGTAGGCACTAAATCTCCATATCCTACTGTTGTAGCCGTCATTGCCACGAAGTAAAATGAATCCACTAAGTTCCATCCTTCCAGCACACTGAACACCACGGTTCCAAGGCTTAATAGCGCCGTAATGGTGATGATAATCAGCTTGATGCTTTCTTTTAATTGTTTTTTAGGCATGATTTTAGAAGCTTTTTATTCAGTATACACGAGAAGGCTCATTCAGTTACAATATATCTTATAATTATAGCACATTTTTAACTTTTTTGAAAGGGTTTAGTAGGGTAAAATGGGCTCGTATCATCTTTTTAAAATGGATTCAGATTCTTTAAAAACATTCATCGATTCTCAGGGTTGGTCATTCTTTGGCATCGCTTCTTTTGAAAAAATTAAAAAAAATTTGAAAAAACATGAGAAAATTTTTCAAAAGTGGATAGAAAAAGGATTCCAGGCGGATATGGACTGGCTTAGGCGAATGAAAGACGATCGGTTTCATCCGGAGCATGTTTTGCCGGAGGTGAAGTCGGTGATTGTTTTAGGAGCGAACTATCCGAATTGTGGGGCGGTAGTGGAGCGGTGGTGGGGCGATGGTAGTCAGTCACAATCGCTCCACAATGAAATGGCTCCACAATCGCTCCACAATCGAGGCGTTGTGGCGCGGTATGCGAGAGGGAAGGATTATCATAAAGTATTAAAAAAGAAGCTCGCTGAGCTCACTTCTTTTTTAAATTCCCAATTTCCAATTCCCAACCTGCCTGCCGGTAGGCGGGGTTCCCGATTTTATGCTTCAGTGGATAGCGGTCCAACTGTCGATAGGGTTTTGGCAGAAGCGGCAGAGTTGGGTTTTTTTGGCAGAAACACCTGCCTGATCAATCCGCCGCGGGGGAGTTATTTTTTTATCGCAAGCCTACTAACCGACCTTGAATTACCTGAAATGCCTCAGAAACCCATGCCCGCTTGTGGTGATTGTATGAAATGTCAAAATGCCTGCCCAACCGGTGCACTGGTGGCTTCCGGACAGCTGGATGCACGTAAGTGTATTTCTTATCTCACCATTGAAAATAAAGAGGGGATTCCGGAAGATCTGCGACCTAGAATCGGCAACCGGCTGTTCGGCTGTGATGCCTGTCAGGAAGTCTGCCCATTTAATGCTGTTTCCTGTTCCGATGTGTTGATCGATCCGCTTAAACCGGAAAACGGGGCAGGGGAGTCTCTGGATTTAAAAGAGATATTGTCGATTAAATCAGATGAGGAGTTTACGGAGCGGTTTGCAGGCACTCCTTTAATGCGCGCTAAACGCTGTGGTTTACTCCGCAATGCTTGTGTGGTCGCGGGCAACAGCGGGGAAAAAACACTTATCCCATTTCTTGAGGAATTGATTAAGCGGGAGAAGGATGATATTATCCTCGACCATGCCCGTTGGGCTGTTAATCAATTGAAATCCTATGGAGCTGAAGGGTGAGCGCATTTCAGGGGCCGAACATCATGTCTGGCTGGATCACGAAACGGGGATGGTTTATAAAATTCCCAGTAAGCTCGGACGAGTCTGGCAGAATATGACATACGCGGACGCGCGCAAAGACCGCCGGATTCTTAAAAAATATGGTATTCCAACCATTCCCACCCGCATTCGCCCGAAAATGACTGTAAATTATGAAGGTGATATTAAAGATGTTTTAGGATTAGGAATAACAGATTTGGCGATTGATCAGGCTAACTTGCAGGACATCCTTGTTCAGCAAAGAGGTCTGCGTTTTAGAAAACAGGTTCAGTATGTAATTGAACAGCCACTGGATGCTCCGTCTCATCCGATGACCTATGGGGAAATATGGGGCAACTCCGGTTGTCGTGATAAGCTTTTAGACCTTGTTGACCGGTGGGAAATGATTTATAAGAAAGAAAGACTGGGGCTGGATCTTCTGGGCGGAAGGGCTTATAAATTGGTCGGCCCCGCGCTTGATCCACGGGCAAAGAGTATGCCTGCGGAGGTGAGCAATCTGCTTATTGCCGATGACACGATCGAATCACCCTGCAGCTGGCCTGAATTTAAGATAAAAAGAGGTCAGCCCTTTGTTGAAAAAGGTGATGTTTTGCTTTGTGATATCCGCATGGTTCCTTTGGATACCGGCAAGGGCTGGACAGACATTTTTCCGAATATCGGGGAAGATTGGGTGGGGGGGCTTCAGCGCGTTCCCAAAGAGGCGATAAAATTGTGGTATAACAAGAATCTTGCAATTCTGTTAGCTAAGAATATTGATTTTCAACGGGCGACCTTGTGGGCGGTTTTAGAAACAGCTGGAGTGGATTCTGACATCATTAAGCCGGACCAGCGGTTTGATACCGGGTTTAAACGATTTGTCCGGGAACTGGTGCATCATGCCGCCCCTAAAATGCAGGCATACGCGAGCGAACAGGGGGTTTAAAGGAGTGTAAAAATAAATTGACTTTAGCCGGTTGCTTAGGTATCTTTTTTGTCGTTAGCTGACGAGGGCGATTAGCTCAGCTGGTTAGAGCGCTACACTGATAATGTAGAGGTCGGAGGTTCAAGTCCTCCATCGCCCACCACCACCCAAAAGCAAACTCCTGTTTTCAAATCCTCCTCCACGTTGCTGTGGAGGTTTTTTCAACATCCGTTTGCTTTTGGGTCCCACCCCAGAAAATACCCCTCTCCTGTCTCCTTGCTTCGCATTTTCTGGGGACCCCGTTTGGTGGACTGATTTTGATCATTATTTAATACATTGACATTATTTATTATTGCGGATATAATAACTTTATATATTAACGATTGTAATGCACAAACAAAAAAACACCGCTTTTGGCTCCGCAGCTACGGCTCAGCTCCGAAAAGAGCATTCAGACGAACCGAGTTTTAAAAATTTAGGTCTCGACGTCCCCATTCTGAAAGTATTGGATCGGCTTAAATTTCATACGCCTACCCCTATTCAGACCCAGGCCATACCCGATGGACTGAAAGGTGAGGATATTATTGGTGTCGCGCAAACCGGTACCGGTAAAACGCTGGCTTTTGGTTTGCCGATTGTTCAGCGGCTTATACGCCATGGCGGACGGGGGCTTATTCTGCTACCCACCCGTGAACTGGCTTTGCAGGTGGAAGAAGTGATGCACAAGGTAGCCGGGTCGTTTGGAATACGTACAGCGATTATTATTGGTGGCGCCTCTATGAGCCATCAATTGAGGGATCTTCGCAAGAATCCTCATGTGATCATTGGCACACCAGGACGTATAATTCAGCACATCGAAGAGAAAACGATTCCACTCAGCGACGTCAGTGTTTTGGTACTGGATGAAGCTGACCGCATGCTGGATATGGGTTTTGCACCTCAGATTAAAAAGATTCTGCACGTGATACCCAAGGACCGTCAAACCATGCTTTTCTCGGCTACGATGCCGAGTGAGATTGTAAAAATAGCTACGGAACACATGAAAACACCCACACATGTGGAAGTAGCCCGTCAGGGAACTACTGCCGAACTGGTGGATCAGGAGATTTACATCGTAACGCGTAATCAAAAGAGACACCTGCTGGAAACGCTTTTGAAGCAGTATGAGGGAACCGTCCTCGTTTTCAGCCGCACCAAGTACGGAGCCAAAAAGATCTGCCGGGATGTGAATCGTATGGGGCACAAGGCTGCAGAGATCCATTCAAACCGCTCATTGGGTCAGCGCAAAGAGGCATTGGAAGGTTTTAAGAGAGGGAAATATCGCGTATTGATCGCGACAGATATTGCTGCCCGCGGAATTGACGTAAACGATATTGCTCTGGTCCTTAATTATGATGTCCCCGAATACGCTGAAGACTACGTCCATCGCATTGGACGTACGGCACGGGCCGGCAAGGCAGGACGTGCCATTACATTTATTATGCCCAGCCAAAGCGATAAACTGAGGAAGATCGAACATTTGATTGAAACAAAATTACCACAGACGATTTTACCTGAAGGCTTGCCCGAGCCTGAACGTGAGGCACCGAAAGCGCAACGGGTGCGAAGCGGGACCCGTACAACGTATCGTGCCAATCGGCGAGGTCATAGGCGGTAGTGCCTTTAAAAAACTTGATTCAGATGTTTGAAATCAGTTTTTTTTGCTAAAATGAGGCTGATCTTAAAAATAAAAATATGAACTGCTTAATCGTTTACGCTCATCCAAAAACATCCAGCTTTACCCACGCGCTCAAAAGCGCTTTTATTAAAGGCGCCAATGAAGCAAGTCATTCCGTTAAAAGTATCGATCTTTATGCAGAGAGGTTTGATCCATTGCTCCGCACACCTGAGCTGCATGGGGCTGATAATCCCGAGATCCAGCGGTATCAGGAAATGATCCGTTGGGCAGACTGGATGATCTTTATTTATCCGGTGTGGTGGTTTGGCGCGCCCGCGGTTTTAGAAGGGTGGTTTGAGAAAGTCTTTTCGTCGGGATTTGCTTTCCATTACAAAAAACTAATCGGGCGTATCTCGGTTCCTGTTGGCTTACTTCCCTGTAAAAAGGCGGTAGTGATCGAGAGCTATGGCGGTCCGGCATGGGCGGCAAGATGGATTTATGGCAACTGGGGCTGGAAGCGGATTAGGAAAGGGATTCTGAAATTCTGCGGTGTTAAAAAAATCATTCACGTTCCTTGCTGGTTCGTGCCGTTCACAACGGATGGCGTCCGGCGCCGTTATCTTAAAAAGGTCCAGAAGCTGGCAAAAAGATTGAAATAATCATCCATTATGACTGACCATTTAAACAACCGGCCTTCTAAAACTTATTTTCCAGTCGATCAGCAGATTCGCCTTAGGAATAAGACTGTCGATATTATAAAATCAAAATTATTACCGGATGAAAAAATTATCAGAATTATTCTGATCGGTTCATCGGTTAGCCATACTTTCGGGCAATACGAGCCTCCTGGATTTAGAGGAAGTCTGTATTCTGATTTTGACTTTATCGTATTCACGGAAGACGATTATAAGATTTCTGACTGGTTTATCAGGGAGCCGGACGGAAAGCCTTTTTCTGACAATGAGCTGAACCTTGCCTATAGGAATAAAAACGTGGTGGATAATCAATACGATGTGGAAACGTTTTTTATGAGAAGAAACACGATGGACTCCCCTGAGATCCAAGATTTAGCTGAGAAAGCAGGTATTCCCTTAAAAAAAGATACCACTGTCAGGTATTTAACGGTTTATGGGGCAAAGAATTAAAATAATTCACCGATTGGCGGGGCTATTACGTCCTCGTCGTAAATCACCAGAGGGATGATCTCTTTGTCGTTTTCAGTGACGATATCCTCGTGGTAGAAATAGCTCATGGCTTCGTTTTCAATGTTGATGCATCCGCGGGAACCCCATCGCTTGGTGTGCAGTACAATATCAGCTCCCATGTAACTGGGCGGATGTGGGTATAGCATACGGTTTTCACCTTCCTCCTTCCAGTTGACCGTGGGGATTTTGTTGTATTGATAAGGAGTGATCCGGCCGGCCATCAGGTGAGGCAGGGCGTCGTGAGGCATGGGGAAACTTACTTTGTAGACTCCGAATTTTTCCCCGCTCTTATCCCATCCGTTCATAGAGCTTCGTGTGGTTCTATATAAGTAGCGGATCACATTGCCGCCGGGACTTTTCAGATCTCCATAATTGGTTTTAGGTCCTTCTTTTCGATAGGTGAGAGTATAGGTGTGACGCATCACATATTTTTCTCCCACTTTTTCATAAGTCTCCATGAGTCCTTGTGCTCCCGGATATTTCACCATTTTTACCGCGTAACGGTGGGGTTGGTCTAAAATGCCGTAAAGATCCACAATCTGCGGTTGTTTTGGGGTGGTTTCGATGTTGACGATTCCGTTCGGCTCTACCGCCGGTATCCAGAAGTTTTTATTGCTCAGCTTAAACCATTTATAGCCGTCTTTTACTACCGTTTCTACCGGGTCAAATTGCATGTTTTTGTAGATCTGGAACTGCGGTTTAGCTCCTGATTCCGGAGCCGCAAAAACATCTACGGTAGATTGCACAACTGAGAAAGTCCACTGCCCCATCCATGTATTCTCTTTTTCCGCCTGAGCCGGAATGCGTGTAAAAAGGAAGATGAGGACACCGATGAAGCTTAAGATGATTAATCGTTTAAATCTTTTCAACATAAAAAAGGCCAGAGTTAAGCAAAGGCGGGAGATATTACTAGTTAATTCTTAATTTGTCAATAATTTTCTTTTATTGACTAGAAAGTGATGCTTCGTTAATATCTTCCTGCTGTTTTCAATTGGGAAACGCTCAAAATTGTAAACAATCTCCTTCGTGGATTTTTCCAATTTTGTTTTCACTTCTCTGCGGCCATTCGGCCTTGTTTCGTTCAAATCGCGTTTCTCGCAATTTCTTGGGGACTTAGCTCAGTTGGCTAGAGCGCCTGCTTTGCACGCAGGAGGTCAAGGGTTCGACTCCCTTAGTCTCCACCACAAAAACCTGCTTGCTTACGGTGAATGGGTTTTTATGAAATAAGGCTAGAGCGGTCCGATGTAACATCGGACAGGTCAAGGGTTCGACTCCCTTAGTCTCCACCACAAAGAACCGTCCATTCTTTGCCTAAGGCTTCGAAGGACGGCTTTTTGTTTTTATTTAATTTCTTAAGCCCAATACGCGTTATAGGTAAGCAGAACACCCAGAACCGTAAGAAGCGCCCCCCAGAAATACAGAAACCCTTCCTGGCGGATGAGTTTGCATTTCATTGCTCTTTTGATCCAGTTCCCTGGCGCAAGGAGGTAAAAAACACTTTTCAAAAGTGCGATCCAGCCGGTTAAGGTGATGACAACGTATAGATTCCATTCCCATACGTTGTGCATGTTCACGATGACCAACCCCAGAATCAGGGCGATAACCGCAAGGGGCAGCCAGGCAAAATGATTCTTTTCATATCCCTCTACCACCTTTTTCCATTGTCCGGCGTACATCAAAAGAGAGAGGCCGAAGATTAAATAATAAGGGCCGATGATGGCGGCCAATATAAGTGCTTTTTCCATGATGTTTATTTTTTATGTTATAAAGCGTCTAAAAGCTTACCAAAGATCAGTGATGAGATCAATAAAACTGTGGTTCTATGCAAAATAGACACTGTAGCATAAAAAGGTACCCAGGATGGTCATCAAAGCCCCCCAGATATAGAGCCATTTTTCACTTTGGCAGTATCTGCATTTCATCACCCACTTAATACAGTGTTCGGGGGCCAGCAGGTAAAAAGCACCTTTAATAAAAAACAGCCAACCGGTCAAAGTGATGATCAGGAAGCGATTCCATTCCCATATGTTGTAGGCATTGATAATGATCAGACCGAGCAGCAGGGCGATGAACATGCTCGCCTGCATGCTGAAATGGTTTTTGATACATTCCTGGATCATCTTTTTCCATTGTTTCGAGTACAGTAAAAAAGAAAGTCCGTAAAAGAGGTAAATAGGGCCGATGATTGCGGCCAAAATAAGTCCTTTTTCCATGACATTGATTTAAGTCTTATAATGTAGATTTCATTTTAACAAATTTTACCTAAAAAATAACTTGTCACTTTTTTAAAATGGTTCAGAAGAAGTTTTGTTTATATTGTGATATAATCTGGCCAAACTAAAATACTATTATGAATATTGCTTTTGGGATTATCGGCATGATTTTAAGTTTTCTCCTTATTATTTATCGCGTTCCTGTTAAGCATTTTATAGGAGAAATCGGTTGGGCCGAGCGTTATTTTGGTCCGGGAGGAACTTTTACCGCCTTACTTTTCATCGGTGTTTTTGGTTTTATTTTGTCTCTGATGATTATGACCGGTACACTGGGGGTTTTGCTGGGCGGGTTTGTGGACACTTTATTTAGTTCTGCGAAGTAGTTTTTGTTTATTTTTATGAATAAAAATAAACAACGACAAAAAGTCGAACTTTTTCCTTGACTTTTAAGTGGAAGTGAATAAAATGAGAAGGCATTTTTAGTGAATTACAGGTATACAGAGCGTTGATTAAGAAATTTTGATTGTTTTATTTTTTAAGTACTAACCATGTTTCTAATTTCTCATTACGTTTACTCTTGAGTTTTAAGCCGTTTGCTTATGGCTTGAGAGTGTGCGTAAGCCACTCTCTTTTTTTATCCCTTATCGACATCTGGGAGTCATACTAAAGAAAGGCCTGCACACCTGATCATTGAAACCACTGGCTTAATTGATTCTGTAAATAATAGCAATTGTTTTTATTTGTTACTGGTTAATTTTAGAACACTAAATAATCGGTAATCAAGTTACACAAAGAGCATATAATGGATGCCTTGACACTTTGCTCCGATGAAGGACGTGGCAAACTGCGATAAGCTTCGGTGAGCCGTTATACAGGCATTGACCCGAAGATCTCCGAATGGGGAAACCCCTCTGATGTTATAATCAGAGACTCTCAACTGAATACATAGGTTGAGAAGAGGACACTTGGCGAACTGAAACATCTAAGTAGCCAAGGAAAAGAAATCAAATGAGATTCCCTTAGTAGTGGCGAGCGAACAGGGAATAGCCCAAACTCCGGCTTCGGCCGGAGGGTTGTAGGACTCCGTCATAGATCTTATCTTTATAGCTAAAGGAACCTGGAAAGGACCGCCATAGCGGGTGATAGCCCCGTAAGCGAAATTAAGATAAGCTCTTAGGATGTTCCTGAGTAGGGTCGGACACGAGAAATCCGGCTTGAATCTGGGAGGACCACCTTCCAAGGCTAAATAGGCAAAGTGATCGATAGCGGACTAGTACCGTGAGGGAAAGGTGAAAAGCACCCCGGTTAGGGGGATGAAATAGTATCTGAAATTATATGCTCACAAGGAGTGGGAGCCCGTTCCTCACTTTGTTCGTCAATTTCTGATTTTAGATTTCTGATTTGTGATTTAATTTAAGATTTTAAAATTTTAAATTTCACATTTAATTCAGAAATCAGAATTCAGAAATGAAAATTCGACGAGCGAAGCGAGGAGCGGGTGACCGCGTGCTTTTTGTAGAACGAGCCAACGAGTTAGCTGTATCTGGCAAGGCTAAGGGAGTATACCCGGAGCCGTAGCGAAAGCGAGTGTGAATAGCGCGTTCTGGCAATTGCATTCTGACCGTCACTTTATTCTTAGAAACGTTATAACGCTGAAGCGTTTTAACGTAGTTACATGATAATTAGTATTTAATTGAATGATTATGAATTACAAAGACTTAAATGTTTATCAACGGGCCTATAAAGTGGCAATCGACTTACATCTTTATCTAAAGAGTGACAAACTTAAAATGTCGCCTCAGCAAGCGGAGGAATTCAAACGCTTGTCGCGGGAGATTCTCGCGAATATTGCGGAAGGGTTTTCACAGCGAACACCCAAGGCTAAACGCTTTTTTAATTTTAAAGCGCTGGATGCCGTACGCCGTATGATTATGGATCTGGATTTTCTGCATGATATTCAAAGCCTTCCGGCGGATGAGTATCAGCACTTTTCCGGTGAGTACGAGATCTGTGCTAAACAGCTCTTTAAACTCAATCAGGCCATCTTAAATAAAGAGATGGAAAAAGAGCCTGAGCCTGCTCAGGCCTAAATAAGATAAAGAAGTGACGGTTGGAATGTAATTGCCAGATTAGTCAGATGCACTAGACCCGAAACTGAGTGAGCTATCCATGGGCAGGTTGAAGCGACAGTAAAATGTTGTGGAGGACCGAACCCACTTGTGCTGCAAGACAAGGGGATGACCTGTGGATAGAGGTGAAATGCTAATCGAACTCAGAGATAGCTGGTTCTCCTCGAAATAGCTTTAGGGCTAGCCTCGAGTAATTGATCGATGGGGGTAGAGCACTGTCAAGGCTAGGGGGCGAAATAAGTCTACCAAACCTTAACAAACTTCGAATACCGTCGTTTCGTATCTCGGGAGTCAGACTGCGACAGCCAAGTGCCGTAGTCAAAAGGGAAACAGCCCAGATCGTCTGCTAAGGTCCCTAATATAGGTTAAGTGTTAAAGGATGTGAGATGTCACAGACAACCAGGAGGTTGGCTTAGAAGCAGCCATTCCTTTAAAGAGTGCGTAACAGCTCACTGGTCTATCGCCTTCGGGCGATGTCTTGCGCCGAAAATCTAACGGGGCTCAAACCTATAACCGAAGCAACGACTTTCCTGATTTATCAGGGAGGGGTAGAGGAGCGTTCCTGTCTGCACTGAAGTCGACCTGTAAGGGTCGGTGGAGCGGCAGGAAGTGAAAATGTTGGCATGAGTAACTTGAATCCGGATGAAAAATCCGGACACCGAAAACCCAAGGTTTCCCACGCAACGTTAATCGGCGTGGGGTTAGTCGGTCCTAAGGCGAGGCTGAAAAGCGTAGTCGATGGACAACAGGTTAATATTCCTGTACCAGTTCAGTTCCGTCCAAGCAAGCTTTGCTGAATGCCTGTCTAATACATTCACACTTCGGTGTGGATGCAATATTCAGGACTAGGCAGGGGGCGCTAGCAATGGAGGAACGCGGCATGGTAACCCGGGCCTATCTATTGAACATGATAGGTGTAAGCGTTTAGGGCCATACACACGTAGGCAAATCCGCGTGTGTTCGTGTCTGAAGCGTGATGCAAAATGCTCCGAGTAATCGGGGAGATTCGGGTGATCCAAGCTGACTAGAAAATCTTCTAGCCAGGAATTGAACTGTCCGTACCGCAAACCAACACCGGTGGGTAGGATGAGTATTCTAAGGTGATCGAGAAAACTAGCGTTAAGGAACTCGGCAAAACAGCGTCCGTAACTTCGGGATAAGGACTGCCTGGCCATGCCTCACTGTGTTCGGCAGGCAATTTCCAATGACCAATGACCAATTTCCAATGAATGTTTAAACATTTTAAATTCTAAATTTGAATTTATCTGGAAATTGAAAATTGTAAATTGAAAATTCCACGACGAGCATAGCGAGGTGTGGCTGGGCCACAGCAAAAGACTTCAGGCAACTGTTTACCAAAAACATAGGTCTCTGCTAAAGCGCAAGCTGATGTATAGGGGCTGATGCCTGCCCAGTGCCAGAAGGTTAAGAGGAGGGGTTCACGCTCCGAATCGAAGCCCTGGTGAACGGCGGCCGTAACTATAACGGTCCTAAGGTAGCGAAATTCCTTGTCGGGTAAGTTCCGACCCGCACGAATGGTATAATGGTCTGAAGACTGTCTCAACGCTAGACTCGGTGAAATTGCAGAATCGGTAAAAATGCCGATTAACCACGGCAAGACGAAAAGACCCTATGAAGCTTTACTATAGTTTGACATTGAATTGAGATATCTTCTGTGTAGGATAGGTGGGAGACTTTGAAGCCCTGACGCTAGTTGGGGTGGAGTCAACCTTGAAATACCACCCTTAATATGTTTTGATTCTAACCTGTCCCGTTATCCGGGATGGGAACAGTGTTTGATGGGTAGTTTAACTGGGGCGGTTGCCTCCTAAAATGTAACGGAGGCGCGCAATGGTCCGCTAGACCCGGATGGAAATCGGGTTGATAGTGTATTCGCATAAGCGGGCTTGACTGCAAGAGTTACAACTCGAGCAGGTGCGAAAGCAGGTGAAAGTGATCCGGCACCTTGTAATGATTTTTAATCGTTACGTCCACGTGGGTGGGGTGTCGCTCAACGGATAAAAGTTACTCTAGGGATAACAGGCTTATAGTGCCCAAGCGCCCATAGCGACGGCACTGTTTGGCACCTCGATGTCGGCTCATCGCATCCTGGGGGTGGAGAAGCTCCCAAGGGTATGGCTGTTCGCCATTTAAAGCGGTACGCGAGCTGGGTTCAGAACGTCGTGAGACAGTTTGGCCTCTATCTTCCGTAGTCGTAGGAATATTGAGAGATTCTGCTCCTAGTACGAGAGGACCGGAGTGGACGAACCTCTGGTGTACCTGTTGTCGTGTCAACGGCATTGCAGGGTAGCTATGTTCGGTTGTGATAACCGCTGAAAGCATCTAAGCGGGAAGCCATTCTCAAGATAATGTTCCCTATAGGCCCGAGGGAGACTACCTCGTTGATAGGCATCAGGTATAAGCACAGCAATGTGTTCAGCCGAGATGTACTAATCGGCCAATCGACTTTTTACCGAATTTAATGGATCTTCAGCCTAATCTCTGATTCGCCCCGCTTAGCGGGACAAGTTCAGAGTTCGGGCTGAGGACTATGATCGACTAGCAATTAATATTAATAGATTCCCCGCTTGGCGGGGCAGGCTTGATTACATTTAGGTTTAAATAAGCGCACTATCTTGGTGTCTTTGGAGAGTGGGGTACACCTGTTCCCATCCCGAACACAGCAGTTAAGCCACTCATCGCCGATGGTACTTGGACCTTAGTCCCGGAAGAGTAGGCCGACGCCAAGATAATGTGCTTATTTGGTGTGGGTGGGTTTCGCAGATAGTGCCCTTCAGGCACTATCTGCGAAACCCTACAGACAATAAGCTTGGCGCCGGGGGATTTACTGAATTACTAAAAAACCCGCTACGCCTGCCTGTCGTTAGGCAGGGCAGATCCGAGCGGGTTTTTTGTGGCTAAAAGTTAAATTATATGGCTTCCGGGTTGATATCGATCTGCTTCTTTAAATAAAAGAAGGACAGTAAACCGGTTCCCAGAAGGGCTCCGATGAGCAGAAAAAAGTTGTGCTCAATCGAAAATACGTATAAAAAGTGTGAAACGCTGATCAAAACTATGCGGGAATAGTAACTCACAAGCTTGATAATGGTTTCGTATATGGTTTCGGAAAAGAGATTTCCGATATGAACCAGGCTGGCGGCGGATGTGAGCACTGTGTGCGCCATCAATGCGTACATGGTTTTAAATGGTAAGATGCCGACCAGCGCGTCCAGTGATCCGTGATAATGAAGGATCGTGAACGATATCTCGGAATAGGTGAAACCCAGGCCGATGATTAGAAAACTCAGGATCCGAAGATCCTTTACGTTGTGATGAATGAGATCGTGGAAGAATTTAACTCTGTGTTCCAGCACAATCAGCGCCAATTCGATGGCAATGAAAGCAAAGATCACAAAGTAGTATTTCATGTGACTTCCAAGATATTCTACCATTATGAATGGTATGGAGATGAGTATTCCAAAGAGGAATAACCCAACGAGGGACCTAAAGCTTACCTTCTTGAAATAGTCCGCTGCGATGAGGGCGAGCAGAGCTAGTGCCGAGAAGGATAGAAATAGTAAGGTTTGAGTCATGTAAGGTTTTTGTTTTGAATTTTGTAACCTCTGATGTAAAAAAATGGTTAAGAAATAAAATATGCCCCTTTTTCCTTTCGCAAGGTAGGAAAGTAACTATATTAGATTGTGTTTTTACGATTTTATATATGTGTTTCGCTTCCTTGCTTCTTATATAATAACATATTTAGAAATATATGTCAAACTAGTAAGCCTAAATTATCCCCAGTTTTTTATTTTTAGTTTCTTCTCTTTAAAGTCTGCGTCACTTTTATATGTCTAAGTAGTGGCTTATATAAGCCACTAAATCACTTTCTTAGCTTAAAAAGTGGGGCTT
>Ga0180007_10004459_pt1 | contig 14828 bp, 11 predicted proteins | sample MM_PC_MetaG_FD_121122 | JGI IMG/M metagenome (GOLD analysis project Ga0180007, IMG submission 121122) | Groundwater microbial communities from the Aspo Hard Rock Laboratory (HRL) deep subsurface site, Sweden - MM_PC_MetaG | ecosystem: Environmental > Aquatic > Deep subsurface > Groundwater... | reverse complement strand
TGATCGCCGGATTCCTTCGGAAGAACAGCATTAATGTGAATGGTAGTATCATTGGGGCAAAAGACCCTCAAAATATAGCACAATCCATCATCAATGAGATGCAGCCGCATGCGCTTAGTGATTCGCTGATCATGGCTGCCAAGAACATGGATATGAAATTTAGTATTGACAAGATAAATAATTTGAATAATAATAGTATATCCTGTGAATTTGTCTCAAAGATGGATTATTACATCGAAGAGATGGAGAAGATCGGGAAACTGCAGTATATGGAAGAGATGAAAAAGCAACTGGCAGAGATTGAAAGGGACTTGTCCGGGAACCTGGCTTCAATGGAATACGGAGCTTATGAGGGGCTGACTCAGAGTTTTTCTGAAAAGGGTTTTAATATTTCCGGGGCTGTGTACAAGAGAAAGGTCATTGAAGACAGTACTTTAGTAGGCGGGGATGACTACAAGATTCAGGAGATAAAAGGCTATATCGGATGGAACCAGCATCATATTCCTTACTCCTTCATTACACCCAAAGAAACAGAATTTTTGAGCATGGAGAGCATTCAGGCTATCTGCGACAAGACCATCGAATATATGAATGTTACTTATGAAGATAAAAGCGTTCATCTCGAATCACACATCGGGGAATCTCCTACTTTTAATGATGACGGAGATGTGACCTATGCAGGTACAGGTGAAAGCGGACGACTGATCAACCTACTGGTAAAAGCTGAAAGAGAGAAAGCAGAAGGCCAGGCCAAGGCTGACCAGTCATGGTATGAGAAGGGACTCTTTCCCGGATTTAATCTGTCTCTGACAGCAGTGGCAAAGATCGGGCTCTCCTTTATTCCAGGTGGACAGCTCGCAGCTTTAGCCGTTTCAGTGGGTGAGACAGCATACAAGTATGCAACGAAAGCAGTTACCGGCCTGGGAGGACTCCTCAATGTGGCTACCAGCGCCATTGGAGCAGGAGCAAGCTGGCTGGGGAATATAACAGGAAAAGCCCTTGAGAGTATTAAGACAGTAGGTAATATGATCGGTACAGTGGCAAAGAATGTGGTCTCTGCAGCCGGCAGTTTCTTGAGTAAGGGATTCAAGGTGAAAAGCGATGGATCTATGGACTGGTACATGAGCGAGAAAGAAGCAAACATGAACCTGACCTCAGCTGGATGGGACATTGCAGGCGGTATGGCAGGAGACTTCACTGGAGATCTGATCGGAAAGGCATCATTCAATATCGGTAATAAAAGCATAAGTTATGGGAAGCTGGCATCCAGCTTTGTGAGAGAATCAATTGATTTCCTCCATTCAGGCCAGTTTGATTTTAGTGTGATCAGTTTGGGAGCTCTGCGAGACGGGCTTTCCAGCGACACAACAGGACATGATCCTTCAACTGCCAATGTATTCGGAGAACCCGGAAAAATAGGCACCATGTTCCTTCAGAACATGTACAACTCAGATGAAGACATCTCAAAAGCGCGCAACTTTGGATTCGGATTCAGCGTGAACAGCAAAGGAAACTGGGACACCACCACCAGTGTAGCAGGCGGATTTGACATGAGCGACATCACCGTAGCCGGCATCATGAACCCGGCAGCAGTAGGCAAAGCTTTGCTGAATGTCGGCAAAGGTATCATCGCTGGTATCGGCGCCATCGGCACCGCCGCCTACAACCTCGTGCAGAACTCATTGTTTGATACGGAGCAGAATAGTCAACCCTATCAGCCGTTCAAAACAGATGCAGCAGACAAAACCCCGGCCATCTCAAAAACTGAGGAAAAGAAAAAAACTCAGGAACAAATGGAAAAATTACAAAAAGCTAAAAAAGATCTGAAAAAACTATTGAAAGACAAGAATATAGACCGGCAGGAAGCAGAAGAGATGATGGCGGAACTGGCAGAAGCAGAACAGAAAGGTGACTACAATAAATTTGCAAAAGCCATGACAAAGGTTGTTGAATTTCTTACAGGCGCAACTGACCTTGAAGGAGCGCAGGATACAGAATATAAAGTAAGGAAAGGAGATAGTTTGTGGAAGATATCGCAAGAAACAGGAATTAGTGTAGAAGAATTAAAAAAGATAAACAAGTTGGAAGGTGAGAATCCCATAATAAAATCAGGCCAGACAATTAAATTGAATGCAGATGGAAATGAGAATATATTTAAAACTATCGGTAATGCGATTTATGAAGGAGTAAAAGCAGTAGGTGAATTTCAATGGAATGTAAAATCAGCGGTAAACAAATTTGTAAAAGGATTGTTTGAATCAAGTAATAATACCGATATAAATCCTTCAATAGCAGAAATAGATTCTGAATTAAATATATTATCAGAAAAGTATAATGTACCCTTAAATGCACTTCAAGCACTTGTTTCCTCAGAATCAGATTATAGGCAGTATAATAAAAATGGGAAAATATTAAGACCTTATAATGAGAAAGGAGAACTTCTTTCTTCTGCGGTTGGTCTTAGTCAGATTCTGGAACCTACTGCAAAATTATATGATTTCGATTATAATAAACTTCAAACAAGTTGGGAATACAATTTACAAAGTGGGGTAAAAGTATTTTCTGATAATTATAATCATAAATGGAATAAAAATATTAATAATGAAAAAATAAGAGCTGCTCGTGCTTATAGCATTTATCATGATGGATTTCAAGCAAACATATCATATAAAACTTCTAATAACTTATGTGGAAGCAAATATGAAAACTGGTATATAAAAAATTATTTAAAAAGGAAATAATGATGAAAAAACTTTTATTTAGTTTATTTATAATTTTAATTGCTACAACATTGTCTTGTGGAAATAAGGATAGCCAAGAAATAAAAAGAAGTAATTGTATTGAAGTAAATAAAAAAAATTCAATTAAGCCAATGCAATTAAAAATCATCAATCCTATTCGTATCGAAAAAATAGATTTTTTTTCTTTAATAATTCTTCAAAATGAAAATTCTGAATCAATATATAATTCTTATATTTTATTTATTCAAAATAACCAAACAAAGAATCTCTACAAATTATTTACTCTTTCACATGTATCAATTGATCGAAAATTAAAAAAAATCGTTAATTGTTATTATTCTTATGAATATTTTGCTGGTGGTAACAATGTTAATTCAGAATGTTTCCAATTAATTAAAATCACAAAAAATAATGTTTTTTTAATTGGTCCATATAAAGAATATGAAGATATTGACGGAGATAATGAAAAAGATTTTTATTTTCTTGTTGATCGCAATGTAGATAAATCTCATGTGAACTTGAAATATAAAAAAGTAAAACTAAAAATTCTTGATAACAAATTTATTTATCCAAAATAGGATAGAGTGGGGACGATCTTCCGCATTCCATGTTTCAAGGAAGGGGGGGGCAACAAAGGGGGAAATAATTCAAGAAGATGCCAAGACAAGCAAGATTAGATTATTCCGGAGCATATCATCATGTTATGAGTCGAGGATTTAAGCGTGAGGCAATATTTAAAGATGAAGGAGATTATTTATATTATCTTGATTGTTTCGATCGGTTTAAGGATCAAGGATATAAAATAATAGAGTATTGTCTAATGCCGAATCACACTCATATGTTAATTCAGACAGGAGAAGAAGTAAGATTACAAAAAATATTAAAATCTATAAATACCAGGTATGCAGTATATAAGTCAAAAAAAAGAGATTTCCCCGGGCCGGTTTTTCAGGGGCGGCCCAAATCAATATTAATTACGGGATCGGAATACTTAACAACTGTAGCAAGATATATTTTAAGGAATCCAGTAAAAGCAGGGTTGGTTAATGAAATAAATAAATACAAATGGAGTAGTTATAAATTATTAGCAAAACTAAAAACACCAGATTGGTATGATGATTCTATAGTACTGGGAATGTTTTCAAGTAACCAGGCTAATGCAATAAAATTATACAAAGATTTTATTAGAAAGCCACTTAGAGAAGATGATAAAGAATATCCTTTAGAATTATTTAATAGGATAGCTGTGGGAAATAAGATGATATTTGAAAAAATATTACGGAAATTAAAAAAAGACAAACGGAAAATAGGAAGTAGAGAGATAAATGGCGAAAAAATTATAAGCACAATATTAGAAGAAAACAGGTTGAAGATAGAGACTATTCAAGATAGTAATAGTAAAAAAGTAGTAGAAGCAAGACGAAGAATAGTATATGTAATGAAAGAGATCTGTCATAAGGAAAGTTCAGAAATTATGAAATATCTAAAGATAAGAAAATCGGCATTAAGTAATTATGTTAATGAGATATATAGAAAAATACAAAAGAAGGATTTGAAACTTGAAGAAATACATAGAATATAAAAAAGTGGAATATGGAAGACCGTCTCTAAAAATGGTTTTTTTGTTTGTAATTCTACTGGGTCTTCAGAGTTTTCTCTTTGGTGCTGAAATTAAGTTTACTTTTAATAATGATGAAAACATTGAATATGATATTCAGAAAGCAGAAGTTTATAAGGGGAAAATACGTCTTTCTCCCACAGGATTCTGGACAAATACTGGATCTCCACTTTTTTCAAGGCCAGCTTATTTATTTCAAAATTCAAATAAGGATATTTTTTATATAGGAGGATATGCTTGTGGTGGACTTATTTATAAAAGTACTAATTATGGAAATAATTGGATAACTGTATTATCTAATGATGATATTGGCAATGGTGATTTTTGTAATATTATCGAGCTAACAAATTATGTTTTATTTAGTGGAGGGACTACCTGTGGAGGGGGCAATTATTATAAAAGTTCAAATAATGGTGATGATTGGATTTCTTCAGGATTAAGCGGAGTGAGTAGTGGCTGTATTTTTAAAGATACTAAACATAATCTTTATGGATGGATCCTTTTCCCAAGTCAAGAATTATATAAAAGTATAAATAATGGCTCTACTTGGAACAATATATATAGTGGATCAATAGGTGCTAATTGGATGTATGAATTAAATAATGGTAATATTATTCTGGGAAACATGGGATATATACCAAATGGCGTTTATATATCAACTAATGAAGGAACAAATTGGACCATTGTTACTGAAACTTCAAATTATAATTATGGTTATGGTGCTTTTAAAGGAATTGATAATTATATTTATATTTATGGAACTAATGGAATAATTCGAACAGATAATGAAGGAACAATTTGGGAACAAATTTCAGATGATGTTTGCTTTGGATTAATTGAAGCAAGTGATGGGATTTTTTATAAGACCAGTGAAACAAACGTTTGGAAAAGTTTTAATAAAGGGCAAACCTGGTCGCCATTAGTACAACTAATGAAGGATTCTACTGTTTTTCCGAAGAAGTATAGAGCAATCAAGCAAATGGATAATGATAAAATCTATCTTGGTGCATATACAAATGATTTTGGTTATGGGTATATTTTTAATAACTATTTTGCTTTATCTTCCGAAGTCATCTTGAATTCTTCTCCAACTTCCATAAACAGATGGTTTTCTTTTTCAAAGACTGAGGTCTTAAATGGGGGTAACGTAGCATATGAATTTTCATTTACCACTAATAAAGGAATATCCTGGAGCAGTTGGTATGAAATGACGGATACGAATTTACAGTCTGTGCCTTGTTCGGGTGAAGGCCTTGATGAATTAAAAGTAAAAGTAACACTATATTCTTTGAACCATGATCAGACACCGGAAATTTATTCGATTAGTCTAGAGTATGACGATGGGTATAGAGAAGACATTAATAATGTCGTAATAGCCCCTAATCCATTCAGACCAAATAAAAATAATATTCATTATGTAACTTTTTTTAATTTGCCGGAACATTTCGAGCTGAATGTGTATTCCATTGCTGGAGGAAAGATTGCAAGTTTAAAAGGGTCTTCTATTGTTGGACGATACAGGTGGGATGTAAAAAATAAAGAAGGCGTGCCATTAAAGAATGGGGTCTATATATGTAATTTTAAAGATAATAAAGGGAATGAGAAGAGATTAAAGCTGGTTGTGATAAGGTAGGAATAATAGGAGCGATATTTGATTTGTTCTGTTATGGATAATAATATATTGAAAGAAACGGGGCTAAAGCCCCTTACTACATCTTTTTTATTTATGTCACATATTGTTCTCGGTTTTTTATTAATAATTAATTGTTTTTTTGTTTCATCTACTCAAGCAAAAGAAGCAGATTCTATCTTTCAATTTCTTACAATATCTCCTTCTCCTGCTGCTCATGCTCTTGGGAATGCGTATTTAACAATGGATTCTAAAGCTCATTCTCTCTATTATAATCCAGCTCTTCCTTCCTTTTATATTTTAAGACCATTTCCTTTTGTTTATTCATCTGACACAATTGCTAAAAGTAAGCCTTCATTTGCCTCAATTTCTACTCCATCTAGATTGCCGAATCTTCCTTTTTTTAAGTCAGTAAATTTTTCTCTCTCATATGCGAGATATTTTGAATCATTGAATTATGGATCAGCTTTTAGTACTTTTCAATTCAGGAAATGGGGTACTTTTGGTATAGGATTTTTTAGTCTATTTTATGATAATATAGAAAGATATAATCTGGATTCATCGGGGAATTATCTATTATTAGATAATGGCATTAATGCCGGAAATTATTGTTTAATCCTAAATTATTCTTATAAATTTAATGAAAGGATCGGAGTTGGAATTAATTTTAAGGGTATTGTAGAAACGCTCGATGATGCCAGTGGAACTTTCTTTAATAATGATATTGGATTCATATACAAGAATCCTGATTGGGGAGTTGGCCTGGTTTTTCACAATATTGGAATGCCGGTAAAGATGGACCTGCTGGAATATGATCAGCCATTGGATATCGAATTAGGGGGACATTACACTATCAAGTTAAAAAAACTACTAATTGATTCTAGGGACAGGATTATAATGACAGGAAAGATAAAAAAAGGTATTGAAGCCGAGTATATAACCGGAGGAGGAATTGAATATCAATGGAAGAACAGACTGTTTGTAAGGATGGGCTATCAATATAAAGGAAACGATGAAGGTATAAAGATGGGATTGGGATTCAGTCATAGAAATATGCAGTTGGATTACGCCTTAAGTTTTTACGAAGATCTGGGAAGTACTCACAGGTTTAGTTTTTCCATGAGTATAGAGAATAAAGATTATAAGATCGGAGAAGATGCAACAAAAGATCTGTTTAAAAAAAGCCGGAGAGGACTGGAAGTGGGGATCCAGAATGACCTTTTGTTTGAATACAACAGTGATGAATTAAGATATGGTGCTACGGTAATACTGGATAAGGTAATAAGGATTATTAAAAGCTTAAAGAATTACTTGGTAAGAATTGAAGGAAATACAGACGATAGGGGAACTGAAAACTATAATTATGTGCTATCTAAAAAGAGAGCTCAATCGGTTTATAATTATATGGTGGAAAATGGAATTGATAAAAAAAGATTAATTGCTATCAGTTTAGGAGAGCGAAACCCTATACAGAGCAATGATACTGAAGAAGGCAGGCAAATGAACAGAAGAGTAGATGTGATCTTAATGGAGAAAAGAGCAAAGAAGAGTATCCAGGAAATGATCAATGAATTACCAGGAGCTGAAAGAACAACTGTTGAGGAGTTGTACTATTTTGGATTAGATAGTTATTATAAAGATGATTTTAAAGGAGCTGTGGAATTATGGGCGCAGATAAAAACCAGTGATAAAGAACTTCAGAAGCGTATTGAAAAAAAGATTAGTGAGATTGAATAATATAGATATTTTCAAGGCACGGATAAATCCGTGCCTACATTTGTTAGATGACTCAATGAATATTTATAAAAACATCTTGACGTTTTGATGTTAAAGCGTTATATTGTATAGTATGAGTATATCAACAAAAAGATCAACTATTTATTTATCTGAAGACCTGCATAAGGCTTTGAAAGTAAAAGCTGCTGTCACACATAATTCTATTTCTGACCTGGTTAATCAGGCTGTTAAACAGGCATTAATAGAAGATTCTGAAGACCTTTTGGCTTTTAAAGAGAGAGAGAAAGAGCCGGATTATGATTTTGAGAATGTATTGAAGGATCTGAAAAAACGTGGTAAAATATAAAATCCTGATCAAAGCCTCTGCTGTTAAAGAGTTAAATAAAATACCTAAAAAAGATCTTCAGCGAATTACTGTTAAAATTCAGAAGTTATCAGATGATCCAAGGCCTCAAGGCTGTGAAAAATTATCAGGACAGGAAAGATATAGGATAAGACAGGGAAATTATCGAATAGTGTATTCAATAGAAGATCTGGTTCTTACCATATATATAATCAAAATTGGTCATAGAAAAGATATTTATAAATAATAAGAAAGCTGTGTTTATCTATAGACACCCTCTGCGAGGCAAGTTCGCCCTGGCACCCCTGAAAATTCTATAAGAATTTCCAGGACTAAATCCTTGAAATTGTTCAGAGGACAATTTCTAAGGGCCGTAAGGGTGTGCCTGGATTTGTTAAATCTACTAATTTTAAGATTCACCTTAAAGAATACTTCACAGGCTCTTATGCCCTTGCACCAGAGTAAATATTTCTGTACAATTGATTGCACTTTTTTCTTGACATTTAAAATTAAAAATGTATATTTATTATATAATCTATGGGAATAGATTATTAGGCAGGGTGGGTTGATTAAATAATTAATTTAATAGGTTTGGAATATTATATGCTCAAAAAATACAAACGATTGTATGAAATGAGTAAAAATTTAAAAGGAGGTACTTAAAATGAAAAAATTGTCACTTATATTATTGTCTTTGCTTGTCGTAACCTGTCCTTTGTTTGCCGGCTATAATGTATCTAAAGTTACGATATTCACGGCACAGGTTACTGTCACAGGTACTACTAATACGGCTTTAGAAGTAGCACTTTTTAACCGTATTGATGACAGTGCAGCTACAGTTGTTAACTGGACTAATATTTCTGTTCCGTTGGGGGGAGGTACTGCATGGAGAATTGCAAACCAGTATGCCAGGATCTCTTATACTAACTTTACAACTGACTGGGGTATTACATTCACATCTGATAATACGAACAGTGCTATCGCTAGTCCGCAATTTACCGGTGCAGCAGAAGAAGCTGCCGGTCTGATCGCTGTTACTTCTCCTTCCATCAAATTACCGATGGTATGGAATGTTCAGGATGCTACAACAGAACCTGCAAAGATCACAGATCCTATCGAGGATCCCCCATTATCAGGGAGCTATCGATTTACCAACACAGGATGGGCATGGAAATATCTGGTTGACCAGGCACAATCTGCTTTTACTAATACCATTAACAACGCCAAGATGCCTGCCGGATCAACTGTTAACTATTATGCAACACCTGTAAACAACGAAGGAATACTCTGGGGCGCAGCTGCTTCAGAAAGATCAGGCGGAGTAACACCTGTACAGATCTATTTAGCTGCTGATTTTGCAACAGCTACCATTCGTTCGTACAGGACAACTACATTAACTGTAGAGATGTTTAAACCGTAAAAACTTGAGCTAAATATAACAGAGGGGGCTTTCACACCTAAAGCCCCCCTGTTTTTTTCTTTGTAGTATTTAACAGAATCATAATCGCAGGCTGAAGCCTGCGGCTACCAACCATCTTATAAGGATAGTACCTGCATCTTTAAAGACAGGGAAGAGAGGGAGCTACTTAAAGAAGGTTTTGTAAAAAAGGGGGGATTTTTCATTTGAATATGGTAAGTTATTACAATGAAAAAGGGAATGAAAACAAATCATTTTTATGCAATTATACTGTGTTTATTATTTAATCTGCTGGCCGTACAGGTTCGTTCAGCAGTTTTTAATGTAAAGATAAAAAATATTTCAGATGATCTGGTGAACAACTGGATCTCCTGGACAAATATTTCCGTTCTTTCACAGGATTGGATCATTTCCGATCAATATTTAGAAGTGGAGTACCTGACGAATCATTCCATTATTACGGGCTGGGGGTTACAGCTTAATACTCATAATAAAACAAATATTGCTGATCCCATGTATTTGGGTACAAATAATGCCGCTGGACTGATCGATACCATGTTTTCCAACCGGGTCATTAATCTGGCTTGGCTGATTAAAAATACTAAATTAAAGCCACCCAAACCTACGGAAAGAGGTGATCATACTGGTTTCACCAATTATGACTGGCACTATGCATTGGATAAAAGCTCAACTGAATTTACAAATGAGATGGAGTATGTAGTGGCCTGGAATCAAAGTGGTATTGCATGGCACGAAGCAGTCCGTCAGGAAAAACCTTTGAAAGCATATGTTTATATTGCAGCGAAGTTTCAGAATCTGATTATTTCTATTTTCCGTACTACTCAGTTGAGGTGTGAAGAATACAATAATAGTGAGGCAAAATTTTTGAAGAATTTTTTTCTTTATACAAATGCATGGTCAGGTTCCAATCCTGTTCCGAATCATTATACACCTGATTATGAGGATTGGAATAGCGATGATTTTCCAGCAGTAACAATGGATTTTGAATATACAGGAACTTATCATAGTCCAGGCACTTGTGTAAGAATAGATTATCCATCTATTGGTACACGTACAGGAGCTTTAGTATGGTTTGAAGCCCCGAAGACATGTGGTGGTTGGTATTGTTCCGGTCCAGGTAAAGGATATGATTTAACAGGTACATCTAAATTAACTTTTTGGGTTAGAGCAAATAAGACGGCTACAGCTATATGTGAAATGGGTGTAAATGCTGGTTCCCATGGGCCTGGAGATTCATGCGGAACTGTGCCAATTGATGGAGGGGTAGGAAATCAATTTACAGTTACAACAACATGGACCAAGCATTCTATTACAGTAACAGGAAAAGACATGTCCCATGTAAGCAGGGGTTTTAAGATTGGTGCATGGAATCCTTCTGGGGGATTAACCCTCTATGTAGACGACATACGATATGAAAAATGACGATCAGGAGAATTTAAAATGAAGAGAACATTATGGATCATATTTATTTCAATTTTTATAGCGGGTAGTTTGTCAGCTGCTATTAAGGTAGGACCTTCGCATACAACAGTCTCGGTTGATCCAGAGAAAAAGGTTGTGAAGGAGATCTATCTGGAGAATACCTCTGATAAACCGACCGAAATAGTCGTGACAGTTGAGAATTTTAGAAGTTCAAAGATCAATGAGAAAGTAGATTGGAGAAGCTGGCTGACGATCGATACAAAAAACATAATACTGAAAGGGAATGAAAAAATCCTTTTACAATATACGCTGGAAGCGTTTAAAGATTTTAAAGGTGAAGTCTCAGCAAAAGTAAGCTTTATAGACAGGCCTTCCGGCAGTTCAACATCGATCAGGACAAAGATGTCTGTTGCCATTTATATGATCTCAAGGGCAAATGCAAAGATCGGATCCGAGCTTGGAAAAATGAATATTGAAAAAGAGGGAAGCCTTCTTAATTTTCAGGTTCCCGTTAAAAATACAGGTAATATTCATGTGCGGCCCGACGGTCATTTATCTCTTCTCAATTCCAAAGGGAAGGTTTTAAATAAAGTAGAATTAAAAACATCATACCCGATCTTTGAGGGATATGAGATCAAATTGGAGAATAAAGAGCAGGTCAAGTTTCCCGGTAACGGAGAGTATACTGTTAATGTAAAACTTAACCTTGGATATAAAGACATATATAATGTAGAAAAAGATTATAAGGTATCGATAAATAAAAAAGGAAAGATAAAGATTCGGGAAAAAAAATAAATGAAGTTAAAGAATTGTATCATTAGTATCTTCTTATTTTTGATGCTTGCTGTCAGTCCGGTTTTTGCGGGCTATAGCGTCTATACTAATGTTATATTTACTGCAGAAGTTACGGTTCAGACGAGTCAGCCGTTCTCAGCTGATTTCGTTCATGAACCTTTGACCATGATCAATATTGTACAGGACCAGATCGTTATATCCGCCAACCTTCCGGGCGAATCCTTTTTTACGAACTTCTCCTTATATTACAGGCAGAGCGGGTCAGTTACATATACACGGGTCGATTTCAGTCCCCTGATAACTGCCGGTATCTTTAATTATTCCGGAAGAGCGATCATTCCTGCCAATGAAGTCACATCAGCCGGGATCGAATATTATCTTTCTGCTCATGGCCCTGCGATCACTCCCTACTCTTTCAGGAATAGCGGTTCTCCGCAGGTCATATCGTATATAAATAAGGCTACTCTTATATACAGTAAGGATAATAATGTGATCACTTTAAAGGATGGAAATATTTATGATGGAGAGGCAAAGCTTACGGTCAATGGCTATACGGAGAGTGGTGAGATCTCTTTTCAACAGGTTATAAATGTTAATGATCTTCCCGGGAATTTTAATCCAAATGTTCTCAGCTCCACACCTGTTGCGGCTTATCAGGTTGAACCTTTGAGCAGTTACCTGAAAGATCCGTCAGAATTAACACTGCTCTATATAGATATAAACCAGGACGGGAAGGACGACGGGACAGGTGATGATGAAGAACTTCTAAAGCTGTTCTGGTTTGACGGGTTTGACTGGCGGTACATGGGGGGCACGGTGGACAGTGCCGGTAATATTGTAACCTCGTCAATATTTACATTTGGTATTTTTGCATTGTTCCCGGCTTCGGGAATTCAGGAGACAGCTTATAAACCGCTTGAGAAGATCATTACTCCAAATAGTGACGGAATAAATGATTATCTTATTTTTAGCGGGCTCTCCGGAGAATTTGAGATCAAGATCGTGGACATACGGGGCGGTCTGGTCCGCATTATTAAAGACAGGCCATACTGGGATGGAAAAGACAGCAATGGAAATGATGTTCCCGGAGGGGTTTACTTTTATCAGTTAAAGGTAAATGGAAAAGTTATTAAGGGTGTTTTTGTAAATGCTCGGTAGAGTGTGAAGGTGATATTATGAAAAAATATATTATATGTATAATAATTTTGGTCCTTATGACTGTATCCGGGTATACATCATTCGAATACAGTTTTTACAGTGCCAGGATGAACGGACTGGGTGGTGCCTATGTCGCAGTAAGTGATGATTACTATTCAGCCCTGAGCAATCCGGCCGGCCTGGCTAAGGTTGACAAGATCGGGATGGCATTTTCCTATGGTATTCCTTTCTGGGGATTTGATGATGAAATAAAACTCGACAATTATTTTTTTACTGTTGCCTATCCCAATCCCAGTATCGGATGTTTTAATGTTTATTATACCCGGCTTGCTGCGGATTCACTCTACTATGAGAACATATATGCTTTAAATTACGGCATGAGCCTGAACCAGATCTTCAAGGACCTCTCTTTTGCATTTCACCTCGGTGTCGGTTTGAAAATGCTGAATAAATCGTATCAGCTTGATGAAAGGACGGCTAATGATCCGGTATTTGCTTCCGGAACATCTAAATCGGGATTTGGAATGGATTTCGGCTTTCTTATATCACCATTCAGAGAAGGTTCTGAAAATAATTATTCTATAGGAGTAAGTATCAATAATATTAATGAGCCGGATATGGGGATGACTTCCTCTGATGTTGTTTATAGAAGATATAATCTTGGATTTGCGTATCATATCGTAAAGCCGGATTTTTTAAAAGGAAGTATAATTACTCCATCCGCCCAGATCGAGTATTCTAACGGGGCTAGCCAGCTGATGGCGGGAATGGAGATATGGGTATTTAAGAGGCTGTTAGGATTAAGAGGAGGCTGGAATAAAAATGAATTTTCAACGGGCTTAAGTTTTAACTATAAAATAGCAAGGAGTTATGAGATAAATTTTGATTACTCTTTTTCCTTATCTCAGCAGCTGGTTGAAAATTATGGAACGCATAATTTTGCATTGGCCTTCAAGTTTTTAAAACTTAAAATATAATGATGGATTGATTAAAGGTGCAAATAATTAAACCAGGTAGTCGCAGGCTTCAGCCTGCGTTTTTTTGATTATTTTTAATATATTTAATTGCGCAAGCTACTTGTGCCCGAAGGGTGAAGCTTGCGACTACCTTTTATGGAATCCTGTTATTTTCTCCTTTAATCAACTCATTACAAATATAAATAATAATTTTCTTGATTATTTAAATTTATCTGTTATTTTTAAACCTGTTGGGTCAAACCCAAGCAGAAAAATTATTTAGATCAAATAAATATACACAGGCAATTTAGATGTAGTTTTATACAAACGAATGTCCTGTAAATATAGTTACATATCAAGGAGAAATAATATGATCCTCAGGAAAATCATATTCACTATTATATGTCTGTTTTTGATCTTTGATCCGCTTTTTTCTACTAAGATAGAGATCAGGGGAAAACAGATGTTCGTCAATGACAAGCCGTTTATAATAAGGGGGTTCTGTTATTCTCCTATTCCCGTAGGATTTACCCATACGTATGAGTGGGAATTCGATGAACCGTCCTATAATACTGATTTTCCATTAATGAAGGCCATGGGGGCTAATACCGTACGAACCTATGATCCGCTCAAGTATAAAAAAGTGCTGGATGAAGCTTATAAGAATGGACTTTATGTTATCATGCAGGTTCGTATAGACTGGGATGAGGATTACGGTACTAACATAGCACTTAAGAATGAAATTTTGTACGGCAGTTCTTCACGCAGAGGATTACAGGAGATTGTTACTACACTTCGTGATCATCCGGCTCTTTTAATGTGGTGCCTAGGGCATGAGGTCAATTTTAATGTGAATCTGGATGCCGGCGGTACACAGGTGTGGGATGGAACCACGATTACCAGGTTGCAAGGCTGGTATACATTTCTAAACGAGATGGCCGGAAAAATCCATGAGTGGGAAGGGCCATACTGGCACCCGGTTACTTCAGG
>Ga0180007_10004458_pt1 | contig 14835 bp, 21 predicted proteins | sample MM_PC_MetaG_FD_121122 | JGI IMG/M metagenome (GOLD analysis project Ga0180007, IMG submission 121122) | Groundwater microbial communities from the Aspo Hard Rock Laboratory (HRL) deep subsurface site, Sweden - MM_PC_MetaG | ecosystem: Environmental > Aquatic > Deep subsurface > Groundwater... | reverse complement strand
TAATTGCGCTTGATGTTCACCTATAGTTTTGATTGGCTTTTCAATGACTAAATAACGACCATCAATTTTGTTATTGAGTTGTTTACTTAAAGCAGCAGTTATTTCCTCACCACTAATCGCCGCAAACAATTTACCAGCCTTAGAAGCTTTCCGTTTAAATTTAATTGTGATACTAGGCAATTGATCAACAATACTCTGCCATCCCGAAGTTACAGCAACTTCATCTTTTTCTTTACGGGCTTTTTGCTGTTCGACATTAGCAATTTTGTCTGGAGTAGCCATTTCCGCCAAGCCTCGCACAATTAAAAAATTCCGGGCATATCCCACAGCGACATCTTTGACTTCACCTGGATGCCCCAAGCCGGCCACTGGTTTTTTTAAGATAACTTTCATCCCGTTAGAGGCAAGAAACCCTTAGGTTTCTGACAGTTAATAGTATGTTGTTTGTTTGATTCATAGTGTCAGACATAACTTTTAGTTTAATCCCTGAAGCTACAGTTACCTCTAACGGGATTCATTTAATTAACTTCTTTAGTTCTTCAATAGCGCGAGATAATTGAGCATCTGCAACCCCCACCTCACCCTCCGGGTCGGAAATCCCTCCGGGTCGGAGACCTTCCTTTATTAATATATCAGGCTTGATGCCACCTTGGCTAATTGATCGACCTGATGGAGTGTACCAATGGGCTACCGTCAGACGCAGAGCCGATCCATCCGGCATTTCATCAATCTCCTGCACACTACCTTTGCCATAGGTGTTTTCTCCTACTAAAATTGCTCGATCATTATCTTTTAGCGCACCAGCAACAATTTCGGCGGCCGAAGCACTCCCACCGTTAATCAATACTACTATAGGAATTTCAGTCAATCGACCCGAAGCATCGGCATAAAAAGGAGTAACTTTGCCGTCTTTAAATCTTTCCTCAACAATCATGCCATTACTGATAAACTCATTGGCGATTTTTACCCCCACATCCAAAAACCCGCCGGGGTTATTGCGCATATCCAATACCATTCCCTTAACGCCCCCACTTAACAAATCGCGTACTATATCATTAAATAATTTATTACTATCACTACTAAACTTAGTAATTTCGACTACTGCCAACCCATCTACGAACGAATCTAATTTTACACTCGGGATTTTTATAACATTACGCGTAATCTTGAACTCTAAGAGTTGAGGTTCCCCTTCCCTATTAATAATCAGGGTTACCTCTGTGCCTCGAATACCCTGAATCAAGTTAACTGCTTGATCTAAAGCGAGACCAAGCACACTAGCACCATCAATAAATAGAATCTCATCTTTTGGTTTAATCCCAGCTTCTTTAGCTGGTGAACCATCCAAGGGGGCTACTACCAGCAAACGATCATCAACATAATCAATTTCTATCCCTACCCCTTCGTAAATACCATTCAAATTAGTAAAAAAATCTTTGCTTTCGGCTGGCGTACTAAAAGATGTATAGTGGTCGCCTAACGAAGCTACTGCGCCCTTGATGCTCCCGTATAATAAATCTTTGAAATTAATATCGCCGTAATATTTCTCTCCCAACAATTGCACCACATCCGTGTACAGCATAAAATCTGGCTGTTTTGTTTGATAATTAATAATATCGTTATGCCAGCTAATCCACATGTTTTCCAAGCTTAAACGCCGGTAAACACCATGAGTAAACCCCAACCAATATCCCAAGCCTAATATAAACAACCAACTCGCAATGAAAGCAATCGATTTAGGTGTAAATTGTGGTTTCTTTTTTAACATGCCGAACATAAATAATTAGTTGACCAAATAAGCTAGTGGATTGCGAGCTTGATCTTGATACCATACCTCAAAATGTAAATGAGGGCCAGTTGTTAACCACCCTGCTCCCGGCGTCCCTGGGGTACCGCCAGAATACCCAATCACCTGCCCCCGAGCAACAAATGCCCCTGTACTAACAGCAAAACCAGATAAATGCATATAAACCGTGGCTAACCCATTAGTATGATTAATAATTAGATAGCTTAAACCTCTGGCTCCGCCATCTTTAATTTTAGTCACGGTACCATCGTATGGTGCCTTAACTGGTGTGCCTTGCGGAGTAGCAATATCAATTGCGTTATGTGTTAAGCCAAAAGTTCTTGCATAATCCGCATCGTGAAAAGTGGCTGTAATTCTTCGAGAAGCAATTGGCCAATACAATACCAATTCTCCAACTGGCACCTGCTTAGGTGTAGCCTTCAACAAATTCGCTATTTCATTAGAAATAGCCTGTTGTTCGGTTCTCGCTTCTGATAATTTTTTCTGATAATCTGCCTCGCTCAGCTTTAAGTCTTTAACAATCACCTGTTTGGCACCTATCTGCACCTGCAAACTTTGTTCCTCGACAATGCGCTGTTGTCTAATATCTAATAAGCGTACATTTTTATCTTCTAAAACTGCTTTTTTGGTAGCCAACCCCTGCTTGATTTCTTCTAGGGCAGAAATATTGGAAGTAATTTTGTTTTGGATATTATCAACCGACTGCACCCGAGATGAAAAATCTGCCAAACTACTGGAACTTAGCATAATTTCCAACAAGCTTTCTTGACTATAGATATAAGAAGCTCTAATAGCTACCTTAAGATTTAATCGCCGGGCCAGGGATTCTTCCTCTAAATCTACTAATTCGTGATTGATTTTATTTTTTTCTAGACCGATTGTAATAATTTCAGTATCAATACCCGTTAAAGCTAATTGCGACGCTTCGATTTGCTGGTCAAGCAACTTAACTTGATTGTCCAAAGTTAATTTTTGTTTTCTAACTTTGGCTAATTCCGCTTCTTGTTGTTCAATTTTTTTCTGAATAACTGATAATTCGTCTTGTTTATCGGATAACAAATCGGCACTCACCAGATTAACACCCGTCAGGCAAACTGCCACTACCAAAGCAATAATTTTTAGCCATGCTTGTTGTTTCATATGCGCAAATATCTCTTAGTAGCTAAATAACTGCTAAATGAACCAACAAATATGCCAAAAATTAACTGGAAAACAAACAAGCGTAAAGCAAACAAGTAACCAAAATCACCAATAGTTTTACTAACCGATTGCCAAGACCAATAACTACTACCCAAAAACCAAATCAAGCCTTGATACATTAATATAGTTAACCCAAAAGCAAGCAACGCTCCAATAAAGCCATACAGCACTCCTTCTAGCACAAATGGCCAACGGATATACCAATCGGTTGCCCCGACCAATTTCATAATTTCTATTTCTTCTTTACGAGTAAAAATAGTAATTCTAATAGTATTAAAGATGATCAACAAGGCAACGATTAACAAAATTAAACTAATCCCCACATTGCCCAAAACTAACAACTTATTAATTTTACGCAACTTTTCTATAACTATCTGATTTTTCTCCCAGCTGGTAGTGGCGATAATACCATCGGTATCTTGTTTTTTAATTTGTTCAATAACTTGCTCTAATAAATCAGGATTATTTACTTTTATTTCTAAGCTGGTTGGGAAAAAACTAGCATCGCCATCAATCACTTCGATTAGTTCTTGATTATATTGACTACTAGCCACATATTTAGCTAAAGCTTCCTCTTGCGATATAAATTGGATGGATTTTATATTATCCACAGAGCTAATTTTAGTTTGATAACTAGTTATATCAGCTTCTGGCACATATTCCTTAAAAAATACCGCCACATCTATCTGATTATTTATGGTTTGGATAGCCCGCCCCACCCCAACATTAAGACTCAAGAAAATCCCCACTAACAACAACACCTGCACCATAATAAATATCGCCACCAAACTAAGCCAGCCATTACGCCAGAAGCCTTGCCAAGATGTTTTAATTATCCGTAAAAATAATTGCATAGTTTAATTTAAGCGATATTTACCATGACGGCGATCACTAATAATCTTGCCATCTTTCATCGAAATAACTCGTTTGCCAATACCATCAACAATTTCACGGTTATGTGTAGCCAATATTACAGTCGTCCCCATCCGATTGATTTTAACTAAAAGCTGGGCAATATCCCATGCATTTTTCGGATCTAAGTTGCCAGTGGGTTCATCGGCAATCAGCAAGCGCGGGTGTAACACCAGAGCTCTCGCGATTGCCACCCGCTGGGCTTCTCCTCCAGATAATTCAGCTGGAAAACTCTTAGCTTTTGATTTCAATCCCACCAATTCTAGCATCTTCGTAGTTTCAGACTTAATCACATCATCAGTAGACCCAGTTACTTCCAAGGCAAAAGCAACATTCTCGAATACAGTTTTGTTTTGTAATAATTTAAAATCTTGATAAACCACCCCAATTTGGCGGCGATAATACGGGATATACGCTTTTTTTAATAAATGTACATCTTTACCATCAATTGTCACCTGCCCAAAGGTTGGGCATTCTTCGCAAGTTAATAATTTAATAATCGTGGACTTGCCGGCTCCGGATGGACCTACCAAACTAACAAATTCACGCGGGAGTATCGAAAAACTCCCCCCATCTAATGCGCGGACTGTTCCGTAATGTTTAGTAACTCGATTAAACTGTATCATTTATTTTCTCGTCATTCTTAACTGACGAAGTATTCTTTACTTCGTCATCCTGCCTGCCCACCATAGCCTTGGCGACGGCGGGCCCCATCCAGGATCGTATAGATTTTATACGATTCCGGATGCGCCCTTACGGGTTTACCAGAATGACGAACGGAATTTAGAATCTCATTTCTATTACACACTCATTATAATCTGCCTAACGCAACTTGTCTTTTAATTGCAAAATTACACTATTAATAATTTCATCTAAATTGCCCTCTTCTAACACTTCTTTAACTTGTGTAGTCACAAAATCACTCCGATGATCTTTGATTTGATGATACGGATGCAACACATACGAGCGAACTTGATGTCCAAAATCTCCCGATTGATCAGAACCTTTCAATTTGCGTGATAACTCTTCGTGTTTTTGCTGTTCAAATAAATAAACCCTGTGCTTTAAGATCTTCATCGCCACTTCTTTGTTTTGGGTTTGTGACCTTTCACTTTGGGCCGATACCGACAATTTAGTGGGCAAATGAATAATGCGCACCGCCGAATCAGTTGTATTAACCGACTGCCCGCCATGGCCTGACGATCTAAAAACATCAATCCGTAAATCTTTTTCCGGTAAATCTACCTCCGAAATCTCCCCCAGATCTGGGATAACTTCCACCAAAGCAAACGAAGTCTGGCGCAAATTTTGGGCATTATATGGTGATAATCTAACTAATCGATGCACCCCCTTTTCGGCTTTGAGCAAGCCATAAGCCAAATCGCCTTCTACTTTTACGGTGGCGCTTTTAATCCCCGCTTCTCCACCAATAGCTTGATCAATAATAGTCGCTTTCCATTTGCGCCGAACGGCGTACTTGAGATACATCTTTAACAGCATTTCTGTCCAATCCGCCGCATCCACTCCCCCCGTCCCACTATGCAAAAAGATATAAGCATCTTTGCGATCATTCGGCCCATTCAAAACCGTGGCAGTTTCTAAATTATCCAATCGTTTTTGCAATTCTTCTAACAACAACACGGCCGTTTCGTCTGTACTAGCAAAATCTTCGTCTTTCAGAATATTAGCCAAATTACTTAATTGACCATCGATATCATTTATTTCGTCCAGAATTTTTTTATTCTGTTCATATTCCAAAGTCAAAGCTTGGGCACCCTCTTGATCTTGCCAAAACTCTGGCTCGCTCATAGCTTGAGTAATTTCTTTATTTTTTGCGGTTAATTCGGCCGGGTCAAAGATACCTCCGCAATCTAGCTAACTGGTCTAAGCCTTCTTCGACGGATAATTTAATTTCTTTCATTAATTTATTAATTTAATGTACTTTTATTTTACCAGAAAAATATCCTCCTACCCTCCTCTCTGTCGTCCTGCGAAGCCATTTTGTCATCCTGCCTGCCCCGATCCTGTGGCATCGGGGAGCACTCACATTCGTCATCCTAAACCCCTGCTTTGTCATCCTGCCTGCCCGCCAAAGCCTTGGCGACGGCGGGAGCGCAATCGAAGGATCTCCCTCCACCCCGTCATTCTAACCTCAATTAATAAACGGCTCCCCGAGAGTGTCGTTGAGCCGTTTGAGTATTAGATTAGACTTTTATATATTTCGATGTAAAATCCATAAACCAACATATCCCCAATGGCACAATAGCCGCTATATAGCCTATTAATAAAATCCAGAAGGCTGCCGCCCCTATGTCTGGCGCAGCGAATGAACCAACTATATATATTCCAGTCACAACCCAGAACCAGACCTTTAAGTTGTATCCTGAATTACCAAGGTATGTTTTGTGGAAATATTTGTGTGCAATATAGCGGATCACTTCCTCGAATACCCATAAAACAAAAACTACCAGAAAAACTGCCGACACCACTTCTTCTACCCCTGCATACTCTTTGCCCTTACTAAACCACATTAACAAATAGCTGAACCACATAGGCAACCTGCCACCAAACCATTCTGTTGATATAAAAGCCACTGGCAAAAGCGACATGATTATTGATATTTTTAGCAACGATGCATAAAAAAATCTTTGGGCATATTGCGCAATAGCTAGAATTATAGCCTTGGCCATTTTATTTTCTGCGATAAATTACTCCTGCCCCAGTCGCCCCAATCTGCTCGACTATCCCTTGTTTTTCTAATTCGTCTAAATAGCGAGTGGCTGTCGCATCCGACACTCCTAACATATGTTCCACCTCGTTATTGGTAATCTGATCCTGATTTTTTAAGGCCTCTGTAATCTTTTGCAAATTCTCTGCTTTAACTTCGGCCTGCTGTTCGATAACATTACCCCCTATACCATCCTGATCTCTTACCTTTTCATCCTGACCCTCTTTCTTATTATCCTGCTCTTCCTTTGTATCATCATCCGATATTTCCTTCTTGTCATCCTGAACCCCTATTCCATCATCCTGCCTGCCCCGATCCTGTGGCATCGGGGAACAGCTGTCGAAGGATCTCTCCTTATTCTTCCCCGAATCCCGCCACTTAATCGCAATAAAACGAATAACAAACCACGCTACCGCAAACCCTAACAAAAACCCAACAAAAGATTGTAAACTACCCATATTTATTGTTTTAGATCTATATCCCCATCATACCATCCACTCATCATCCTGCCTGCCCCGATCCTGTGGCATCGGGGTCTTGCCCCGAACCTTTCAGGCATCGGGGAGCGCAGTCGAAGGACTCCCCTCCCATGTCATCCTGCCTGCCCGCTGACCCGCCTGCCCTCCTCCCCGTCATCCTGAACTTGATTCAGGATCTTGCCTCTAGTTGACCCGGAATCTATTCCACCTACATCTTCACCAGATGATCGCCAAATTTCTTTTCGATCGCATCCACTACCGCATCTTTTACTGTAGGATCGCTTTCGGCCACCCACCGCGAAAAATTATACAATTCTTGATTGTCTACTTTTAACCATCGCCCGTTCTTTAGCAAAAACACCAATACTGTTGTAACAGCAATCCTTTTATTCCCATTTTGAAAAGGATGATTTTTAATCAGCAAATAAAACAAAATAGCCGCCTTGCTAATTAACCCTCGGTATAATTCGCCCCTAAAAGTTTGCCTAGGTGCCGCCAAACATTTTTCTAACACATTTGGGAAACGAGTGGAAAAATCTGGGATAGGTTCGTCCCATTCCATCAATTTCTTAGCCAAAGCATGAGAAATGTGTTTTACCTCTATTATGGTCAGATATTTTGTTCTTGGTTTACTCATCACCCAATAACTTTAAAGCCTGACCATATTCCTTAAAAATTAGATCCACATTTTGGTCTATTTCTTGTTTTCTGGTTTCTGTCAGATTTTCTTTACCCAAATAGCTATCTAGTGCTTCTCGCGAAATTAGATAGGTCTTCCCCACCTTATCGGCCGCTATGTGCCCATCTCTTACCCAGCGGAACACAGTCACCCGATTCACTCCGACAATCTTGGCCACTTCTGATGTAGAAAGCCATGCCTTGTTGTTGATATTCTTGATCATACTCCTATTGTAACATATGTTGCATAATAAATCAAGCAGTGCAACTTGTGTTACATGGTTCCTAAATCATCCTGCCCCCGCCCTTTTTGTCATCCTGAGCGCAGTCGAAGGATCTGGACCGAACGGCTTCTACGCTGTCAGTTGCTTGCCCCGATCCTGTGGCATCGGAGAGCCGTTCAACAATATTTGTCATTCTGCGCAGTCCGGCGAAGCTTAAGCGTAGACGGAAGCCGTTCGAGATTTGGCTATCAATCATCAGGCGGTTTTTTGTTATTTAGTCCTTTAACATTAATCTCACTGTTTTTTTGAAGCAAGGACTGTTCTGTTGCCTTTTTTTTAAGCATACTCATCACTCTTTGGTTATGCTTCTCTTGTTGATAAGCAATGATGATAGTAAATATTATTATAAATATAATCGCCACAACCGGGATTGAAAACATTGTAATCAGCCATTCTTTAGGATTCATATTTCCTCCTCTGATTAGTTAATTTAATGATTTCTTCTGCAGATAAGTTTAGCCAAGCCATGTCAAAGAAAAACGTTTTATCAACCAAACAGAACACCTTTCGTCGTTCTAAGATGTCCCAAACATGCGGGAAGCTTAAATTAAGCACTGTCATGGTGCGCGACAACCCATGGCACATTTGCACCGGCACGCTAAAACCCGCGGCCTTCGTGGCCTCGTACCACTCACCCACAGACGCGTAATACTTTCGCATATCGCCTCCCTTAGATTAAAAAACTCTTCTGCGCAAGAAGAGTTCACCAATAATATATCTGCCCCTTGCGGGTTGGATTTTGGCACCTTGTTCTGCTGGGAACAGCAGAGTCGGTTGCCGGCGGGTCGTAGGGCCAATTCCCTCTCCGCACTCTCGATACTCCTATTTGTCACTTACATCATACGCCAATTTTCCTCTTCTGTCCAGAGGAAAATTGATAATTCACGCTAATTTTCCGGATCTTCCTAAACGGCTCATCAATGAGCCGTTCGGAGCATGTTGTCATCCTGAATTTATTTCAGGATCTATTTTGACAAATTTTCAGGCCTGCCCCATTTGTCTTAACTAGCTATCTCAAAAATCTTTTTCACAAGAGATGTCCGTGCGTAAAAAGCACGACTAACTGAGCCATGGCCAGGCCCTTTAGTTCTGGCCTGAATCCATTTACCATCTCTCCCTGTTAAACTACTAAATCCACTTTTAATAAGTTTGTTTCTTATAAAATCGTAGTCAGACTTTATTTCCTGAATTAAATCATCATCTTCCAAAAAATCTAAGCTTTCTACTTTTAATAGTTCCGCTTTTTCGGAATTTTTACCGTGCCACATAACAGCACAAAATACAATTGATTTCAATTTAGCCCAACAATGGCTTACAAAAAATTCATGATCCTTTAATTCCTTAGGATTGATCATGGTAATCGCCATAGTCTCTTTAGGAGTGAGCCGATCTCCCACGATATGAAAGGCTACAGATTTTAGTTCGTAGCTAAGACCATTTGGTGCTTTTGAAACATTAGTTTGCAAACCAGCTAACCTTTCTAAAACAAGACCTTTCCATCCTTTATTCTGTTTGCCAGTTTCGTAGGTAGTAATCCCATGTTCTAATGCCAACTTACGTAAATCTTGACCGATATGTCCTCTAAGATTTCTTATAGCCGTGGCTCTTGTAACTATCTTCATACTAATTCCAATTGTTTAATTAAGCTTCTATAGCGTTTCTTGGACAATTCTAAGTAATCTTTTTCTAAATCAATTCCTACAAACTTCCTCCCAAGTTTAACTGCAGCTATCCCTGTAGTGGAGCTACCAGTGAATGGATCTAGAACCTTATCTCCTTTTTTAGTACTAGACAGAACAATCCGTCTCAATAGATCGAAGGGCTTTTGAGTAGGGTGTTTGCCAAACTCTTTTTCCCATTTTTGAGGTGTATTAATTGACCAGACAGATCGCATTTGTTTATCGGGTACTTTTAGCTTATCCTCTGGCCATCTACCTTCTTTCATTGCCCTGTAATCAAAATAATGTTTATCACTATCCATACCTTTCTTTGCCCAAATTAGAGTTTCATGACTCGCAGTAAAGTACCTACCACTTAGATTAGGAGCTGCATTTGGTTTGTACCATGCTATATCATTTAAAATTTTAAGTTTATTTAATTGCAAAGCAAACCCACATTGGTAAATCGAATGGTATGTCCCACTAATCCAAATAGTCCCGCCTGGTTTCAAAACTCTTTGACAGGCATTAATCCAATTTAAATGGAACTCAAAATCTCCCTTTAGCCCATTACTCTTATCCCAAGCACCCTTATTCACACTTACTCTTTTCCCAGCATGAACTGTGAAACCTCCATTAGAGAGATTATAAGGAGGATCAGCAAAAATCATATCAAAATAATTCTCGGGGAACTGTTTTAGAACTTCCAAACAATTCCCTTGGTACAAAACAAAATTATCTTCCTTGAAATAAGGTAGCACCTTAGTCATATTTTAATTATACCTTACTCAAAACTGACCTAAAGAGATAGGAATTTAATAAGATAGGGAATGAATTTTTTATTTCTTCTCGACTAAGATATGGATAGCCAAAGCACCGATGGCAGCTGATAATCCGATCACTACCCAAGCTAAGCTAGTCGATCCTACATAAGTTGCCTCATTAATAATCACCACAATGGCCACAATAAGAGCAAACCAAATCAAATACTTCATATTTTCCTCCTTGATTTTATTATACTCTACCCAATCAGAAAACAGCCATTGGAGCAAAGCGACTGGCTGCCGGTTTGGCGCCACCGTTTGCCGGCCCAAATGGTGGCTAAAAATAACCCTATTCAGATATAAGGGACTCGGAGAGCAGATTTTGGGGATAGATTCTGGCTCGTAGGAGACAGGCAAGGAGTATACTCCCTCCCCACCTAACCTCCCCTCAGGCAGGGGAGGAATTTGAAGAACGGCTCATATGAGCCGTTTAGGTAAAATTGTGCTTTTTGACTAATTCGACGGCTTCGGCGACAAACTTATCGAACTGACGATCTGCTTTACCATGCCAGAGTTCTAATATTTCTTTGGCAAAGTCTTCGTATATCGAATAGGTTATTTCTTTGTGTCCAGTCCAATTAGCTAAATCATCATTTAGAATTACTGTCATCCCCTCCTTAATAGCCTCCCACTCACTATCACTAACCTTATCCTGCAGGTCGTCCTCATAATAATGATGGAACTGGAAATGAAGTAATTCGTGTAATAAGGTGTTTATTATTTTATTCTTATCATATTTGTAATAAATCCAAACATATCCCTTTTCAGAATCATAGGGGCACCGGTTAAATGTTGTTAAAAATAAAGTAACATTTTGCAGGTGAAATGGCTTTTGGGTAATTCTTTCGATTACTTCTACCACCTTTGGGTATTCGGGCATCAGCTCAGATTGAAGCTTGTCGGCCAAAACAAGAATATCCAGCTTCTGATATTTATGCTCCAAATACGGCAATAACCACGCATAGGCCTCTGTTTCGGTTTTACCTGCCACATTTTCTATAACTTCTGGCTCGGCTCGTTTGGACCAGTCCACCCCATGCGAAACCCGATTACAGGCTTGCCAAATATTCCATGCATCCTTTTCTATATCTACTTTTACCCCGAAACTTATATTCATAGCCCCATTATACAGAAAAAGCGGACCTCTCGGTCCACCTTTTATAAAAGTTCATGGTTATGCAATTCCTCGACAACGTGCATCACTTCAGATAAAGAGTCATCAATCTTTGGAAATTTATCAACAACTAGCTGACTGATCTCCTTTAGGCTATGTTCGCCATCTATCTGGAGTACAATGAATCCGCCAATGCCAAACCAATTAAAGCAGAATTATTGATTGTTTCGTCGTTGATCGTGTCCTCGTACTCTGGCTTATAAAAACCCATTATTTTATCCCAATATGGGCTATAATCCTTCTGCAAAACTACGTATTGTATATCGTTTTTCATTAGATTATTTAATCTTAGCCATTAGGATCACATCGTGATACTTATTGGAGAAATAAGCATCGTCTTTTAATACCCCTTCTACTTTAAACCCTAATGATTCATATAATCTAATTGCAGGGATATTTTTTGCAAAAACATACAGACTAATTTTATGTAATTTAAGTTTGCTAAAACCAACACCAACCAACCATTTAACAGATTGTTTGCCAACACCCTTCCCTCTAAAATCATCTTCACCGATTGCGATAAAGATATCTGCCTTTTTATTGCTTTTGTCTATATGGGAAAAACCCATAAAACCAATGGGTTGATTATTATCGCATATAGTAAAGAACTGCTTAGTTTTGTCCTTTTTATAAGCAGTGAACCACTCTTTTTGTTTGGTTAAAGTAGTTTTCTGTCCCGGATGATCTCCAATAAATTGGTTCGCCTTGGGATTGTTTAACCATTTAACCCTAAAAGAAACATCTTTTTCTGCATGTGGTCTGTATTTAATCATGGTTGTTAAATTATACTGTCGTTAATGTTGGTTTTGATTATGCGAAGCCAGTCTGCTTTTTCTTGTTCTGTGGCATTTGCCACCTCTTCGCTGATCTTCCACTCCCCGCCGTATTTTTCTACCGATAACTTTATAGCTTCTTCCAAAGAGTCTGCCACTCCAATTAGGATAGAATCATCGTCCGGGAAAAACTGCCACACAGTTGGATCTAGCAGATAAAATTGAGTATCTTTGGTGCCAATTGCCAATATGTCGTGGGATTTTTGTGTATGACAAACATTATCACCTTTTAATATGATCGTTTGTATTGATTCATCCATCTCATTTATCCAACTTGCAACCAAACGAGATACTTCACTACAGCTATCTGCCAATAAAGCACCTTTTCGGTTGTGCTCAATAGTTGGTAATAATTGGAGAACCCGTTTTTGAATTGTTTCAACTATCTCATTATTCATAATAACTACGTTATATACTCAATATAGCTCAATCTAATATTTATAAAAATTAGGCGCCCCAAGATTGGGACGCCTGTTTGTTCGGTGTTAACCGTCTACTTACCCTGGCATCCAGCCTTGCCACATGAGTTCATGGACAGTTTGCTGGTTCCGATAGCCACGATTTTAGGTTTCGTGAATGCTTTCATATCTTTCTCCTTTTTCACGTAATAGGCCGACTGAAAATATGGGCTTCGGTTGGGTACACCCCGACTTTTTTTCTCGCTTCAGCTAGCACCTTGGCCACAGATGAACATCCTAGAATGTCTCCATCTTCCAGGAATGCTAAACCTGGACAACGAGTACAATGTTGGAAAAGATCGCAATCAGTACACTCTTTCAAATCGCGTAATCTGATTTCTCGAAGCTTCTGGAATGCTCGGGATTCCTTCCAAATCTGCCCAAACGATTGGGTGAGAATATTCCCACCTATAACTCGTAACTGATTACAGACATATACATTCCCTTCTGGATCGACCGCCCCACCATTAAAAACTGTGTCACATGGGATACAATCCATATTGCCACGAAAGTATATGGGTTCAGTGCCCTGCTTAACTACATCAGGATCTGATAGTAATGCTTGTAGTTGAGCTGACGTTAATCGACATTGATGTGTTTCCAAGCTACCATCATTCCTTGCTGTAATAACTGTAGAGTATTGGATATCAACGCCTAATTCCTTGGCTAGATTCTTAATCCCGACAATCCCATCCGCAGTCATATTCATCAAAGGACACTTCAAGCGCACGGTGATACCCACGGCCAACATTTTCTTTATTGCCGCCATGCTTTTATAGAATGATCCCTCCACTCTAGTTATATTGTCATGTATGGTAGCATCCGCACTATACATGCTCACATGCACCTCGTCGATGCAAAGAGCGCGAAGTGCAATAATTTTCTCATCGTCAAGCAAAGTTGCGTTGGTAAAGATCGTTACAGACAATCTTCTTTTGCGCGCAGATTTTACAATCTCCATAAAATCCGGTCTGACGAAAGGCTCTCCGCCAGTCAAGATAATATAGAATGTTCCTGCTTCCACCATTTGATCAAAAAGGTCGTCATACTGTTCAAGTGTAAGCCCCGGCTTAGTGTGATCATCTAAGCAACAATGAACACATTTTTCGTTACATTCGTAACATACCTCGACCAACACAGAACTAGGGATAATATTCTTCTTGCCAAGTGTAGTGATATCGCTTAATTGAATGTTATCAACAGGCACTGATCATCACCCCTTCAAACGGCGCATCAGAAAAAACAACAATATTTTTATCATGTAGATCATTGATAAATTCTTGTACTGACAAAAGAATGTCCTCCTCATTATCGTCTGGGAAAGTTTTGCAACATATTTTTGCAGTTTGTCCAATAGTTTTAGTCCCATTGATTTGATCCCAGATAAAACTACCAACCTCATCCAGCTTTAGAAGCAATCTCGTGTTCTGATCGAAGATGAATGCTTCACCATCAATTGTTCGGCACGAGACATTTATGCCTTTAGCTACATAGCAATCCATTTTCTCACCTTCTTATTGTCAAAGATATCTAGAATATAAGTTATTTTATGCTGTGGGTCAATGTTTTTCCTGAAACGGCTCATCCACGACCATGGCGGGCAAGCGATGAGCCGTTTAATATTATACGATTCTGGACTTTGCCAGAATGACGAAATTATGGATGAGTTTCGACCATTAGCGGTAAGAGGATTTAATCAATGAATAATCCTGATAACAGGCTGTCGGTTTGGCGCCACCTCCGACCGGTTGGCGGATGCCGGCCCAAATGGTGGCAAAAAACACTTGACCTAAAAAGGGT
>Ga0180007_10004457_pt1 | contig 14836 bp, 12 predicted proteins | sample MM_PC_MetaG_FD_121122 | JGI IMG/M metagenome (GOLD analysis project Ga0180007, IMG submission 121122) | Groundwater microbial communities from the Aspo Hard Rock Laboratory (HRL) deep subsurface site, Sweden - MM_PC_MetaG | ecosystem: Environmental > Aquatic > Deep subsurface > Groundwater... | reverse complement strand
TGTGGGCCTGGAAAGAGTCGAACTTTCGACTAGACTTTATAAGAGTCTTGTTTTACCGTTAAACTACGGGCCCGGAAAACAACTTATGTTTGTAGCGAAATTATACCAAAATTGTGCTTATTTCACCATAAATGTCTGAAATCACTTTAATTGTCATTAATATATTTTCTTTTAAGGAAGTATTGCACACATACAAACTACAGGTCCCGTGACCAAAGCTTTTTTGATCAAGATCTGTCTTTTTACTCTTTTTTATATAAGGCTTTGTAAATTGATCTTTCCCGATTCCCAATACTCTACTCCAATAATTAGTTTCTTTTGTTATATCCATATCACTATAAAGATGTAGATTTATATGTATTTTCTTTTTTGAAACATGTAAACATTTATTAATCCAAAACAAAGTAAACTTAATTACACTTGGGTCTGTATTACAAAGGCTCAATACATTCCTTGATGACTTTCCCCCTTCACCCCAATAAAGAAACAAGCCAGCAATAAACAATTCTCTTTTTGATAAAACACCTATTTTTTTCTTTTGAATTTTATATTTTTCAAGTAAACGTCTTTCCAGTTTCTTTCTTTTGGTATTTCTGCACTTTTCTATCCTTTGTTGGTTGAAATCTCTTAGAAGTCTTATTTGGCTTTTACTAAGGGGTAATTTACATAACCAATCGCTCAAAGTACTTTTTGGTATACCCAATTCTCTATTGATCTGGCTATAACTTTTTCCTTGTTTCCGAAGTATTAAAACTTTTCTATGTTCAATCACTCTTGCCATACTCTTACCCTTTATATAAACTCTCTCCTAAATTAAATATAGAACAATTTTATACCGAAGTAAAGACGAAACTTTAAAAAAATATAATTATCTCTTTTAAGGCAAATGTTCTTTTTTCTTTTTTATCCAGATCCATTGCCAGCAAAAGCCATTGTTCTTTTGAATACCATTTAGTTTTCCCAAAATAAATATTTTCAGGAATAATGTGTCTTATAGAGGTTTTTTCTTTCTCAGTTTTTGTATTTAAATACCAGTGGAGTACTATTTTTTCTTGCCATTTACCGCACCTTTAATCTCTTCCCAGTCTTTAACTTTCCTTATTTTTAAATTCTTTTTCCAGACTTCATTTAAGACTGACATATCTACATTTTTTTCTTTCGCATAAGCTAGAAGTGCTACAACATCTTTTGGAAAACATTTTCCCCCAAAGCCTCTGACAGTTGTAACATCCAAATGGTGTGGTCCAATTCTAGGGTCCGCCGCAACTAATTCTTTTACTTCTTCGTATTTAACTCCCAATGCAGTACATAAATCGAACATTTCATTTGCAAAAATAACTTTACTCGCCAAACAGGCATTACTCATATATTTAACCATTTCAGCCGTAGTTGGATCTGTAAGAAATATCTTTGAATCTGCTCCTAATAAATCTCTATATAATCCAGTAAGTCTTCCTGCTACAGGTTGAGAAAGTGTGCCTATTACAGTTCTATCAGGATGTAAAAAATCCCAAGGAGCATTAGCTTCAGTCAAAAATTCAGGATTCATAGCAAAATTAACCTTTGGATATTTTTCAGCAAATGCAGCAGTTGTACCAGGAATTATTGTCGATTTTATTGTAAGAATCTTATCTGACCCACTAATTTTAGGTGCAATAAAATTAACAACTTCATTTACAATTGAAAGATCAATTCCAGAATAATCATCGAACATTGGAGTTGGAACACAGATAAACAAAAATTCACTTTCTTTAATTACTTCCTCTGGAGACCAAGGACCCTTAGTCCTTGAGTACCACATAACCTCATTTTCTTTATTCTTGGCAAAGCCTTCCCCCACTGCTCTTCCAACTACTCCCCAACCTACAATTCCAATTTTTGTTATTTCGGCCATATCAGTTAAATTATCACAATTTTGCTCTTCGAGCAATCTCAGCCTGAACTAATTTTTCATCCCTACCATATTTTAATCTGCTCATTTCTTTTATTATCTCAGCCACCCTTGTATTTTCTTTCTGTTTTTCCTTAACCATATCCTTAGTCATATCCATAGAAAAAGGTTGGACAGGCTCGTTATTCACAATAGTTTTTACATAACCATGATATCTTTCAACATTTAAAAGATCATCTTCTGCAAAGACCGGAGAAAATTCATGAGCTAGGTAGTTTGCATCAGAAACACCAACTCTAAATGAAACAATTGTTCCAACGTTTCCAAAAACAGCATTTTTAACTTCTTCTTCAACCTGACCTATAAATTGATTGGCAACAGTTAAATTAAGTCTATATTTTCTAGCTTCTGATAGAATTTGGGCAAAGTCTGGAGTAGCAAAGTTCTGAAACTCATCAACATACAAATAGAAGTCGCGTCTATTTTCCTCTAAAGTATCTTGCCTACTCATAGCAGCCATTAGAATTCTTGGAACTAGAATAAGTCCTAAGAAATTAGAGTTTTCCTCCCCTATTTCTCCTTTGGCTAAATCGACCAAGAGAATTTTTCCTTCATCCATAACTTTCCTGAAATCAAATGATGATTGCGATTGACCTATTATGTTTCTAATCATTTTATTGGTAACAAATCTACCAAATTTGGAAACAATATAATCCAACACCTCTGATTTATGAAAATCTGAAGTTTGGGCAATCTGATCAGTCCAGTAACGCTTGATAATCGGATCCTTAATTTTAGGAAGAAGATATTGAACATAATCGGGACGCTCCAAGGCTTGAACAACTTCAACAAAAGTAGCCCCAGGTTCAGCCTGCATTACTGTAAGCATGGCATTTCTTATAGCGTGCTCAAATCTAGGCCCCACTATTCCTGTTTTATAAGGATCAAAAAGCTTATACATCATATTAATTACAGCCGTAGCTGCAAAATGCTGTTCATCTTCATTTTTAGCATCCAATAGATTTATTCCCATCGGCCTTTGAGTATCACCAGGATTAAAATAAATCACATCTTCAGCTCTCTCGGGTGGAATTTGGGTAAGAAGCTGCCTTACTGCATCATGGGGATCTATAAAACAAACTCCATGACCTGCCTCAATATCTTGCATAATCATTTGTTTTAACAGTTCTGATTTACCCACACCGGTTTTGCCGATAATATAAAGATGTCTTCTTCTATCATCTTCTGAAATAAAAACTTTTCTTTTTAAACCTCTATAATTACTATTTCCTAAAAATATTCCTTCTGTTGGAATCTCAGATGGAGCTGGAGCAGTTTTTGCATTCAACCAATAAATATGAGGAGTTGTAACCTGCTTATTGGGAAAATGAAATATAGTTGCCAACTCTTCTGAATTTAATATCGAAACATGGTTTCCAAAAAGATTAAACATTGGTTGATATCTGTATAAAAAGTCATCTACAAAAGTTCCTTTTATTCTTATTTTTCTTTTTTTGAAACCATTATTCTCTCCAGAGAATTGTTCTATCGAGGAAGAAATATTATTTAAATGTCTTTTGGCCGCATCTTTATTAGCCGCACTAACTACAATCCTTATTGAAGTTTCAAAACCAGGTTTACCAATCTTCCCCTCAACTGCTTCTAAACTTTTTGCAGATGTGGCAAATTTAGCTTTTTCAGGATCAGATTCGTCTTTTTTAGTACCCGAAATAAATTTTCTCCCCTCCTTCTGCCATTTTGAATTAGCTGGAGAAATTAATATTTGTACAGATGCTCCTTCATTAGATCCCATTTTTGCAAGTGCTGAAGTGATAGAAGCCATTGGATCAGTTGGTAAATCTTTATAAGTTTTTACTGGGTAAAAAATATTTCTAGAAAGTTGGAAAGATTTATAAGCAACTTTACCTTTCTCTTTGAAGATATTAAATTCTTCAACTTCCAATATTTCTGCATCTGGATATGCTCCATTGATTTGTTTTTCTATAAGATCTTTAAATTCCTTAGGAGTCCAAACATAAAACTTAATATCTTCTTGCCTTGCTACTATTTCAAACGATATTGCAGGTTGAACTGAAAATTTCTGTTTCCATCCTCCTTTTTTAATTGAATATAAAGAAGCGAAGAGTTGCTCCATTGCATCAATTTTTATTTCATTATTTCTGGTTACTGCAACTTGCAAAAGAACGGAATCCAAAGATTTTTCTTCTCTACCTCTAAATTTAAAAAGAGTAAAAACTAAGTAACCTAGAAAAAATAAAATTAACCCAACTAAAGGCACTAAAATTAAAAATGCAAAAATTGTGTTTAAATCTAAAATTATTGTTTGTGCAGGCATTTTTATTCTCTTTTACAGTATAGAGTAGTATCGAATAAAGGTTAATATACTTTTTTATAAACTATTTAAGTTAACCTTAACTACTTGAATTTTTTTCAAATATCTTCCAGTTAAAATGAATAGCTTTTTTAAAAATTCTTACCCAAAAAGCTGCAAACCAAGTTAATGAATCAGAAGTTGATCCTTTTGAAACTTTCTCAAGTCTATCTGGGCTTGCTGGTAGTTCAATTTTAATCTCCCTGTCTTCTGGAGTTTGAATTAAAGGTTTACCATTATCATCAGTAACTTTTTTAGTAAACTGAGTTACCTTTGGTTGAATAACTTCTTTTCTCTCAATTGTTAAGGGAGAAATCTCCTCAGATATTTTTTCAACTGGTTTTACTTTTGGCTCTCTTTCTGGAAATAAACCCATGATTATTTAATTGTAACATTGAAGAATAAAATTAAAAGTTAAAACCCAAGAAGAATTATTTTTTCCAAACAGTCTCTTTTATCCCCTCACTGTAATTGCTCCACCTTGAAAGAATAAAAAAAAGATCAGAAAGCCTGTTAATAAACACTAATACATTTAAATTAAATTCATTTTCTTTTGAAAAACTGACAATATTCCTTTCAACTCTCCTTGTTATACTTCTTGCCAAATGATAAAAGCAAGAAACTTCCGTTCCTCCTGGCAAAACAAAATTAGTAAGTTTTGGTAACTTTTTTTCTAGAAAATCTATTTTTTCTTCCAAATATTTAACTTTGTTTTTGGAAAACTTGATATTTTTAATTCCTGCTACTAACGAATTTATTAAAAATAAGTCTTTTTGAATTTTTTCAATAAATAAAATTTCTTTTTGGTCTTTTAATAAACTTGAAATTATGCCAAGACAACTATTCAGTTCATCAATTGAACCAATAATTTGGAGTCTAATATCATCTTTCTGAACTCTAATCTTATTAAGACATTTACTGTCAAATAAATCTGTTTGACCTTTGTCTCCTTTTTTTGTATATATGGGCATTTAAAAGAAAAATTATAACTCGCAGGTTGAAAAACCACACTTTTTACACTTCAAACATTTATTTTCTCGAGTAAGTTTTATATGACAAGTCGGACATTTATACTCTTTTTTCTTTTTCCCTCCGAAATCAATTACTTGGTTCTTTTTAGTTCTATCTCTATAAACAGTTAAACCTTTACAGCCCAATTTCCAAGCTAAAATAAACGCTTCTTGTATATCATCACTTGTTACGCTTGCCGGCATATTAATTGTCTTGGTGATTGCATTATCAGTCCATTTTTGGAAAGAAGCCTGCATTTTAATATGGTCTCTCCAGTCAATATCATGTGCTACTTTAAATATTCTCTGAATACTTTTTGGTACTTCATCAATCCCCTGAACACTTCCATGATTATTGATAATCTTTTGAATTATTTTTTCAGGTGAAATACCTTTTTCTTTCAGAGTTTTAATAAAAAGAGAATTTATATTTTGAAATTTCTCTCCATCTAAAATATTTTGATCATATGCAAGAGCAAACAAAGGTTCTATCCCATATGAAGTTTGGCAAATCACAGCGTTTCCACTAGAAGGAGGAAAGGTTAAAAATGCTACATTTCTAGGTTTATTTTTTGATTTTGCCCAAATTGAATCATTAATAAGAGGGAAAGGTCCTCTTTCTTTTCCCAAGCTACAGGATGTTCTGAATGCAGATAAGTACATTGTTTTAGTAACTTTTTCTGCCAATTCAAAAGCTTCTTTACTATCATAGGCAATTCCTAGCATTATCAATGTTTCAGCCCAACCTACTGCCCCAATCCCAAGCCTTCTGTGATTTCTAACTGCTTTTTCGACTTCCCTTACAGGAAACCAAGAAGCATCAATTACATTATCCATAAGTCTAACCGCAGTTTTCATCATTTTGGAAAGCTTTACAAAATTAAATCCTTCTTTAGTTATAAAATGAGTCAAATTAAAATAACCTAAATTACAAGATTCATTAGAATAAAGAGGAATTTCTCCACAAACATTGGTTGCCCAAATTGGACCTTTTGTCTTAAAAAGTGGGTTTGCAAGCTTTGTACCTCTATTAATCGCTGAAAGATTAATAATTCCCGGATCCCCCGTACTCCAAGCCATTTGTGCCATTAAATTTAAAATTGATTTGGCATCCACAGTATTTATTACTTCTCCAGTTCTGGAACTAACTAAATCCCAATTTTTACCTTTTAAGGCTGCATTCATAAATTCATCAGTAATTCCAACTGATAGGTTTGTTTTTGACAAATACCCATCTGTTTGTTTTGCAGAAATAAAATTAAAAATATCAGGGTGATTAGCATTTACTATTGCCATATTCCCACTTTCGTATTTTCCTTGTTGCTTAAAAAGTGAAGTCATCAAATCAAACATTTCCATCATTTTTACTGGTCCAGCAGCAAGATTTGGAATTCCTCCAACATTATCCCCTTCTGGCCTGATTTTGGAAAAATTATATCCACAACCACCACCATGTTTCTTAATTAAGGTAGATTTATAAAGAGTATTAAAAATCTGATCTATATCATCTTCGATATCAAAAACAAAACAGTTAGCCAGTTGTGGATTCCTTAAACCTGCATTAGCTAAAGTTCTTGTTCCAGGCAAAAAATCAAAATTAATCATTATCTCAAAAAACTTTTTAAACCATTTATCTCTTTCCTCTGGAGTCTTTTCAACGTTTGACAGAAAACTTGCTACTCTTTCTATCATTCCTTTTGGAGTTTCTAAAACTTTACCTTTTTCATCCTTCTTTAAGTACCTGTTTTTAAGGATATATAGAGTGTTATAAGAAAGACCAATATCATCAGTAACACCAATACTTTCTTTATCTTGAAACTGATGTTTTTTATTCTCTCTATAGAGAATATATTCTTTTGCAGTTTTTGCATGTCCTTTTTCAATTAATACTTTTTCGACTATTTCTCCAATTTTGGAAGTTTTAATTACTTTTTTATTGGGATACTTTTTATAAAGTAAAAGAATTACTTCATCTTTTAAAGAAATTGAGAGTTTTTTATCCTTTCCACCTACTTTTTTAGCAGCATACCAAATACTGTTAGCAATTTTTTGAGAATGAAAATCTTGTTTTTGTCCATCTAATTTAATAACTTTTATTATTTTCAAATTTTCCATTTTAATAAAACTAACATTCAGAATAGCCGCAAGACATACATTTTGCACATCCTTCTTGATAGACAAATGTACTAAACCCGCAAGAAGGACAAATATCCCCTAAAACTCCTTCAGCTACAGCCGAAACCACAGTGTGATCTTTAAGTTTCACCTCGGTAGAACTTAAAGCTGGATCAGCAGTTTTAACCATACCTGAAGAAGCTTTGATACTATTGCCATTTATTTTAAAACCATAATGCTTGGAAATTGCAATACTAACAGCATCAGGAAGAGATCTAATTTTATTTAATCCAAAACCAACGGATCTTCTACCTCCAATTCCAGATAACTGTTCAGCAATTTCTTTTATTTTCTGTTTATGGCTTAGGTTAGATCCAAATCTTAAAGAACTTGAAATAGTTCTACCTAATGCTTCAGCCATTGCCTGAACATCACTACCGGCTTTTCCGACATTAATAAAAAGTTCCATAGGATTATAATTTCCATCTTCATTGATTGTTATAAAAGCAGTTCCAACAGGAGTAATTAATTTATAAGTAGATCCTTTCATTACATGTGGTCTTTTTAAAAGTATCTCCTGAGAAGAATTAACTCCACCTTCTTTAACTTCATTTACTTCATTATTCCCATTTTTATTTTCATTATTTTTAACACCTAAATTTAAAACCTGCGAGCTTTTACTACCGTCCCTAAAAATGGTTGTACCTTTACAACCCAAATCCCATGCTAAAAGGTACGCTTTTTTAACATCTTCAACTGTCGCAGTGTGGTTAAGATTAATGGTTTTGGAAACTGCATTTTCTGTATATTTTTGAAAAGCAACTTGAGTTTTTATATGCCATTTAGGATCTATCTCATGTGCGGTCCCGAAAATATTTCTAATTTCTTCAGGAATTTGGAAAATATGTCTTATTATTCCACTTGCTAATACTCTTTCTTTTAAAGATTCTGTCCAAAAGTCTTTATCTTTAACATATTCTTCAAAGTAGGGATTAATAAAAGTAAGTTTTCTATCTAAACTCTTATCCTTAACAATGTGCTGAAAAGCTAATGCAAATAAAGGTTCTATTCCTGATGATGCACCAGCAATAATTGAAATTGAACCTGTTGGAGCAATTGTAGTTAAAGTAGAATTCCTTCTTGGTTTTTGATTTTTATACATGCTCTTACTCCACATTGGAAAAGATCCTCTCTCTTTAGCTAAATCTTGAGATTCTTCTACTGCTGAATTTTGAATAGTCTTCATTACTTTTTCTGCCAGCAAAAGAGCTTCATCACTGTCGTAAGCAATTCCCAATTTTATTAAAAGATCAGCCCAACCACCTATTCCAAGACCAATTCTTCTAATTGCCAAGGTGGTTTTTCTGATTTCATCAACAGTGTATGGATTTACATCAATTACATCATCCAAAAATCTAACTGCCAATTTTGTTACTCTTTTAAGTTTTTCCCAATCAACTTGCTTTTCTCCATTTTCTTCTTTTACAAAATAAGTTAAGAAAATGCTCCCCAGATTACAAGAATCATTTGGATATAAAGGTTGCTCACCACAAGGATTAGTTGATTCAATTGGACCCAATGAAGGAACTGGATTTGCGGAACCTTGATTAATTTTATCTATAAAAACCAAACCAGGATCACCCGTTTTCCAAGCCAACTGGGCAATATCATTGAAAACATCTCTTGCTTTTAAAGTTTTTACTTTCTGACCATCTTTTGGTGAAAGTAAATCATATTCGGAATTTTTCTTATAAGCTTCCATAAACTTATCGGTTATGGCAACTGAAATATTAAAATTAGTAATTCCTCCATCTTCTTTACAATGAATAAATTCTTGAATATCAGGATGGTCAACTCTCAAAATTCCCATATTAGCTCCCCTTCTTTTTCCTCCCTGTTTTATCTCATTTGTAGCAGAATCAAATATTCTCATAAAAGAGATCGGACCCGATGCTATTCCCATACTGGATTTAACAATAGATCCTCTTGGCCGAAGTCTACTAAAAGAAAAACCTGTTCCCCCTCCAGTCTGATGAATCAAAGCTTGATTTTTGAGAGCATCAAATATCCCAACCAGTGAATCTTCAATTGGAATTACGTAGCAACCAGAATATTGAAGTCTATTGCCTATTCCAGCATTCATTAATGTTGGTGAATTTGGCAAAAATTCATGTGCAACTAGAAGTTTATAAAATTCTTTGGCTGTTTCTTTTATTTCCTTCTTTTTCTTCCCATAAATACTTTCTGCTGAAGCTATATCCCAAGACACTCTCCAACAAAGATCCTCAGGAGTTTCAGTCACTTTTCCATTTTTATCTTTCCTTAAATATCTTTCATTTAATACTTTTAAAGATTGTTTGGTCCATTCTCCTTTTGCTAAATCTTTGGGTAAGGATAACCTTTTACCTACAACTTTATAAATTTTGGCAAGGACATTATCAAAAGGAGTAAATTTAAGATTTTCGAAATTAATATTTTTATTTTTTTTATTATTTTTTAGCATTTAATTTATTTTTTAATAGCCTTTTCAAAATCTTTAATATCATCAAACTCCAAATAAACACTGGCAAATCTTAACCATGCCACTTTATCAATTTTTTTAAGTTTTTTAAGTACTAATTTCCCGATAAGTTGGGTTGGTATTTCTTCTTTTTCCTGACTTAACAGTTCTCTTTCTAAATCATCAATAGTCTGATTTACTAAATCTATAGAAACTGGTCTTTTTTCAATCGCTCTTAAAACTCCTCTTCTTAATTTTTCTTTCTCAAAAAGTTCTCTCCTTCCATCTTTTTTAATTACCCATAAAACTGAGCCTTTTACTTTCTCTATTGTTGTGAATCTTTTTTTACAACTTTTACACTCTCTCCTTCTTCTCATTCCAATACCATCCTCCACCACCCTTGATTCAAGGACTTGGGTATCTGTTTTGGTACAAAAAGGACATTTCATATATGAAAATAAAAAACACTATACAAAGTATTTGTATGGATAATCTAACACTATGGATAGACTGTCAACTATAAATATTTATGTCAAAAAATATCAACTTATGCATACACTATGCCTAGTTTTTTGCTAATTTTAGAAAGTATAATTAATTAGTTTTTCTTTAAGGAAACTAATTGAAGAATTAATTGATACAAAAAATCATTTATTCGCCGAAAGGATTGAACGGAGGATTAATATTTTTTGAAAGAAGGCTATCTCGAACTAACACATATGCATTTCTTGAATAAGATATATTTTTAATAATTTCTGGTTTCATTTCCTCTGGTGCATAATTCGTCAGATCTCTTAACTCCTGCCAATGTTTTAAAGAAGCAGTGGCTAACTTTAAATCAAAAGAAGTTGTATCAATCCCCTTTTTTCTATTATCCTCATTTTGAAGAGCAGCTTGCTCTAAATATTTCTCTGCTTTAGTTAATGTGGAAAAAGCTATGTTTGGTTTTCCTTTTTCAAATAAAATTCTGCTTGATACTAATCTTTTGTCGGAAAATAAAAGGAGAATTTCTGCTCTTTTACTGGGATTGGTATTTAATAAAAGCCAAATTTTATCCCTTGAAGCCTTTAAAAAATAAAGTGAATTATCAGGCAATATCTTCCCTGGATAGGGAAAAAAATATTTAATATCTATATCCTCTTTATTATGAGAATCACTTTCTTCCAAATTTTGAAGATAGCTAAGATTTTCTTCTTCATAAAATGAATAGCTTGTTGAAGAAACTCTAAGAAGCGAAGCTAACAATATAAAACCTGCAAAAAGAAGCGTTAAAGAAACTGCAATTATTTTTTTAATCATTTAAGGTAAGTATAATCATACTTTATGTACTCAATCTAAATCAAGAAACTACTATCTGAACAGAATTATTGGCCACTCCCAAAGAACATGAAGAAGAATTGAAGAAATAATATTTTGGGTTCTGGCAAAAATAAAAGCTGACCCAGCACCAAAAATTGCAGTTAAACTCAAATAGATTACAGAATCAAGTAAAGGATACTTCCAAACAAATATTACTATTGGTATATGTATAAGTATCCAAAAAAAAGTTGTAACAAGATTTGCTGGGATTTCTTTTCCAAATATTTTCCAAAGACGATTGAAGATATATCCTCTGAAAACTATCTCTTCGACAATTGCGGTAATAATAGAAAGACCAAAGGCTGAAAAAATTAATTTATCTCCCAAGTTAGCAGAAAAATTTAAGCCACCATATTTTAAATAATTACCTAAAAGTCCTTCAAAGACAAATAAGGATCCTAAACCTAGAGAAAGATAAATTGCAGGAAAGAGATTTTTAAGACTAATTCCAAGAGATGATATTTTTTCTTTTTCTATTTTAAGAAGATAAATTAATGGAACTAACCAAAGAATAGGTTTAATAAAAACTTCTTCAATCTGATCAGGTAATTTAATTAAAAGCCTATAAAATCCCCAAAAGACAATAAGATATGTTATATAAATAGTTAAATTTTTCAGAGATTTTTCTTTTTTACCCACTAATTTATTTTACACTCTGCAAAAAGAGAATCTATTGCCGATAAAATCATCTCAAGTCTATCTTTTGCCTCATCCAGATCTAAACTATTTTTTTCATTAGGAAACCAATGAAAGACTAAGTTTCTACAAAGTCTCCATGTTTGCCAAAGCTTATCTGCAATTTCTTTACCATTGCAATGATCAACTAATTGATCATAAACACTCTCATGTCTAAAAGCCTTTTCAAGACTTGGGTTTAAAGCCTTCCCTATTCTAAATCTTTTGCCAAAAAAATCTTCTTTTGTTATAAATCCTAAATCCAAGAAAACTTTTTTTAATAAGCCTTCATATCCTTTAGCTGCTGGAAAAACTACAAAAGCATAATCTCCAAACTTCTGATCTGATTCTTTAGCAAACTCCATTAAAGTAAAAGCCTCAACAAATAAGCTTTTTATGCCCTTTTCAACATAAGGCCACCATTTTTTCTCTTTTAGATCCATATAATTATTTATTAGTAATAGTAATTGAAATACTTACTTTATCATCAGCATTTGTAATTCCTAAAATTCCTTCTTTATCCCCTTTTTCAAAGGAATATACAGAAGAATCCTCTTGAGAAAAAGTAGATGTAATATCCCATCCGGTCTTTTCCAGTTCTAACTTGTAATAATCAGATACTTTTGCAACACTATCTGACGTTTCTAAAACAATCGAAATTCCTTCATTTTCCTCATCTGTAGAAGACCATTTGCTCAATAGTTTTGAATTATTATAAATAGGTAAATCTTTCGGAAAATTTTCAGGTAATTCCCCACCCATATCATAAGAGAATTCAAAATCTTCACCTTTATAACTAACTTTCTCTCCATCTCCCTCAATTTTTACATCTCCACCTAATTGTTTTGATAAAGATTTAGAAATACGATAATTTGATATTCGTGTTCTTACTGCTTTATAAAAAAATTTATAACCTAAAACTCCTACTAAAGCTAAAACTGCAACTATAACTAAAGGAATAGATAAAGATTTATTATTTTTCTTTTCTTTTACTTCTTTTTCTTTTTTAATTTCTTTTTTTATAACTTTTTTCAATTTAATCACCTCCCTTTTAATGATAAGTTATTCTAACCTTTTTTTAAATAAAAATGGTAGTATTTAAAATAATAGAAAGTATATAATTTGCTTCAGATATGAAATTACTAAACAAAGTTAAAGCTAAGATTAAAAATATAAGAAAAAATGAAAAAAAAGCAAGGCAAATTGTTTTTTTTGTACCATTAATAATAATTTCTCTTTGGCTTTTTTGGGGAATTCCACTCCCCACTAAACTCTCAAGTGAAAAAATTCCAGTTTCTACAAAACTTTTTGATAGATCAGGAAAACTTATTTATGAAATCTATTCTGATCAAAGAAGATCTCCAGTCGAGCTTAATGAACTGCCTCAATATGTAATTGATGCAACTATATCTATAGAAGATAAGGATTTTTATAAACACTACGGTTTTTCTTTAACTGGAATGCTAAGGGCAGCATATAAAATAGCATTCAAAGGTAAACTTGAAGGAGGCTCCACCTTAACCCAACAGTTAGTCAAAAATTCACTTCTTAATCCAGAAAGAACCATAAGAAGGAAAATAAGAGAATTCGTTTTATCAATGGTTGTTGAATCCATATACTCAAAAGATCAAATTTTGGAAATGTATTTAAATCAAATTCCATACGGCTCAACTGCTTATGGAATTGAATCTGCAAGCGAACTTTATTTTAATAAGGCAGCTAAAGATCTAAGCCTTGCTGAGGCAACACTTCTTGCAGGTCTTCCACAAGCCCCAACAAGATTTTCTCCTTTTGGTGCACATCCTGAATATGCTAAGGAAAGACAATCAACAGTCTTAAGAAGAATGGTCGAGGATAATAAAATCTCAAAAGAAGAAGCTGATGAGGCTAAAGAAAAAGAACTTGATTACGCAAAAATTACTCCAATAAAAGCTCCTCATTTTGCTCTTTGGGTAAAAGAACAATTGGTTGAAAAATATGGAGAAAAAATTGTTGAACAGGGTGGACTAAGAGTTACAACTACACTTGATTTGGATCTTCAGGAATTTGCTCAGGATGCTGTAGCAACAGAGGTAGCAAAACTTAAAAACCAAAATGTTGGAAATGGGGCCTTAATTGCAACACGTCCCAAAACCGGAGAAATTATCGCCATGGTTGGATCAAAAGACTATTTTGCTGAAGACGAGGATGGAAAAGTAAATGTAACTTTAGCTAAAAGACAACCAGGTTCTTCAATTAAACCTATTAATTATGCTTTGGCTTTAAAGGATGGAAAAATCACTGCTGCAACTGCTTTAGCAGACGTTCCTACTTGTTTTATAGTAGCAGGACAACCACTATATTGTCCTGTAAATTATGATGGTAGTTTCCATGGACTTACCCAAGTAAGATTTGCACTAGGAAATTCATATAATATCCCCGCTGTCAGAGTTTTGGCGCTAAATTCAGTTGAAAACTTAGTATATTTTGCAAAATCAATGGGACTTTCAACTCTTGAAGATCCAAAAAATTACGGACTTTCACTCACCCTGGGTGGTGGAGAAGTTAGACAATATGATATGGCAATTGCTTTCGGGGTTTTTGCTAACCAAGGAATTAAACAACCTTTAATATCCATTCTTAAAGTTGAAGACTGGAAAGGAAAAATTTATCAAGAAATAAAAACAAATGAAATTGAACTTTCGGGTGAGCGAGTGCTTTCTCCTGAAGTATCTTTTTTAGTCTCCCATATTCTTCATGATAATAATGCCAGAAGCCAAGCGTTTGGAACCAATTCATTTTTAGTTGTAAGGGGTCATCCCGAAGTCTCAGTTAAAACAGGAACTACAAACGATAGACGCGATAACTGGACAGTTGGTTTTACTCCCTTGGCAACTATTGTTACTTGGGTTGGC
>Ga0180007_10004456_pt1 | contig 14838 bp, 25 predicted proteins | sample MM_PC_MetaG_FD_121122 | JGI IMG/M metagenome (GOLD analysis project Ga0180007, IMG submission 121122) | Groundwater microbial communities from the Aspo Hard Rock Laboratory (HRL) deep subsurface site, Sweden - MM_PC_MetaG | ecosystem: Environmental > Aquatic > Deep subsurface > Groundwater... | reverse complement strand
ATCACCCACCTGGGTATAATTGGCTGCTAGTTCTTGATTGTGCGCCTCGGCTGCTGCGTTTTCTTTGGCAATCTGCCTTTCAAGTGCATCAAAACTACCTGCCTGTATCGCAATAGACTGGTGTTCTGGTGGTAACTCATTCCACTCTTTTATTGGCAGGTACTTATCACCAAGATAGATATTATTTTTCCTGACTTCCGCCTCTTTCTCTAGCAAGGCGTTAAGGCGTTCAATGCGCTTATATTCACTGGCCGGAACGTAAGTCCAGTTCTTGCCTTTCCCCGAAACAAAGGTGCTCCCCTTTTCGATAATGCCCAGGCTTACTAACTGTGTGAACTGTTCCTCCGGTGATAGATTCTGAATATTTAAGGCTACATTACGCGGTATGGTAACATCTTCGGCTTGATAGTTCTTGACGGATATATGAGGGGCAGGTTTTCCACTGTCTGCGGCCTCGCCTCCGATAAACTCAACGGCTAATTCCTTCCCGGCTTCATCACGTTTGGTTACTATGCGCTGTGTCTTGCGGTATTCATCTTCTGTCCTGTAACCCTTTTGCCACATGGTTGATTCGGGAGTGTAATACCGCTTGCCCTCGGCCTCATATACGGTTGGCCTACCCTGCGCGTCACGCTCAACAACCTTACCACCTGGAGGCGGGGTGAATCCTTCCGCTGGTGTCACTGGCGGCTTGATAGTTTCAGGTGCAGCAGGGGCAGGGGCTTGTGCCATAGGTGCTTTAATCCCTGCGCTTTCTAGCTCAGCGGCACTCTTGACTGATTGGCGTGTCTCACCTACCGGCGCGCCGGGGATCTGCTCTCTGACAATGAACTTGTCAGGGTCGCTGGTTCTTACTACTTGCGCTAGCATTATTTTCCCCGCCTCATCATAGGTAATAGCTCACTAATCACAACTCTAAATATACAGAACGTGCCTATGATTGCGACAACCACACCTGCCGCCCACTGAGAAGATGCAACGTCAGCAACACTAGCAAAGTAGAGCCCAAATACAAGAGTTGCCGGGGCTACAACGAGATAGATAAAAACATTCTTCTGACAGAAAGCCAGTACGTTTAGGGCGATTATTATACTCAACATGAAGAAGAGAGCCGCCCAGCTTTCAAGTATACCGTTAAATACCCCGAACTGTATCCCTATTTCCTCCATATTTTCCTCCATCCAATCTTCAATTATTGTTATTACATTTGTTTCAGGGTCAGCAAGGAAATCCCCCCTCGGAAATAATATCCCAACGTGCAGGATTATCAGTTCGCCGGCCATATTGGGATATTGCCCTCCTACTTCCCCCAACCTAATCCTGAAATCTAACTCATCATCACGGATTATGGGGTCATCAACCGGCGCGTCATAGTCAATCACAAAGTAATCCTCGTAGCAGTAATATTGTAAGTCGCTCAGGGTATAACGCTGTGCCGAATAGCTATGAAAAGATGTAGGGATAACCTCGACATTCGGAGTTACCTTTTCCCATGCCAAATCGAGTTGATAGGTGTTGCCCTTTTCGCCAGCAGCGGATAATGCCGTCACCACTTCAATAACAATATCGTGTGATTCGTCATACCTATCGGGAACGCACACACTAAAATATAATTCCTCATTTAAATTTACAGGGTCGCTCCATATCGGCAGGCTGTATCCTGTAAAGACACCAATCTCAGCAGATGTTGGAACGCCATGTCCTGTTATCTCGGTTTCATCAAGGTCGCCTCTTACTTCCAAGTAAACAAGGTCAGGGTCACGCGGGTCCTCACCATCAACAGTAGCCAGTGCCGGTGATGCAACCAGCAACCCCATTGTGGTTACTAAGAAAAAGGCCAGAAATAACCACCTTGTACCTCGCCTCATATTTTATCCTTATGGTGTCTCATCTGCGCCTCTTTGGTTTCTGCCATGACAAGAATTTCTCCATATTAAAATCGGTGAAGTTTAAGCTGCTATTACCCTGACCATAATCGGTCATTCCGGCATATCTTAGCCGTTTATACAACTCAGCCCTAGCAGCCCCACCCATTTCGTCATAACCAATAGCTTGAGTAAACTCACGCTTTTTTATCTTGCCACCTTCCATACTTGCCCGAATTATAGGTAATGTGTGCGTCAGGTAATCCTCATCTGACCCGCCTTCTACTCCTACCTGTATCTCATCTACGTTCATTTTTACTTTTGCCAAACTAGCAAACACATCATTTTTATGGTGCGTATCAAAAGTGCCCCATATCAATTTTGTTAGATGTTTCTGCTTTTTAACTATTCTTGGTTTTTCTTCAAAAGAGTACCCTGTCCATAGCCCTGACATATCCCTTATTTGGGTAAGAATCATGCTGCCCTTTTCGTACCCCGGATACAATATTGAAGCATCACGGCAACTTGAAATAACGTCAGTCTGCCATCGAAGTTCATTATCAACCCAAAACTCATTCTGTGAGGCATAAAGCAAACTATTGCCGTTTTTCCTAATCTGTTGTAGCCACAAGTCAAGCAGCCTGTTTTTCCATGTCATTGTCGCTAGTCTGTTTATTATCTGGGGGGCTTCATCCATAACGATAATAGCCCCTTTATAACTCTCATCAAACATCAATAATTTACCTAGTTCTAACGGCTCGGATTCTATTTCTATAATTCTCTTTGCCTTTGCACTCCAAATACGCAGCTTTATCGGGTAATTGCTGATAATGCGCTTATTGTATAGATAACCGCATTGTTCAGCTATAAATGTCATAAGGCTGGTTTTTCCTGCCCCACGTGGACCGGCAAAACACCAGATGTAAGAATCCCTGCCGAGATTAAGTGAACGGCTTATAAACTGTTGACTGTTGCCCATGCCGTATAAAAGACTACTATCCCCAGGACTAAAACTACCCCCGGTGTCTTTTAGTCTTGGGGAATCATCTGTTTGTAGTTTGTAATATTCTTCGGGCCAGAATACTTCCTCTTCTATCAAAGGAGAATCATTGTTTTTTACTCTCTTAGCCTTTGTCGCTACTTTTTCAGGCATGACACCCCGCTTCAGGCATGGTTACCAGAAGTAATGTATAAGTGGCGCACAGACCTACTACTACTGCCAAATTATTCACCATGACTACCGTCGCCGTTATTATTCTGCTGTGATTTAGCAAGTACCTGCTTTTCAATAAATTTCATACTGTCTTTACCCAGTTTGACACCTAGAGCCTCGCCGACTACAATCTGCGCGCCTGACATGAGTGCCTGCGCCCGATTATAGCCTCCGATAGATGGTCTACCATCGAGCCACATCTTCAGGGTTCTCATGCCTTCGATATTACCGAACTTAACCAACTTGCGATAGAGTGCAATAACCGCGTTCAACTGCCGGTCATCAATAAACACGGTACGACCCATAGATTCCTCTATGGTTTTACCTACTGTGATAAACTCTTTCGCCAAGTCGCTATCTTCAACGTCTGTGGTGACACCGCCGGCATAGATAGGTCTTGGAGTTGTTTCTTTACCCCCGTTGTTGCGGGTTGTCATCTGCTCTCTCATCATTAACTCCCTGTAATCTTATCAGCAAGCACCAGCAGTATCAGCCCTTCGCCCCCTGCAATCAAGTAGGGAACTAGAGCCTTGAACTTCTCCCATAATGAGCTAAAGTCCACATAGACCTCGGCTACTTCCTGGCACTTTACGGCCTCATAGCAGTCCGTTGGTGTTTCACCCTCTGCTATACTCTGAAAGCGCGCGTCATAAGGAATAAATTCCCCTTCTTCATCCTCAAGACATACAAAATTAGCCCCACTCTGAGGCAACGAAGGGTCAAACAATAGCTCATTACCGATTGGTTTGGTTATTCTGGTAGGTACTATCTTGTTTCCCCGATACCAAACATAGGCCTTAAATTTACCATCAGCCATGACGCTAGACCGAGGCGATAAGGGGTCACTCACTTCGACTACTGGCCGCTGCTTTGCTTTCTTTTTCAACGTGTACTGCAAACCAACAGCCCCACCCACAATAATGATGAATCCTATTGCCAAGTAAGGATTGATAGACGCTAACGCCTCAAGTAATCCCTCAAACACTTTCTCACCCCTTTATAAATAAACCTATGAGCGCAATACCAATCAACACCGCCAGTATCCAGATAATAGTCATTATGGTGCGTTCATTCGGGCCTTGATTATCTTTATCACTCAATCTTGCAAAGGCTTTACTATAAGCATCCTTGTGTATTGCCGCTAGGGAAGCAAGACTGCTTTTTTCTTCTTCAGTCAGGATACCGTAAGGGTCTAATGGTAGCCGCGACCTCTCAGAAATGGGCGTGACTAACCCCACTCCTTCAAGATATATCTTCAATTTCTGTATAACATTCCAAGCCATTTTGGCCTTTTCGGATACTGCAAAACCAGGATATAAGGGTAGTTTCTCTAGTGCTACTACCCCGGTTTCACTAAAGAGCATCATATCGTCTACCTGTAAAGGTACACTCACAAAGAACTTAGCTTGTTTTAGCCAACCAACTTTGAATACATTTGCCTTGAATAAATCCATCTTACTTGTGAGAATGGGGGCTGACCACTTTTAACAGTAGCAGCCCCCATATCAATCTCCTTCTCTCGCGTTAGCTTAGTGCGTTGCGTGAGCTGCGTGCTTTATAGCCGCTGATCGCTGTGGCACTCCCGGCAAAAATGCCGCCCAGGAATAGCACAGTAGGGGCGATAGACATGACAGTACCAAAGGCTATCCAACTGGTGTTGGAAGCATACAGGTCATAGATGGTGGTGACTGAGGTAACAATGGTTGCGAACAGGGTAATGAAAAGTATAACAACCAGTACACCCAGAACCATCCGCATCATGCCTCCGGGGTCACCAGTGGCTGAAGCCTTGAAGCCCCTGTAGTAAACAAGCCCAGCGCCGAATACGCCGGCCAGGAACAGTACCGTTGGGGCAATGCCTATCACCGTAGATAATGCTGTGAAGTTGGAAATCCCGGACGTTGCGGAGAGTGTGGACAGGGAAGTCATCACAGTGGCAAACATGGTGGTAAACAGAACGACACCCAGCACTGAGAGAATCATGGGCATAAATCCAGATTTCATGTTTTTCACTTTTCTATTTCACCTCCTTTTTTTATAGATTTTACCTTGTACCCTTAAAGTCTATACGTTCACCTCCTTTTGTCTAACGAGTTCAAAATGGCTTTACAGTTTTGAGAGAAACCCAAGTCGAACCAGTTTTGTCTTTTGCTCCATGTTGTTGGGAAGCTCTTTTAGCAGAAGCTAATACACCAGCTCTGGTTTTAGATACTATACTAATCTGGCCTTTCCCCCTATAGCCTATAATTTTGGGGACTGATTTCTTCTTTCTTGCCTTTGGTTTACCTACCAACTTTATCACCTCCTTCTAGCTTTTTTTACGGTTCTTTTAACAGTCCGTTTGACAACACGCTTCTTTGCTTTTGGTTTGACCGCCCTTCTGACTTGTTTCCGCCTTCTGGTCGCTCTGCCCCTGCCCCCTGCTGCCCCTGCAACTAACCTTGAGGCTACAATAGGTGGCACCATCCCAACAAGCGTAGAGGTTGTGCCTGAAAAATCTACCATATTTAATTCCCCCTAATTTAATCCTTACGAGTTGAGGTATAAACAGCAGCGGCGGCAATCCCGATAATGCCCAGCCCTAAGAACAAAGGCCACACCCTTGCCCCCAGGTCAGCACCATAATAATTATCGAGTATGCCTATTTTGTAAATTACGGTAAGAGTTCTGGTTGCGTTAGCGGTTAGTCCTGATATGAGAAGCCTGTCACTAGCCGCTGTGTAAGTTTGAGTTAAAGGAACATCTGTGCCAAGTGATGACGAAGCAGAATCAACTTGAGAGGTTTCGTCTAAGAATAAGTCTTGGGTGAGGGTGAGATTTGCGGTTGTAACACCGACTGCTGTGGTAACTGCTCCGTGTGCTTCGGTATATGATTCGCTGCGGAAGTCTTGAATGGCTGGGATGATTGAAGGTAGAAGAAGAATGATAATACAAGCCCCGAGTAACAACATTACTGGTTTCATAGACTATCCCTCTTTAACATAAGTCTTTATTCTTTGCCAAACAAGATAACACACTTTTGGTAATATGTCAATAGGGTTATGGACTGGTATTATTTGCATTTGGTTGCTTGCCCTCTTTTTCTTCTAAGTGGGATACCTTCCAAGTAGTATTGCTTTATTATAGTCTTGAATGGGTAGTTAATATTTTGTGGCTTGTTTGTACTATCCTGACGGCTTTTACTCTTTTCATTTGGGTCGCCCGTAAATTTGTTACTTGGTTGACTAAGTTTACTGGCAATCCCAGTAACAAAAAACGCCTTAGCTAGAATGTAGGCGATGTAATCCAAGACAAACAAAACAAGCGGGGTTAATAGATAGGCCACCAATAGAGTAACGACTAAACAAAATATCCCCTGTAGTATCATCTTCCCCTCCCCATTTTACCTGCTGACACTAAATGCAAATAATACCTATGGACTTTTGGCTAAATATATAGCTAATATAATGCCTTACTGGTTATACTTTGGCTTTTTCCTGATTCCCATAGCTTCTAATTCCGCTTGCAATAACGGGGTTAGCTTGGCACTACTGCTGAACTTCTGGCCTGCACCACGATAGACGGTTGCTTTTTCCGGCTTGTCTGTGGGGTCTTTACTCCATTATTGCCATGCTTCAGTAGTATCTGATAAACTCTTTGTCTCGATATGCCATAATGCTTGCCGGTATCCGCAAGGGATAAGTGGGGATGCTTGCGCCTATATTCTACTATTGCTTTGTTTCGCCGATATTTAGTGTTGGGGTATTTCATATTTTTATTATAAAGCAAGTTAATGCCTTTGTCAAGTATTTTTTTAGCAATATTTTCAAAATGGTTTACAAACCCCTTGACAAACGCCTAAAAATAGTTTATAGTAAGGGCATGATAAACACTCTAGTGGACATACAGATAGAAAACGACATGATGGAAAGGGGGATAGACATGACACAGTTTACCGGAAAGCAAAACATACTTGACGCATCTCTAGGTGAGTTTGCAGGCTTCGGATTCCACTTGGTAGAACCAAACGACCACATCACAGAACTGTACTTCAAAGACAAGAGGATCGCCACCTATAACCAGACTAAGCTAACTATACCCCGCCTACATGAGGACTGCCGAAACTTCCTAAGGAATACAGCATGATGAAAGTAAGATTTTTCACTACACTACACGCTGCCCGGAGAATGAAAAGAGCCAACAAGGTGCTTAGACGAACTTTGCTGACTGCTTACATGAAAGGCTGGACTGATTGTTACTGGGAGGTCAGGTATGGAGACTTATCTACCACAGAGCAGAATTAAGAAACTGGTCAACGATCTAAGAGATGAGGGCTTACCAGGAGACATCAAGGTATACCACGCTAACCCTGACGGATCAAGAGGCGAACTTATAAAGATAATACCTTACAAAGATTACCAGAGCACATTTCAAAACAGGCATAAATATAACGGAGGCAGGAAAGATGCAGTTCGAGTGGGTAAAAAAGCATTGCCCAGTTTGCGGTAGAAGATTTGAATATGTCACCGGGCAGTACCAACCCAAGACCTGCGCTAACTTCGATTGCGTCAGAAGCTATGTAATGCACCCGGATAACTTTAAGAGTTTAACGGAACACCTTGACGATTGCAGAAAGCAAGCAAGGATTTAAGACGCATAATAACAGGGGAGGGAAATAGAATAATGGCAGAGACAAATCGTATAGTAGAGAAAATAAACAGGGACTATCAAAGCGCATTAAAGGTGTATAAAGTAGCACGTGACTTTCGTCGTGCAGGCACAGAAGTTGCCACCCAATTACCTGATTTCTTAACATCTATCAATTGGTATACCTTCAGGCAAGATGGTGAAAACCAGTTTTACTTGGAGACTTGGGTATTGGAAGAAGATGAGGGGGACATACTGCGGAATGGACTCAAGCACTTTGGAGCATACGGCATGACCCCTAAATTTAACAGTACCAATCACTGGTGTTATAGTTGCACTATCATGGTTGGTGAAAACGAAGTCAAGATTGTGGTTGATGGCGGAAGCAAGCCGCCCGAGTGCCGGATCGAAGAATTTAGAGAGACTCGAGAGGTTATTACATATAAAGCAATATGCCCTGAAACTGGTGAAGAACTTTAGCCTTAACCCCTAATCAATAAGAAAAGAAGGAGAGGAAAATGTATAAATTACGTTATGGCCGGACCTACAACATGGGGAACTATCAAAGTGAACGCTTTGAAGTAGAGCATGACTTCACAGACGATACAACGATTGAAGATGCAGTCCTGGTAATGGCAGTAGAACTAGAAAAAGCCCCTAATGCCAGCGTTTCCTACCTGAAGCAGAAGAAGGCAAATAGTGTGTAACGTATGTCACAGTAGACCCTGTTTGCAAGTTACCAGGAACGGACTAAAGTCTACACCTTGCCCGAAATGTGGAGGCCATGAAAAGAACGAGACTGAGGATGCAAAGTGCCAAAGCCAAAGCGAGACAAGCGAACCTCAACAAGATTAAACTGCAAATCATTGATGCCCAAAGTGGAAGGTGCAATAATTGTGCAAAAGAGATTAGGGCAGATGGGCTTGGTGTGGATTTGCACCACAAAAGAAAGCGCAGTCTTGGCGGCACAGATATTAGAGAGAACCTTGAAGCACTTTGCCAGTGGTGTCACAGAATAATAAAACATGGAGGTAATCATGGTTATTGAAACACAGTCAGACTTACGCCAGGCTATTCTAGAGCAGCTAAACATCGGGAAGGACAAAGCCATCACCGGGGATCAACTCGCCAAACGTCTGGACCTCAAAGGCACAAGAGAAATGAGGCAGACCATCAAAGAAATGCGCCACGCCGGTCATCTAATCGGCCTTTCAGTTAAGTCACCCAGGGGCTATTACCTGATAAACACAGCAGACGAGCTCAATGAGTGCATGACCATACTAAAGGGCTATTGCGTTGAAGCTGCCTTAGCGCGCCGCGACCTTAAAAGAGCCGGTAGATCATTGCTTGACCCTTACCAGATGAGCCTATTGTAAATATCTCTTAAAATAGCACATAAAGGTATTGACAACCAACCCTATGGGTAGTATTATAAGTATTATGAATAAAAGATTTAAGTTACCAACCTTTACTTGTTTGAAATGCTGCCACACTTGGATACCAAGACAATCCGAGTATCCACGCATCTGCCCCAAGTGTAAATCCATACGATGGGATAAAGCCAACCACGCGGAGGCTTAATGGCTAAGAATCAGTCGGAGGTTCCTAAAATATCTCAACCTGTTATCACCAAGAAGCCCAATGGCTTGTTTTTCACGTGGGAACATGGAGTTGAAAGCCATATAGCCATAGGTATCACCCGCATCAACCAAGAGTTCAACCGTAACTCGATAGAAGCAGAGATAGAAGTAGGACTAGACAGCACAATATACCATACCAATAACGGCGACCTTAGCGCGGTGGTCGGTTATGCCAGAACCAACCTTTTAAGCCTATCCGCAAGGGAAACACTAAGAAAGAATATAGAATATAACTGTCTAAGTGAAGTGGCTTTTTATATTCCTTGGCATCAAGTAGTAAATCAGATCGCTTCTTACGCCATAAGAGAAATACGCAAGGGTGAACCACTGACGATACTGGATGAGACTTATGGGCTGACCCGGCCAGAGTATCTTTTGCACCCATTATTTGTCAAAAACGCAGTCAATATCATATATGCCGACAAGAGTTCCGCTAAAAGTCTGTTAGCTATCCTGATCAGCCTAGGACTCACCTATCATTGGGGGGAAAATACTATCGGGTGGACCATCAATGAGCCACACAAGTTGATATATCTTGATTGGGAGAATGACCCTGCTATAACCGGCTGGGTTAAAGAATGTTTAGCAAGGGGTACTGGGCTACACTGTGATATACCTTACCTGCGCTGCTCTCGACCTTTAGCGGACATGACCGATCACATACTCGGCAAAGTTATAGAACAGAAGGCAGATGTTGTCATCATTGATAGTTTAGGTATGGCAGTAGGTGATGACCTCAATCTTACAAAGCCAGCATTTGCCTTTTATTCTGCACTCAGACAGTTACCAGTAACACCGATCATCATAGCCCATACTTCCAAAGACATCAGCAACAAGCGCAAGACTGTTTACGGTAATGCTTACTATGAAAATGAAGCGCGCACAGTCTGGGAGGTCTCTAAAGACCAGCAGCCGGGTAGCAACGAATTAGTAGCTACACTCCACCAACGCAAAGCCCCACCATTCGCCGGTTACCATGACGCTATGGCATATCGTTTTATCTTTGACGAGGATAGGACAATGGTTGAAGCGGCAACACCGCAAACGGACAAACGAGAGGCCGCCGAAGAAAGAACTAACGAGGACAAGATATTAAGTGTCTTAATGATGACAGATGAACACTTGTCTGCGTCAGAGATATTATCCCGCTCTAAAGAGAATATCAAGGAAGGTAGTATCAGGACACAGCTAAAACGACTTGCAACCAAGACTGACCCGGATATAGCACAGGATGAAAATGGCAAATATTATTATCTCATATAATAACACCGTTACACCGTTACCGTTACAGGTATATATATATATACCTGTATGTAACTGTAACGTTACAAAGATGGTGTAACGTTACATGTAACGAAAGGAGAAGGTAAAATGAAGATTAGAATATTGACAGTATCGGCTTTGGTTGTTCTTGCCTTGTCTTGTGGTTTCGCAGGCTATGTGACGCGCCAACCTGAGACTGTTTATATCACTGAGCCTGAGTATGTTGACAGGTGGCAATCAGAAGTCGTTGAGAAACCTGTCTATATTGACCGGCCTGTTTATGTAGTCGTTGAGAAACCTGTCTATATCACAGCAAATATCACCCATGAAACCCAAGTGGTCAGCGAAGAATTAAATAATGAACTCCTAATCTTGATGGCAGAGATAAAGGGCAAAGGCTTTATACCTTGGAAGTCTAAGGACGATATTCGTTATTGGGTAGACTATACAGCGATTCCCTTACGACAGTATATAAAAGATGTTTACGATTGTGACAATTTTGCCATAAGTTTGTATTTGGCCGGCAGATTGGACGGCAGGAATATCGGAATACTCTGGGATTATCAGGGTCGTCATGCGCAGAACTTTACGGTATTCGGAAACTACTGGATACCGATAGAACCTCAGACTGGAAACTTGGGCGAGCCAGTCAGGGTAGATGAAGGATTGATGCCCTAAAATAGCATCAGGAAGTAGATGATGGAAAAGAAAGAGCCTTACTTTGACGTAACCTGGCGGCAGGCTTTGATGATAATTCTGTTGTTTATTGCTATGGTATTGTTGCTGGGGGCCTTTCTGGTAGTGGGGCTTCGGGTAATTAACATTCTAGAAGGAGCAGCATGTTTGAATTAAAGAAAACTCTTAGTCTGTTACTACTTCTGGCTATATGCGGGGTCATCGTCAGTTGTGGTCAAGAGGATATGCCGGATTCTATCCCCACAGTGCCACTATCAGACTACATGAAATTAGAATACCAGTATGGACAGTTATCTTTTCAACTAGAAACGCAGCAGGCAGTCTGTAATAGCACTATCGAACAGTTCCAGCAGGAGAATGTAGCAATGATTAACCAGGCGTTACAGTACCGGCAGCAGTATGAAGCGTTGGTCAATAGCAGGAGCGATTCCAGGGGGCAATTAGCGCAAGTGACCGGGGAGGCATCTATCCTGAGGCAAGAACTGGAGATTTCGGCGCAAGCTCTTAGGGTGATGAGTGACCAGTATGAGGATGCTATCGCAAGAACGAAAGCCTGCACACCGCGAGATTTTGCGTCACTTGCTGAGTTGAAAGAATGGAGGATCGAGCAAAAGGACCTCGGGGAAAACACATTAGAAAACAGCCAGAAGATGCAGAGGGCAGCATGGGAATCGGGTTATATATTGTCAGTTCGCCCGGAAGTACCTGATTGCATCGCCTTTGTGGGTGGTGCTATTTATAGAATCTCCCCTGCTTATGATAAAGAGGCAGAATCAGCAGCTAAAGACGCTGAGACCGAGTATATCTGCGTCTGGATAGTAAAGGCTAAATAAACAACAAAGGAGGAAGGTAAAATGAAAAAGGAGATCAGTTTTAGGGACACGAAGTATATCTGGGTATGTTTATTTATGGGACTTGTGGGGTTTATATTGTTGAGTTGGTCCATTGACTTTACAGTAGGGCAAGCCTTCTTAGCGGCAATATCAGCCACATCACTAGCGCTGATGGGTGGGCTTGCTGGATATATGGCTGGTAAATCCAGAGCCCCAGAGGTAAAGGAGTAAGGCAGGAGAATGATAACCAAGAGCGAAAGGGAAACAAGGGCGCGGGAGCTGATATTAGCAGCGCCCATAGCAGGGCGTAGGGAAATAGCAAAGCAATTACGCAGCGAGGGGCTAGGTATGCGAGATGCTGCTATCCTTGCACTTCAAAGGGAAGCATACCCTGAGCGTAGAAGGATTATTGTTGAGCCTTACCAGTTGGCGAAGAGAGTAGAGGGTAGATACCGACCAGTTAGGAGGGGTAGGTATAACAGGCTGGTTAAAGCGAACTTTAGCGCGGAAGAAGCCCGTAAGTTTTCAAGGTTACCACTGACTAGGTTATCGTTTATAAAAGATATGGAGATAACCCGTAAAAAAGCGGTTGACAGTATAAATCAACAGGGCAAGCAATTAAAATGGAGTAAGACGCAAGCAAAGTCGGAACTAAAGGCTTATCTTGCTTACACCTATAAAGAAGAGGGCTGGGTAGATGATGAAGGCGAGGGGGATGCCTGGGCAATGTTAAGGGCATTTCGTAAAGGTGCGATTGATAGAGGCGAATATAGACCCCGTGAACCCAGGAAGATTATAAGGGAAGATGGGACACTCGGAGCAAGGCGGCATTCCACGCCAGGACAAAAAGCAAGGTATCGCAGTCTACACAAAGATGCTATAAAAGTTCAGGCAGCTACTTATAGGCAAAAGCAAAGGGAGCAGTCAAGACAGGAGAAAACTAGACAGTGAAAAGTATCATAGCATTACAGTCTGAGGGCTTGCCCCTTCATGCTTGCCGTATTGCCGATAGCACAGGACGGGAAGTAGTAAGCAGCAACCCCCTTGAACTGCTTGCCTTTATTGCGGATCATAATGGGGATTCCTTCAAGATAGTTAACGATTTAACGTCGTTTATGAAGCCTATCAAGGCGTTATTGCCCAGTGATGTATTAAAGAAGCTCCACAATGACGAAAAGGTGGTTTGGGGAGACTTCAAGATATTCTACCCGGACATAAAGGGCGGTATGTTAGGAGTAAACCACAAGGGGCGAGAGCATTTACACGATAACATTTACCGGGAAGTAAAGCACGATGTTACCCTTTACGATATAGCTATCTACTATCCGGGTGAGCAATCAGAGAGCCTGGAGGACTTGAAAGGCAAGGGCGAAAATCTCTTAAAGACATTACAGCACATAGGGTTAGAGCCTGAGAGACTAACGTCAACAGCTTCGATATATGAGAGCTGTGTATTGTCTAAACTGCCCTTTGCCACTATCTATAATCTACCAGAGAGTTGCCTTGATATGATGGAGTGGGCATTGAACTATATCAGGGAATGGCGCTCAGTCTATAAGGTGGGTATATTCCCACATGGCATAGCCAAAGACTACGACTTGTCGAGTGCCTATCCTAGTATCATAGCCGGATTGCCAAACATGATCGGCGCAGAGTTTCACTATTCAAAGAACGGTCAAGTGCCTAATAATGCGGAGTGGGGTCTAGTCAGGGCCAATATAGATGTGAAAGCAGACATTTCTTTCTTACCCTGCGACGATGGTATATGTCGCAAGGGCAAGCGTGTTGACCTTATCTCCACAGAGGAAATAGATTATTGCCAGCAAACGGGCAAAGCTGATATTGAGCCGTTAGAAGCATGGTATTTTACAGTAGACAAAAGGGCGCGGGTGTTTGATTACAGCATGAGCAGGCTTTACCAGATGCGCCAGGGAAACGGGTTACAATCGAGGATTGCCAAAGCTGCTGCGGTTAGTGTTTGGGGCAAGTTTCACCAAATGAAAGGCGATAATCCGGGGCAATACTGCAATTTCATATATGCTGCAATGGTAGCTAGCCGATGCAGGTTAAAGGTTATGCGGTTCATAGATGATAACTTACTCCATGATGATTTGGTAAGTGTCACTGTTGATGGTTGCATAGCGACAAAAGATATTCAGGGCATCCCCACTGGCAAAGAGTTTGGACAGTGGTACAAGGGTCAGGACAGCGAAGCGATAATACTTGATAGCAACCTTCAATGGATTGGAGACAAGCACCAGTTAGGGATAACGGCCAGTGAGCTTATAACAGAGATTAAAGCACACCCGGCAAAGCAAGACTGGCATAATGTGTACCTAGCTTTGCTAGAGCCAGATAGGGTATTTAGGCAGATGCCCAAGAACGGGTTCCAATTGATGAGTAATATATATAGTTCAGCCCCAGAGGTAAAGGAGTAGGGCAACATGGAAACAAGTTTATATCACAATCTGATATCTGGTTTAATATTAATGCTTCTCTTCTCGATCCCATTACTAGGTAGGGGGAACACTCCGGACCCTCCTTCGAAGCCCCCCAGGCAATAAGCCCACAAGCTCTCACCCCTATCAGTGCAGAAAGCCCAAACGCTCAGCAGCCCCCTTTCTCCCCCCCCCATTCCTTAACTCTTTCTCTATCCTCCGCTACTCTCCCCACCGTTGCTTCAACCTGTTCCTGTAATGCCT
>Ga0180007_10004455_pt1 | contig 14838 bp, 14 predicted proteins | sample MM_PC_MetaG_FD_121122 | JGI IMG/M metagenome (GOLD analysis project Ga0180007, IMG submission 121122) | Groundwater microbial communities from the Aspo Hard Rock Laboratory (HRL) deep subsurface site, Sweden - MM_PC_MetaG | ecosystem: Environmental > Aquatic > Deep subsurface > Groundwater... | reverse complement strand
TTCAGAAGAGGCTGGATCCATCAACCCGCGAGTGCGCCGGTGGATGGTGAGGAACAACATGACGCACACGCACGATAGGGCGAACGCCGTGAAGAACGACAGGCGAATGTGAATGGATCTCGCCAGCAGTGCAGTCACAACACCGGCCACGCCCAAGGACAAACAGCGAATGGCATACCGGCGTGCCAGATTGACGGTCGCGTCCTGAGGGTGTTCTCCCAACCGTAGATCCATGAGTGCCAAGTCCCATCCATAGAGAGCTGATGACAGGCAAAAGAGCGAAACGAGGACATTCATCTTCAGGATCACGCTCAGAACGCAGAGAGAGGCTGTTGCTGCCAGGCAGGCGGTGTGGATCGCTCTGGGGCTGCGTAGTGCGATGGCGAGTGTCCACAGGGCTCCCAGGGCGATCCCAGGTCCCGCGACAACGAGGTCCTGTTGAGCGAGTGCTGCCCATGAAAGCATAGTCAACCCTGAGGCAACGAGCACGCCGGCCAGCATTCTCATGCAATCCGCCTCCCTCGCATACGACGAGATCGTTCAAGGGCCTCTCCCAACGAGCGGCCGGGGTCCCAATCAACGACTTGGACCCCATATCGAGCCAGCGACCCCAAGTAGAGGGTTCGCCGCAAATATGCGATTCGAGCTGCGAGCTCGGTTTGGTCAGTCTGGGGCAAGTCGGCTCTCTCAAGTGGGAGCGTATTGATGGAAACGAACAAGATCGAGTAGCCCTTGCTCTTAAGGAGAGCCAGTGTCTCGATGTCAGCCTCATCCAAGTGACAACTGACCAGCACCAACTGAGAGTAGGGAGGGAACAGACGGGCTGGTATCTGGCGCAATTCCTCGAAGGCAATCTTGTTGGCCAACTGTGCTCGGGATAGCTCGTCAAGGATGCGGTCTGTTTGGGATCGGCCGACACCTGGGAAGACCCAATTGAGCACGTCTCCATACACAAGCAGTCCGACCGCATTGCCCTGATTGCAGAAGCTCTCGGCAAGACTGGCGGTGGCTTGCGTAGCGAACTCGAATGTATGCTTCGACCCCACGAAAGCATGTGCCCTGACGCGTGCGTCGAGAATTAGATTCACATCGGTGATGCGCTCTTGCTCAAAATCACAGATGATCAATTCATTCGTCCGTGCATAGGCACGCCAATTGATCCGGCGAATATCGTCCCCTGGATTGTAGGTTCGGCATCCGTAGAAATCGACGCCTGCACCTGGCAGATTGGAGCGAACGGGGCCGGCAAAGGCGCGCGTTCTGCGCGGACGAATCTGAATGGGGTCCAGCTTCTCGCGAGACGGAAGAAAGCGAAGCTCGATGGGGGCATCGATCGTCGTTTCTAGAACAGCCAATCCGAACGAGGAGCAAAGAAGCGCTTGGATAGGTGAAAAATGATACACGCCGCGAATGCCCTTCAGGGTGTAGTGAATTCGAACCTGTGGGGGACCTGATTGCAGTCTCCCCTGATAATAGGTGTCACCGGAAATGGACGTAGTACCCGTAGGAGCCAGATCGTGAGCAAGGATGATTGGGTATGGCTTGCCTTCAGAAGACATCGCTACGGAGACGTCGATCGTCTCCTCCTCAGGAATGCGGGTTCGATCCACTCGCCGCTGCGCCCTGATTTGCGGGGTGGACAACAGCGTAGCTGAGATGAGCAGTGTGACACAGTAAAACAGGGGCGGAACAGAGAGAAGGGCGAGTTGCGGATTGCGGACCGTCAACCCGAGAATGGCCACGATCAATGCCAGGATGAAGGCAATGACGAACCGGTAGCGCGTCAGCATGGAGCCTCTCCCATTTCTACGGCGTTCCTTCTAGACATGATCCTCAAATGCCTCCAGATGCTCGATGGTTTCACGCAGCGAATGCTCAAATCCAGCTCCTGACTGTCGCGACGTGTAATGGCGCCGAGGAGTCAGAAACTGATGGATGGCCAGGTGATCTCGCCAATACCCTTCTGCCAACTGTTTGCGTGCCCCCCCCAAAGGCGTTCCCTCTGTTCCAGCGATCAAGCGTGCGCCGATTTCAACGAGAGTTCGAGACAATCGAACACGGGCAAATCGACTGTGGTGCGCTCGCCGTACTTGTTGTGCTAATCGAGCCAACTCACCCTCTCCTGGCTCGACGGGTGACTGCCTTTGAATCGGCGCGGACCGATCCGATTTGGACCAGCGAACGAAGCGACGTCCCATGACGAACGCGACGAGGGCGGGCGGAACGATCCACAAATAGAGTTGCGGGACAAAATCGAGGTAGTAGCGGCCGACAAAATAGGCTTCGATGATGGGGATCAGGACGCGGACTCGCAAAACCTCAGGGTAAAAGAAGAACAACACGGAAGCAGCAACAAGTGCAGCCAACATGAAGCCCATGATGAAAAGAAGTTTCGCTTTGCGACTCATTGATCCTCCTTCATGCCATACGTAGATCGAAATCTGTCCAGACAATCCAGTGCTCTGTCGGCCAGAGACTGATCATCGCGGTCGCCATAGCGCACGAGTTCGAACAACGCGGTTAGCTCATTCACATGTTCAGTCTGAATGCCCAATTGGGTCAGCGAAACGGCAAACTCACGCGCCGTAAGGTACGTGGGTTTGACATTCCGATGTTTGGACAACGATTGAGTCATCTCTTGATAGCAGCGAATGACTTCTCCCTGGAGCGGCTTGCCCCGGCGTATGCGTGAAGCAGCTTGAGCCGCTTTCTCTGCAACGGCCTGTTGTTCTTCTTGAAGCGTTGCCAGTTCGGTCTTGCGCTTCTCGACGTAGGTGCGAAACGCGAGCCACCGAATGGCGAAGTATGTGCCCAGGCCAAGAATCAGCAGCGACACGGCACCTGCGGCCAGAGCCAATGACCATGTGGGTGGATTGGCCAACAAGGAATCGGGGATGACCGGTCCCGGTACGACCAGCTCATCAGATGCGTGACGTTGGAACCACCCTGAAAAGAATCGGCTAAAGAACATGATTCCAAGAAGAACGGGAAGAACAAGGGTCATCAGCGTGAATAGGTATTGAAGAACTAGGATTCGCACTTTCTTGAACACGAACACGCAGATGACAGAGATCAGCGTAAGAATCACCAGTATCGAGGCGTACAGCCGTTCCCTTGGGCTCAGTGTGACAGCTGTGCTCAGCACATCGACTTCGTCTTCGCTCCCAGATTCAGCGTGCGGCAACAGTTTCCCGGGCTGGAATGACAACTCATCCAGACTGCCGATCAGTAGGACCAGCAGACCAAACAACGCAAGGATCGCGAGGACGAGAAAAGCGTTTCCAGCCCGGGATTGTACGCTCATTCAGAGCGAGTGCGTATCCCTAGCTCGGCCAACTGGTCGTCTGAGACCGGCATGGGGGCATCCGTCAATGGGCAGATGCCGGCCGATGTTTTGGGAAAAGCGAGAACATCTCGCAAGGACTTCATCCCCGCCATCAGCATGATCAATCGATCGATGCCGAGTGCGAATCCGCCATGTGGCGGAGCCCCGTACTCAAGCGCCTGCAAGAAGAAGCCGAAGCGAAGCTCAGCCTCCTCCTCTGAAATGCCGAGTAGCTTGAAGATTTGTTCTTGCAGGGCCCGCTGATGGATACGGATGCTGCCACTTCCCAGCTCTGTGCCATTGAGCACGAGATCGTAGGCATTGGACGACACAGTCAACGGCTCAGTGACCATTCTGTCCATGTCCTCGGCCAACGGGGACGTAAACGGATGGTGAGAGCTGGTGAGTGCGCCCTCTTCATTGAGTTCAAACAGCGGGAAGTCGGTGACCCATAGGAAATTCCACTCTTCGCGCGCCAGATTCTCTGCCTTGCCAATGGCTAAACGCAATGCGCCTAGAGGGCCTTCGATCCCATGGCCAGCCAGGATGAGAATCAAATCTTCGGATACGGCGCCCAATGCCGAAATGATGGCGGCGAGCTCGGTTTCATCGAAGAATTTGGCAATCGGAGAGACAATCTCTGCATTGACCTTGATCCAAGCCATGCCCTTTGCGCCGGCGGACACGGCGACAGCCTGTAGCTCATCCAACGTCTTGCGCGAGTAGCCCGCGCACCCCTTCGCACACAAGCCTGCCACCTTGCCGCCCGAAGCCACGGCTTCTGCAAACACAGCAAAGCCGCAGTTCTTGACGAGACTGGAAATATCCTGAATCTCCATGCCGAATCGAAGATCTGGCTTGTCAGAACCGTAGCGAGCCAGTGCTTCGGCATGGCTGAGACGCGGGAAAGGAACGGACAGTTCGATGTCCATGTTTTCCCGGAACACGTTGAGAAGAGCGGCCTCCAATGTGGCCAGGATCTCGTCCTTGCCGTTCGGGAAGGCCATCTCAAGGTCAAGCTGAGTGAATTCGGGCTGTCTGTCCGCACGCAGTTCCTCGTCCCTGAAGCACTTGGCAAGTTGGAAATATCGATCAATTCCGCCCACCATGAACAGCTGCTTGAACAACTGCGGAGACTGCGGAAGCGCGTAAAATGATTCAGGATGCATCCGGCTGGGGACCAGGAAGTCTCGCGCGCCTTCGGGTGTCGACTTCGTCAGATAAGGCGTCTCAATTTCCCAGAACCCTTGTTCCGAGAACGAATCACGAATGCTTTTGGTTACGCGATGCCTCAGTCTGAGACTGCGTTGCATGCTCTCGCGGCGCAAGTCGATGTAGCGATAGCGCAAGCGCGTCTCCTCTGTCGTGTCCGATCCGTCGCCCTCGATGAGGAAGGGCGGGGTCTTTGATCGATTGAGAATCTCAAGTGCCGTAACCTTGATTTCGATTTCGCCCGTCGCCATGTCGGTGTTCACATTGTCCGCGCTACGAGCAGACACGATGCCTGTCGCTTGAACGACGTCCTCGCGATTGAGAGAGTGGGCCTCTTCCAGGCCCTTCGAATCACCGTCGAACAATAATTGGACAAGTCCAGATCGATCACGCAGATCGACAAACGTGATCGCGCCGAAATCTCGGCGACGATTGACCCATCCTGCAAGGGTCACGGTTTGTCCCAGATCTGCTGATGACAGATGTGCGCAATAGTTCGTTCGCATGGTGACTCTCCTTCGTGAATCTTCGAGTTCAACAGATTATAGAACGTCTCATAGATCACGCAATCAGAACAAGCAGCAGTTCTAGCTTCCCAGGGAAGCGTTTCCCAATCGTTGCGTCCTAGTCTTCACGATTTCTCGCTATCCGAACCACTCCCATGAACAGAGCGACCGACAGCAGAGCGGCAATAGACAATCCCAGTGCCAGTCCAAATGGCAGCGAAACACGAACATAGAGAAAGGCGATGAGGAACAGCCCGATTGCCAATGAGGGTAAGAAGGAGAAGGTCAGAACGTGGATTACAAACTGCCGCTTGGCCTCCTCTTCGACACGCGCATGATCCAAATGTCCAAATCGGTGCGCGGCATTCCACGCGTAGATGGCCAGCATCAGCGAAATGACAGGGAACAACGGATGGATCCCGATGAACAAGGCGGCCACGGACAGCAGGGCTAGCACGATCAGCGAGACGTTCGACGACTTGGAATGGGGCCACTTGTGCATCACAAAGAACGCCGCTGCGGTGAAGATAGGGACAGCCAGTACGTAGAGAACGGAGCCAATCAACAGAGCGGGCAGCATGAGCAGCAACGCAGCCGTGGCCAACAGAATGGCAAGAATCCACTTCATACGTGCCTCCGGAAGAATGAGACCCCCAGATCGCGTTCAATGGCCAGTGCAAGTGGCTCAGACACGTCCCAATTGACAATGCGGGTTCCTGTACGAACCAGGCTGTCGAGAAACAGGGAGCGACGGAGGTTGGCCATGCGAGTGGCGAGCTGCGCAGACGGGGTGGGGCCAATCTGTTCCGCTTCCCATGTCGTTGCGTGGGGGCAAACGAGAAGGATGGAGTAGCCCTGATCAATCAAAAGCGCAATGACCTCGACATCGTCCTCGTCTGTGAGCGGGCTGATAAAGACCAGCTGGGATTGGGCCGGGAACAGTCGTGTAGGCACCTTGCGAAGATCTTCGAATACTTCCTTGTCCGCGGCATAGGAGGTTGCCAATGCGTCTAGGATCTTTCGCTCCTGTCGTTTCCCCACGCCGGGGAATACCCAGTGAACGAGATCCCCATAGACGAGAAGCCCGACAATATTGCCAACGCGCAGGAAATGGCTGGCCAGGCTGCCGGCGGCGCGGAGCGAGTGATCGAATGTGGTCTCTGCCCCCAATCTGCAGTGGGCTTGAAGACGAGCGTCAACGATCACGTTGACGTCGGCCAGTCGCTCAAGCTCGTACTCGTTGACAATCAACGTGTCTTGACGAGCATAGGCACGCCAATTGACACGCCGGATGTCGTCTCCGGGAACATACGAGCGGCAGCCGAAGAAGTCGAGACCCTGGCCACCTTGATTGGCCTTCACAGGTCCGGCAAATGCGCGGGTCCTACGTGGGCGAATGGTGATTGCGCCAACGGGATCAGTCTTGGGGTGGGCGATGACGATTGACTCGTGTGCCACAGACTCCATGCGGCTCGCCAATCCCCATCGCGACCACCCTGTCACGACAAATTCCTTGAACACATGCTTGCCTCGCGGCAATACCACGCGATAGGAGAACTGGGCGGATTGCCCCTGGACAAAGGGCCCCAAGAACTGGTTCTCTCCGTCCACAAGTTGGGCACCACCTGGGAGTGTGTCGATGACCGAAATGAAGTAGCGCCCGGTGGTTCCAAATGTCGACGACACATCGACAGTCACCTTCACTTCCTCTCCTTCAATCATGCGGTGGCGGTTGACGGTGCGCTCGATGTTCAGTACAGGCAAGCGCAACTGCATCGATTGGATGGCGCTGAAACACGAGAATAGGATGGGAGGAACGGCAAGCGCCAAGAAGGCCCCGTTCGTGAGCAGCATCCCAAGAATCAGGATAGCAAGTCCAATTCCCATCGGAAGAAACAACCGTCTTTGCATGGCTAGGTGACTTTCGGTACCGGTGTTAAGGCAACGATGCTCTGGACGATGTCCAGTTCAGTCACTCGCTTTGACCACAGCTCGGGACTGAGAATGAGACGGTGAGCCAGCGCTGCGACTGCGAATGACTTGACATCATCAGGGATCACAAAGTCCCTGCCTTCCATGGCCGCGTTGGCGCGAGCCAATTTGATCAATGCCAGCGAGCCTCGCGGACTGGCACCGACGTGAATGTTTTGATGATTCCTCGTTGCTGCGACGATGGCCACGATATACTTCTCAATGTCTGGGTGGACGATGACTCTTTCCGCAGCCTCGCGCATGGCGAGCAATTCCTCTGAAGATGACAGCATGGTGAGCGTAATCTCGTCCTGTTTTCGGTCCAGTCGGCGTTGCAGGATCTCGATTTCCTCGGTTTCGTTGGGATAACCAACCGATAAGCGGATCATGAACCGATCGAGCTGTGCCTCGGGAAGAGGGAATGTTCCCTCGTATTCGATGGGGTTCTGGGTGGCGATAACGACGAAGGGTTGCGGCAAAGGAAGTGTTTCTCCGGAAATTGACACCTGGCTCTCTTGCATGGCCTCTAGCAGTGCGGATTGGGTCTTGGGCGTGGCCCGATTGATTTCGTCTGCCAGAATGACGTTGGCGAAGATGGGGCCTGGCGACAATACGAACTCCCCGCGATCTCGGTTGAAGATGTGCGATCCGGTGATGTCGGTCGGAAGCAGATCAGGTGTGAACTGAATCCGCTTAAAGCTGATGCCCAGCACTTGCGCGAAACAGCGAGCGATCAACGTTTTCGCCAATCCAGGATAGTCCTCAAATAGGATGTGCCCGCCAGCGAGTATGCCCACCATCACTCGTTTCAGAACGTCTTCCTTGCCGACAATGGCCTTGGAGACCTCGGTGATGATTGCTTGGGATCGAGTAACAACCTGGTTCAGTTCCATTTACACCTCCTGATACATACGCTCGATATGTGCCAATGCGTACTCCACCTGATCGTGAAATCGCTTCTGATCATTCTTCCCGGCTCTGTGTTTGTCCAGAGATAGAAAATCCCGGACTGAAGCATCATCCGTCCAGGTTGGGGTATCCAACAACTCTTTGGCTTCTTCTACGGAGATTCCCGCGTGATAGGCCACCGCGCGGGCGGCCAAGTCGCGCATCTCGAGAACAACCCGCTCGCGTCCGAACCTGTTTTTTGTCGAATTGTCCAGAATTCGAGTGAGTCTCATCGTGGGCCCTTCACTCGGGAATGGTGGATTGAATGGAACGTGCTCGGGGCGTGCACGCTGAGGCAACCGTGACGCGAAGATGCCGAGGACGACGACGAACACAACGAGCAGGCTTACAAACCACTCCAGGTCCTGGGGCACGTAGCCCAGCACATAGCGAATGGCGTTGATGCCTTCGATGATCGGATCCAATACGACACGGCGTACGGGGTCATTGAAGATCAGCAGCATGCTGAAGCCAATGACACAGCAAAGCGCGATCAGGCCGAGAATGATGCGACGCTTAATGCTCATCGATTGTGTGCGCCTCCTGAATGGCCTCCAATGATGCGAGTGCTCGGGCAGCGAAGCCGTCGTTCACGCGGCCTGCATAGCGAACGATCTCGAAAATCGCGGTCAGCTCCTTAATGGCGGCGCCGGATATGCCCAGGGCGCGCAAGCGAATCTCGAATTCTCTCGGTGTGAGGTAGGTGGCATCGATCTTTCCCTTGGTGCTGAGGATTCGAATCATCTCCTGATAGCAGAACAACACCACGGTGCGTGGATCCTCTCCAGCGCGAAGGCGATGTGCCGCATCGGTAATGCTGTCTAGGATTTCCCCGTAGCCATCATCCACGGGCACGGGGCGGGCCCTGAGCCATTTGTACAAAACGATGCCGCCTCCAAGGACTGCGGCGCTAGAAAGGAGGATGGCCAGAATCACGGTTTGGGCACCGGATGGTTCAACATTGCGCTCAATGGGTTGTGCGTCCAGATCTTGTACTGCGGGCAGCTCCCAATCGGATCCTTCAGTGACTGGCTGCTCAATATCAACTTCCTGTTCGTCCCAGCCAAAAATGTCCGACGCGATGATTACGCCAAAAAGGATGACCATGAGGACAAGGTAGAGGCGTCGAAAGGAGCGATTGGCGATGATCTGAAAGATAAAGACGGCAATCGCAACCACAAACAACACGCGCAGCACCATGCTGAAGATGGACCAGCCAGTGGATACGGGCGGCATAGCGCCCGACGACGTGGCTCCAGAGAACTCCACACCTCGCCCGCTTTGGAATTCAATCTCGTGAATATTCCCAATGAGCGGCAACAGAAGAACGACGAGTAGGGCGCAAAACGCTATCATTGCGATCTGAAGAATCTGTGACTTGGTTTTCTGCATATTGTTAGACCTTACGCTAGACAATCCGCGTGAATTTTCTGTGAAGAGACTTGACTGGAGGCTGCCGGCTCGCTTTGAGACTGGTCATCATGCGTGTCCTTTCATCCCTTCACCCAAGATCTACAGCCGATGGCAAACATGCGGCCCTGATGTTGGCCAGCCGTCGCGCTGTGGCGGCCCTCTTCTCCAGATCATGCAGACTTGCTGCAGGCCAGCGCAGATGATACACCATCTGAAAGAACTCGCGAGGTCGATCTGCAAAGTCACGTTCTATCGATTGTGTGGGCCTCCTGAATCGCCTCCAAACAAGCGAGTGCTCGGGCAGCGAAGCCGTCGTTCGCCCGCTCTGCATAGCGAACGATCTCGAAAATCGCGGTCAACTCATGGATGGCATCGCCGGACAAGCCCAGTGCGCGCAATCGAATCTCGAATTCTCTGGGCGTGAGATAGATCGCATTGATTTTTCCGGCGGTGCTCAGGATGTGCATCATCTCCTGATAGCAGAGCAGAACGACGGTGCGTGCGTCCTCTCCCGCGCGAATCCTTTCCGCCGCCTGGCCGATCGGCTCCAAGACATCAGATGCCCTATCCGTGGGTTGCGAGCGTTGGCCTTTGTGACACTTGGCTATCAGCGCGGCGCCGACTATCACAACGAAGACAGACAGCCCGAGTGCCAGGGCAACGACCTGTGTCGGGCCCATCGCTGACTCTCTTTGTACGGACAGGCTGTTGCTGTCTCCAGCTTGAGGACGTTCCCAGAGTTCGCCGGGTTCAGGCGTTGTGATCCCATTCGGCGGCATCTGATCGAGCCCCAGCAGTTCTGAGGCGAGAACGGCGGTTCCGACAAGCAGAGCAATGAACAGGAAGAACCGCCTGAAGGATCGATTGAAGAGGAGTTCGAATAGAAACGCAAGCACAGCAGCGGCAGCGAAGATGCGTACCAATACTGCGATGACTTGCCAACCGGGGGATTCAGGTGGTGGGCCTCCAGCAGTTGGCATGCCTGAGAAATCGATGCCACGTCCTCCGAGAAAGTGGATGTCGTGGATGTTCCCAACCAGTGGCAGAATCGATAACAAGAAGAGGGCGATCACAGCAACGAGAACAAGCAACCCGCCTCGAGAGGATCCCTTCATGGTACCTTACGACAACCAATGGCAGTGAACGTTTCGTGAAGCGATGCGGATAGGGGTAGCTAGTCGAGCCCCTTGAACAGCCTGCGACCGAAATTCCTTTCCCAGTCGGTGAAATCGCCGGGCTCAGAGTCGTTTTGGATATGCATCTTCACCATGTTGAGCTTGGCCGACAGATTGTCGAAATGATAAACGGCAATCGCCTCGGCAGTCTTCGGCACCATGGCTGCTGCGTACTCCAGCTCGCCGTGATGCGAGATGAGGATATGCTCCAGAAGCCGTGGCAAACGGTTGTCTGGCCAAGTCAAGGATTTCGCTTCGTCACGAACCATGTCTCGCCCAAGTAGCAAGTGTCCCACGAGCTGGCCATCGAAGCCGTAATTTGCTGCAATCGGATTCTCCAGTTCGATGATCTTGCCAACATCGTGAAGCACGGCTCCGGCCGTGGCCAGACCGTGATGGAGTCCCAATGATGGGTTTCGATGGGCGAAATCGGAGACGCCTTGGGCCACTTCCAGTGTGTGCTCGATCAATCCGCCCAAATAGGCATGATGGTTGGAGACTGCGGCCGGGTGATTGATGAACATCGCCTTGTTCTTATCCAGCACATTGACCGTCAATTGTCGCAGGATGTCGGGCTCGATGGTGCCTACAAGTTCCATCAACTCCGCCCACATCTCGTCTCGATCTCGATCCGACGTTGACACCAGCAAATCGGGATCAAATCCAGACTCCTGCTCTTGTTCGGAGAGGCGATGAATGGACTCGATGATAATCTGAAGCTTGTTCCTGTAGGTCTCAATGCGGCCTTGAACCGTGACGAATTCGCCTTCATCGAATTGGGACGAATAGCGATTGGCAGCGTCAGTCCATGCGCGGGCCGCAATGATGCCCGTTCGATCCGACAGCGTGAGTTCCAAGTAAGGGTCGCCTGTTCTTGTTGAGCGATGCGTTTTTTGTTTCACCAAGAAACACTGATTGACGCCCTGCCCATCTCGCATGTCAGCGACAGGCACATGAAGGAGCGAATAGGGAAGCTGTTCGCCACGCATTCGTTGGGAGAATTTCTCAGAAGCCATACTGTCCTTTCCGCAAAGCGAGTGAACCCAGTGTAGTGGGTGAGCCGATGAAGTCAACTCGTTGTCTGGGGGTTCGTTCAAGACTATGCTGAAGGGCACTAAAAGGAGTCTCTATGACGGCGAACATTTTGCTGACATCCCTCCGACAGGCCATGCTGTCTGAGCGAGATGGGGTTTCGTTCTATTCGATGGCTGCCGGACAAGCCGAGGATCGCGGAGCCATAGACTTGTTTGAGCGGTTGGCAGACGAAGAGAGACGTCACTTCAGCGCTCTGCAGAAAGAATACCAATCGATACTCGATACGGGCAGCTGGGATCCGAATACTGCTTGGGGATCCCCTTGGTCCCCTCAGGATGCGGGGGCGCTGTTCTCTGCTGACTTCGCTCGACGAATCCAAGGTCGGCATATGGAGATGGCCGCGCTCTCCATTGGGCTGCTGCTTGAGAAGCAATCATTTGAGTTTTATACGCAACAGGCCAAGGCAGCAGACGATGCGAATGTGAAAGCGTTCTTTCAAGAGTTGGCTTCCTGGGAGGACGGGCACTATCAGATGCTTCTGAAACAGGACGAAGCGCTCAAAGACGAGTATTGGATTGAGAACCGGTTCGCCCCCTTGCTGTAGTTCTGCTGTGCTCCCAAAACAAAAGACGGCGAGCTACAGCTCCGCCGTCTTTTGGATCGAGGATTTTCTCTAGATGTCGCAGGCCGCTGGGGCCGGGGCTGGAACCAGCGGATGCGTCATCAATGGGAAGTTGTCCTGATTGCCGTCGATCGAAATGAGATAGGCCGCATCCCAAATGCCATCTTCATCGGCATCAATATACGTGAATCCGTCCCAGTAATTGCCCTCTACGCCGTCGTCCCAGGAGTTGGGGTCATCGGTATAGGCATGCCGGACGTTGTTGATGAATGCATTCCCGACGATGAGGTTTGCCGCTGATTGTAGGTTCAGGTAAATGCCTGTGTAGCCATCGGCGATGTAGTTGTTCAGAATCTCATTTTCGTGAGAAGCATCCAGCCAAATCGATGCTTCATTGTCTTCGAACGTGTTGGCCAACAGCTGGTTGTTCGAGGAGAAGTAGAAGCGAATGCCGTCCGTGTTGTCAGCCATCGTACAGCCAGCAATACGATTGAGCGAACAGAAGTTCAGCGTAATGCCAACCCAGTTTCCTTCCAGAAGACTGTCTTCAATTTTGCCGTTCTTGACGTAGGACAAGTAGATGGCTGACTTCGCTGCGCCACTGATTTCCACGTTGCGAATGATGAACGCACGCGTGGTGCCGTGAATCTTGATTCCATAGTTGTCGTACCCTGCATCGATGATCCAATTTTCAATCACAAAAGGATCATTGAGGGTGCCACTGCCTGAGCACACACCGTTTTCAACGGTAAACTCGTAGTCGTTGGAGATGACGATAGAGCTGTGTTCAACTCCGTCTCCGGCGAACACGGATGCGCCAACAAGGACAAGCAAAAACGCGGTGCACATCATCAGTCCTGCACCCTGTTTCATAAGGTATCACTCCTTTGGAAAAAATCTCGACGTGACCATCATAACCGCTTGCCCGATTCATGTGAAGGCGACAGTTCAGTGAGAATGGGACATCTGGCCTCGCTATCTTCGGGAAGCCCGTCGGTTTTGAATCAGCTGCCACAAGGTAACGGGGATGTGTCGCTGACGAAAAGGGAACACGAGAAACAGTCCGGCGATGAATCCCCCAATGTGGGCGAAGAAAGCCACTCCGCCTGAGCTGGAGAATGAATTCAAGCCTGAGATCACCTGCAGCACAAACCAGAATCCGAGCAAGAAGACGGCCGGCAAAGCGACCACGCGCAGGAAGAAGAAGAGCGGAATGAGTGTCAGCACTCGTGATCGTGGATAGAGCATGAAATAGGCGGCCAAGACGCCGGCAATGGCTCCTGATGCTCCGATCATTGGGATTGAGCTGCCCGGCCCAATAGCCATCTGAGCGAACGCTGCCGCAACGCCGCAAGACAAATAGAATGCGAGAAATCGAATGGATCCCATGGCGTCTTCTACGTTGTCCCCAAAGATCCAGAGGTACAGCATGTTGCCCAGCAAATGCATGATCCCGCCGTGAAGAAACATCGCCGTGAACAATGTCAGCCAAATGGGAATGGAGATCGTCGGAGGTAGGTCGCGCCCCCCAAGCCATTCAGCGGGGATGAGCGCGTATTGCGTCTGGAACCACTCATCCTTGTTGATTTCGAATACGCTTGGCATCGACGTGAGGATTCGCTGGCCCGCGGCGGCTGCATAATACGGATTGAAGATCGGCGGTTCCTCAAGATGAGATGCCGCCCACTCTGCTCGTTCGCGGGTCCAGTCGGCACGAAGCGGCGGTTGCGTTCCTAGATAGCCCTGGAACAAGTAGACAAGCATATTGAGGACGATCAAGCAGACCGTGACGAGTGGGAACCGACGACTTAGAAGCGTATCGCGAAGCGGAATCATGCCCGCAGTTTATCCGGCTCCTTTGGATTGGGACAACAACAAGTGACTGGGTTACAGCTCGTGATTGCAGAAGGTCGCCATCAGGCTAAACTATTGTTGCTGTAGGTGCTGCGAAGGAGGCCAGATGGAACTACTGAAACGACTCAGCGAGGCCGCAGGAATCCCCGGCTATGAGGCGCGCGTGCGGGCCATTGTTTCTGAGAGCTTGCAGGGGCACGTCGACTCATTGGAAGTCGATGCGCTAGGGAATCTGATTGCTCACAAGCAGGGAGTCGGCCCTGTGGTGGTGGTTGCCGCGCACATGGATGAAATCGGCTTTCTCGTCAAACATGTGGACGAGAAGACTGGGTTCCTTCGTATCGAGCCATTGGGCGGATTCGACCCGGTGACTTTGGTTGCGCAGCGCGTGATCGTGCACACCGATTCTGGAGACTTCATCGGCTGCATCGGGCGCAAGGCCACGCACATTCTTTCGGCAGATGAGCGAAAGAAGCCACTGGAGATTAAGGATCTGGCTATAGATTTGGGGCTTCCTGCCGAGACGGTATGCGAGCGTGTGTGCATCGGCGACACGGTGACCCTTCGTCAGGATTTTATCGAGTATGGCGACGTCGTATCGGGCAAGGCGCTGGACGATCGTTTGGGAGTTTACATCGCCATTGAGGCACTCAAACGTGCGAAGAACCCCATGTGCGATCTGTATTTGGTGGCTACCACGCAAGAGGAAGTGGGGGTGCGCGGAGCTCGGGTTGCCGGGCAGGCGCTCAATCCCGACATTGGCATTGCCCTTGACCT
>Ga0180007_10004454_pt1 | contig 14840 bp, 11 predicted proteins | sample MM_PC_MetaG_FD_121122 | JGI IMG/M metagenome (GOLD analysis project Ga0180007, IMG submission 121122) | Groundwater microbial communities from the Aspo Hard Rock Laboratory (HRL) deep subsurface site, Sweden - MM_PC_MetaG | ecosystem: Environmental > Aquatic > Deep subsurface > Groundwater... | reverse complement strand
TCTTCGGGTTGTAGGGGGAGCCATACGAGCTGTTCCAGCCTGCATATATCGTGGCTCCGGTGAGGTTCACCTTGCCTGCTACGCCAAAGATTTTAAGGGAACCGAAGTTGCTCGTATCGCTGTTGCCGCCGCGAGTGTCGATGGTGCCTGAAATGCGGATGCCCCACGGGCCAAGGCAAACCAGCAGTACGCCACCACCAGCGCCAACGCCGCCGTCGCCGCCATCACCTGAGTAGTTACCGTCGCCGCAGGTGGTGCCTGCAGCACCAACTCGGGAACCGCTGTTGGTAGCAGAGCCACCGGCTGCGCCGCTGCCGTCGCCGCTACCGCCCGCCCCAGGAGGACTCGCACCGTTGCCGCTGGAAGCGCCTCCGTTGGTCTGGATGTTGCCGGTGACAACAAGGCTGAACAGGGCGAAGACTGCGAAAGCACCGCCGCCTTCTGCCCCAGCGCCAGCGCCAGCACCGCCGTCGCCCCATTGGCCGGAGCCGCACCACATACCAGCGCCGCCGCCGCCCCCACCGCCCCCACCGCCCCCACCGGGAACTACGTCCTCATCAGTGGTGGTGTCGCCATTGACTTGGGCAGCTTTGTAGCCACCTTTGTTACCGTTCACGCCATCCCCGGCGTTGTTGGAACAGCGGTTTCCACCGTTACCAGCGGTGCCGCCAGTGCCTCCAAGAGGCCCAGCGCCGTTGCCGCCAGTGCCTCCAGGTCGTCCGTAGTCCGCCCCGCCGATTACGTTGAGGCCGTTCGTTCCGGCAGTACCTCCTTTTTCGCCGGGGCCACCAGCACCACCTAGGTACTGGTCAGTGGAAGAGCCGGTGTGCGCGGAAGCGCCACCGCCGCCACCGCCGCCACCGCCGTAGCCGCGTTCCCTCGCATCGATGAAGCCAGCGATAAGGGCGTCCAGACAGAAGACGCGGCTTTTCCCGCCGCTGATACCGTTGTAGGGGACAACGTAGGCGGTGACGCCGCTGGGGACGTAGAAGAACCCCACGTTAGTGATGTCGCCAGACAGCACATCACCGTTGGCCAGGACCACATTGGCCCCGGCTTGGTCACCAGAGTAAGTCGCCATTTAGGTCTCCTAGAGGGCTTTGTTCTTCACGACAGGCAGGTCGTCGAGTTCCAATGAAGCGGAGCGGTAGGCGTCGAAGGAAGGCTCAGGAGCGATCTCTGTTGCCAGGATGGCCTCGATTCCCTGACGGGCGGCAGCTAGGATGGCTTCAGCGTCCTGCGTGGGTCCGTACACCTTCGTGTACTCCATCCACTTACCGGCATGAGGTCCGGTGATCGGCTTGTACTGCACCGTCACTTCGTGTCCGGTGTCACCCTTGCCTTTGTACTTGACCTTGATTTTGATTCCTTTAGCCAACGTAATTTCTCCTAGCTGGGCTGAATCCAGATGAAGCCGAAGATGTCAGTGGGGGTGCCAGACAGGGTGCCCGTTCCGATCTGAACGTAATCGAGTTCCCCGCAGGCTTGACTGCCAGCACTGGATGCGCCGGTTGTGTTAGCAGTGACCGATCCGATGGTGGTGGCCCCGTTGTGTTTGAAGGTCACAGCGCAGCTGGTGCCGGAGCGAAGCCTCGCGGCTACCTTCACAACCGTCCCGGCAATGCCGCAGGGAACAATGAAGGCGTCAGCGTCTTCCTGGACAGCGCCCAGCAGGACGAAGGAACGCACCTGAATAGGCGAGGGAGGATCAACCCACTCCCCGCCATCCTCGCCAGAGTTCACTGCCAGGTGTTTACCGGCGTCACCCGCGCTGATGGCGGGGAGCGCCTGTCCAAGCTCGTAGCCGGTCTCGTCGTCTTTGACGAGGAGGGCTTTGTTAGCGTCGCCAGCTTGGATGACGGGTAGCTGGGCGCTTGCGAGGGCTGACTCAGCTGCAGCCTGAGCTGCTTGAGCGCCATCCTCGGCGGTTTCGGCTCCGCTTCGGGCTGCCACCGCCGCAGCCTGGGCTGCCTGAGCGCCATCCTCGGCGTCCTCCGCCCCCGTCTCGGCCAACTCTGCAGCCGCCTGGGCTGCCTGGGCCAGCACACGAGCCGCGACCGAGTCAGCGGTTTGGTCGGTTACGGTGTCGTCCGCCTCTTGAGCGATGTGGATGAGCTGCATGGCGTTCTTGTCAAGGTCTGCTTCGGTGAGGGTGGAACCCCCTACGAAGTCCACCAGGGCGGTGCGTACCGTTTCCCTGACAATGCGAAGGGTGTGGCTGGTGCCTGCGGGGGAGGCAAGTTCAATGGTGGTCGCGTTGATCCAAGCGAAGCTCACCTCGTCCGCAGCCTCAGGGCGACTCTTCACCAGAGGGTCGTAGACATACGCGTGGACGTACGCCTGCTTGATGTAGTCGAAGTTAAAGGTGTACTGCACGGTGACATCGTCACCGGCATACTCCCGGTAGGAGAGAGCCATAAGTTATCTCCTGGGCAGCCCCCCGCGAGGGAGGCCACCCATTAGTTTTTATTTGGATGGGGCCGAGGTTTGTCGCTGGAGTAGCTGGAGCTGCTCCACCCGCGCTTGCTGCACTTTTTGGTACAGCCCTTGGTCCTCGCGCAGGAGGAAGGCGCGGGCAGCCCGCTGGTAAGCCCCGATCACTTTTCGGGTGACGCGCAGCTTGCCGCCTTCCATGTCGCTGGTGGAGTCGGGGAGTGCTTTGTACTCAGGGCTTTTGTAGAGTTCGCCCAGGTAGTCGTGCAGCGTTTTGCCCTGCATCTGGACTTTACCCATCAGCTCGGAGTACCTGGAGTGCTGCTCCGTGGTGATGTCTACTCCGTTGACCTTCCGGGGAGGGCCGCTGAAGCCGTGGTCCAGGTTGACCAACTCGGAGCGCACAGGGTCGTTGACCGCCTCGGACGGAGCGAACGGATTCCAGCCGGAACCGCCAGGGTAATACAGCGGTTCACCACTTACCCAGGAGCGCCGGGCGGGGAGGTCACTACTCAGGCCGGGGGTCTTGTTCATCATCGCGTCTACGACGCCCCTGGCCTCGCGGATCACCGGGTCTACCATCTGTCGCGCCTGTCCTAGGGCAGAGCTGAATGGGAGCCGTGCTGCCGCCTGCTGGGCGATCCAGGACTCGGCGTACCTGGCCGGATCGTGCATCACGTTGGTCACGTCCATCATGCCCTTGAGGTAAGTCTTGGAGGTGATGTTGGCTGCCACGGAAGAGACCATGGCAGTGGCGAACTGAGTGACAGCCTCATCGTCGTCGTAGTGGTTGCCGATCACGTCGAAGAAGTCGGCCATCAGGCCCAGGACCGTTCCGAACGGCTCAACCCGCTGGTAGGGGATGTACTTGTCCCCGATCTTGAAGGAGTAGGGACGCCACCCGGTCTCCATCATCTGTGCCTTTTTGGCGGTGTCACGGGGGCCACCACCGGTCAGGAGACCAGACATGCTTGCGGTAGCTGCCGACATCCACACCAGCTTACCCACAGCCATCTTGCCTCGGGCCATCGCGGCTCGGGACGCATCGCCGTGGGTGGCAAAGTCCAGGTCGGCCTTCATGCGCTGCATGTGCTTGCCAATGAAGGGAGTGTGATCCCAAACATCCAGGATGATGTTGGTGGGAGTACGGATGAATGGGACGATCTGCCGCATCCAAGGGGAGCGACCGGCCATCTCCTGCAGACTCTTGCCGAAGCCCCGGTCCAGGGTATCGGTGTAAGTCATCCTTCGGGAATACTGCAGGCTGTCCTTGGCCAGAGCGCCGCCGGTAGAGTCGAAGGCGCGGTCCATCTGGTCAGAGATGAACTCCGCCAGCTTCTTGGGATCGGTGATGCCCTTGTCCAGGCCTGCGGAATAGAGTTTGGAGTGGAGGTGAGCGCGGTAGTTGACCTGCTTGGCCATCTCATCCATGCCCATCATGAAGCGGGTGGGCAACCTGACCATGGTGCCGATGCCGTCGATCAGGTGATCCAGGCCGCTTTTGGGGGTGTTGTCAATGAAGTCTCGCAACCCCGCCCCTTGTAGGCCGGACTTGAGGCCTTGACCTAGGCGACGGTTGGCGGAACTGATGGCGTGAACGTAGCCGGTGTCCATGGTGGTGGCGATGGGGTCCAGGATGGGAGAATCTATCCGCATGGATTTTCCGGCCAGCTTGGTCGCCGTCCAGAGGTACTCTTTGAGGCCGACAAATATCTGTGCCGCCTCACGCCTGGCCGTAGCGCCACGCGCACCACCCTCCATCGCCCCGCCAATGTACATCTCGGCAGGGGTCAGCAAGGCTTTGAAGGCGTTGGACATGGTGTTGACGAAGTGAGTCTTGGGGCCGGAAAGGATTGCGTTGATGAACCACTCGTTGGCCACGTCCATCCTGCGGCCCCATTTGGTGCCGGACAGCAGGTTGAGCATCGCCTTCGGGTTGTCGGCTGCCTTCATCTGCTGGGCCAGCTTCTTCACCTGCTTGCGCCCGCCGGTCTTGGTGATGATCTCGCTGATGTTTTCCAGGCTCAGGTTGGGAACCTTGCGAGTGGCACCACGCAGGTGGTAGAACCCGCTACCCCAGGCCTTGGAAGCGTCCTTGAGCATATTCGCGGATTCGGCCCAGAGCTTGGCGTGGTGGATGAACATGGCCTCGTCCACCTCGGTGGCCGCGCCGGTAAAGACTTTGTCGCGCAGCTGCAGGGTACGTCGGCTTAGTTCCTCGGTGACGCTGGACATGATGTTGTAGCGGGCAGCCATCGTGTGCAGGCTCTTGGTGTCCTGCTCCACCCCGGCGAATACACGGGCCACGTCGCCGCCGAGTTGATCCATTTCCCTGGTAACCCGCGCTTTGAACTTGGAGGTGTCATAGGGCTTGGCGGAGCGTAGCCCCTCGGTGGCACTCATCAGTTCGTCGGTGTAGGCAGCCAGGTCTTTAGCCCCGCCCCATTGGACAAAGCTCTTGTTGGTGAAGTCGTCGGCGTTGATGTCGTCGATGGACTTCTTCTTGGAGATGATGTCCACCGCCTCTTCAACAGGCATGTCCTTGGAAGCACGGATCAGTTGTTCGTTGGCATCGGCGTTGATGTGCCGGAAGGCGTCACCGTCCAGCTGGTGAAGTGGCACCTCGCTGTACTTGACCCGGTTGGTCTCGGCGTCCAGGTACTCGATCTTGGCGGTGCGGTTGACCTTGTCAAGCTCGGTGACGGTGCCCATGGCCCCGCTGTCGGTGGCCTTAACGCGGGAGCCTATGGAGATTCGCTCGGCTGCCTGCTGGGTGGCATCATCCAGTTGAGCCGCCTGAGCGCTGTTGGCCTCGCCCAGCTGCTTGGTTAGAGTATCTACTTCATCAGCAGACTCCACCAGAGCCTTTTTCGCGGCAGTTGGATCAGTTGCTTTAAGGTGATAGAACTTGCGAAGGCCTCGGAACCCGGCCATAGCCGCGTCGGTGACGCCGCCCACCACCATACCTTCGAGTGCCTGCTTTAACCTACCTTCCATATCGGAGTCATTCGGGTCGGATTGAAGGTAGCTGGTGACAGCGTTTCCGAAGGGGGTGTGCTGCTCGATGAGGTCTGACAGGCGTTGCTCATGGGGGTCAAAGACGGTGAAGTCAGCAATGGCCCCCTGGACGGCAGGCTCGATGTACTTGGCAGCCTTACCGGCCTTGGCGATCATGCCGCCCAGCTTGGCTACCTTCAGAAACTTGCCTGCGCCGACGAACCCGACTAGGAACTGCGAGAGTCCTCGGGTGATGTCACCGGCCACGGTCTGGGTCTGCACTTCGGGAAGGGTGAGCCAGGACGGTACGTCGTTGTCGATAACGTCGGTGCCTAGGATGTCGTCAACCCCGTTCACGATGGTGTGACCGAAGTCTACGGTCTCCTGAATGGCATCACGCGCACCGCCTACGACGCCTTTGGCGGCGTCCCAGGTGTAGTCCCCTACCCCAAAATCCTGCGGGGCTTGACCCGCAGACTCTGGAGAGGGGGCACCTTGATACAGCTGGCTGACAGCGTTGGTGAGGTCCAGTTCAGCCATGTGTTACTCCTTTACAAGTCCTGCCGTGGTCGCTTTGTGGAACCCGGCAGCAGCGTCGCCCTTCGGCTGGTGCCTCGCGGGAACAGGTCCACCACGCCCCAGCTCTGCTTTCCACAGCGGGATGTAGTTCTCGATTACGGCGCGGAGATACTTTTGATGGTTGGGATCGCGGTCGTTGAAGGGGAAGTCGTACTTGTCTCGCAGGATCGTCTTAAGGTTCGCGACAAGACGCGCACCGTTGGCCGGGTACAGGAGGCCTAATGCCTCCTGGACGTAGAGGGCATTCTCGTCGGGAGGTCCGTCGGGAGCGCCCTTACCGCTTTCGTTCAGGTCGCTGAGGGAAATGTCGAGTTTGGTAGGGGGCTGCCCGGCCTGCGGGGCTTGGGTTTTGGCACCCTTAGCCTGCTGTCCGGCGTTGGTCGCTTCGGCTCCAGGGGCGCTGAGACCAAAGGAGTTCTCAACCTTAGGCAGGGACTTCCGCATCTCTTTGAAGAGATCGACGGCTTTGCGCTCCGCTTCCAGGTCGGTCGGGTACTCCCCATTGTGTTCTTGCCGGTACTCCTTCAGCCAGAGCCGCATATCGTCGCCCCAGTCCATGGTGAAGTCCTCCAGGAGAGCGCGACCCTGAGTAGTCAGGGTTTGCGAACCAGTGAGCGGATTCATAGGACCGGCGACGAAGGTCTTCTTGATGCGCTCCACCATGAGGTTCTGGTACTTGTTGAAGCTCGGATAGGTGGAGATTTTATGCTGGAAGTTCTCTTCCTGACGGGACTGCTTTTGGTAGTAGCGGAAGGTAGAGCTGGTGAGCTTCCCTTCGCGGGAGTAGCTGTCAGCCAGCTTACGCGCCTCGGCGTACTTCCCGGCATTCATCATGTTCTCAAGCTGCCGCTGGGCCTCAGGGTCGTCCGTGGAAGTGTCGGCGGCAGCCAGGATGCCCGCCTTGTTGGTACGGACCTCCTTGTCGAATTGCGCCAGGATACCCTTTTGCTGGGCTTTGTCGCGCAGGTCGCTCACGTCCGCCAGGGGATCGCTGTGCAGGCGCTCGGCCAGGTCGTTGCTGAGGGTACGGAAAGATTCCGCCCGACGATCTCTTTCCACGGACTTCATGAGTTGGTAGCGACTCAGCTTCTGGTTGGTCAGCGTTTCCTTGAGGGTGTCGGCCTTGATGCCGATCCTGCCGATATCCAGGAGGCTGGGCGATTTAGGATCGCCGGGGCGGGTCTTGGTGGCGGCAGCCAGCTCCATGGCCAGGTCGGGGTCGTCCAGCTTGGTGGCCAGGGCCACGTAGGAATCCCAGATCAGGTTGTTCACCTGGGTGCCGTTCAGCCCCGTCTTGATCAACTCTTTGGCGTGGAGGGCAATACGCTTGCCGATCTGCTCGGCAGGAATGTTGGCTGCCAGGTCGTCCTTCACCCACTCGGTAAAGGTCTGGGCGGCTGTCTCATAGCGGGCCGCAGTCAGCCGCTTTAGGCGCAGGTTGGTGATCTCGGTCGCCGCCCTGCCCATCCAGTTGTCCATCACCGGGTGCAGAGCGGTGGCCTGGGCCAGGGGATCTGATCCCTCGAACTTCTTGAGGAGACCCTCCGCCTCCTTTTGCAGGTACGTTTCCACCTGCTCTTGAGTGGCATCAGGGTCCAGGATGCCGTCGGGGTTTTGATGAATCTTCTCGAAGAGGCTGCGCCCCCACGTCTGAGCGTTGAGGCGGAGATGCTCCTGGTTGTAAGCCATCTTGAACCGAGGGTCCATGGCGCGAGGAGCATCGGGGTTTCGCTTATAAAATTCATCCCAGGTGGCGTCGATGTTCTCGCGCAGGCGGGCCGCTTCGATGGCGTTGGCCTTGGCCAGGTCGCCTTCGTCCTTGTGCGCTTTGGTCAGAAACTGCCCCAGCCCAGGTTGAAGACCCGACAGGGCTGCGGACAGCTGCCCTAATGCGTTGGTGGCCGCAGGCTGGGCCGGGGCGATGCTCGGCGCGATGAAGGTGTCCAGCATGGGACGGGCGGGAGCGTAACCCTTCTCGTAGCCGGTGAACATGCTCAGAGGAGAGGCGGCTCCTTTGCGGCGCGGAGCTTCTTTCAGCTCCTTTAGTTGTAGAGGTGCCATCCGCACTCCTTATTAGAACGAGTATTTTCCGGTTTTGGGGTCTTTGGTTGCGAAGTTGCTGAACGCTCCGAACACGCTGCTTCCGATGTTGCCTAGGGCGCTGCCCCAGTTCATCACCTGCGGAGTGATGGCGGACTGCTGCATGGTTGGGTAGTTGACCTGGGCGGGCTGCGGGGTGTTGAAGGAGAACGAGTTGATCCTGTTCTTGGCGGTGGTCAGCAGGCTGTCCTTCTGCCGCGAACCTTGGAGTCTGGTGGATTCTAGGTTGAACATGACGGCGTCCTTGTAGCGACCTTCCTGTCGGTAGGTGTCACCCAGGATAGCGTCAAGGTTCATGCCGGAGAATTGGTTGGAGGCCAGGGCCTGGCCAACGCGCTCCTGCGCCGACCGACGGATATCCTGGAGGTCTTGCGAGGCAACGTCGTCGGCCTCGGAAATCTTCTGGTTCACGGCAGCCTGCTCTTCGACGTAGGCGGAGGTGGCCGCGTCGGCGTTCTCCAGGTAGAGCTTGTCCTGGTATCCGACGTATCCGGCCTGCCACGCCGTCTGGCGCTCCAGGTTGTCGTTGGCCTGGTCCATCTGCTGCTCGTAAAGCTTGTTGCGGTACTCGCCCTGTTTGACCTGAGCGTCGTAGCCAGCTTGGATTTGTTGGTACTGTGACGCTAGACTGAGGCCGGTGGTGAACACCGTGGTGGCGATGGCATATATGGCAAGTTCTGATGCTCCGAAGTCACACACCGGGCTTGCTCCTGATGAACTCCCAGAAAGGCTTCTGGGCTACTCCCCACTTGTCGTGGAGTTTTGTGAAGTTGAATCCGAGCCATTTGAGCCACTTAATGTGAAGCTCGTTCTCGGCGTACACGAAGTTCCAAAGGATCGGCCAGGCTTCCTGGAGGTCTTCGATCCATTGACGGCTTTCCCGAAGGAACTGCCACCGGTAGGTCCAGAGACCATCCGACCCTAAAAGCCAAATGGCCCCCACCCCCGCCAAGGGAGTAGGGACCACTCCGAATAAGGCCACGACCTCGCCCTTGTCACCGATCACTGCTGCAGGGACCGCCGAGTGGGCAATCCCCTCCAGCAGCGTGTTGAGAGGTTCTCTGCCGGATGCCGCCGCGATCTCATCCAGGTCGTCTTGACGCAGCTTGGGGGCCAGCTCAAATGCGTCCTTAGCTGTAGCTTCGCGGACGTATCCCATGATTAACTCCTTCGGCTTCGGGTGTGGAAGAACGCCTCTACTTCGGCGCTGATGAACTTGGAGGGGAGGAAGGTTCTGTTGACCAAGGTCACAGTTACCTGATCCGACTTGGACATGAGCGCAGCATTGAACTTGCCGCTGTGCAGGGCGATCTGGTCTAGGATGTTTGAACCGTCACCCAGGATGCGCCCGGAGAAGACATACCTGGAGGTGTCACGGTAGCGCGGGGTGACCTCCACGGTGTAGTAACCGGTGGAATCGTGGATGAGGGTCAGCACCCTGAGTTGGAGTCTGCCTGCGGCCACGACGCTCTTACTGCCGGTGGCGCTGCTTTCCTTTAGGACAAACTCGGAGAACACGAAGCGGGCTTCATAGTTCAACCCGATGAACACCTGGCTGGCGGAGTGGTCGCCTTCGACGACGATGGCTCCAGAGGTTTTGGAGACGATCTGCAGCAGACGCCCAGGCGTAGTCGCGCCGCGCATCACTACGGAGTATTGGCTGTCGGGATTGATCACGTAGGGCAGGTTGAACGTGGTCTCGTCGTTCACCGAGTCGTAGGCTACGCTGGAGCAAGCAGCTTCAGTAATCTTGCGGTCGAGGTGGTAGTGGATGCTCTCCCCTACATCTTTCAATGCCGGGGACAGACGCATCTGCTCCAGGTAGACCCCGTCGTCGCGCTGCAGCACCAGGTGCATTGTGGACTCGATGAAGTCGGCGTTCAGGATGGTAGCGTCGGGGAAGGTCCAGTGGCTCCAGCTGGACTGCACCTTTTCGGTGTTGAGCCAGTGGTAGCGATAGACGTAGAGGTTCTCCGGCTCGTCGCTGGATAGCGCGATGAGCAACCGCTCGTTGTCCGTCACGGCCATCTTGAAGACGTTCTGAGGGATGTACTGCGGGACATGCCCGGTGCTGTCAGCCGCATCTTCCGTCTTGCTGTCCGGCAGTACGTAATACTCCTGGATGGAGGTGTACTGTCCCCGGCTCACGGCGAAGAAGACGTTCTTGCCAGCCCCTACAGGGGCCACCTTGGTGGAAGACTCGAAGGAAGTAATGGGCTTGATCGGAGCGTTCTTGGGAGACAGGATGCCACCGTCCAGGTTTAGGACGAACTGGGTCTGGTCGCTGAAGAACAGCACCTTCTGGTCCCAGGGAATGGCGTGATAGAGGATGGACACCTTCGTGTGACTGGCAGCTTGATCAACAGGATCGCTGTCCACGATGGCGGTCACGGTAGAAGGGAAGAAGTCGAAGAAGTACGCGGCGCGGGACATGATTGCGTTCTCGTCGGAACACAGCCCCAGCCGGTTCTGGAAGAAGTAGATGTCATTGATGGTGCGGCCCACAAAGCTCGGCTCAGGGGCGCTTTCCTCGTCGCCCGCTTCCCGCTTGCCCCAGGTCAACTGCTCAAAGGAGAAGGTGCCGTCGGCCTCACGGATGAGTGCGTGGGGCATGGTCGCCCCGTCCAGTTCCCAGGCGATGCCCGGCTTGACGGTCTCCTCCCAGGTGCCCTCGTCGAAGGTAGCGGAGCTGTTGTTGGGGACGAACTTGACGTAGTAGTTGTCAAAGTCGCTGGTCTTGTCGCCGACGATCTCCGCGATGAATCCTGCCGGGGCCACGGTGGGCAGGTCACTGAATCGCTGGGTGCGATTTTTGACCAGCTCCATCTGCGTGTTGCTGCGGCTGTCTTCGATGGAAATCTCGAAGTCTGATTCGTCGGTCTTCTTGATATGGATGGTGGACTGCTGATAGACCACGGACCACCCGGCACCCAGGTTGTTGATGAGCTGGGTGGCCATGTCCTCGGCGATGGAGGTGGACCGCAGGGAACCGTACTCACCCTTGCGACACACCCAGGTCACGCCGCCGTCCGTGACGGTGGTGCCGGGGGTAGTCGGCCAGGTCGGCTCAGAGCCTGAGGAAGTCCCCGCGACAGTGACCTCATAAAAGTAGCCGTTGTCGGTGACGGGCTTGACCCGGTCCTTCAAGGCGTAAGCGGTGGTGCCGGTCCAGTCTTCCAAGGTGGCCTTGATAGTGCGGTACTCAGCTTGCTTGGTGCCGTTGACGGTCACGGCGTAGTCGGTGTCGTAGTTCACCTGCTTGATGAAGACGATGGCTTCCACGCCGCGATCAGGGCTGGCGCTGACCGCCGTGTCCTTCATGTTCACGGTGGTGCTTTTGTTCACCAGGAAGGTGTAGTCGGCGATGGTGACGACGGCGAAGTCCTCTTTGGGGCTGGCCGCGCTTAGGTAAGTCTTGCCGTCTGGGAAGGCCACAGTCTTCTCGACACCGTTCAGGTCGAAGACCTGTAGGTTTCCATCCACAACGACGACGATGTATCGCTCATTAATATCGCGGTTGATGGTGTGGACGTAGGCTTCCGTGAGGGTGCCATCCAGAAGCTTGGCTTCATGGGACGTGGCCGGGCGCTTCCCCTTGCCCTCTACTACGGAGTCCAGGCAGTTCACCTGGGACTCACCCTGCGACGGAAGGCGCAGCGGAGATGCCTGCTGCGAGATTCCGTTGATCATGTTGGGAACAGGGATGCTCACCAGCATTGGTTATCTCCTGACCTCAGGGAATACGTTGAGAATGTTGTGCTGCTTGGTACTCCCCTCTTGATCAACAAGGACTGCCCTGGCGCGAACCTCATCCATCTGGCCGAAACTGTGGAGGGTGTCGCTGCCCACGTAGTCGTCCTGGAACTCACGTCCGGCCCGCACGGTGATGTAGTAGCGGGCGGTCTCGGGAAGCTCATCGAAGGGGAGGAACAGGGTGATGGTCGCCGTCACCTTGTCCTCAAATGTGTAGGTGTGCGCGGTGCGGTCGTATAGCTTGGAGCCGCGCCTGGTGATCTTCCTGGGAAGGTGGTAGCGGGGGTCGGGGTTGACCCGAATGTAGTTGTCAGGGACGACGATGTGCCCGTCCACGTCGGGAGTTAGTTCGAACTCATCCTCGACATTGAACTGCCAACCTTCCGTCTGCACCGCACGACTCACCCGTCGGATGATTTGCTGCGCCGCCATCACGTCCATGGTTAGCTGTCCGTCCAGGGTGTTGATAGGAGCTTCACCCAGAACTGCGATGAGAGCGTTTACCGCCTCAAGCTCGGTAGTGGGGGTTTGATCCATGCGGTGTCTCCGTAATAAAAAAAAGGAGGGGAGACCCTCGGTTAAGAGAGCCTCCCCTGTCGATTAGCTGGTGATGATCTCGATCGCGCACTCAGGGCGCAGGATGCCGTGGCCAACGGCCATCTTGGCAACCAGGAGGGTGGCCTGGTACATGATCTTGAAGTCGCCGCTGGTCATCTCGGTGACCACGTCCTGCAGCTTTACGGTGCCGATGGCGTCCGCGTGGAAGACGGCGGCGGCGGTGGTGCTGAAGTTACCGCTGTAGGTGTTGTTCTCCCCGGTGTTCGCGGCCACGTTGGTGGAGGGGAGGTTGTTGCTCTTGGTGAGCGGGATACCGGCGACGCGGTAGATGGAACCGTCGGCATAGACGCCCGCGCCACCCCAGTCCTTGTTCAGGAGCTTGGTGGTCTGAGCCAGCAGGCTGTACTGGGCGGGCTTGAGGATGGCGTGGCGATCCTCAGCCGGGATGTCATGCTCGTCGAAGACTTGGGCAGCCTGAAAGATCAGGCCAGCCAGAACCTCACCGTCGGTCTTGGCGGAAGCGTTGGTGATCTGGGTGCCACCGTAGGCACCGGTCAGGTTGGCGGCGGCACGGGCAGCCAGGAGAACCACCTGGAGGGTGTTCTTGTCCAGGGTACGGGCCAGCGCAGCGCCCAGCTGCTTGCTGTACTCAGCGCGGACCTCGTAGTGGTTCTTCAGCTCGTCCAGGGTGTAGATCACGGCGTCGGCGATCAGGAGGTCGTCGATGTTGATGGTCTTCTCGCCGTGCTTGATCTGGGAGTTACCCAGGATCGGAGTACCGGGGGTGTGGTAGTGGGCGTCGGCCTTCCACATCACGGGGAACTGGGCGGATTTGCCGCTGGTGATCTGGCGGATGCGGTGCATAGCCATCATCACGTTGGTCTCGTCGAAGGCGGTCAGCACTTCTCCGGCGAAGACCTTGAGGAACAGGGCGTTATCCTGCGCCCAGGAACCGTCGGTGGTGGTGTCGATCACACCAGTGCGGGACAGAGTAGCGTTGGACATGAGATTTCCTTTTCTCGGGATTCGCAATTAGAGTTGATGATCGCTTCCCAACTTTCAGCAGCTGCGGCACCCAAGTTGTCCCTCGCAAGGGGCTTGTCGCTTGGCGACTGGTCGTGTCAGTGAAGCTGTAGGCCCCCTAAAAAGGGGCACCGGCTAGGGGAGATCATCTGTGCGAGAAAGGAAATGTGGAGCTGGAGGTAGGAGTCGAACCCACATCGGCGGAGTACTAAACCGCTGCTCTTCCCTTGAGCTACACCAGCCGAGGTATCGTTTAGAGGGAACCAGAGTTGCCTGGTCAGCCAAACCAGGGATTCAGGGCTATAAATTCTTCTGGTTCCCCCAAGGACAGGGCCGACGGTTGCCCAGCCGCCGGAAGCCTGCCCTGGGCAGTTGCTTATTTGCCGAACACCCTCTTAATGACAGCCATCACCTTGGCGGCGCGGGCGTCATCAGCGGTGTTCTTGGTGGTTTTGGTGTAGGCGACGTACGCGCCCGCGAGGCCTAGGGCCACGGTGCCAATAACGGCCCAGTTCTGTACGAGCCAGTTCATAGATACTCCTTAGAGGTCAGGGGAATTGGCGATGCGCGTTACCACCTTGGCCCGGAAGGCCGAGTCGGTCTTGTAGAGGGGGTTGGCCATGTCCGTCTTGACCTGGGCGTAGTTGGCGTAGGGCTGAACGGCAGGGGAAGTACCCTTACCGCGCACCGAAGCTTTGGGAGCCTGACCCATCGTCGCAACGTAGCGACCATGCAGATTCAGGACGGCGCTCTTGGCCTTGTCCGCGTTGCCGCTGGTAACGGCTGCGTCGTAGTCGGCCTGCTCGGCCTCGGTAAGGTTGCCGATAGCCCACTGGCTGATCACCTGGTAGACCTGAGGACCACCCACTTCGTTCTGAATGGTCAGCACCTGGTTCTCACTGAGGGCCTGGGCCTCGTCGGTGACGTTCTTCATCCCCTGGATGTAGGTGTCCACGACCTGCTTGGGAAGACCGCCCTCCGCCAGGCGCTTGTACGACTCATCGGAGAGCTTGCCGTCACGCTCGAACTCCGCAGTGAAGTCGGCCATGTCCAGCCCGGCGACCTTGAGCGCCTTCTCGGCGACCTCAGCCTGTTCCTGAGCGGCCTTCTTGGCATCGGTAGCAGGTTCGCCCTCGGGTTCGCCCTCAGGAGCGGGCTGGCCCAGCTTCTTTTCCAGCTCGGCGTACGCCTTGGCGATATCCTCGGGCGACTTGCCCGCGAACTTTTCAGGCATTACGAACTCGGTGTCGTCGCCTTCGGGTGGCTTGATTAGGCCGGTCTCAGGGTCTTGGCCGGGGGCCAGGTCGATGCTGCCAGGAGCCTGCTGTTCTTTTTCGATATCAGACATATGTTGCTCTCCGGTGGGCTAGTGGTAGGTGACGACGGTTCCGGCGGGA
>Ga0180007_10004453_pt1 | contig 14843 bp, 7 predicted proteins | sample MM_PC_MetaG_FD_121122 | JGI IMG/M metagenome (GOLD analysis project Ga0180007, IMG submission 121122) | Groundwater microbial communities from the Aspo Hard Rock Laboratory (HRL) deep subsurface site, Sweden - MM_PC_MetaG | ecosystem: Environmental > Aquatic > Deep subsurface > Groundwater... | reverse complement strand
GCCTGCGCCCGGTTCCCGGCGAGGAGTTGATGGAGCAGAAGGTCGAGCCCACCGAGGATGCCCCGGCCCCGCCCGCGTTCGAGGAGAACTTCTCCCCCTTCGCGCTGAAATGGGGCGCCTCCGCGGCCGTGGCCTTCGCCTTCGTCTGCGGCTTCATCAGTTTGTCCAACGAGATCCTGTGGTTCCGCCTGCTGGGCATCCTCATGGACGGCACCATCTATGGATTTTCCGCCCTGCTTTCGGCCTACCTGGCGGGTCTGGCCTTCGGTTCCCTGCTGATCTCCCGGAGGCTCGACAAGTCGCGTGATTTATGGGCTTTGTTTACCAAATTACAAATCGGCGCGGCCGTCGGCGCGATCCTGACGATCCTGATCCTGCCGCTGATGCCGTTCCTGATCTCGGGTTACATCGCCTCGGAGCAGAAGTCGCCCGGCTCGGTGTTTGCTCTGAAGTTGTTCCTGGTGTTCCTGTCCATCGCGACCCCCACGTTCTTCTACGGTGCATCCTTCCCGGTGCTCGCGCGGCTGGCGTCGGTGCGCCGCTCCCTGAGCACGGCGGTGGGAAACACTTACGCGATGAACACCGTGGGCTGCATCCTCGGTGCGGGCCTGACCGGCCTGATCCTGATTCCGACGGTGAAGAACCTCAACGCCCTGCTTCAATTCATGATTTTCTTTTCAATTCTGGTGGCCCTGGTATCGGCCATGTTCGCCCGCGTGGAGCCCGACGCCGAGGGTGGTCTCTCCTGGCTGTCGAAGTTCCGCACCGACGGGCGTCTGCGGCTTCTGACAGGCGCCACTCTGGTGTTCCTGGGCATGGTGATCATCGATCCGAACGTCAACGTCATCCGGCTGGTCAACTCCCGGTACTCGGTCGAGGATTACTCCAACACCATCGGCTCCCGCGTGAAGTCGCTGTACGGTGATCCCAACGACCTGAAGAACCTGCTGTTCCAGGCCGAGGGCGCCGTGACCGTCGTCACCGTGCACAAGACCAAGGAGGGCGGTCTCCGCCTGCGCAACAACGGCCTCAACGAGGCCTTCCATGCCGCGACGGATCCGCACTACGCCGAGGAGATCCTGTACCTGGGCATGCTCCCGTACTTCCTGCATCCCAACCCCGAGAAGGTGCTGCTGATCGGTCTGGGCGGCGGCGGCACGCTGGACATGCTCTCCCACGGCAACTTCAAGCAGATCGAGGTCGCCGAGCTCGAGCCCGAGGTGGTCAAGGCTTCGCGCTTCATGTTTGGGAACCGGCCGCATCCGCTGGACAATCCCAACGTGCGCCTGAGACTGGACGACGGTCGCAACGCTCTGGCGAGGCACGCCCGCGCCAACCCGCACACCTACGACATCGTGGTGTCGCAGCCGTCGCATCCGTGGCTCTCCGGTGCCTCGAACCTGTACACCCTGGAGCACTTCAGGATTGTCCGCAAGAACCTGAAGCCCGGCGGCATGCTGTGTCAGTGGGTGAACCTGTTCCGCATGAACGAGGTGGGCTTCCGCAGCCTGATGGCAGCCTTCGTGGGCGTCTTCCCGGACGGGCACGTGTTCCAGGTCGACGAGAATTCGGTCTTCCTGATCGGCGTCAACGGCGAGTTCAAGGTGGACCCGGACATCATCAAGAAGCACCTGAAGGAAGAGAACGTCAAGCCGATCGTGAAGTCCTACGGCATCACGCTCAACCGCATCCTGCGCATGTACCTGTTCCCGATGGACGTCGCCCGCATGCTCGGCAGGGGCTCGGTGGTCAACTCCGACCGTCATCCGGTCATCGAGACGGTGCTGCCGTGGGTCGGCCACAACACCATGTTCCGCGTGCAGGACGTGCTCGATCGTCACAAGCAGGAGTTTGGACTGACGTACCTTTCCCTGAAGCAGGGGTCGGCCTCGGTCACCCTGCTGCGGGAGTTCGCCGATTACCTGATCTCCCGGATCGACCTGAGCACCCAGGAGATCACGAAGGTCAAGCAGCGCTCCGACGAGATCCTGAAACTGACGCGGCACAACGAGGTCCGGCTGCTGGATGAACGGCACCGGATTGACGCGAGCCTGTATGAGAAGCTCGGGCACCTCGAGAAGGCCGTCGAGGCCATGGGCCGCATCGAGACTCCTTCGCTCTCGGATCACCTGAAGACGGCCGGCTGGCTGCTCCAGATGGAGAAGCCGGCCCTGGCCCTGCCACGGCTTGTGGCGATGTTCCTGGTGATGGAGCGTCCACTGCACACGGGCGTCGCCGTCCTGGCCGCCCGCTGGCTCCCCGGTGTGGAGGCGGACCTGAAGATGCAGCCCGGCACGATCAAGTCAGGTGTCGTGCACCAACTCGGCCGTGCGCTCTGGAAACTGGACCTGCGCGCTCCGGCCACGCTGCTGGTACGCTGGCTGGCGCCCCAGACGGACCTGTACGAGCAGCTCGATGTGACCATGTGGCACCTGCTTGCCACCGTCGGCCTCGAGTCGGGCGTCCCGGTGCGCGAGCATTTCGACGCCTATGTGAACCTCGGCGGCAACGATCAGGCGCTGCTGAAGAAGTTGCTGATGTACTACGCCAAGGCCGGCGTGGAGGAAAAGGTGGACTACATCGTCAGCGTGCTCAAGTCGCTGCCGAACCTGGACTACCAGGCCCTGGAGCTCGCCAGGAAATGTGAAAAACTCGAGGCGCCCGAGTCGGGCATCCGCATCCTCGAGAACCTGGAGCGGCAGACCCGCCATCTCGAGGTGGAGCGTCAGGACATCCTGAAGGAACTGATTCGGATGAAGACTGTGGCTAAAAAATGGGAGGGTCTTGGCCTCCTGGTTATTAAGTATAAAGAAATGGCCGATGAAAAAGAATTTGAGACCTGGACGAAGGAGACCTTCAAGGATCTCGAAGCGCCCGTCCGCGACGGCCTGATCATGGGCGTCGATCCCCTCCCCGCCGCGAAGTAACGGAATAATAAGAGACTACGGAAAAGACAGAGGGGGAACGGAAAAGACGAAAGTCATTGCATTCCCGAGCTACCGTCTCTCGTACTGGCGAAATTCATCCGGTCACTACGTGACCTCATGCGGGACGTCCTTTTGCGGGCGTCCCGGGGTCGCCGGTCAAGGGATCATCGGACTTGACCGGCGCTGTGACGTCTCCGTCTCTTTGGTTCCCTCTTTCAGTCTTATCTGTAGTCTCTTTGTCGGGGTTTATTTGAAGAAGAAGGCGCCGAGGTAGCGCTGTTCATACGGGAACATCTTGTGCAGCTTCTTGTCGATCTGATCCAGGGTGCGGTTGATCTCGAGTTTGAGCGAATCCTGCTTCTCGAGCATGCCGTCCTTCTTCAGGAGGAGGGAGTCGAGGGAGGTCGCGAGCTTGATCACGTTATCACTGACCTTCAGGATCTGCTTGAGCTTGCTCTTGATGTTGGCGGGCAGCTTTTCCCCGGTCAAAACCTGCTGGAACACCGGCTGGGCGAACTGGACCTGGTTGACATAGTCGGCTCCGCGGTTGCCACGGGGATACACGCCCAGAACGGCTTCCTGGACATCCACGATCTCGGCGTAGTCGAACGTGTTGAATTCCTTGAGAAGCTGGTTGAACTGAAGTTTCCACTCCTGCCGGGCGGCCAGCAGTTTGCCCTTGGCGGAGACCACGGAGTCAGACCACTCGTTCTCCATGTCGATCAGGGCGTTGACCCTGGGAATCATCGGCAGGATGGTTTCCGTCAGGGGTTTCGTTTCCTGGTTGAATTCCAGCGACGCCCTGGCATAGAGAAGGGCGCTGCGATAAGCGTTGATCGAGCGTTTGCGCGGAACTTTTGCCATGATACCTCCTGTCGCCCAGGGTGAATCTGGGGCAGTGATTGACTATATATCCTAATTTTCCTGCTGAATCAATCGGTTGTTTGAAGTTTTTTTCAAGGATTGACGCACCAAACGCCGAGGTCCCCGTTTCCGAGACTCGGGTCACCCATAAAAGAACCGGTAATTGAACCAGTCATGCAGACAGTTCCCGAAGGGTCTTTTCCCAGGCCATAAACTGTATCAAACCCCGGAGAACCAAACTGGCGCACGGACTCCATGGCCCCGGTATCCACCCGCAGTTTGAAGAGAAAGGCGTCATTTCCGCCGGCGCTGGTGTTGCCCGGGAACGTCCCGGATGTGGAGCCTCCTACAAACAGGCTGTTGCCGCCGGCCCAGAGGATCCGGAAGGCCTCGTCGTTGCCGGTGGTGCCGAACTGCTGCGTCCAGGTACGGTTGAGGTTGCTCGGGTCGAGCTTGGCCACGAACAGGTCCTTGTTGCCGAACCCCGGGGTGCCCGTGAGGGACCCCTCGGTGTAGCCGGTGACGTACATGTGCGTCGTGTCGAAGGCGAGGCTGAAGCCCTGGTCCACCGCGGTCGTGCCGAACTGGCCGGAGGCCTCCCGGATACCGGTCAGGGAGTAGCGCAGGACGAAGACGTCCTGAAGTCCGGCCGAGGTGCCATTGCCGGACAGGGAACCGCCGGTAGTGCCAGCGATGAACAGTTTGTTCGAGGTGGCAAACAACTGCAGATCAATCGCGTAGTCGTTGGACGGCGTGCCGACCATCGTTCCCCAGGAATAGGTTCCCGACGGCGTGATGCGGGAGAGGAAGACATCGTAGAGGCCCTGGTTGACCAGCTCCGGTCCTCCGCTGTTGCCGGAGGGGACGGTACCCTCGGTATAGCCGGTGACATAGACGTTGCCCGAGCCGTCCATCGCCAGGGCGCGACCCTCCTCGTTGGCCGCGCTGCCGAACTGCATGTGCCAGATCAGGGCTCCGTTGGAGGCGTTGAGCTTGATCAGAGCGATGTCCGAGCCGCCCAGGGTCGTCTCGTCAGGAAGATTTCCGGTGACATAGCCGGTGACGTAGACCGCGCCGCTCGGATCGACGAGGATCCCGCGTCCGACGTCGTTGCCGGGCGTGCCCAGTTGGGCGATCCATTGACGGACCCCGTCGACGTTCCACTTCACGACGACGATGTCCGAGCCGCCGTAGGAGATCGCCCCCATCGTGCCGCTGGTGCTGCCCACCGCGTACACGTTGCCGCTGGCGTCGATGGCCATGTCCCGGGCGTTATCCGGGGTGGAGGTTCCCTCGAGCCGGGATGGGTCGCAGACGGAGACGTCGAACAGGCAGGAGTCCGAGCAAGCCAGGGTTCCCCCGAAGAAACCGCGTGCCCGGCAACGGGATCCCGCAAGTTCGGTGGCGTCGCACTGCTCACCGAAGGAGCCCTGGATGATCGTGTCACCGCAGCGGCCCACGGCGTCGCATGGCGCGCGATCGAACTCGCAGCCTGCGGTGCAGGTGAGGGTTCCACCGTAATACCCCAGCGTCTCGCAGGTGCGGCCCGCAAGTTCGACGCCGTCGCACTCCTCGCCCTCGGTGTCCTGGATGGAAGCGTCGCCGCAACGCCCCGATTCGGCGCACGGTTCGAGGTTCAGCAGGCAATCACCATCGCAGGCGAGGGTTCCGCCGTAGTAGCCCAGCGTCAGGCAGGTCTGGCCGTCAAGGCTGGCGCCGTCGCACTCCTCCCCGCGGGACTCCTGGATCGCGTCGTCGCCGCAGCGGCCCTCGAACAGGCAGGGCGCGAGGTTGAGCGTGCAGGAGGTGGTACAGGCGAGGTCTCCGCCATAGTAGCCCAGCAACTCGCAGGTCTGGCCGTCGAGGCTGGCGCCGTCGCAGATCTCGCCGCGGTCCTCCTGGAGCACACCGTCGCCGCAGCGGCCCGTGGCCATGCAGTCTTCGATGTCCAGGGTGCAGTCGCCGTTGCAGGCGAGGGTCCCACCGTAATAGCCGATGGAGGCGCAGGTCTGGCCATCAAGGTTTTCACCGTCGCAGGCCTCGGCCAGATCGACCGTGCCGTTGCCGCAGGACTGTCCGGAGCAGTTCGAGGTGTCGAGGGTGCAGTCGCCGTTGCAGGCCAGCGTGCCGCCGGAGAAGCCGATTGAAGTGCAGGTCTGGCCATCGAGATCGGCGCCGTCGCAGAGTTCGGGGCTCTCGATGGTGCCGTTGCCGCAGTCGGCCACGCCGCCGGAGCACTGGCTGCGGTCGAACCGGCAGGAGGACGAGCAGGCGAGGGTGCCTGACTCGTAGCCCAGCAGTTCGCAGGTCTGACCGGCCAGGTCCTCGCCGTCGCACTCTTCTCCGTCTTCGAGCTGGCCGTTGTCGCAACTGGTCTGGACCGCCTTGAGCCCCGAGGTGTTGAAGTTGCAGTGCGACAGGAACAAGGGAGCCAGAAAGAGAATAGAATAACAGGACATTTTCCGCATGTTTACACCTCAGCAACTGGGTTGCATTTCCATCCGGGGATGATGGCACGCATATAGCAGAAAACGAATGGTTTGTCCAATCCGGACAGCTGGACGATGCCGCGCCGTCCATGATATAAGTGGCGCTCCCAAGTTCCGGATTCCGTGGAAGACCGTGGGATCCGCATTCCCTGGAGGCGTCATGATTAATGTAGAAAAATTCATCCGTCCCGAAACCATCGGCGCAGCCGTCTCCCTCCTGAAGGCGCCGGACTGCATCGTTCTGGCCGGGGGAACCGGAGTGACCTTGTCGCGTGACCCGAACGTGCGGACCGTCATCGACCTGTCCGATCTGCAGGAGTTGAAGTCCATCGACATCACCGACGAACGGATCCGCCTGGGTGCCATGGTGACCATGACCCAGTTGCGGAGGGCCTCCGGGCTGCCTGCAGCCCTGGTGACGGCGGCGCGCGCGATCGGCTCCACGCCGCTGCGCAACGTGATCACGGTGGGTGGGGAGCTGGCCCGTGGTGTCTATTGGAACGATCTTCCCGTGGCGTTGCTTGCCATGGATGCAGTCGTGGAGATCGCGTCCGAGGCAGGCGTCGAGAAGCTCCCGATCGCCGCGTTCCTGGCTGAGCACCCGAAGAAGACGCTCGCCGGAGGAAAGCTCATCACGGCCGTGGAAATCGAGAGGCGTTTCACGCATGTAGGGTATTTGAAATTTGCCCGCACCGAGGTGGATTACGCGATCTGCAACCTGGCCTGCGGCCTGCGCGTCGAGGACGGCGTCATCCGCGAGGCCCGTGTGGCCGTGGGCGCGATCGTGCCGCTGGCCCGCCGGATCCCTGAGGCAGAGCAGTCGCTTGTCGGTACCGCGCCTGGAGAGGAAGCGTTTGTCCGGGCCGCGAAGGCGTTGGTGGAGGCCATCGAGCCCCGCCCCGACTTCCGCGTCTCCCGGGAGTACCAGCGCCAGCTTATGGAGAGCCTCACGCGGCGCGTGCTGGAAGCGGCCAGTCAATCAGAGCAATAATTCAATATATGGAGTGATACAATGATTCCCATTGAACTGGACATCAACGGACAGACGATTGAAATGGAAGTGGCCCCGGATCTGACACTGCTGGACCTGCTGCGTGCCGTGGGCGTGGTCTCCGTGAAGAAGGGCTGCGGTGAGGGTGACTGCGGCGCCTGCGGTGTGCTCCTCGACGGCGTGTATGTGAAGAGCTGCCTGATCCTGGCCGCCCAGGCCTCGGGCCGCAGCGTGGAGACGGTCGAAAGCCTGGGCAACGTGGAGCATCCCCATCCGCTTCAGACGGCCTTCGTGGACGCCGGAGCGGTCCAGTGCGGTTTCTGCATCCCCTCGATGCTGCTGGCCGCCAAGAGCCTTATCGAGGACCATCCGGAACCCACCGTGGAGCAGATCCGCGAGGGGCTCGACGGCAACCTCTGCCGCTGCACCGGGTACGTCAAACAGATCGAAGCCGTGCAGACGGCCGCCGCCGTCATGAAGGAGGAGGACCATGACTAACACGTTCTCGCAAGTCGGAACCAACGTCCGCAAGGTGGACGGGATGGCGCTGGCGACCGGCGGCTCCCTGTTCGTGGCCGATCTGGCGCCTGAAAACGCCCTGTGCGGCATGATCCTCACGTCCCCGCACGCCCATGCCAGGATCCTTCGCATGGACATCTCCAAGGCCGAGGCGCTCGACGGCGTGTTCGCGGTGCTGTACCATGGCAACGTGCCACGTATCCTGCACACCACCGCCGGTCAGGGCTTTCCGGAGCCCAGCCCGTATGACACGGTCATGTTCGACAACAAGGTACGCTATGTGGGAGACCGCGTCGCGGCGGTGGCGGCCGAGACGCCCGAGATCGCCGCCCGGGCCCTGTCTCTGATCGAGGTGGAGTATGAGATCCTCGAGCCGGTCTTCGATCCCGTGAAGGCCCTGCAGCCCGGCGCCCCGGTCATTCACGACGAGCCCGATGCCCACGTGATCATCCCTGTTGCTTATGACAAGGACCGGAACCTGGCCGCCTTCGTCGAGACGGCCGTGGGTGACGTCGACGGGACGCTGGCCAGGTGCGATATCGTGGTCTCCGGAACCTATACCACGCAGTATGCCCAGCACTGCCCCATCGAGCCCCACATCACCCTGTGCGAGCTCGACCCGTATGGGCGTGTGCGCATCACGTCTTCGACACAGGTGCCCTGGCACGTGCGCCGCATCGTCGCGCAGTGCTGTGAGATTCCGGTGCGCCGGATCCGCGTAATCAAGCCGCGCATCGGCGGTGGCTTCGGCGCCAAGCAGGAGGTGCTCATCGAGGATGTGTGCACCATGCTGTGCCTGCGCTCGGGCCAACCGGTGCTGATGGAATACTCCCGCAAGGACGAGTTTGTCTCCTCGCGTACACGCCATCCGTCGGTGTGCACGACCACGCTGGGCTTCACCAAGGATGGCAAGATCCAGGCCATCCGCATGCACATGGTGCTGAACACCGGGGCGTACGGCTCCCATGCCCTGACCGTGGGCTCCAACTGCGGCTCCAAGGTGCTGCCGATGTACCCGTGCGAGCACATCGAGTTCAAGATGGAGGGTGCCTACACCAACCTGCCCGTGGGCGGAGCCTACCGCGGCTATGGTGCGACGCAGGCGGTGTTCTCTGTGGAGTGCCTGATCGACGAGGTCGCCGCCAAACTCGGCCGCGATCCTCTGGAGCTGCGCGTGCAGAACCACATCCGATCAGGCATGGGAAGCCCGATCTTCAAGGCCCTGGGCGAGGGCACCGAGGGCGTCGAGATGACCATCGGCTCCTGCGGCCTGCCCGAGTGCATCTCCCTGGGCGCCGAGGCCATCGAGTGGAAGAAGCCCCGCGCCAGTTCCGGCCGCAAGGCCCGCGGTGTGGGCATGGCGATCCTGATGCAGGGCAGCTCCATCCCCCACGTCGACATGGGTGCGGCGACGATCAAGCTCAACGAGGACGGCTCCTTCAACCTGCTGATGGGGGCCACCGACCTGGGAACCGGCTCGGACACGGTGCTCTCGCAGATCGCGGCCGAGGAGATCGGTGTGGACACTGCGATGATGATCCCGCTGTCCTCGGACACCGACGTGACGCCGTTCGATGTGGGCGCCTACGCCTCGTCCACGACCTACCTCTCCGGTGGCGCCGTGAAGAAGGCTGCGCTGCTGATCCGGCACCAGATCCTCGAGGTCGCTGCCGAGATGCTGCGCTGCGAGCAGGACAAGTTGTCGATCGAGGCCGGCCGCATCCTCGGCGGGGCGAAGGTCATCACCGTTTCGGATGTCGCGCTGCACAGCCTGTACTCCCACAACCAGAAGCAGATCATGGCCTCGGCCTCGCACATCACCGAGAAAAGCCCGCCGCCCTTTGCGGCCCACTTCGTCGACGTCGAGGTGGATCTGGACACCGGCTTCGTGAAGCTCCTGAAGTACGTGTCCGCGGTCGACTGCGGTACCACGATTCATCCGAAGCTCGCCGAGGGTCAGACCGAGGGCGCCACGATGAACGGCATCTCCTTCGCGCTCACGGAGGAATACCTGTTCAACGAGAAGGGTCGCATGCTCAATCCATCCTTCGGACACTACAAGATCTTCACGACCACCGACATGCCCGAGATGGTGACGATCATGGTGCCCACCTACGAGACGACCGGCCCCTATGGCGCCAAAAGCGTGTCCGAGATCTCGATCAACGGGGCGCTCCCGGCCATCTCCAACGCGATCTTCAACGCCTGTGGCGTGCGCATGATGCACGGTCCGTTCACCCCCGAACGTGTGGCCCGCGCCCTGCGTGAAAAAGCCTGAACACGTTGGTGGACTTCGTCATTCCAATGCTCAGGAGGAGCCCCATGAAGTACGCACTTGTCATCCTGATGCTCTTCAGTCTTTCCTGCGAGAAGCCCAAACTCCGCAAGGACACCCCCGTCAAAGGTCAGGCTCCCGAGACTGTTTCCGAGGTGGTCATGACGCCGGTTCCGCCCCCGGCCGAGCCGCCAAAACCCATCAATCCGCGCGTCCGGGAGCCCCAATTCTCCGTCGAGGAGAAGACCGTCGAGGCCGTGAAGCTCCCTGCCGGTGAAGGTCCCGTGCAGTACATGCTCGCCGGACGCTTCGACGCTTCCACGAGGCAGTTGCTGGCATACGTGATGACGGACCGGATCCAGTTCCGGGCGCCCGACGGTGCCCTGGTCGCCGTGGCCCTGCACCAGGGATTTCCACGGCTGGTGCGGCTGGTTCCCGGCACCGGAAAGCGCCCGGACCGCGTGCTCACAGGATGGGGACGCAATCCGATCAGCCGCTCTCCGGAGGAGCGGATCACCTTCACGCTCACCGACGCCTCAGGGATGACGCCCGAGAAGAAACCCGCCACGGTGCACGAGGTCATCCATCAGACCACCTCGAAGCGCGCCGATCCCCAGGACGCGGTGGCTGCGGCCGACGGATCCATCTACATGGCGTGGTTTTCCGACAAGTACACCGTGCAGGTCGGGCAGCGGGCTCCCTCCGGCGGCGAGGTCAAAATCCTGCTATCCGCCTCCATGATCGGACGCATCTCGGTGGTGGAGAAGGCCGGTGGAGGTCATCAGTTGATTGTGGCCCGCGTGTACGGGGACGAACCGGGCTCCGACGGTGGCCTGTTCCTGTTCGAGGACGGCAGGCTCAAGCCGCTGCCGACGGTCCGTGGGGTCCGCGGCCTGTGGGCCCTGACCACGAAGGAAGGCTTCGATGCCTGGATCGGTGACGGCTGGGACAAGGACTACGGCAAGGTCGCCCGCGCGTTCCTGTCCGTCGTCTCCATACGGGGACAGACCATCGAGCGCCGCCAGATCACCGAGCTCACTGGCTCCTATTCCGTGATGTCCATCGTCCCCTGCAACTGGCACGGGCCCGGGAGGCCCGGCTTGGTGATCAAGACGAACAACTCCCTTTTCTGGATCGACGAGGCCGCCACAACGGCCCCGGAGTTGATCGCCCGGTGGGGCAGCCCGGCGGACCCGGTCATCGTCGATCTCGACGGCGATCGCAATCAAGAAATCCTGATCGTTTCTCCGGAACCGACGCTTCTGAAGGCAAGGAAATGACATGCTGAAAAGACACTCCTGCTGGCTGCTGATCCTGCTTCTGGCGACCCAGTTTGCCTGTGACCACAAATCCGCAAAGAAGAAACAGCAGCTGGAGGTTCCGCCGGAACCGATCGTGGAGATCTCCGAGAAGAGTCCGTTCCCTGAGCTGGCCGTGACGCTGGCGTACCTTCGTTCGTACTACTACGATCCCACCAAGCTCAAGCCTGACGAGATGCTGGCGGCCGGCCTCGAGGAGCTGCAGTCGGACATCGCCTCGGTGGCCTTCGTGCAGACCACACCCACGCTTGTGACGGTGCAGGTGGACAAGGAAAAGAAGAACTTTGATCTGTCCAAGATGACCGACATCGGCAAGCTCGAGGAGGTCATCTCGGACATCCTCAAGTTCGTCACGATGGAGCTCAAGAAGAACGGCGCACCGGCCGACGATATCGAGGACTCGATCTACAGTTTCGTCAACGGCATGCTCGAGGCGCTGGATCCCTACTCCGTGCTGATCAAGCCCAAATACACCGACGACCTGGACATGCAGACCAAGGGCGAGTACGGCGGCGTGGGCATGGTGCTGTCGGTGCGTGACTGGGAGATCACCGTCATCTATCCGAACGAGGGGACGCCCGCGTTCGAGGAGGGTGTCAAGGAGGGGGACGTCATCACGCAGATCGATGACGAGAGCACAGTTAATATGCTACTTAACGATGCCGTCGACAAGATCCGGGGACCGGAGAACACCGACGTGACGATCATGGTGCGTCGCAAAAAGGACGCGAAGGGTTCCAAGGATCCCAAGGGCCCGGCCCTGCAGAAGGATGAAAAAGACAAGAGCATCCCCGAAGAGGTGAAGAAGTTCATCCTGCGCCGCCGCCAGATCAAGCTCGAGAGCGTGTCTGCGCGCTGGCTTCCGGGCAACGTGCTGTACCTGCGGATCAATCACTTCATCAATTACACCACCGACGATCTGACCACCAAATACGCCGAGTTCACCAAGGAAAAGAAGCCCTCCGGTCTGATCCTGGACCTGGCCAACAATCCGGGCGGCCTGCTTCCCCAGTCGGTCACGGTGTCCAATGCGTTCCTGTCCGGTGGCGTGATCGTGTCCACGGTGGGCGCCCCCGGCTCGCAGAAGCAGGTGTTCCACGCCGAGGAGAAGGGCACGCTCAACGCGGAGACGCCCATGGTCGTGCTCGTGTCCTCGCAGTCAGCCTCGGCCTCGGAGATCGTCGCCGGCGCACTCAAGGGGCAGAACCGCGCGCTGGTCGTCGGTGAGACCACCTACGGCAAGGGCACCGTGCAGCAGATCTTCCATCAGGGCCAGGGACAACCGGTCCTGAAGATGACGATCCGCGAGTACCTGACCCCCGGGGACGTCAGCATCCAGCAGGTCGGTGTGGTGCCCCACGTGCGGTTCGTGAACGTGGGTGTGATCGACGACATCGTGTCGCTGTTCTGGCCCGACGCGCCCAAGGAGACACCCAAGCGGACCCGCACCATCAAGAGCGACCGGCAGCGTCCCGACGAGCAGCCCCGCTACGAGGTGCGCCATTTCATCACCGAACGCCGTGATCGTGACCAGAAGAACCGTGTGGAGGACTCCGGCGCCGACGAGGACACCATCGAGTTTGCGCGGCGGATCCTGGTGGAGGCCGGAAAGACCAAGGCCTCGGAGACGCTGGCGGGCCTGGAGGCGTTCGTGAAGAAGCACCTGGCCGAGGAGGACGCCCGCATCGTGGCCGACCTGGCCAGGCGCAGCGTGGACTGGAAGAAGGACCCGACCTCGGCGCGCACCCCCTCGATGAAACTGAAGCCGCTGCTGTGCGCCACCGATGACGTCACCTGCGCCAAGCCGCTGGAGACCCTCGTCCCGGGCCAGGAGTTCTTCCTGGAGCTGCAACTGGAGAACGCCGGGGACGAAGCGCTGTCGCGGGTCTACGGTGTGGTCAGCAGCCCGGCGGACTTCCTCGACGGGCATGAGTATCTTTTCGGCGTGATCCCCCCGGGCAAGTCCTTCTCCTGGCGCACCAAGTTGAACATCCCGCACCGCACCGCCGCGGGCGTGGAGCCTTACCAGGTGGACATCTACGAGCAGGGCCGCGGGAAGATCGGCGAGTTCCGTCAGAACCTGGTGCTGCGCGAGCTCGGCCGCCCCAAGTTTGCGTTCACGTTCGCCTACGGCGAGGAGAACGGCGGCGACGGCCTGGCCCAGAAGGACGAGACCTTCCTGCTGCACATGCAGGTGAAGAACATCGGTGACGGTCCCTCGGAGAAGCTGGTGTCGATGATGCGCAACGAGAGCAAGAACCGCCTGTTCCTGCTCGAGGGTCGCACCCACCATGAGAAGCTGGCGCCCGGACAGGAAACATGGGCCACCATGAAGTACCGCATCCAGGACACCAACGCGCCGCTGAAGATCGAGTTGTCGGTCTTCGACACGGAGTTCTCCGAGAGCGTCTCCCGCCAGTTCGAGCTGCCCGCGGGTGCCGCCGTGGACGGCTCCTTCCAGCCGTTCTCCACGCTGCTGCCCGAGAACACCGCGATCTGGCACACCGCGGGCCTGTCCGGCCTGCAACTGGGCACCGGCGCGGGCTGGGTGGAAGCCGTAGGCATGTATGGCACCGCCTGCCGCCTCAAGCTCACCGACCGCGTGTTCGGCTTCACCGCGTGCACGCTGCGCACCGATCCCCCAAAGGACCGCAAGCCGCCGGTCATCGCCTGGACATCGCACGTGGTGCCCCCGCGCATCCTGCTGACCTCCCGTCCGGAGAGCCTCACCAAGGCCGAGTCCGTCATGATCGCCGGTGAGGTCGTGCACCCGGCGTCGATCCGGGACTTCTACATCATCGTGTCCAACTTCAAGTCCGACCGGCCCAAGCAGAAGGTCTTCTATGCGCCCGGCAAGGGCGGCTCCCTGAAGTTCGATTCCTCGATTCCGCTGTCCCCGGGGCTCAACCAGATCCTGCTCGTGGCCCGCCATGACAAGGACCTCGTCGGTCACCTGCTGCTCTCGGTCGTCCGCGAGTAATCCTTTGCAATGCACGTCTACTGGGGCGTATCGATCGACCCCCAGCTCTGACCCGCCCACCCTCCAGGCGCCCTGAGCGCCCCTCTCCAGCGATGCTCACCCCATCGCCGCCGGCCAAGTATGTCTGCCACTGTTCTAATACAATTTCCGCCCGCACCAACTCGTTCCAGATCTCCCGTTTTTCCCTCTTTCGCACGCCTGTTTGTCCCTATTTCCACCTCCAGTTGAGGTCGAGGGGCGACTCGTTAACATTACACTAGAGAGCCGACCAATTTTGCCTTTTTACCTTGAAGCTCTCCACGTCCATGTCGAAATCGAAATCGAAATCGAAATCGTTTTCAGGATAGATGATACTGCCAGGAGCTGTGCGGGCGTTTGAATTCCTCTTTGTCACTGTTGCTTCACTGACGACGATTTTACATCACGACTTGAGCTGGGAATCATCGGACTTGATAAATGCGGTCAGAGCAATTCAAGAT
>Ga0180007_10004452_pt1 | contig 14843 bp, 10 predicted proteins | sample MM_PC_MetaG_FD_121122 | JGI IMG/M metagenome (GOLD analysis project Ga0180007, IMG submission 121122) | Groundwater microbial communities from the Aspo Hard Rock Laboratory (HRL) deep subsurface site, Sweden - MM_PC_MetaG | ecosystem: Environmental > Aquatic > Deep subsurface > Groundwater... | reverse complement strand
TTCAAGAGGGTCAGCCAAATCATTTTCGGGATCTTCAAGCTCGGACACAAAATCATAAGGAGACATAGATATTTCAATTTGATCCGCAAAAGAACCATCTAGAGAAGGAGCCCTAAAAGTTAAAAGATTCCCATTCTCATCAAGCTCCCAGTCAGAATAATAATTGATTTTTAGGCCAAGATTCTCACTTACAAACTCCACCATCCCGACACTATCAGATTCCTCAACAGCCCTTTTAACAGAAATACCTGTAACCTCAAACACAGCTTCATCCTCAACATAAACCCCCATAACCTCAACATTAGCCCCTAAATATTTTTTATTTGATAGATTCAAGGAAAGACTCCGTAAAGGCAGAACCTCGTCCTCCATTCTCAGAAGGTGAGTACCTGAGTATTCATCAAAGTCATCCTGAGACTCAACAACTCCTCTAAAAGTTTCAAGTCTTGGTTCGTCAACAAGCATGTTTTCAATATCCCCAGAACCACAACCCCCAAGAGCTAACACGGCAAAAAGAAATACAAGAATCTTTTTCATACATAAATATTAGGATATAGAAAATTATAGCCAAAAAGGGGATAAAGTAAATAAGAGTTTTCTATTTTGAAACATTTTCCAAATGAGTAAAGCCCCGAGCGGTGATTATCCGACCTTTATTAGTTCGCTCCAAAAAACCAAGCTGTATTAAAAAGGGCTCGTAAATATCCTCTAATGTGCGCAAATCTTCAGACAAAGCCGCGGCCAAAGTGCTCAAGCCGACAGGGCCTCCATTAAATTTATGAGCAATAACCTCAAGCAAACGCCTATCAGCATAGTCCAAACCAAGATCATCAAGCCCCAGTTCGCTCAAAGCGGTTTTTGTAATTTCATTTTCAATCAAGTCTCCACCAGAATGGACTTGCACAAAATCCCTAACTCTTTTTAAAAGACGATTAGCAATTCGAGGTGTACCCCGCGAAGATTTTGACAAAACCTTTGAAGCTTCACCGTCAATCTTACACCCCAAAATTTCCGCAGATCGCTCAATAATTTTACATAGATCATTCGGAGAGTATCTTTCCAGTCTGAACACAGACCCAAATCTGTCACGCAGAGGAGAAGAAATCATATTCAATTTAGTCGTAGCCCCAATCAAGGTAAAGTGGGGGAGATCCAAGCGCACAGTTCTAGCCGATGGACCCGTTCCAAGCACAATATCAATGGCAAAATCCTCAAGTGCAGTATACAAAATTTCCTCAACCACCGGCTTAAGTCGATGAATTTCATCAATAAAAAAAACATCTCCACTTGTCAGGTTGGACAAAATTGCAGCCAAATCTCCAGGTTTTTCCAGAGCTGGGCCGGAACTAAGTTTCAAGCTTACACCAAGTCCGTTTGCGATCACAGTCGCCAATGTGGTTTTTCCCAATCCGGCGACCCCATGCAAAAGCACGTGATCCAAAGGCTCCCCTCGCTTAAGGGCGGCCTTTATAGCAATGTCAAGATTCTTTTTCAAATCCTCTTGACCAATAAAATCGTCAAAAGTGACGGGCCTAAGTTTATTTTCTATAATTACGATATCCTCAGACTTTGAATCTGAATCCAAACCCAATTTGTTTGCATTAGTTTCTATCATAGTACATTTTTACGAGCTTCCATTATAAATTGTCTTATCCCCTCAGGATTAGGTGCATCTTCGAAAATAATAGTAACATATGAAGACGGTGTGTCCATCTTAACAACACCATAATCGAAAAACCTAAAATAAGAAAGAAAGCCGTGTTCATGAGTCAAAATATCTTCGATATCCTTCAAATACGCAGAAGCCTCGTCTTTAATCGTAAGGTACTTATAATCAACATAAATTACTCTAAAGTTGGTTACATATAACCTATCCAACCAATAAATCAAACTTACATAAGCAAGAGTAATCAGAAACAGAAGAATCAGTATCAAAACCAAAATAAAGAAAACTAAAGAGGAAACCACAGGCATCAAAAAATAGTACAAAAAGACGAATGGGGCAAACCCGATAAACAACTTAAGCAATGTATACAAAAACGGAGTCAGATGATGATGGAAAATTTTTTTCACATACTCTCCCTCAATTAATTTCATAAGATCTATTAAAACAACTGTATTCTACAAAAAGATCTTGATAAAAACTAGCAGAAATAGTATAAAAAAGGGGCTGCAAGCTCGCCCGCGTAGCTCAGTTGGATAGAGCAGCGCCCTTCTAAGGCGAAGGTCACAGGTTCGAATCCTGTCGCGGGTACCATATTTCGTTTCTAAAAATTCACTCGCAAGTTGAAAGTGCTTCTTAATCTTCTGCATTTTCCCTAGATACTTCGTAAAAGCCTTTTCTGGATGCATCCAAAATAGCTTTCCTCTTGGCCAAATAGCTTTTAGTAAGCTCCATTTCCTCAGAGCTAAGCTTTGGCTCCTGCGAACTATTTAGTTTTTCTTTATTCATATTAATCTTCGAGAGTTAAAACCTTATAAATTGCATAAGCCACGGCACCACGAGACATACCCTCACTAGGCTCAACCTCAGTCACACCCTTGTCAATTATGCCAAGCTCTTTAGCCTTGGCAAAATAAGGGGCAAACCAATCACTCAGCTCAACATCTTTGTAAGGTGGAACAGCAGGCTTTTTATCTTCATCAACCTTGATATTCATTCCCTTCAAAAGAATCTTGTAAAATTCAGCTGTCACAACAGTATTATCTGGCCTAAATGTTTTATCATCATAACCGCTAACAATTTTTTTACGATTAGCAGTATATAGATACTTTGCATACCAAGCGGCTGAATCAATATCTTTAAACTTTAAATCGCCGGTATTCAATTCGGATCGCACACCTTCCAAAACAAACTTAAGTGCCTCAACACGAGTCACAGTCTTTTCGGGCCGAAATGTTCCATCATTATAACCATTGATAAATCCATTTTCTGCCAGGTAGGTAATAGCCTCATAGTACTTACTAGATTTAGGCACATCACTAAAACTAACAGACTGAGTATTATCTTCAATTTTAAACCAATCAGAATAATAGGTTTCACCATTATATACCAGCTCGAGACGATCGCGCCCCTCTTCTAAATTTTCAAGGAAGCCGACATATTCATAATTATCAAAATCAAAAAGGGTGATAATTGCCTTATTCGCCTTAAAACTACCATTAGCGGAACTAAGTACAAACTCTCCTACAAAACCATCAGTAAAAGAATTTTCAAACTGATCCTGAAGGTTGATTGTAAAATTGGTATTACCAGAAACACTATATTTCTCAGGAACATCAAAGCCCCAAACCAAATATGGATCTTCCTCCACAACTTCCTCCACTGGATCCACAACTTCCTCCTCAACCACAACTGCCTCTACTTCCTCAGCAGGCTCGTCTTCCTCCTCTTCCTCCTCTACATAAGAATTGGCATAACTTGCCCCAGAATCGGGTGTTTCGTTAGCATAAACAGCATTCTCAGAAGAATACTGCTGAACATATTTCATAGGGTTTATAGTAGTTGCAATAGCCTTATCCTTACCTAAGCCGGCATTTACCGCAGTAAAAAAATCAAGACCCGCATTCGAAGCCTCCGTCCATGTGAAGGGCCAATACGGATGCCATGGTGCCTGATCATTATCAATCTGAAAATGTAAATGTGGAGTGGTCGCAGTTCCAGAAGATCCGGACTTTGCGATTTGCTGCCCTTTTGTCACAACATCCCCAACATTAACAGAAATTTCACTCAGATGCGAGTAGGACGAATAATAGGTCTCCTTTGCATTGCTATCAGCCAAAGATGGCATATTCATATGCTTGACCACCACATCATAACCAAAACCACTACTCTTCTTGGAAACATCGGACACAGTCCCATTTGCCATCACATAAACAGGTGTACCAGTGGGGATTTTAATATCAACAGCCAAATGCGAACCAGAATACTCCTTACCATCCAAAAGATAAGAGCCCATATAAGGAACAGAATATGTGATTTTAGCATTACGGATCTTATCATCCTCAGCATCTCGCCAAACCAATTGATCAGTAGGAGTGCTTAGCACAGACGGATCATACTTGGGAGCATCAATTAATTGACCGTTGGAAAAATTGGCATAATTTAAATCCCAGTTATTAGATTCTACATAGACCCAATTTGGTACTTTCTGAATAGGCAAAACAGTTCCATCAAAAGCCTTGTGTGCCGGTAAATCCAAAATACTAGCCTTATAAAGCAAGCTAGACCCCTGGAACATCAGAAAAACATAAGAAAGCGAGAAAAACAGCATCAGGAAGAGAATATTCTTGAAGGAATAAAGATTTTTTTTGGATTTCATACTTTTTGTTTTTATTTTTATTTAAGTTTCGTATAATTATAGCAAATTTTATCACTTTTTGCAACCATGCGAAGCAACACAAACAGCTTAGAAGAAACAGAAGAGTTGGCCGGGAAGATAGCCAAGCTACTTAAAGAAAAACACATAGCCTATCTAATTGGAGATCTAGGTAGTGGAAAAACCACATTGAGCAAATTTATCGCTCAAAAACTGGGTTTTACAAATTTTAAATTAAAAAGCCCTACTTACAACTACATCCGCAAATACGAACAAGACGGGAAAAAACTCTACCACATAGATCTATATAGGATAGAAGAGTTGGATCAACTATTGAAAATGGAAATAGACGAAATCTGCGAGGAGCAAAATGCATTTGTGTTAATCGAATGGGCTGATCGAATAAAAGAAAAACACCAATCAAGCACGACAATAAATCTAAGCTATATAGATGAGACAACTCGCAAGATAGAAATTAGCTAAAGCTATTAATAAGATCCAAGGTGGAAGGCCCAACACGCCCGGCTCCAACATCAGCACCTGTGCTCACAATTTCATTATCCAACTGAAAACTCAAAACAGCCGCTTGAGTCACTTCGCCATAATATTGAGTATAATAAGGATGATCAAAATACCCCATATCCTTCAAGAAATTTTGCAATTTCACAACTTCCTCGCTCTCATCACCAAAACCAAGCTCAGCCGCCAAAAGGACATCGTCATCATCCACAGTCTCAGCCAACATTGTTTTTTGCTCCATATAAACACTAGTAGCCGCCGCAACCAAAACCCTTGTCTCATTACGCAAACTAATCAGAAAATTCATCTCAGAACTGGTTTTAGGCCCAAACACTCCCGCCCCAAAATCCGCCTCATCCTCAATAATCCCACGCGCTTGCTGAAATTTAAAAACAGCATGAACAGTAGTTTCATCATAAACACCGGTAATCTCTCCTTTGTAATAATTAAAATTTCTAAGTTCCTCCTGAAGAGTCCGTACACGCTCACCCTCAGCCCCCAAACTCAATGTAAAACTAAAATTTTCATCCAAATCTACATCAAACTCCGAAGCCATCACCTCAAGTTCATCAACCTGACTCTCAACAGCAGGATTAGATCCCAAATTACACTCATTCGGGATAGCCTCATTAGGCGAATATCCAGGCAATTCAATACTTTCCTCCACAGCATCAGTTTTCCCATAAACAGTAGCGCTTACAGTCCTTTTTCCCCAATTTAAAGCTCGCGTTAAACCAATGTCTCCATACCCCATCCAGACATCCAATCGATCATAAGCATTCGACCTTTCACCTGCATGCACTATCGCCCCACCTCTATCATGCACGGCAGTAATTCCAATTCCCGGAATGTAAAGTTTTGTTCCAAAAGGGAAGCTCTTTGGAGCCGCAATCATCCCCGGATAAACCTCAGTGCCGTCTGCGCCATTTGTCCCACGACCATTCAGCCGAATATCTCCATCATATGAACCAGTAACATAACGACTCTGACATGGAAGGGGAGAGTAATAAGCAGAGACAATGAAAGACTTGTAAGCCGGATAACTCAACTCACCAAAATAATCCAGCAAAGAATCCGCACCAGATGTTTGCGATGGAAACAAATAACTGCAAAAAATAATAAGCAACGATAATGACAATCTTTTTGTGTTTTTCATTTGTGTTTTTATTTCTAAATCTAAACATTATACCACAAAACAAAGGCCCAGTATTAGCAAGAAGACTTGCCACGGGCAAAGTATTGTTTCTTAATAAAAACAGTTTAAACGGCTCCGATTCTTCTTAAAATCTCCCTATCAACAAAATCCCTATCTCTTCCATACTTAAGCCTGGAGAGTTGCTTGTAGGCCTCTGCCGCCTCCTTATCACCTTCCTCGAGGTACGGATTCACAGGAGTAATAGAAAATGGACGACTAGGCTGAGTATCAATAGAAAGTTTCATCACAGCCTTATACTTATCAATATTTATCAAATCCTGATCACTAAAAACCGGAGCCATCTCCTTAGCCATATGCTCCGCATCTTGAGCACCAATCTTATAAGACATCATCGTCCCCACATTCCCAAAAACAGCTCCCTTCAAATCGGCCTTACCCTTTTTGCCTCCGCCACCTTCCTCAAGCTGTGCCAAATACTGATGCGCAATATTCAATCCAAGTCGATATTTCCTGGCCTCAGACAAAATAACCTCAATACTATCGGTAACATAGTTTTGGAACTCATCTATGTAAAGGAAAAAATCACTTCGCTCATTCGCTGGAATTTTTGCTCTTTTCAAAGCAGCCATCTGAATTTTTTGCACAATGACCAAACCAAGAAGCTTTGAGTTAATTTCACCAACAGAACCCTTTGAAAGATTCATTAAAAGAATTTTCTTGTTCTGCATTACATCAAAGAAATCAAAAGCACTCTTAGCCTGTCCAATAATATTTCTCATCATAGTATTTGTAACAAACTGCCCGAATTTAGCCGCAAAATAGGGAATCATCTCTTGCTTCTCACGCGCACCTGTTTTGGCCATTTGGTGATCCCAAAAAGAAGCAACCACAGGGTTGGTAACATGCTGACGCTTTAACTTTGCAAAATCATCATCTGTAAACAAACGCACAATATCGGTCAGGGCACCACCAGCCGGGTCGGACATCAAAGTTAAACAACCATTTCTAAAATAATCCTGAATTCTTGGCCCAAATACTTCCTCATCAAAAAGCTTAATCATAATATTCATAGCATCCATTGCCACAAGCTCAATCTCATCCCAGGAATTTCCTTCCAGAATATTTAAACCAAGTGGGCGCTCCATATCACTCGGATCAAAATGGATCACATCATCCGCCCTGCTTCTCGGTATAAACGGCAAGATATCTTCAATCAAGCTTCCATGCGGGTCAATAACGCACAAGCCCTCCCCATTTTTTAAATCCTGCCTAATCATCACCTGCAAAATTGAAGATTTACCTGTACCGGTCTGACCAATAACATAAAAGTGCCTAAACCTGTCCACATTTTTCAGCCTGATCTCCTTGGACTCACCACGGTAAACATTATGCCCAAGTAAAATTCCTTCATCCGGGATGTTATTAGGAGCTGGGGCAATCTTGAAATTTTGCCAATCTATAGACGGATACTTATTAAATCGAATATTCGGGATGTGGAACAAACTCGCAAGTTCCTGCGGTGAAAGTAGCATTGTCGGATCAACTACATGCTGATTAAGCCCCTTTCTGAAATTCCTAAAAATAAAATTAGTAACAAGCCATCTTTGATTATGCCAGAGCGTATAATTAAAAGAATTACCGTTAGATTCACTATACTGTGAAAAAGCCGCCTTCATCGAAACCAGATTAACTTTTGATGTTTCCTTGGACTTAGCGCAGGAAACCAAACGAACAATAGTCTCAAAACCCTCCTTTGAATTCTTTTGCTCCATAGCTTTCACCTCTTCATCCGTAATAGGAGTTGTCCGTGTACTTACACCATCTTTATCCATATTCATTACGCTTTGTTCACCCCTAACAAGAACATCAAACAAAAGTGAAAACCAAGTAATGGGATTATACCAAGAAAAACCACTCGATTTCTTATTTTCAAAAATTTCACCAGCCTTTTTCCGCCCCTTCTCCTGCCAACCGGATTTTGCTGGACGAATCATAATTTGAATAGCAGCACCCTCATCCTTCCCAATTTTCGAAAGCGAATTTACGATATTATTCAAAGGATCCGCATTCATTCGTTCATAAGTACGAATCGGGTAAAAAAATGGTTTTTTAGTGACCATATAACATGACGAAACATGAGAATCCGCCTCAAAAATATTATAATCATCCACTTGCTCAATAAAAGCTTCGGGATAAAAAGCGGTCAATTGCTTTTCCAGCAAAGGTAGTAAATCCCGAGGACAAACAATAAAAAAGTTAACCAAGCCTCCTATCACAGCATATTCAAAAGACAAAAAATCCTGCCCGTTGAAAAAGGAGGGAAATCTGGAACTATAAACAACATAAAGTGACTCAAAAAATTCAGACATAACCCCACCGGAAATTTCCTTAAAATCCTTCTGAGTCGAATATTGCTCACCCTCAACCTCTCGATCCTCCTTAGATTCCCGCTTTGGAACTCTAATTCTTAAAAAAACCATATCCAAAGATCTCTCGATATTCTTTTTATAGCGATAAAAACTAATCCCCCCATAAAAGAGTCCAATTAGTACGACAGCCAATAATAAGTAGATCCAAAAGCTCATATTATTTAAAAATTTGTAAAATTATATCACAAGCAACCCCACACACCTACTCCTCCTCTCTTATAACTTTAATACTCAACTCCTCAACCTGCTCATCCGGCATCTGAGAAGGTGCACCCAGCATAAGATCCTTAGCCTTTTGATCCTTAGGGAAAGCAATTACCTCTCGAATATTCGGCTCCTTTGCAAAAAGCATCACAAGCCTATCCAATCCCCAGGCAATTCCACCATGCGGCGGAGCTCCATAATCAAAAGCCTCCAACATATGACCAAAACGATGCTCGGCATCTTCATCGGAAATATTTAGCAAACTAAACACCTTTTTCTGAACTTCCGGTGAATGAATCCTGATAGATCCACCACCAACCTCGGTTCCATTAAGAACCAAATCGTAAGCCTTAGCCAAACAATTCTCAGGGTTACTCTCCAAATCCTCCGGATTTTTTGGCGCAGTAAATGGATGATGCACAGCACTAACAGCCCCGGTTTCTTCATTTTTCTCAAACATCGGAAAATCAACAATCCAACAGAAAGCAAACTCATCCTCATCGATCAAACCAAGCTTTTTTCCAAGCTCAAGCCGAACCTTACCTAGAGACTCACAAGCCGTATCAAAAGAGTCAGCACAGAAAAGCAGCAAATCACCATCCTTAGCACCAGCAATCTCCTTTATTTTATCCAACTCCTCTTTCTTAAAAAATTTGGCAATAGGGGATTTATACTCATCTCCCTGAACAATAATATTCGCGAGTCCTTTAGCACCATAGATTTTCGCAGATTCTTCAAGCTCATCAAGCTCTCGCCTAGTAAACTTCCCACCACCGTCAACCTTAAGTCCTTTTACAACCCCACCTCCGGCAAGTACATTTTTAAACACCCCAAACTCACAATTTTTAGCCACATCGTTAATATCAAAAAATTCCAAATCAAAACGTAAATCCGGGCTATCACTACCATATTTATTCATCGCTTCATGGTAAGTTAGAACCGGGAAAGGGCTGGTTTTAATCTTCTTATCCTTCGCAAAGTTACCAACAAGCTTCATCATTAAATCCTCATTAAGCTTCATAATATCCTTCTCCTCAATAAAAGACATCTCCACATCCAACTGAGTAAACTCCGGCTGTCGGTCACCCCTCTGATCCTCATCCCTAAAACAGCGAGCAATCTGAAAATACTTATCAAAACCGGCAATCATCAATAACTGCTTCAACTGCTGGGGAGATTGCGGCAAAACATAAAAAGTTCCCGGATAAATCCTGGAGGGAACAAGATATTCACGGCTACCCTCCGGGGTTCCCTTAATTAAAATAGGAGTTTCCACCTCAATAAATCCATCCTGATCCATGTGTTCCCTAATCATCTTTATAATCTCATACCTAAGAACAATGTTCGATTTTAAGCGATTCCTTCTCAAGTCCAAATACCTGTATTTCAACCTCAAATCTTCAGAAACATCCTTATCTTGATCGATTTCGAATGGGGGAGTCTTTGATGCGTTTAAAACCTCCACAGACTGTACCAAAACCTCAATCTCGCCTGTAGTCAAATTAGCATTAGCTTGACCCTCAGGCCTTAGTCTCACAGTTCCCTCAATGCGCAAAACATATTCACTTCTAGCCATATCCAGAACATCGTGAGCTTCCTTAAACTCAACAGGATCCGAGACGATTTGCGTCAGCCCATACCTATCTCTAAGATCAATAAAAATGACTCCACCATGATCACGACGACGATTGACCCAACCTGACAAAACTACTTTTTCCCCTTTATTCGAGGCCCCCAGCTGATTTAAGTTATGAGTTCGATACATATTTAGAAAATTAAAACGCCAACATATTACAGTAAATTAGGATAAGATTGAATCAATTTCCTTCCTAAGTTTAGCATTCAGATCGATACCAAAAGGCAAGCGAACTCGCTTTTTGCCATCAGCAAGCCTTAGCTCAACAGGCATTTCCCCTCTATTACGACTCAGTAAGGTCTTAAGCTCTGTTAAAACCTTCGCATCAGCAGACGCGGGTATGTCCAGAACAAAATTTTCTGAGACCTCCTTAGCCGCAATATCACCCCAAATATCACTTAGGTTACGAATCGCAATTCCGCTAAACTTATCATCTCCAAAAACACGCGCTTCCTTTGCATTGCTTGTCATTGTATCTAGCGAAAGCGGCTTAAGTGAATCACAAATAAACTGAACCTCGCCTCGCTTATTATCAAGCTTACCCGCTGTTGAAATAACCATATCATCCCCCAAATCCTGACCATAACTTTTAAATGCTGTAGGGAACATCACCACCCCAACCCTCGCAGTGGGGTCCTCCAAAACAAAAACTGCCATATAACTACCACTTTTGGTAACAATTTTCCTAAAACCGGACACAATACCAACAAGTTTTAAAGACTTATTCACATGTTTTTTAGTCAAATTGGCAATCAAACTGGCCTTTGAGGAAATATAACGAGCCAGCCCTTTAAGCGGATGGCCGGATACATACATACCTAAAAGAGCTTTTTCCCACTTCAACTTCTCAATAGCCGAAAATTTTGGTACATCCTTCAGGGCCAAAGTTGCATCCCCATGATCTCCATCATCCATAATTCCAAAAATATCAGTTTGCCCATTACTACTGGCTCCCTGAGAAAACTTTGAAAACTTGGAGATTTCCTCGTAATTTTCATAAATAGCGCTACGATCTCCAAAATCATCAAAAGCCCCACTCAAAGCCAAGGCTTGAATTAGCTTTTTGTTCAACAAAGTACTCGGAATGCGCACAGTAAAATCCTCCAAAGACTTAAAAGGTCCGCCCTCATCCCTAATCTTAATAATCTCTCGAATCGGCATCTCTCCAACCCCCTTCACAGAGAGCAAACCAAAACGAATTGTCTTGTCATCAACAACCGTAAAGTGACAGAAAGATTCATTAACAGACGGGGGCAAAACCTCGATACCCATCTCAAAGCATTCCTTTATTTCCAACACAACACGATCAGTATTATTCGCATCACTACACAACAGCGCAGTCATAAACTCAATAGGATATCTGGCTTTCAAATACGCCGTCTGGTAGGCGATCATCGCATAACAAGCGGCATGGGCTTTATTAAAACCATAACCCGCAAAAGGCTCAACAACCTTTTCAAAAACCTCCTTGGCAAATTTTTCTTTATGACCATTTGCAACTGCCCCCTTCAAAAACTTTTCTCTTTGCTCAGCCAAAAGAGCCGGTATTTTTTTCCCCACAGCCTTACGCAAAATATCCGCTTCACCAAGAGAAAACCCGGCAAAATCCCTTGCCAACTGCAATATCTGTTCCTGATAAACCGCAACACCATAAGTACTTTCCAAAATTTCCTTAAACGAATCATGCAGATATTCAACCTTCTCAGGATTATGCTTTCCCTTAATATATGTCGGTATCCAATCCATCGGCCCCGGCCGATACAAAGCTCCCATCGCAATTATATCGTCAAACTTCGTCGGCTTAAGCTGTTTTAAATAACGCTTCATTCCCGGCGATTCAAACTGAAAAACTCCGGTTGTATCCCCACCCTGAAAAGTTTTAAAAGTAAGATCATCATCCAAGGCGATAGTATCGATATCGATATCCACTTTTCGCGTTCGCTTAACAATCTCACAAGTAGTCTCAATAACCGTCAGATTCCTAAGACCCAAAAAATCCATCTTCAAAAGTCCCAGATCCTCCAAAGGCTTCGCCGAAAATTGAGTCACAATTTCCTCCCCACGCGCTCCATACTGCAAGGCAGTATACTCCGTCAACTCCTTCTCGGAGATCACCACAGCGCAGGCATGAGTTCCAATATGCCGAACCGTGCCCTCAATTTTCTTCGCAAAATCAAGCAAAACTCGAGCTCGACTATCTTTTTCATAGACAGATTTTAGTGCAGGATCATCTTTGATAGATTCCTTCAGCGGCACATGCTTTCCCAGAACCGGAGGAGGCACAGTCTTGGACAATTTATCAACTTCCTGATAAGGATAACCCAAAGCCCGACCAACATCACGAATAGCCGCTCTAGGTGCCATTGTTCCAAAAGTAAGAATTTGAGCAACATTATTTCTCCCATACTTTTCAATTACATAATTCAAAACTTCATCCCGTCGCGTATCAGCAAAATCTATATCTATATCGGGCATACTCACTCGTTCCGGATTCAAAAATCGCTCAAAGAAAAGCCCATACTTAATAGGATCAAGCTCCGTAATCTCCAGACACCAAGCCAAAATAGAACCCGCTGCCGATCCGCGCCCAGGCCCCACAACAATCCCCTTAGACTTTGCATATTTTACGAAATCCGAAACAATCAAAAAATAAGTCGAGAAACCCATCTTCGCCACAGTTTTAAGCTCATAACTCAATCTATCAAGATAGTTCTGAGGTATCTCCTTGTTCGAGAATCTAATATCCAGCCCCTCTCTGGTCAGTTTAGCCAAGTAATCATCAGCACTGATGCCGTTGGGAGTATCGAAAGAAGGAATCAAATTAACTCCAAAAGTAAAATCCACATTACAGCGATCCGCAATCTTTACCGAATTTTTAAACACATCTGGGTAATCTTTGTACGCATCCTTCAATTCGCGCACATCCTTCAAAGAAAAATCGCCATTATAACGCATTCTATCCACATCACTAACAATTGCACCGGTTTGAATACAAAGCATAATATCGTGCACCTCTTTATCCTCGGGCCGTGGATAATGGGAGTCAAAAGTCAAAACCATAGGAATCTTCATCTTTTGCGAAAACTCCCGAATTTGCTCATTCACTAGATTTTGATTTTCCAGCAAAGGATGATCCTGAATCTCCAGAAAAAAATTATCCTTACCAAAAATATCAATATATGTCTCAATTTGTTTTTTAGCTGCATCAAGATTGCCGGAAAGTATCAAGCGGGGGATATGCCCAGCCATACAACCACTCAAAGCAATAAGTCCCTCACTGTGTTTGCGAAGTAAATCCTCATCAACTCGCGGCTTATAATAGAAACCCTCCAAAAAGCCACTGGTAACCAGCTTTAGAATATTTTTATAACCCGTATTATTCTCGGCCAAAATCGTCAGATGATAGGGCTTCCTATCAGTACCCGACTCTTTATCAAAACGGGTTCTCGGAGCCACATAAAGCTCCACACCAAGAATTGGCTTAACCCCTTCCTTCTTGGCTTCCTTATAAAGCTCAATAAGCCCATGAATAACACCATGATCAGTTAGTGCCACAGCGGGATATCCCAACTCTTTGGCTCTCAACACCAAATTGCGAGGACTTCCGAAACCGTCAAGCAAGCTATAATGGCTATGACAATGTAAATTAACAAAAGACATAAGTAACTAAGAATTGGAAATTAAATGCATGTGAACATGAAAAACTATCTGCCCTGCGGATCTTCCGACATTAAACACAAGCTTATAACCTTCCAGATTTAATTTTTTGGCAATGTCGCGTGCACAAATAGTCATATGACCAACCAGCCCCGCATCGTCATCATGCAAATCGGCAATTGTGGATATGTGCTTCCTAGGGACAATAAGTAGGTGGGTTTTTGCAACAGGGTTGATATCTCTAAAGATCATGCAAAGATTATCCTCATACAAAAATTCTGTACCCATTTCCCCTCTGCCAATTTTACAAAAAATACAATCCTTCATGTGCCCATTCTAGGACAAAGAGAAAATTTGAACAATTGGAAAAAGGTTTTATTTCTTTTTCTTTTTCAAATCTAGTTTATAAACCGCTCTACCAACACGGACAAAATGGGTGTTTTTCTGCAAATTCAAAGAAATAGTTCCTTTCTTAACATGCCGCTGAGCAAGAACACCATCAATAATTTCCTGCTTAGTCAAAGGACTTTTTTCCTTAAGGAGAGATTCAATAATATCTGCAACAGTACCTTTTTCGTAACCAAACTCTTTTAGCCCGTAAAGACCACGCCCAACAAGTACAAACTGATCATATCTAATAAGCTCATTATGAACCGCCTGAACTGTTACAATTTTCTTATCAAAACCGGCCTTTGTAATACTATTTGCAATTTCTATGAAATGAAGTGGTTTCCTTGCACGCTTCAAAACAATATATGCCTTATCACGGATACTTTTTGGGTTTATATGCCTCCAAGACATCAAACCAAAGCCCTCACTAGTTCTTTTTAAGCGCTTATCAAGATCCAAAACAGATTCAATCAGGATATCTGGGTGCATCTCAAGCTTAGCTCCCAAAACTTCTTTAACATCCGCAATAATTT
>Ga0180007_10004451_pt1 | contig 14844 bp, 27 predicted proteins | sample MM_PC_MetaG_FD_121122 | JGI IMG/M metagenome (GOLD analysis project Ga0180007, IMG submission 121122) | Groundwater microbial communities from the Aspo Hard Rock Laboratory (HRL) deep subsurface site, Sweden - MM_PC_MetaG | ecosystem: Environmental > Aquatic > Deep subsurface > Groundwater... | reverse complement strand
ACTTTCTGGTCAGCTTCTAGTTGGGCTTGGGCTATTGCGTTTCTAGCTGCACGACTAGGTAGAGGTTCCCGAAAATCAACACGCCACTCCTTATGAAAAACCTTTTCTGTTTGCTCCTCACTTATCCTTGTCAGCAACCTACCCTCAGGGGGCTTTATACTAGTTCCATTGCACTTCGGGCATTCAATACTCCCCATATTTGCAGAGGGGCTATGAACTTTACCCTCTATACAGTAAGGGCATTTTTTAGGCTTTGGTTCAAATAGCTGGCAGATTTCCTTTGCAGCCTCATCTACATTGTGTAACTTAGCATCACGACTATCAAAAGATGAAACCTTAACTATTTCATTTATCATCTTCTTCACTTCCTCAATCATCTTGTGCCTCCTCAATACCCCATTCTTTCAGTTGATACTTTGGCACTTTGACTTTCTTTGTTCTTTTTAACCACTCCACCACTTCCCTTCTACCCCTTAATATCCCATCGTGTATCCCTGCGTGATATACCTGTGTGCTTTCTTCTTCCTTCCCTGCCTTGTAAGCTTTTACTATAGACTCCTCAGCCATTTGCGTAGCTTTATCATAAGCTTGTTTTTCCCCTGCCTTGAAAGCAATATCCCAAGTGATTTCAGCTTGCATTTTACATACGCCCTCAAGCGTTCCTATGCCACGGTAAAAGATGTTATCCCGTTGTACCTTGCCTATCACTGTATCTTTAGCTTCCATTTCTTCCTCCTTACTAACCCTGTAGGGGGACGGTTACTACCCCATCCAAGAGCTTGATAAATCTTTCTTTTTGCCATTCTCTTTCAGCAGCACCAGCAGCCAAAGCAGCACAAGCAGCAGCACCAGCAGCATTAGCAGCCAAAGCAGCACAAGCAGCAGCACCAGCAGCACTAGCAGCCAAAGCAGCAGCACTAGCAGCCAAAGCAGCAGCAGTAGCACCAGCAGTAGCACCAGCAGCAGTAGCACCAGCAGTAGCACCAGCAGCATGTAATTCTTCTGGTGTTGCCTTTCCTATTGCAAACCTACGAGCCGTTTCGATTGCTTGTCTTGGACGCTGGTCATCGGGATATTGCTTTTCATAAATTGGTAATACTCTCTCGGCACAATCGCAAGCAAATAACCTTATCTCTTTTTCAGCAGGTTCAATCACAATCCGTAATGCCCATATAGCATCATTCAAACCGCAGACTTCTAGGACTTCGCTTAATGGAAACGGAGTATTATTGCCCCACTTTGCAATTCCACCTTTAAATTTGGCAAACATGCAATAGCTACTAAGACACGCCCCTGCTTCCTTTGCCCTCCTAAATGTTGTTGTTAGCATAATTTACCCTCTCTTTACTCACCCTGTAGGGGGAGTTGTATCCCCTTTCTAGCTCTGGGCCGTGGAGAATATATGGATTTTCAGCATTTTCGCCACCATTGAGATAATGAACCCTGGCGGCAGCCGACTCCTGGGAGTCATGGTCACTTTCTGTTTCTCGTGAATTATCTGGTCGGTAGTAGCCTACAGTCCATAACTCTGGCTCGGATTTCCAATAGATATACATTTTGTACCTCCTTTCCTTTTATCTGACCGCTGCTATCTTCCGATAACACTCCGCCGGTGTATCGCTAATATCGCTATGGGACTTGACCCCAAGTTCAGCGATAACATCTTTGGGTTGAAGCTTGAAATCTTCATTACAGGCTCTATATAGTTCACTGATTGTCTTGATAGTATCAAGGTCTCGCTCTGGCTTCGATGACTTAGTGCTTGGCTCTGGTTTATCCGGAATAGGTTTTTTAATAACATCCCTCTTCCTTTCAACTGCGGATTCAGCGTCATCATCTTCAGGGCATATACCAACCATTGCAGATAGCCCATATCTTCTCCCATAAGTGATAGCAGAACCAATACCCTGAGGGTCATTTTTAGCAAGTATCATCGGCAACCTTCCAGCAATCCATTCCCCACTAGAGTGAAGCAGAATAGTCTCTATAATAAGTTGGTGATTGTCTCCTACATCCGTGGTTTGAATAATGCCCAATTCGTTCTCTGCCAACAGTGCCCTGCAAGCATCCCAAACAGAGGTCAGGTCGGCATATTTTGACTTAAAGAATGGATTTACACTATCCTGCTTTGCCCCTTTCAACTGTGATTGAACCTTAACAAGGGCTTTTGTTAGCTCTACTGTGGTTCCTGATTTTTCCATTTATTTATCCCTCCTTATCTCCTTTTGAATTTCATAGATTTCCTTACAAGCTAGGAATATTTCCCATTGCTTATCCAGTTTGCCAATACACCGTTCCTCAAATCCCTCATCCTCAGTTCTGCCAATGCGGAGGATTCGTGTAACTTCAATGAGATGCCCAGCTTCAGCTAATAATTGCTCATAAGCTGCAAGCTGGTAAAAGAACTCAGGATAGATAGCCTTGCCTGTTTTGAAGTCTACAAGTGTCGGTTGGCCGTCCACCTTGCCAAAGAAGTCTATAGTTCCACCAAACTGATATTCCTCAGATACCAATGGAGTCTCTACCAATATCGATTCTATCTTGTGTCCCTTTTCCCAATCCCAGAATTTGATAAGACAGTTCTCTGCCCGATCTATATCCGCTTGTGAGTATTCGGATGTGTCAGGTTTTTCGGACCTTAAATAGCACATGATAAAATAATGGGCCAATGTCCCAACACTAGCAGCATCATCCCTAATTGCTTTATAATCCAAGCCTTGACACCCCATTTGCCATGCCCATTCCAAGAGAGCAGGTTTATTTAGAATACCCAAAATGGTTGTAACACTCGGCACCCTGTCGCCAGAAGTCAACTTATAGACAGTGTGGATTTTGGCTTTGTTTGGTTTGGCTTCAGTTGCCATTTATTTATTCCTCCTTGTTTTTATATTGAGGGACGCTAACCCCTCCTTTTGATAGCGACTCGCTTCCTTCTCGTGCCTCCTCAATATTCCATTCTTTTAATATGGCTTGTAATTCATCCCAAGGTGGGTCAAAACGTGCCTTTCTGCCGTCTGAATATCTTATAGGACATTCACCACCATGATGCATAAACCACTCCACCACTTCCTTTATCCCTGCATTTTTGCCATCCTCGAATATGGTCTCCTCTCTATCCCAAGGCTCAGCAGGTTTAGACTCTAAAACATCTTTGAGCGCTTGGTTATAACCCATTTTGAAGGAGATTTCAACTTGGGCTTCAGTTCCATCTTTCCAGCCTGCCAGATAGCACATCTTGGCAACTATAGTGTCTTGTTCGCCCTCAAATATCTGAGTTGGAACTGCTTTTAGTTTTATTATTGTATCTTTAGCTTCCATTATTTACCTCGCCCTCATCGCGATTATGGGTTCGTTATTCCACCTTATTAAGTTCAGCGGCTATTGTAGCCTGTGGTTCTTCTGTGATAGTAACAAACGGCAGGGTGCTCGTCTTGGCTATCTTCTCAAAGGCAGATGAATCAAGTTTGAGTGCTAATTTATGTTCTATTGCCCATTCCATAGCCTTCTGATTCTCATAGTTAAGACGAGTCATTACTCGGATACCGATGCCGGGCGCAACAGCTTTCTCCCCTGTCTCCGCATAGGTTTCAAGAGCCATTTCCCTTAGCTTCACTTCGGCTTCTTGACAGGCAGACTTGGCATTACTTTCGTTGTCAATAAGTGGTTGATTCACCTCTACCCACTTCTGGTATGCCTCTGTTCTTCGTGTAGTTGCTTCTTGTGCTTTCTCTCTCGCCTCCACCACAGCATTGATTTGTTCCTTGAGTTGTTGCTCCTCTATACTTGGTTTTGGTTCCACGTCATCACTTGGGTATACTGTGCTCATGTTTATACTCCTTTTCAATTCGTGCTAACGTCTACAAGCAAGGGTTGTCCACAATGGCCCCATGCGTGATTTTATCTAATTCTTCAACTCCCCCCTTAATCCACACTTTCTGTAGCCTGAAGTCGGCAATAAGACCCTTAAATTCTTCTCTTGTTATTCCCAACCTTAATCTAAGTGATTCCCACCACGTTTCCTCTGCTTCCACTTGATAGGCTAGTGTTCTCTGCAATGCCTCTATAAGCTTGGTGTTGCCTACCTTAGCATACATACGCTCTCGTAGTTGAACACATTCATCAGGTAGTAAATCCCATTGTAATTGTTTCTTTTTCATCCTTTCCCTCCTTTCCTTCTCAGAATCTCATCTATTTCCCGGTCAACTTTCGGGCTAATAATAAAGCCTCGTTTTGTCTCTTTCTGCTTCCTAAGTTGATAGCCAAGCTCAAATCCCTTAGTTAAACCATCTTGGAAAGCCTGGTTGATTTCCCTCTTGACCTTCTTCCCTATAATCTTATAAAGTAATTTAGTAAGCATCACTCTCCTTTCAGGCATGCTATCCTCTCCAGTCTGTTGCTAAACTATTCAAGTGCATCCAATAGGATTTCATGTTCTCTGCTATCCGCTGGTTGACATCTAGAAAAGCCTCCACACACTGCTCGTGGACTCTATCTGGATATTTGATACTTCCTGGACTTGCTTCTGCATAAATCACTGAGTAATACTGGCTAAACTTTGGGATTTCACCATTACAATGACAACAAGTGAAGCTCTTATATTGGGCAACTCGCTTTTCAGCTATCCGCCCATTGACAATTATCCGTGCTGGGAATTCCCCTCTATTGCAGTTGATACACCTGTCCTGGTCGCCATCATCCATCATCCTACCTCCACACCATTTACAGGTTTTAGTTGTCGCTGGTTGAACCATTTTATATCCTCCCTAACTTAGTGAGTAGCCAACACCATTGTCTAAGACATAGTGTAAGCGGTATTATCTCAAGGGTGGTAAGCACTCTTATTCCTATGGACTGTATCCTCACCTAGCTACTCCTTTAACCCCCCTTGAATAGTTGTTTGAGGGATTCTATAACTTCCTCAATAAAATGGCTGTATATGGCTCTGAGGGTTTCTGAGAGCCATTGGAAAGTTCTTTACTCACTGGCTACCTTGTCCTTCTTATGATGACTTCTGAGGGTTTGTAAAATAGCGTAGTTTACCCATCTATTGAAAGTCCATCCTCGATGGTTAGCCCTTTCCATAATCCGTTCAATAGTCCCATTTTTAATTCTTACCCCAATAACTCTACTATCTTTTGTTGGCATTGTGCACCCTTATTTACATCTAGTCTACCATATAAGTGCACCCTTGTCAAGCCCTTTTGAAAATATATTTTTAGCCTCTAAATAAAAAAACCAGCCCCCTGTTTCCACAGAGGGCAATCCCTATACTATATTCTATTAAGGGGCTTTATTTGTCATCTTGTGCGTTCTCAGGGCTATCCCTGTGGAGTTTCGCTTCTTTTAATTTCTCCCCAGCAAGGAATCTGAGCAACTTAAGTATCTCAACCAACGTGCTATTGGCTTGTTGGAGCAAAGATATTATCTTGGCTTCATTGGTGAGTGACATACTATTACCTTAGCCTACTTCAGCCGACCATTGAGTCTCATTATTAAGGTGGTTAATTCGGCTAATGCTTTTGTATTATTTTCTCTGCTTTCCTGGTCTCCCTCAAGCAACTTTGTTAATCTCTTCTCGGTCGCGTTCCTATCACGCCGATACATTAAGAATACCAGGACAGCAAGAACACCACCGACACCACCGATTTGAGAAGCTAATTGTAGTAAGTCCACCATAGTAATCCTCCTAAGATAATAAGAGTAGTTATCGCAACACCGACCATCGCCCCAAAGTAATCCTTCCAAGCCTCATCCTGAACCCATCTATCCTCATTCTCTTCATATTTACAGAACAGAACGAGTAGTGGTATCCCAAGTATCGGAATACCCATTAACAACCCGATAGGAATATGGAGCAAAGCCCGGGTGCCGAAGTCTCCTTCATCATCCCTATTGTGAGTCCATATTTTATTGATGAAGCGAACTATTTTATTCAAGCTTACAATCTCCCCACCATAGCATTGAATCTGGTCTTTTTACCTAAGAGGCTATATATAGAATTGGCAGCAGAAGCCATTGTTTGCGAAAAGACACATTCACTAGATTGGGGAGGTTCGGGACAACTACCTTTGATATACGCTTCTAGATGCCTTATCGCCTCAGAGTATCCATTTATAGCCCACATATGCCACTCGTAGCTACCAAAAGCAATCCACTTGTCGGGGTCGTCTATCACTAATCCCACATAGCTCTCATGTATCTGAATCCTATAAGAAAATTGGGATATTACCTCTTGAGGAGATAGCTCGCCTACATACTTGCCATCTAAAATATCTTTCATATTTTCTCCTTTATGTATATTTGAAAACTAAACCTATAACTGAATAACTACCAACACTTATAGCATCTAAGGTAAATTGCACGCCAACAAAATCTCCAGCCACTATTCCCGTAAAAGCTAACGAGATATCAACTTCCTCAATCTCTGAAGCGGTCATTGCCAAACCATTCCCAGTATCGGTATCGCTATGGGTATTATAAGCTTCACCGATTGCGGCAAACTCGGTTGTTGCTGTCCAGTCAATTGTTCCATTGGCGCCCATAATGCCAAGCACTTTACAATGCGTAAGAGCAGTGAAATCATATGGCACCTTGAAATTAAAATGAACAAGTTCCCCTGCTCCATTCATAAACCAGCTATAAAAATCACCAGTGACACCTTCTGTAGCACCGACCCCAAAAAGTGGGGGCACAAAGAATTCTCTACCAGGCGCATCTATCTCAGTAGGAACAATGCCAGCGCCAGCGCCTTCAAGGAGCTTGTTGGCAGTCCAGCCAATCAAAGTTCTAACCTGTGTGCCTGTTAGGGCAACAATATTACCAGCAGCAGCCCTTCCAACTATTGTAGAAGCTGCCACGGGTAAAACAACTGGAGTATTATCTGCAATAGCTATTAAGATAGAGTGAGCATCGAAAAGGTTGCCAACTTCATCGTATTGTGTCTCAAGATGGTCTAGATTAGCTTTGCTTATTGGAGTTGTAACATTAGGGAAATTCTGCCAAGTATATTTTATATAAGCCATTTTAAGCCTCCGCTATCGTGTCCGTTCTTTCAATTTGTAGGCTTTCGAGTGTTGTCTTATTTCTGGAATAAAGGGTTCTTGAAACCATAATGCCAGTAGCTTGACCAGCCGCAGCTGCAGCACCAGCCCACCAGCCTATCTCTTCCAAAGCACCGATAGCTTCGGCTGGGGATATATAGCAAGTACACCTTGTCTGCCCATCGGCTGGCTTGCTGGTCGATGTCATTATTTTGCGGAATAGGTAAGTATCTAATGTGGTATCAGTTAGTGCGGGAGCTATGCTTCCTGTGCCAACTTCTACATACTTGATTTCACAATCTGCGATGTCGGCAACGGCATGAAGGGCATCCCTCACCATATTAAGCCCGACAGTAGTAATGAGATTTTTGATTTCTGTGACATCTTTTACATTGCCCTCAAGGTCAAAGGCAGTTACTTTGATATTGGTTGTCCATTTCCAACGCATGAAATAACTCCTAACATGGGTAAATTGTAAGACTAGGATATGTTGTCAGTGATGGGAAAGAACAAGTTGCAGGCGTCTCAACAATCGTTTCTGTCCATCCCCAATTCTCATCTTCTCCGACAAGTATAATCAATATCTGCTCAGTCCCTATATTCAAGCGGTCTATCACCTCTTGCTTCATAGAAGCTAAGGCTTTGAAGTATGATTCCCAGCTTCCTGTTTCTGGACCAGTGATAGCAACAATATCGTAAGTAACAAGACTCCCCAATCCCCCTATTGCTACGGATTCAATGAGCATACTCTCACTATTGACACCCAACGTAGGGTAGTTTATCGTCTGTAATTGACCCGGCTTCAATCCTGTCTCTACAGTTTGGTATTTGAATCGTCTTCCAGAAACTCCAAGTCTTGCCAATTTAGCCTGCCCTGAATCAATCGAGGCATCTTTGTCGGTTAATTTGGGTTCGTCTGAGATGTCTTCTACATACCCTGTCCCCGCACCTTCGATAGTCTGCTGTGCTGCAATTTCAGCCGGGTCTTCTGTCAGGACAAGAATATCAAAGAAGCCGTAGTATTTAACTTCTACGACCACACCAGCGCCAGGGTCAATCGTGGCATATATGGTCGGATCGCCCTTATTCCAGTAATACTCAAAGTCACCGGGAGCATCAAGACCTTTGATACCAAGAGTCTTCGCTGCACCACCATCCTCTTTTATAGAGGTGGGAACTTTGGCAAGTGAGAATGATAAAGTAAAGGCGTTCTGCTTGCCGTCTGCCACAAATTCCTCAGTCTGTTCTAAGGTTGTATCTCGTCCACCTCGTATATATTGGCGGTTGCGGTATTTAGGGTTTCCACCTACTAGCCTACAGTCGTTTATATTAGTGGCAGAGTCGGCATCCCAGGGAGCAGCCGTGATGTCTCTGTCCTGAAAATAGAGTGCCTTGTTCTCATCTATGAACCAAATCTTGCCCGCCTTTTCAGCCAAAGCGTCAAAAGCATCTGAAGCACGGACATAATTAAATACTGCTTCAACTATGTCTGGCCCGGCTTCGATATTCCCGACAGTAACACCTTCATCCGCCAGATAATTAGTGATAATATTAGTTACAATGGTTCCCGCCGCCGTAGCCAAGTACGACTCTGCCACCAGTCTCTTATCAGCTAAATAATGCCAGTCAGAGCATGTGAGATGATGGTAGCGTCCGCCTGCAGGTGATATAGCATAGGTTTTAATCGGGTTCTGTATCACTCCCCCAAATATCCTTGTATCGGTAGCATCATATATGGTAATTGGCTGGCCTTGCTGATATGATTTTGTTTCTTCTCTATCAACAACGATGAAGCTGGCCTTGCTTCTTTCCTCTATTCTAAGGTCAACTGAGGTGCTGCCCTTCTTTATTTCGGGAATCACACCGTCTATATTTATGGTAAGGGCTGGAAGGTAGCCAAATATGATAGGGAATGTATAAGGAAATGGCAAAGCTATTCCTCCTTCGGTTTTGGTTCTAGTTGTCCATTCTGCGGGTTAAAGACAGCATCATATTTATTCTCTAATAGTTTTATGAGACTGTCTCTAGCGGCTATATCCTTTTGTAGCTCAGATTGCACACTGGTCACCTGATTATTTAGGATATTGAATGCCCACATCTCTTCCTGAGTAAGCTGTATCATGCTACCCCCTCGTGTTCTTTCATCTTACCTGTAGCCCAATCCATAACCTGCTGAGCTACAGCCTGCTCTGCTGGACTCATGCTCTCAATAGGCAATCCTTTTCTGATATGGAGTCCAGGATATTCCTCGCAATCTACTCCATAATGAAGGCTAACTGTAATCTCGTTGTTTTCCTCCACAATACTGACTTCCTTTGGATTCCTTATTCTTTTTGCCATTTTAATTCCTCCCTATTGGTAATTCTAGTAATTTCTTCTCAACTATGGATAACCTTTCACTTAGTTCATCAATCAAACCTCTTGATTGATATATCCCACCTGCCAGCAACCTAACCATAGGCTGCACCCTCATCATGTAGCCAGAGCCACTATCTTTCCTCTCAAGCACACCAATATCAGCGAGTAATTCACGGTTGTTTTGCTGGATGCCCTGCCTCAATACAAGAGCATCATCATACTGGTCAAACAGGTCAACTTGTGCAGCAGCTCCACCACCAGAAAGGTCAACAGCAAGAACACCAGCACTAGATAGGGTCATAGCTATATTCCAATCAGTAGCAACTGCGTTCAGCCACCTCATCTTGCCAGCCTCATTAGGTGCTGTTGGTGACTCTATCATCATATCAAATCTACAGTAATATTGGTTAGCAGCCCCACTATCTTTACCTTGAGCATACACAGTACCCACTATATCTTCGGCAGCCGGTGATGCTGATACTGTTTGAAGAAGAACCGCAGCACCAGTAGCCCCATCTTGGGTTGACTTTACTATTAAGCCTTTGAAACCTGCAGTGGTATCAATCTCTGCATCTCCAGCCCCAGCATTAAAAATTTGCCCACCAATGGTTACAGCTCCACCAAGAGTAAAGGCAGGCATAGTCAAGCCAGTTGTAGCGATTGTCCCGTTGATGGTTGGGGATGTTAAAGTAAGTCCAGCTAAAGTAGCACTCCATACAGGAAGGCCACCAACCACATGAAGGACAGTGTTGGCAGCCCCAATAGCAAGCCTTGATAACTGAGCAGCAGAGGTGGCAATCAGCATATCGCCTTGTGCTTGAGAATTGAAGATATGCTCGCTTATAGCTTCATATTCATCCTCAGTAATTCTCCCAGCAACTGCATCAGCATGTCTAAATTCATTCATGTTTACCTCCTTAAATATGAACTCCAGTCCTAAGTCTGATTGACTCAACTAAGGGCATACCAAGAGCTTCTACCAATACCCGTTCATCAAGATAGACTCGGATATCGGCAGTTCTACTACCTCCTATTCCCAGCCTTTCCAGTGTGCCTCTATCCAAGGGTATGATTGCCTCTGGTACTTTCTCAGCTACCATAACTGGCATTTGGCGCATAGCAATACCGCCATGTTGTGCCATTGGAATTTCTGTTAGTGGTTGCCCCGCTTCACCTAGCCAGCCTGCCACGTCAGGTGTTGGAACACCTTTTCTAACTATCCCAATACCAAAAAGACCCATCAACCAATCCCAGAAGGCTTTGAGATACCCCCACATTTCAAGTACATAATTTATCACAGTCTGAATGGTATTCTGTATTACTTGTCCGACTCTCTTGAAAGTATTGCCTACTGCTTCCCATGCTCCACTCATTGCAGCAGTTACCATGTCCCAGTTTTGCCATAGAACAATACCAATGGCAATAAGAGCCAATACTGCTGCAATAATCAACCCGATAGGATTAGCTAATAAAGCAGCATTCCATAACCATTGCGCTGCTGTCATTAACCCAATACGTCCAGTTAATAAAGTTATGGCTGCTTGAATTCCAGGCATAAGAAGTAAAAGCGAACCCATAGCAATCAATAAGAACCCCAATGCCCCAGTAGCGAGAACGATTAACCTTGTTAATTCGGGATGCTCTTGCGCCCAAGCAGAAATGCCAGATATGACATCTTTCACTTTTCCAATAAGGGGAATAAGTATTGGGATTAACTGCTCGGCTATTACCATCTTCACCCCTGATGTAGCCTCATTCACCCTATGCATAGCATCGGTCAACTCTTCTGCTTTCTTTGCTGCTTCCTGGTCAAAGACAATACCGAGGTCGTGAGCCTCTTGGCGGAGGGTAGCCATAGCTTCAGCACCCTCATCAAACATGGGTATCAAATCCATACCAGCCCTGCCGAATATGCCTTGAGCTACATTCGCTCTAACTAAGGGGTCTTCTATGTCGGCGATAGCCTGCCCTAGTTTCAGGAATGCCTCTTCTGGAGACAAACCTTCAAGCTCTTCAACTGATATACCGAGCTTGTCAAAATCCCTTATAGTTTCCGTCAGACCATCCTGGGCATCTCCAATAGCTGTAGACATTCGCTTAGTGGCTTTCTCCAGTCCTTCAAGGCTAGTGCCACTGATTTCCGCAACATGCCTTAATTCAGAAAGAGCTTCAGTAGAAAAGCCAGTCTTTCTTGCTAATTTAGCGACCTCATCGCCCATCTCGGCAAAGGTTTTAATAGACAAAGCGCCGGCAGCTACAATAGCCCCACCAGCAGCTACCATACCTAAACCGATAGCCTTCTGGTGCTTCTTTATGCTAGCCCCAATGCCCTGCATTCCTTTGTCCAGGTCTTTTGTATCTACACCTAATTTTAGGATGGCATCGCCTACGGATATACTCAATTTATTATCTCCTTACGATTAGTGTTGCAATCTATCACTGGAGTATAAACCAGGTCATCCACATGCTGGTAAAAATGGTTATGTAGGTCAGCATATTTTAGTTTGGGAAAAGGCTAAACGTATCAAGTTTTTGGAAGATGAAATAAGGAAGTTAAAATAGTGACTAACTGCCATCTATTTCTTTACCACCTTTACCTTGCTGCCCATTGTCCTTAAATTATCAAATTGTCTGATAACATCATCAGGTTGTGAATATTCAGGTTTGCCCTTGGTGGCTTGATTTTCCTGTTTCTTCCTCTCAACCAATTTCTCCACCATGAGGTCTAATAATTCATCAGTCCAGTTATTCGCGATGTAGTCAGGAGTTATATGCCATTCGGCCAGCATAAACTCAAATGCACCACCTATCGAGAAGTGGTTTTCGGAACCTCCAGCATCCTCATCATCGCTTCTGGTAGTGCTTCCGCTAAAGGGAAGGCTATCTTTATCACCTCCGCAAAAGCATCCCTCAATTCGGCGTCAGTGGCTACCCCTTCAATCTCTTCCCTGTTCAAGTCCTTAGCATAATCAAAGAAGAGGCTAGCAACCTGGTCCGGTATAGTAACAAGTAATTGAGTCAATGCTTCCCCAAAGCCTTTTGTGTCATCCGTAGTTATATTTACCAATTCGGGGAGTGGCGCAATTAGTTTGATTACTTTCTGCCGCCACTCCCTTGAATCACGGATAACAAGGGGGCAGATTTCATATTCTCGCCCCCCCAGAATTACCTTTATACCAGCTTGAACGATTTTATCTTCTTCGGTTCTCTCCATAAGAAACTCCTTTTTTATTTTGTTTATGCATAGGTTATATTGACAACATCTGCACCAGATACGCCTTGATAGGCTTTGAAGGTAGCAGCAATTTTTGTCTTTTCACCCTTCTTGTATTCCAATGTTACTGTGCCAACAGGATTAGCATAGGGTATATAGATAGTACAAGTTAATCCACCAGGAGCACTACCCACAAATCTGAGAGCCATATTCCTCATGGCACCAGCGCCAAGGTCTACAATTCCAGCACCACCCGTCAATGCACCTGCCATTACATTCTCAATATTGGTAAGTAAATCTTCAGCACAGATAACAGTTAGTGTTGCCTCTTCTTTGGTGATAACCCGATCTATTGCAAAAGTTTCCTCTTCCACTCCAATATCTGCAATATCAGCTGTGTATTCAAAAGTTACACCCTCTTCTGTATAACCAAATTCAGTTGTCACACTAGCTGATGCCGTGCCTGGAGTAGTGTGGTAGTATAGAGTTCCTGTTCCTACCCTAACATTTGCTACAACATTTGCCATTTCCCTTTCCTCCTAAAATTTATTTACTCTGATACCCTAACTGCTAGATAGATGTCGGTCACTAGACCACTAGCAGCGGGTTTGAACCAAACTTTGCCATCTGTGTTATTGAAAAGATGTGGCTTCCAGGGACCGAAGATGGATGTCCCGCTAGATGTTGGTGTTGGTGTGAGAGATTCAGTGCGACCATATTGGTTTGATATAGCCGTGAAAGTGAGTTGTTTTGCCGCCGCTCCACAGACACATACCAGAACAGTTTTACCATCATTCGGGATTTTGAAGTAATCCGAACCTGCTGCATTTCCCAGTCTTTTACTGGTATGGGCTGCTACATCCAGCACACCATCCTTATCCGCATCCACTACCACGAAAGTTATAACTGCCATATTTTCACCTCCTTGAAATTATTTAGCTCGGATTTGCTACTTTTACAGCGACAAATTTAATAGTCGCCGTGGCTGCATTGCTTGGAATAAAACGAATACGCCCAGCAGATGTATTCCAGAGAAGGGGCAGGAATGGTCCCATAAGCCCCACTTTACCTAAAGCCACTATTGGAGAATTGGTCTCGGTTCTCCCATCTGGGTCAGCTACTGCCTGAAAGACTTGAGTTGAACTCAAAGCACCATCAGCATTGCTAACAATCAAAATGGTTCGCCCATCATTAGCAAACTCTACTCCATTGGCATAAGTAGCACTATCCCAAACTACCGCTGCAGTTACCAAGTCAAGCAACGCTGCCGGGCCCGCCTTTGTCGCATCCACAACTGTCAATTGTTGCCACGCCATAATTCACCTCCTATATCACTTAAATTCGCCTAGATTTCAATTCTAGTGCGTTAGAGCATAGGCTATTCAGCCCGTATCATAATGCTGAAAAAAGTAAGGATTCTAAAATAATTTGGCACTAACTCATCCACGAGGTCCTGCCCCTGTACCTCTTCTATGGCACTCATAATGCGGTATGACCATATAATCGGGAACACAAGAGGGAACGGATAGGAGATTATCTGATTCTGTATACCCTGTAAATTATCATATAAGGCACGGTAAACCTGTCTGGCTATAGTAAAGCCAGATGTTACCACCCCTGCTACTTCTGTATCTTTTGCCCAACAGTCAAATTGAACTGAAGGAGTTATTAGCCCTGGGATATATGGAGTTGAAGTTCCCCCTCTGGAAAAGAAACTGACCGCTGGGAGGGTGGCATTTTCGGGTAGTCGAGGGCAATATATCCTAGTACCCACTAAAGCTGTCAAGGTTGTGCAGGTATCTAAATACGCTTTTATAATTGAGTTGGTATCTGCTATAGCCATTATCCTAAGTGTGCCTTTATATTATTGGGTAGATTCTTTATGTTCATATCTAGGGCTGGCTTGAAGTAAGGGCGGGGATTCGGTCTTTTCCCATGACCTATTTCCAACCAACCACCATACCCTGAAGTTGAATAGACAGCGCCTTCTAACTTGCTATCATCTACAACTCGTTCTGGTTCAGCATCTTCACCTTGCTGAACTGTTCCCATACCTGATACTTCAGAAGCTATTGACCTAGCGTTGTGCCCTGTTAGCCATGCCCCAACAGCCTTGGCATTTTTAATAGCACCACCATGGATTTCAACTACTGTATCTCTCATACCAAGTTGAGTAGCTTTCTTTACTTTATCCTCCACTTCCTTGGTCTTGATATTGACTTTCCAATCGGT